>Ga0316190_10001111_pt1 | contig 19293 bp, 19 predicted proteins | sample Eddworburrow2_MG_FD_204929 | JGI IMG/M metagenome (GOLD analysis project Ga0316190, IMG submission 204929) | Coastal sediment microbial communities from Maine, United States - Eddy worm burrow 2 | ecosystem: Environmental > Aquatic > Marine > Coastal > Sediment | place: USA: Maine | collected... | reverse complement strand
TCTTCGGTTATGGTATGGAACAGGTGGTGCGGACTGGTAGATCTTTCGATGATGGAATCGAGATCATCACGTAACTCTCGATAATAATCCAGTAATCGAAGATCAAACCGGTTTAAAGCATTGCTCAGAGGATCCTTGAGCTGTCGTTTCCGGATCGTTTCCATACCATCCTCGATCACGTTACCCAGGCACATATGTACCGCGGAGAATAATGTTGCCCAGCCGTTGAACCAGAACATCAGGTCTTTATCAAAGGTCTCACCACCAGTGCCGCCACCAGCCAGCATCTGTTTTAACAGGTCACGCTCATTCACCGCTTCATGCAGCTCCATCATATTGGCACGGCCATAAGCATCGATGGTGGTACTGGTCAGCAACATGTGCGCATCCGGGTATTTCGTTAACACGAAGGTAGCATCTTTGATCAATGGCGCCGGCTGCTCCGGGTTTAACGGGTTACGCTTCAAACGCGAGGATGGCGCTGAAGATAATACCTGCACCTGCTGCCCCCGCCTCCCCAGTTCATTGACCAGGCGCGCGAACACACCTTTTTGAAACAGCTCCATGGAAAAATTAAGATGCCCCTGCTTATGCAACAGGCAGAGCTGAATCTCATCTTTATACTTTGGCGCTGCTTCGACGATATTAGCTATCTTGGTAACAGGGATACGCTCGTTTAATTCGCCCTGACGGTTGACCACCACTTCCTGGTGGAACTCATCAAAGCTGACCTGCAGCATCACTTTTGCTTTCGGCCAGGTGACAGAGCGACGACGGATAGCGGCAGCCATCTTACCCATTACCTGCTTTGTGACCTCACGACTATCGGCAAAGTCACCATTCAACAGGATGGCGAAGGTGGTGACATGTTGCATCGATGCTATCGCATTATAAAAATGATCGAGGTGCTTCGTCAGGTCGCCACCGGTAAATAATACCGAAGTCGTTAACTCATCGATCATTCGAAACAGCTGTGCCGGGTCATCGGTATTCTTCATCAGTGGACGAAAGATAAACATGCAATGCCGGCAGGTCTGCGGACAGCCCATGGCGGGAATAATCCCAAGCTTGCTGAATGCTGCCAGGGGTTCGGTGTCAGGCAGCTGATCGACAAGCGCCAGTCGCTCCTTATCTTCCTCAGCCAGCATGTCGGCATAACGGTCTTTCTCCTGCTTTGCCAACTCTTTGTAACCAATATCAAAACTCTTATCGAAGAGCTGCAGAGACGCCCACACCGACTCGATATAATCAGCCAGGTTACCCGGGGTCTGCTTTTGCTGCAGCAGCTGCAACAGGTTCTGCTGTTGTAACTGTGCCTCACCACGGTATTGCTGCCAGTACTCGATATAAGCCTGGATGAACTCGGCAGTACTGTTACTCTGCAGCAGCATCTCCATCAAGAATGCCTGCGGACCCTTACAGAAACTGCTCAGTACTTCCGCCTGGTATTGAGCATTGATATTCTGCTGCAACCAGTTCCAGGCAAAAACATAACTCATCAAAAAACTCAGTCTTCCCGCATCTTCGCCGACTGATGTCTTTTCATCGAGCATTCGCAACATATCACCGGAAGTCAGGCGATTGATCTCGGTTTTAAAACGCTGGCGCTGCGACACCAGGTAGGCCTTGCGCACATCCTGCTGCGCCTCCTCGCTGATCAAAATCCTGCTCGAAGGCCGCCCGGACTGTACCGAGACTGTTTTGATTGTTTGAGTACTGGTCTGCATAAGTCTTTGATTCTACCGCTGCCTGACAGGTTAATAAAGCCAGAGAAACCAGGGGATAAGCATAAGCACCTGGTCTAACAGCGATAAAAGCGGCCAATGGCATTAAGCGATTCACCACGTTGCCGGCATCCCATATCTTTGCTTTCTGTTTAGCTGAATAGTTTCTTCGTGTTCTGTAACCCATTTACAACACTCCTTCTTTTTTATTTAAGAATAAAGTATTGCGTCGTGCGGTTGAAGCAGCAATCAAAAGAGGTAGCCCTCTCACTCAAAATAACACTATGAAAAGTCTCAAATGGAGACATTCATGACTAGTTGAAGTTTAATTCCGCTGCCCCTTTAATTATTTTTCCTGATAACTTGCGTTAATATTATATAAGACTATTATAATATAGTAATTGTTTAACGTGTTTAAGGTCCGGACTAATTAAAGTCAATCGATTCTCAAATACTACTCCAAATGCTCCCAAACGCCATGAGGATGTGACACTAATTAATGCTACACACGCCTTAAAATTTCACAAAATCACCTTTTTTGTTTCTTCATGTTTAAGAGAAAGACCAGCATGTTTATAAAAATACGAGCATTATTACTACTAACAATAGTTGCCAACACTGCGGTTAATGCAGACAGCCAGAACACTCAACTCAGCACCAAAGATGAGCACAATGTAACAAACATGGCGCTGCTTCTGAAAGAACACCTATATGAGATACAACAGGACACTTCAACATTAGAGTTCCGGGTTGACAGTCCGGTCGGTGAAGTCTGGGGAAGTTTTCAAGACTTCGAAGGCAGCTTTATAATGGCGAACAACGGTACACACAATCAATCCGCCGTTGTTGATATTAATGCCAGTAGCCTGGATGCTGACGCCAGCTTTATCAGGGCGATACTGGTAAGCGAAATTTTCTTTGATGTAGAAAAATTCCCCTCTATGCGTTTTGTCGGTAGCAGTTTTGAGTGGTTTAATGATACACAGGCTGTTTTAAAAGGTTACCTGACCATCCATGACATAACTCAACCGGTTGCCTTTTATATAGACCTGATCGATATAGCTGATGACAATAACTATTCAGAACGCATCACCGTGAAAGCCTCAACAACCATCCAACGTTCCGAGTTTGGCATATATTCGCTGTTACCAGCCGTCAGTGACAAGGTAAATCTTTTTATGCATATTGATGCGGTTAGGAGCAATACAGCTGTTTCCATGATGTAAGCGAACCCCCTTAAGCAGCGTCCGGGGCTACGTTGTTGGAGACGCGCATTTTCAATGAATGGCAAGTCTAAAGGTGAACACTCCGGGTCGACAAGAGGATCTCGGGAGATCAAGAACATGGCTGAATCGATCGACTGACTGCTGACCAACAACGGTTACACAATATATCCGGTATAGGACGACGCAGTTTAGTTACATGAAAGGTTAAGTAATGTATTCACCCATGCTCTGCCTTTAACATTTTTATAAGCTTATCTCTGCAATTGATAGCTTTGCATTGCTTTGCGTACTTACAGCAGAGCTGAAGGTCTCGAATTTGACCATCATCTACATCGAGTAATGACACTAAAGCAATCTCTTCTTTTTCCTGCTCAGATTTGGCGGCCTTCATTAACTCAATAGTGCTGCAGCCTTCGACAAAACGCTTCTTCGCAAAAAATGCGATATGGTTAAAATCATAATTTCCCATGCATCCAAGATTATGACAGGGCATAACTTTTCGCCTTCTATGTTTTATCAGATTAAATTTTGCAGCTTATTCATTGATGGCTGCAGGCTTTACTTCTTCTAATCTTGGCCAGAAATCGCGGGTTAAATGAACCGCAGCTCATTGCTAGATATTCATTCTCAGCATCAACACGTAACTGTTCACATTGAGCAAATTTCACGCTTAACATTTGCACTTTCTTTTTAAGGGATTCAATCATTTTTACTACCTCTTAAATACGTTTGTGACTGTTATCAACAAGTCTATTTTTTACTGCTCTTTCGAATGTAAATATCGACGTCATAATCCAAATAACACTAAGAATTGTCACTAGGGCTATGGCTAACAAATACATCAGTAAAAACAACTTAATCATTATGTCCATTTCAAGCACCTCTACCTATACAACATGGCGTCATGTGTATAGATGCATAATCTATGCCTTGTTCACATAGTGCCCATCTTTATCAATAGGTTATTGATAATAGCTAAATTCAGATTGAGGGAGAAGTGTAACGATGTATTTACAGTGTTCAGTAATTCTTTACACTTGCTGAACGACCGTTATGGGTGAAAGCAGACGTTCATAACCATACAAGCAAGTCGTTTATCTAGACAATTCATAGTCATAAAAATACCCAGCCGCCAAAGCTAAAACCATGAGCCAAATTCAAATAGTTATTGTGATTGATTGCAGAATTTTGTAGCGAAGTGCGCCTTTTGAATAGCATGAAATCTGCTTTATTAAGCAACTATTTGATACAAAGGAAGAAAATGGTGGCCGAACCTGGAATTGAACCAGGGACACGCGGATTTTCAATCCGCTGCTCTACCAACTGAGCTATTCGGCCATATTTGATATGACAATCATTTGAACCAGTGCTGATCAGGACTGTGCCTTAGCGGTGCAGCTCAAAGGATGCGTATTTAATCTGCTCGACGCCGTTGAGTCAAGTTTCTTGGACATATTTCAATCGATTATTTTACGTTTGCAGGATGACTGCCACCGGTGCCGCCAGTGCGAGCTGGCTGATATCACTGCACCACTGGTATTGCTGAGGATCGGCGACGGCACTTGTAACTTGTGCGACACTTACTTCACAGGGGGTGATATCCAGGTGGAAGTGACTAAAGGTATGGCGGAACGTGGATAAGTCATTGTAATCATTAACCATCAGTTGCCAGTTTTGCTGCACTGTTTGACCGACGGGCTGCTCCATTGACAGCTCCGGCAAGCTCCACAACCCACCCCAGATACCTGTGGGAGGGCGTTTTTCCATTAAATAATGCCCGTGATTATTTCGAATGATAAGGAACCGTTTTGCTTTCACCGGCAGGACTTTTTTCGGTTTTCTGCCTGGTAGCTCAGCCACACGCCCTGCCTGATAGGCCATACAATCGGCCATCAACGGGCATATATCGCATTTTGCTGAAGTGCGGGTACACAGCATCGCCCCAAGATCCATGACCGCCTGCGTATATTCAGCGACATCCTGCTCCGGGGTGTACTTTTCTGCCCATGACCAGAGCTGTTTCTCTACCGTTGATTGTCCCGGCCAGCCCTCTATCGCCCGGTAGCGAGCCAGTACCCGCTTAACATTCCCATCGAGGATCGCATGTCGCTGCCCCAGGGCCTGCGCCAGGATTGCACCAGCCGTGGAAGGACCGATACCGGGCAATGCCAGCACGTCTTCATATGATTGGGGGAATTCACCGCCATGCTGCTCGGCAATGATGCCCGCTGCACTATGCAGGTTTCTGGCACGGCTGTAGTAGCCTAGCCCAGCCCAGTACCGCATCACCTCCTCCTGCGGAGTCTCCGCCAATGTCGAAATACCCGGAAAGCGCTGCATGAATTTTTCGAAGTAAGGGATTACCGTCGCAACCTGGGTCTGCTGTAACATAACCTCTGACACCCAGGTACGGTATAACGATGGTTCGACCTGCCAGGGCAGATCATGACGGCCGTATCGCCGGTACCAGTCGAGCAGACGATCGGCAAAAGCAGTCACTAGAATAACCCTTTGAGTTTGTCCTTTAACTTATCCTCATATTTGTCTGTCTGTTTTTTCAGCTCTTCCTTGGCCTTTTCTTCCGCACGACGTTTTTCAGCATCCGCTTTGTCCTTTAAGCGTTGTTTCTCTGCCTCGGCTTTGTCTTTCAGCCGCTGCTTTTCAGCATCGATCTTCGCCTTTGCCTGGCTCTCTAATACATCCGTAGTCGACTTCTTCAGACGATCTGTATCCAGATCATATTGCAGTGCATCGAAGGGGCCATGAACCCTGACAAATATCGGTTTATCCAGGATCTTCTCAACCGCCGTCTTTCCGCGTGGCAGCGCCACTGACGATACGACGTCGACAGTATCCCGCATGATATCAACATAACCCTTCGCAGTGACCTGCACCCGTTCGGCCGACATCAAGAAGTCATCGGTTCGCGCTTTACCATCGCCGAGTTTAACGGTGCTGTGAATCTTGTCGAACACGGTCACTTCACGCGGGCGGTAATTCCCCATGATCGTCTTCGACATGCCAAAGCCCTTGCTATCGACATAATCTGCAACAGACGAACGCATATAGAATTCCGGATCAAAACCATTCACTGCGGTCTCCTTCATATCGAGTACGATCTGTCCTTTACTGGCCTGTTTCAGTTGATTGACCGTCTCGCCAGTTGTCTTCACATCCATCGTCATGTTAACCGCACCCTCCATCGTCATAGGCTTATCACCCATGATGCCGACGAGGAACGGATCAACGACAGGTCCGGCCTGCACCTGGTTAATGCTGAGGTCGATCGCATATGCGGGCTTTTCTTTCTGCACATTCACATTAACCGCGCTATTCACCTGCCCCTGTAATACCTGCATGGTGAGCGGTTTGATATCGATGATCCCGTCATGTGCTTTCGTTGTCATCAGGAACTGTTTGATCTGATATTCTTTTACGGTTAACGAAGCGATTCTGAAATCACCCTGGACATCAAGATTACGCATCATCTCGACGGGCAATTCGATCTTTTCATCACCGGTTGTGGCGCCTTCTACAGCTGATGCAGGGCCAGGGCCAGCACCAGCGCCTGCGACAACGCCAGGTTTTTCAGCCGTCTCAACCACTGGTGGCATATAGTCATTGATATTCAGCTGATCAAACGACAGGTCGTAACGCAGCTGCTGTTTGCCTATATCGATCACATGCAGCCAACCACTCAATGTACTGTCGTCGAGAGCCAGGTTAAAGTCATTCGCCTGCAATTTTTGGCCATGTAGTTTTATCTTTGTTTTAATCGCGACATGATGCAATGCATTCGCTTTTGCCATCACGGGCAATTCAACGGCAACACGTTTTGCGACCTCACGCGCATTGAATGACTGAACTTCGACGTCACCCAGAATAACGGGATCCTGCATAAACTGAGTGACCGTGATATCGGCCAGCGTCGTGGTACCCAGTGCCGATAGTTGTAACTGCTTCAACACAACACGCTGCTCATCCATCGATACATCGATAGATGACCTGACTTCTATCTTTTCCTGCTGCGGAATAAATTCATTGGCATTCGCAATGATGGTGAATACGAGATCGCGTAGCGTATACGTTGTTAACTCTTTATCAAAAGTTAACTGTGTGCTCATCTCTAATCGTGTATCGATGGCAGGCTGACTGTTTTCGATACGGGCACCAAACGTGACATCTATAGGCTCATCGAAAGCAATAGCACTGGTAGTCAGGTTCAGCTCTGAAACCGTTGCGCTGGTATTGCTGCTGCGATCATCGTACCTGATCATGGCATCAACGAACTCGAATCCTTCAACCCGAAGAGACTGCAACGGTAGAGCACCTTCTTTTTCTTCTGCAGGCTGTTGTACTTTTTCAGCGGCTGCTGCTTCTCTTTCCATGGCACTTTCCGTGGCAGCTTCTGTCTGCGCCAGGCTGCTCCAGTTATTGGCGCTATTTTTAGCAACTTCGAGAGAAACATTTAAACCATGTAAACGTATAGTATTTATCTCCACTTCTTTTTTAAGCAGAGGTAACACATTGACTTTGACATCCAGTTGTCTGATGGCAGCAAACTGCTCTGCTTTGAACCCTTTTTCGTTACCTAATGAAACACTCTCAACCTTAAGACCAACCCAGGGAAAAACTGACAGGTTGATATCACCATCGATATTGAACGTACGGCCGGTTACTTTTTCCACCTGCTCGATGATCTGTGGCTTGTAATTGTTTGCATCGAAGGTTGCGGCGAATGCCAGCAAAGCGATGAATACCAGCACTAGAAATATGAATAAATATTTTATTGATCGAATTAAAACGTTCATCGTTCACCCTGTTCCTGAAATCTGTTCCTGAAGTTTATTACCTGGTCCATTCACCCGACTTGCCGCCGACTTTCTTTACCAGACCAATATCCGTCATCATCATGCCTCGATCCATGGCTTTGCACATATCATAGATGGTCAGCAGCGTTACCTGCACCGCGGTCAATGCTTCCATTTCGACACCTGTTTTGCCTGAGGTCTTCACTTCCACGACACAGTGCACGAACTGTTCCTTTTCATCCACGTTCAGCTGTATATCAACATGGCTCAGCTGCAACGGATGACAGAGCGGGATCAGGTCAGCCGTTCTTTTAGATGCCATGACACCGGCGACACGTGCAACAGCCAGTACATCACCTTTTTTATGGGCGCCCTGAAGGATACGCTCTATGGTCTCGGTCTGCATCCTTATAAAACCTTCGGCCACTGCGATGCGCTGTGTTACATCCTTATCGCCGACATCGACCATATGGGCCTCGCCGCGCTGGTTGAAGTGATTGAGCTGGTCGTCGGTCATTTATCTCATCCGGTTTAATTACTCTTTGGGGTCGTTATTATGCCATTTTTGGGACATTATATTTAGCGGGTGGTTTCGTTGGATTTTTTTGATTCGTGCCTGGTATTTACCTGGTGTTTTTGGTTAGGCATTGCCGTAGTCGCACGGAAGGCGAGTTACTTGATCCAGGTTTCGATTATTTCTCTTTTTGACGCTAGCTAGATACGTGAATTTTTCTCGCGAGTTTCGCGTTAGCATTTGGTATTAATTCTATTTGATACATACTTCTAGTCAGGCATTGCGGTTCTCGCACCGCGGGCGAGGTACTCTTTTGCAACAGCCCAAAAGAGTACCCAGAAAAGGCCGCCACTATAGCTGCGCCCCTGTAAAAGACACAGGGGTACCCATTGAGACAGCGCTGTTATCATGCTGCGCCAGAACTCGCGCACGCTAAACAACACGTACGCTCAGACAGCTGGCACAGAAATCCCATGATAACAGCACCGCCTCAACGGCTTACTAAGGTGGGTTAAAGGTCAAAGTCAAAATCAAAAGCGGTATCAGTGTTAAGTGCCGTGTTCTTTGGTTATTGCTGTTTTGCTTTTGGTTTTTCGTTGTTGAATTTATCTCACATCAGCCAAGCCATTGAGTCAGTACAGCTGTCATGGGCTTTCTGTGAAAACTGTCTGAGCGACTTCTGCGAGTTTTTTCACAGCATGACAGCTGTACTGACTCAATGGGAACCCCTGTACCTTTTACATAGGTACATGGATGTACCGTATTAGAGCAATGCAGGAGCAATTGCCGAGGGGCGCCAGGCGTAGTGACGGCTTTTTTTGGTTACTTTTTTTAGCTGTTGCAAAAAAGTAACTCGCCGTAAAAGGCGAAACTCACAGTATAAATTCACGTACCTAGCTAGCGTCAACAGGAGAAACATAAAAACTAAAGAAGAGTACCTCGCCCGCGGTGCGAGAACCGCAATGTCTAACCAAAAGCACCAGGTAAATGCCAAACACCAAGCCCCAGGAATAAAGTCGAAACGAACAATTACAATCCACATACTTAGGTAGCGCCTAAAAGAGATCGCGGAACAAGGTTCCGCTCCTACAACAGAGCTCGCCTGCGGTACGATATCTGCAATATATCCCCCAATGACGCCACGCCAATAAATCGCTAAAATAGCCGCCATGAGCATCACCATACAATTCTTCGCCAGCCTGCGTGAGCAGGTCGGCAAACAACAGGCGACTTTGCCATACCAGGCCCCTCTTGATGTATCGACTGTCTGGACGAAATCAACAGACAATATAGATATGCCGGATAACACGCTCTGCGCCATCAACATGGAATATGTTAATCGCGATGCTGTGGTCAGCGATGGCGATGAAGTCGCTTTTTTCCCACCAGTCACTGGTGGCTGATCCCATCATGCCAGCGATCCTGTTAGACAATATATTCAACCCATGGGACGAGATTCAGCGTCACCAGGACGAACACCTGCAATCAGGTCATTATGGCGCAACGGCTACGTTCGTCGGAACGATGCGTGATTTCAATATCAATGAAACCGTCAGCCACATGACCCTGGAACACTACCCGGCGATGACGCAACATTACCTCGATACTCTATGTTCACAAAGTATTGAGAATTATGACCTCGATGACTGCCTGGTCATTCATCGTTTTGGTGACATTCACCCTGGCGAGCCCATCGTGCTCACAGCCGCCTGGTCAGCACACCGTGCACAGGCATTCGATGCCTGTCGTTACCTGATGGAAGAATTAAAAGCCCGCGCACCTTTATGGAAGAAAGAAGTGACCGCAGATGGTGAACGCTGGGTACATAATGACCAGCAAACGAAAGAAGAATAAAACGATAATAAACAATTTACTGTCATCTCGAACGGATGTGAGAGATCTTGTACACCGACAGTTTAAGATCTCTCACATCCGTTCGAGATGACATCCTGCTCTTAAGAAAGCTGATTCTCCTAAGGAAGGCAATATTTTCCACATATTACTGCTATGTATGGAGGACATACCGGAACCGTCAGCATCGATCCCGGTATATCACTGGTTTGTCATCTTTGTGCTTCCCTTATTGAATCAGGATAAATAAAGCTGTCTGGCCACGTTGCACGTTAAACAGTATCTGCTCATCACTGGCCTTCACCATCTTCTTCATGTCGGCCAGCGACTTAACCGGCGCACGATTCACCGACAGGATCAGGTCACCTTTACGTAAACGTGCATTCCAGGCCGCACTGCCACGTGATACATCGGCAACCATGAGAAACTTGCTACCGCCTTCATCATGGCTCTCTATGACAGCACCGGCAAGTTTTACATTTAACTTCTCTCCAGCGAGAGACTGCTCGACTTCATCTTCGATATAAGCCGTGAGAATTTTTTTATCACCATCACGGATCACCGAGATATCCATCTTTGCACCGACGCGCATCAGGCCCACCATATTACGCATCGAAGAAGCACTCTTTACAGTCACACCATTGATCTCTGATACCACATCACCGGCTTTTAGCCCGGCTTTATCTGCCGCAGAATCATCAACGACCTGTGATATGACGACACCCTGGTGCATATCCAGGCCAAATGCACGTGCCAGTTCCGGCGTCAGGTTCTGCATGATCACGCCCAGCATACCGCGACGGACTTCACCGTATTCGATCAGCTGATCGGTTAACTCGCGAACCATATTGATAGGAATGGCAAAACCGATACCAACGTTACCTGCCCCGCCCGATGCCAGGATAGCGGTATTGATACCGATCAGCTCGCCTCGAAGATTGACCAGCGCACCACCCGAGTTGCCCGGATTGATCGATGCGTCGGTCTGAATGAAATCTTCATAGCCTTCGATACCCAGGCCGGTTCGCCCCAGTGCACTGATGATACCGGAGGTTACTGTCTGCCCTAAGCCAAAAGGATTACCGATCGCCACCGCAAAATCTCCGACCCGTAATTCGGAAGAATCGGCAAACGGGATATGTGTCAGTTTCAGTTTTTCCTGTTCGACTTTTAATATCGCGACATCGGCTTCCGGATCGGAGCCGACCACTTTAGCCTCCAGTTGCTGGCCGTCATGCAGGGTCACCGCGATTTCATCAGCACCTTCGATCACGTGATGATTGGTCACGATATAACCTGCATCGGCATCGATGATAACGCCTGACCCCAGGCTTTTTACTTCTTTCTGTTGCGGCAGATTTTCAAACCCTTTAAAGAAACGCCTGAACAGCGGGTCATTCAGTAACGGGTGGTTCTGGATATTGACAGACCCCCGTGTTGCGATATTAACAACTGCTGGACGCGTTTTTTCTATCATCGGTGCCAGGCTGGGCAAGGGTTGGCCCTCTACATAAGCAGGTATCGCAGCAAACACGTTAGATGTAAAAGCTGAAATGATTAACACTGTAGATAGTAAAAAAGGTTTAACCAACGACATACTTTCTCCTCATGATCATTGAATTCGTCTCATAGACAGACTGCATTTTACATAGTTCACATAACGCAGATAGTAGCACGACTGGCTGCATGTCCGCCAAGATCGGAAGGCAGCGAAATTTAGACTGATTTAATAAATAAGCCTGACTTGATGTTAGACAGTCGAGCTGATAAATTCTGCCAACTCTATAAAAACATCAGGAAATATTATGCGTAATATCTATCGTTTAGCCAGCATTGCAGCGGTATCTCTCGGCCTTAATGCATGCACTAATGACACGGGCGAGCAACAGGCACTGGATAGCCTGCAGCAGAAGGCCAGCTACAGCTATGGCGTGGATGTTGCCAACCGTCTGAAACAGCAGGGCATCGAACTCGACGTTCAAGCACTGAATCGCGGCATCGCTGATGCATACAGCGGTGCAGAACTCGCGCTACCTGATGAAGAACGTTTACAGGCCAAGACCAGCTTCCAGGCGGAACTGCGCGACGCGCTCGTCAAAAAGCAGGCTGAAGCTTCGGCTGCCAACCTGGAGGCAGGCAAGGCATTCCTCGAAGAAAACGCTAAAAAGCCTGGCGTAATCACTACGGACAGTGGCCTGCAGTATAAGATCATCACCAGCGGCGACGGCAAACAGCCCAAAGATACAGATACGGTAACCACACATTACCGTGGAACACTGATCGATGGCCGCGAATTTGATAGTTCATACAAACGTGACAAACCGGCATCTTTCCCCGTAAAAGGTGTAATCAAAGGCTGGACCGAAGCATTACAGTTGATGCATGTCGGAGACAAGTGGCAGTTGTTTGTGCCATCTGAACTGGCTTACGGTGCGACCAAACGCAGCGAGTTGATCGATGCCAACTCCACTTTGATCTTTGAGATTGAGCTGTTAGGCATTGAAGAATAAGAAAATTTTGATATCGCCTGTCATTGCGAGCGCAGCGTGGCAATCTCTTGTAGTGTCGGAGTCGTCGGCCAGAGATTGCCACGCTGCGCTCGCAATGACGTTAACTTAATATAACTTATTCTATATTCTGGATCTGTTCCCGCATCTGCTCTATAAGAACTTTCAATTCGACTGAAGCATTGGTGCTGGAGATATCTGCAGACTTCGAGCCCAGGGTATTGGCTTCACGGTTTAGCTCCTGCATGAGGAAATCCAGCCGACGCCCTACTGCTTCATCCCTGGCCAGTACCTCAGTCATCTCTTTCAGGTGGCTATCGAGACGGTCAAGCTCTTCATCGACATCCATCTTCTGCGCGAGATAAACCAGTTCCTGTTCCAGGCGATCCTGGTTCATCTCGACCTTGATCTGCTCTAATCGTTCACGAATTTTTTGCTGGTAACGCTCCTGGATCTCCGGCATCTTGCCTCGTGTATCGTTGACGATCTGCTGGATTGCTTCACAACGCTGCAGGATCAGCTCCTTCATGCGCTCGCCTTCTCGCTCACGGTTTGCGATCAGGTCATCGAGCGCTGTGCTCAAACCTGCCTCACTGGCACTTATGACTGGCTTCATATCCAGCGTTGATTCCTGCACTACACCCGGCCACTGCATGAGCTCGATCGGATCAACCTCTGAAGGCTGATGTAACAGGTTATTGATCTCATGACAGGCATGCACGAGGGCTTTAGCCTTCTGAAGATTAATATTGATAGATTCTGATTGCTGAGCAGCCGCATTAAATCGCAGAAAACACTCGACCTTGCCGCGCTTCAGGCGTTTCTGCACGATCTCCCGGAAACGCGTTTCATGCGCCCTGAAATCCTCGGGCATTTTAAAGTACACCTCGAGAAATCGTTGATTGACACTGCGGATTTCCCAAACAAGCTCACCTTCATCCAGGCTTTGCTGCGAACGTGCGAAGGCGGTCATACTTTTTGTCATATTCGATTCTCTTTTACTTTTTGTAACTCGATACACTGAGTCTATCACGCTCCCTTTGCAGACCATCATAAAATCTTCCAGCGATGTATAATACGCGCACTTTAAATAATGAGATCACTATCAACATGCGTCCAAGTAACCGCCAGCCTGATGAAATGCGTGCCATCCGCATCACTAGAAACTACACGAAACATGCGGAAGGCTCTGTCCTGATCGAATTTGGCGATACCAAAGTCATCTGCACCGCCAGCGTGGAAGAGAGGGTACCTGGATTTTTGCGCGGCAAAGGCCAGGGCTGGGTCACCGCTGAATATGGCATGCTGCCGCGCTCTACTGGTTCACGTATGCGTCGCGAAGCTAGCGGCGGCAAACAGGGCGGAAGGACGATGGAGATACAGCGACTGATCGGTCGTGCCCTGCGCGCTGGTATCGACCTCGAAGTTCTCGGCGAAAACACCATCAGCCTGGACTGTGATGTTATCCAGGCAGACGGCGGCACCCGTACTGCCAGTATCACTGGCGCATGGGTGGCACTGAATGACGCGATCCAGCACCTGCTCGATAAAAAGGTGATCAAAAAGAATCCGCTGCACCATCAGATCGCTTCTGTCTCTGTCGGCATATTCAATGGCACCCCGGTGCTCGATCTCGATTATGCGGAAGACTCTAACGCTGAAACCGATATGAATGTCGTGATGAACAGCGACAATGGCTTTATCGAAGTACAGGGGACGGCCGAAGGACACCCTTACAGCAAAGATGAATTAAACAACATGTTAGCGTTGGCCGAAAAAGGCATAACTGAATTATTTACCGTTCAACGATCAGCAATCGAGAGTTAATACTGATGAACAAGATGACCAGGATAGTACTGGCCAGCGGAAACGCCGGCAAGGTTCGAGAGATCAACAAACTGTTTGCCGGCAGCGGCATCGAAGTAGTCCCGCAGTCAGAATTCAATGTGCCGGAAATCCCGGAGACCGGCACTACCTTCGTCGAGAACGCCATCATAAAAGCGCGCCATGCTGCCGAATGCACAGGCCTGCCCGCTATCTCGGATGATTCCGGTATCGAAGTTGACGCACTTGACTCACGGCCCGGCGTTTATTCTGCACGCTATGCAGGTGAAGGCGCCAGCGACCAGGACAATAACGATCAGATGCTCAAAGAACTGGAAGGTGTCGCGGAAGCAGAGCGCACAGCCCGCTACCAGTGCATTATCGTTTTCATGCGTTCACATACCGACCCGGTACCTATCATCACGCAGGGTAGCTGGGAAGGCCGGATCCTGGAAGCGCCACAGGGTGATGGCGGCTTCGGTTACGACCCGATCTTTTATGTACCCACACATGGCTGCTCGGGCGGTGAACTGCCGCTGGATATCAAAAACACGCTAAGCCACCGTTCGATCGCACTGAACGCGATGCTTGAAGAATTTAAGAAACATAAATATATTTAATTTTTCTCGCAGAGGTGCGGAGACGCAAAGTTAATATTGTAAGAATATTAGCTGACATACGTTTGGTAGCGTGTTAAAAGTTTTCTTTGCGTCTCCGCACCTCTGCGAGAAAACGACTTTCAATATGAATGTTTTACTCTGTAGCGATATCAACCTGGAACACCTTCATGCCTTGCTTAAACGTTACGGCATGGCAATCAAAACCGTCAACGATAACGAGCCCATTCCAGGTAGTTTCTGGCAACCACCTGAGGCAGGACTGATCGGCGACACACTTTATATCCGCAATGATACGCCCGTGCACTCTGCGCTACATGAATCCTGCCATTACATCTGCATGGACAAACAACGCAGGAGCAAGCTGCATACCGATGCCGGCGGTTCAGCCCTGGAAGAGAATGGCGTCTGTTACCTGCAGATCCTTTTATCTGATTTTATCCCCGAGATGAAACAGCAACGCATGTTAAGTGACATGGATGCATGGGGTTACTCTTTCCGACTGGGTTCAGCCGAGGCATGGTTTGCAGAAGATGCAGAAGATGCTTCTGACTGGTTAGAAAAAAACGCATTGATTACTTCTAGTGATACACCAACATGGAATGTACGCCAGTAAGTCAAACAACAAACATCCAGAGCAAAGAAATCTTCCATCGCCTGTCTTCGATAGTACCGCGATATACCTTACATCATGAGCATCGCCGCACCGACTTCCATGGATGGTGGAAATGCAGATATTACAGGATCAAATATCTGTCCGCCCATCCATGGCACCTCGACATACCATACATCCCGTACATAAAAAAAGCCCTCCGTAGAGGGCTTACTAATATAACATTTATTATTATTTTATCTAGAAATAAAAGTTTGCCTGCGCACTCAGGATATCGACTGAGGACTCATAAGTACCGGTCAGCGTGGCATTTGAGCTTGATGATCCGCCATTATTATTAATTTCGGTATCGCTGATAAACAGGTGAGAATACGCTACGTCAAATGACCAGCTGGCCGATGGTGCATAACCTGCACCCAGGCTAACCCAGGTACGATCATTGCCCGGAATCCTTGCAGATGTAGACTCAGGTGAACGGATAGGTGTCTGGTCAAGTGCCAGGCCACCACGGTAGATCAATTTATCTGTATGCTGATAATTCACACCGACCGAAAAACGGTTTGTATTTGTATAGGCAAGTTCCAGTGTTGCTTCCTGGCCCGGTATACCACCTTTCTGCCTGATAGTTACGATGTCCAGATGACTCCAGCCCGTCCAGGTCCAGTCAAATAATGCTGTCCATTTATCATTGACTTCACCGGCGTAACTTAAAGAAAAAGATTCCGGCAACTCGGCTGAAGCCTCTAAGGGCGTATTCTGCAATACGTTAAAACCTGAGCCCGCTGTTATGCCGTCCGCAAAAGGCTGCAATCGTGGATCCAGATTATAGCTCGCATCACCTTCAACGTTATGTTTGATAGAAGAGCGATAGGCTACACCGATACGATTTTTATCGTCGATATCATACAAGATGCCGGCGTTCCACCCAAACTCCAGTGAATCACCATCAAGTTTTACCGCACTGTCCTGGCTGGCAACACCTAAACCTGTTAATCCTGCATTCACACAATCCGCTCCGGTAAATGCACCCTGGGAATTTGCCGCAAGGTTAATGCAGGCTCCATAAGAGTCGATGTTATTGGTGAGTTCAAGTTCCAGGTACTGGATACTGATACCAAAACCGACTGAGAGCGCATCGGTGGCTTTCCATGCGATCGATGGATTAATGTTGATACTGGTTATCTCACTTCGTAAGGCATGATAACGGCCTACCCAGCCATCATCATATTCGGTCGACAGACCAAAAGGCACATTGATACCGACACCCACATAGAGCTCATTGGCCAGTTCTGCCGTATAGTAGAAGTTCGGTACGAAGGCAGGATCACCCGTATCAGAATTAGGACCAGTCAAGGCTGTGCCCAGTGCATCGGTCGAACCGTTATTGGTGAAGGCCGCATTAGGTGAGATGACATGTCCAGCGACAACGATCTGCTGACCGGATAACCGCGTCATAGCCGCCGGGTTGAAATAGACGGTACTGGCATCTTCACCGAGCGCTGCCGCACCGGCATAAGCTGAACCCTGGCCACTGGCACTCTGCTCTATCAACTGGAAAGATGCCGCCTGAGCTGCTGTGGTAGCACTTGCGATACCAACTGCGAGCAATGTTTTTGTAAGAGAATTTTTTATATTGTTATTCATTCGAATTTGCACCTTGTTTTTATTAAGAGTTAATACTGGTTTTTATTTGTTTAGTACTGAACTCTATTTCAAGAAAACGGTTGGGTAATTGGCGGCATCGACCTTGTAGACGTTGGCATTAAACTCTGCGTTGATAGCATCGATCAATGCATTAGACAAGACAGCGCTACCTCGCCCAGTCGGGTGAATACCATCCAGTGAGAAAAATCCTCCGGTAACAAAATCATCATTTACCGAACCGGTGCCGTAATCTATGCCACCATTCTCAGTCAACTCAGCAAATAAAGATGCTGCATCAAACAGCATCACATTAGAGAAGGTATCCACTATGGTTTGAATTTCCGTATTATAAGCAGCCACCGCAGCTTGCATGGCCTGTATTTCAGAAGGAATTAACACATACTTATCTTCCAGTGGCACGCCTACACCCAGGGCACTATTCGGATCCGAAGGGTCAGCCAAAGTTCCGATAACCGGTGCCACTTCCAGAGGGATTAAGTCATTGGCTGTCGCCTGCCTCATGCTTAACAATGCAGGATCAACACCTGATATATCAGTCAGGTCTTCATCCAGTATGACAACGGCATTCTGCCCTTCAGAGAATGTGATTGTACGTTTAGCGACTTCATCAGGGTCTGCCGCTAATACTGCCGCAACGCCTGCATTATATGGTGCATAGGCTGCGTTAAGCGCATCAGCCGTCGCCTGGTCTAACGGCACCGGGTTATAAGGCACGGTAGTAAAATAAGGGATAGTGGTGACATCAGGTATATTAATTACCACTCCCTTAACATCAGGATTTTCTGTATTGAATTTACTAATGCCTGCAAGAATAGATGACGCTACTACAGCAGGGTGAGAGATGTCATAGTAACCATAGGTGCTTGCAACAAAGTTATCAGCTGCATATTGATCGGTAGCCGTAGCATCATCACCACCTGCAAAGCCATACCAGATTACATCGTTTGAACCAATCCACAGGGTATAGAATGAAGGCGCCAGATTACCAGCGTCATCAATTACTCTGGCAGTGGCAGCAGGCGTTGATGCAAAACGCACATAAAAAGGATTAGCCTCACCAGTGGCTATCTTAGTTACATCACCATAACCTGGGGTAACGATATGGAAAGACTTCGCAGCGGGCACACCCATATTATTAAAGGCTGTACCATTTAAACCTGAACCATTCACTTCATTGGTTGAATCACCCTCCAGACGTTCCGGCATTTCCGTTTCGGTGTTGAGCACAAAACGGTTATCAAACATGTTTTCATTGGTGACTGGATCAAGGATAGGAGACCCGCCCAGGATCAAGCCACCCAGATTATCATTCGTTAAAGGTTGCTCAAAAGCACCACCACCGACATCAGCAAACTGCTGTGCCATTATTGCCGGAAATGAATTCTGCTGACCTAACAGGTAGAGCGTGCCATCAGCGTAACCCGCTGTTAAAGAATCACCTACAGAAACAAATGTCGTAAAATCAGCATCACCGGCGCTGGCCTCCCCGGAATTTAATGGTGGTGGGTTCTCAACATCTGCACTACAGGCAGCAATGACTGCACAGGCAAAAACTACCCCCGCCTGTTTAATAATACGATTTGTTATGGCTATCATTTCTTATTACCTCAGTTTTTTTATCGTTAAGACCATATGGCGGGAACATTTCCTGCACCCGCAGCCGCCCCAGGACAGTAATCGTTCTGACCAGCAGCGTAATTGTTATTAATGAGTTTGAAACCCGGTACGGATCTCTGTGTGGAAAAACCTGATGTTAATGCTGAATGCGCAACAACACGCATAAGTGAACCTTGCTCAGGATTCATTCAATACTTCCTCTTACCTTTACGCAACTCTATATGAATATAGTATAAAGTCACTTAAATTCATCCGGCATCACAAAAAAAATGATACAGCATAAACGTATAATCTCCGCCATTGGAGTAGTCCAGATACTACGCC
>Ga0316190_10001110_pt1 | contig 19299 bp, 21 predicted proteins | sample Eddworburrow2_MG_FD_204929 | JGI IMG/M metagenome (GOLD analysis project Ga0316190, IMG submission 204929) | Coastal sediment microbial communities from Maine, United States - Eddy worm burrow 2 | ecosystem: Environmental > Aquatic > Marine > Coastal > Sediment | place: USA: Maine | collected... | reverse complement strand
TCTTGCAGGGGGTGCTGATCCCCCATTTGGCAGGGGGTGCTGATCCCCCATTTGGCAGGGGGCGGTGCTCCCCCAAGTAGCTGGGGCCAGCGGCCCCGGTTGTAGTGTGCCGGACACGACGCTACCGAGCCCGGACGCGCCGGATGGGGACGCCAGGCAAAGCCGGGATCACAAGGGGGACAGCCACGATGCCGGCACTCGACGGACTACGTATTCTCGACATGACCCAGTACGAGGCGGGACCGTCGGCCACCCAGGCCCTGGCCTGGTTCGGCGCCGACGTCGTCAAGGTCGAACCGCCCGGCGCAGGGGACCCGGCCCGGGGCATCGACAATGTGCCGCGGGACTACTTCATGTACTGGAACTGCAACAAGCGCAGCATGGTGCTCGACCTCACCACCGACGAGGGCCGCGACCTCCTGTTGGCGCTCGCCCCCCACTTCGATGTCTTCGTCGAGAACTACGGGCCCGGCGTGGTCGGCAAGCTCAACATTGACTACGACGCGGTGAAGGCCGCCAACCCCGCCATCATCTACGCCTCGGTGAAGGGCTACGGGCTCTCGGGCCCCTACTCGAACCGGAAGTGTTTCGACGGGGTGGCCCAAGCGACGGCGGGCGCCTTGTCGACCACCGGTTACGCCGACGGTGAGCCGCTGCTGCCCGGCCCGACCACCGGCGACTCCGGGACCGGGGTCCAACTCGCCCTCGCCATCGTGTCCGCCTATGTGCAAAAGCTCCGCACCGGCGAAGGTCAACGCATCGAGGTCTCGATGCAGGAGGCCATGACCTACTACATGCGGACCCGCATCTCGATGGCCCCCGGCTGGGGGGAGACCGCGGCCCCCCGCAGTGGCAACGGCCCCCTGGCGGTCAACAACTTGTACCCGACCGCCGGTGGAGGGCCCAACGACTATGTGATGATCATGGCGGTCACCCCAAAGATGTTCGCCGACCTCACCCGGGCCATGGGGCGACCGGAACTGGCCGAGGACCCCCGCTTCGCCCACAATCGGGGGCGGGTCGACAACACCGCGGAGCTGGCGGCCGAGATCACCGCGTGGACCACCCAGTTCTCCAAATACGAGATCGCCGAAAAGCTCGAAGCCACCGGCGTCCCGGGCGGTCCGGTACTCGACACCGCCGACCTGTTGTCCGACCCCCACCTGGTGGAACGGAACTTCGTGAAGAAGATCGACCATCCCGAGCACGGTGAGGTGCCCATGTTGGGCTGGGCCCCCCGCCTGTCGGCCAGCGAGGTGGAGCTGGAGGCCGCGCCGGACCTTGGAGCTCACACCGAAGAGGTGCTCGCGGCCGATCTTGGTCTGGACGCCGCGGCTATTGCGGGGCTGAAGGAGAGGGCGGTTATCGGCTGAGGACCCAAGCCGCGGCGTCGGTCGGGAGCCCGCCTTCGCCGTCGGTCGGGGCCGATATCGCCAGGATCCGGCCCGCGGGCAGCGCCACCGGCTTCGGGCCGAGGTTGGCCAAACACACGACCCGGTCACGGCGAAAGCCGATGACCTGTTCGCCGAGGTCGAGCCACTCGAGCTCCTCGTTCCCGACGAGATAATCGCGGCGCGCCGCCAGGGCCCGACGGTGGAGCTCGAGGGTCGAATCGGGGTCTCCTGTTTGGCGGGCAACCGATAGGTCGGCGAACTCGGCTGGTTGGGGCAACCAGGGCTCGACGGCCCCGAACCCCAGCGAGGGACCTTCGGCGGTCCAGGGGAGCGGTACCCGTGATCCGTCTCGGCCCTTCATCTTGTGGCCCGACATCTCCCACACCGGGTCGTCGAGCACCTCCGTCGGCAGATCCCACGCCTCGGGTAGGCCGAGCTCCTCGCCCTGGTACAGATAGGCGGAGCCGGGGAGGGCGAGGGTGAGCAGGGCGACGGCGCGAGCCCGGCGTAAACCCCGCGCCGGATCGAGGGCGTCGTGAGGGCCGTCGAGCAGCCATGTTCGGGTGTTCGTCCCCGCGGGCAGGCCGAGCCGGGTGGCGTGGCGCACCACATCATGGTTGGACAAGACCCAGGTCGGGGTGGAACCCACCGAGACGGCGGCGTCGAGGGAGCGACCGATGATCGCGCTCAGCTCACTCGCATCCCACGGCAGCTCAAGGTATTCAAAGTTGAACGATTGGTGGTATTCGTCGGGTCGTAGATAGAGGCTGAGACGTTCCGGTTCAACCCACGCCTCGGCCACCATCACCGCCCCGTAGTCGTCGAGCACCGACCGCCACCGGCGAGCCAGGTCATGGACCCCATCGCGGTCCCAATGGGGGTGGTTCGCCATCCGCGCCCCACCGAGCAGCTCAGTGTCCTCGGCGAGATCGGGATAGGCCGGGTCCTTGATCAGACCGTGAGCGACATCGACGCGGAAGCCGTCGATGCCGCGATCGAGCCAGAAACGCAGCACGGAGTCCAGCTCGTCACGGACCTCGGCGTTGTCCCAGTTGAGATCCGGCTGAGCGGCGTGAAACAGATGGAGGTACCACTCTCCATCGTCGGTCTGTTCCCACGCCGGGCCCCCGAAGACCGCGGTCCAGTTGTTGGGCGGGAGCTCACCTCCGGGGCCCGAACCGGTCCGGAAGTGATAGCGGGTCCGCGCCGCACTGCCCGGCGGAGCGGTAAGCGCCTCCTGAAACCAGCGGTGCTCGTCCGAGCTGTGGTTCGGCACGAGGTCGGCGATGATCCGGATGCCGTGCTGGTGGGCGGCGGCGACGAATGCTTCGGCGTCGGCGACCGAGCCGTAGCGGGGGTCGATGTCGCGATAGTCCGACACGTCGTAGCCGCCGTCATGGTTCGGCGAGCGGTACCAGGGGTTGACCCAGATGGCGTCGACGCCGAGGTCCCGGAGATACCCGAGTCGGCTCTGAAGCCCAGCGAGATCGCCCGTGCCGTCCCCGTTGCCGTCGGCGAACGAGCGGATGTACACCTGGTACACGACCGCGTTTCGCCACCACTGTTCACCCGGAGCCATCGGCATCGCGTGAGCCTACGGCGAGCGGTGGGCCGACCGGCACGACACCGTGAGCGTTCGACCGGTAGGCCGGAAGGCCAGTGGTGGGCTGCGGTCTAGCCTGAAGCGATGGCCCCTTCCGATCTCACCGCCGAATTCCACCGTGAGGTGCACGACTTTGTCATCGAGGCGCTCGGGGGGTCGACGGCATTGTCGGGCGCCAAGGTGATCGAGGTGGGTGCAGGGGACGGGGCTCTCGCCGCTCAGCTCGGTGAAAGTGGCGTCGACATCACCGCCATCGACGCCTCTGAAGATGCCGTCGCCCGCGCCGCCGATCAGGGCCGATCGGTGACCCATCACGACTGGTTGACCTGGGACGACGGTGGCTACGACGCGGTGCTGTTCACCCGCTCGCTCCATCACATCGAACCTCTGGAACAGGCGGTCACTCAGGCGCGGAAGCGTGCCCCGGGTGGTCTGATCATCTGTGATGAGTTTGCCAGGGAACGACTGGACGAGCGGGGCGCCCAGCTGCTGTTCGACAGTCGAACGTTGCTGAGCGCCGTTGGGCTCATCGAAGCCGACAACCCTCCGGCGTCCGATCCCCGAGGCGCGTGGGTTCGGCGGTTCACCGAAGTCCACCCGATCGCCACCGGTCTTGCGGTGAAAGAGGCCATCTCCGAGCACGCCACCATCCTCCGCGATGAGCCGGTGCCGTTTATCGGCCGGTTCATCACCCAGTTCCTCGACCCTGCCCACCCGTCGGCGAGGGCCGCGTCCGAAGCGGTCGTCGAGCTCGAACGGGGCCGGATCGACGCCGGGCTGCTACCCCGGGTCGGCTTCCGCCTCGTCGCCCGCCTCCACGACTGACCCCGCTACCCCTTCCAGGCCGCCAACGCGGTCTCGAGTCGGGCCAGCCCGTCCGGTGTCGGAACCGCGATGCGCACCGCGTCGGGGTGCCCGAAGCTGGCCCCGGATCGGATCATCACACCGTGGCTCATCAGTCGATCGCGGAGCCCTCTGGCCGCAGGGATCCACAGATAGTTGGCTGTACCCGGTGCGGGTTCGTAGCCGAAGCGGCGCAACAGGGTGGTGAGCTGATCGCGAAGCTCGCCGATCTCGTGCATCCATCGGCTGGGTTCGGCGGTGGCGAGCAGATCGGGCAGCACGGATTCGGCAATGCCGTTCAGCGACCAGCGCGGCTGCAACCGTTCGAGTGCGGCGATGGTCTGGGCATCGGGACACAGCACGTAGCCGATCCGCAGTCCCGGGCAGGCAAACGCCTTCGTGAGCGAGCCGACCACGATCGTGTCGGCGTCCCGGCGTGACCAGTGGCCGGTGGCGAGCACATAGAACGCCTCGTCGCGCACGAAGGCTCGTTCGTTCCGGCGGGCCAGTCGCCCGGTGGGGTTGTTCGGGTCCGACATCCAGCGATGTTCGTGCGATCGAGCCTCCGCACCGTCGTGAGCGCCGGGGTTCAGGTGGCGTTGATAGAGCGAGAAATCGAGGGGATGAGCCCACCCGCGCGGATGGAGGGCCGCCACCAGGGCGATGGCCTCCGCGCCTCCGTTGGTGAGCAGGAGATGTTCGGGTTCGACGGCGAGCACTTCGGCCAGTGCCGCCCGGGCCCGAGTCGCGCCGATCGGGTAGTGGCGAATCGAGTCCAGATGGCGGGCGATGATCGGAACGGGGTCGATCGCCACCGGGTTCAGGCTGGCCGACAGGTCCAGGATGTTAGCGACGGGTTGGCCGAGCAGATCGGCCAGCCGGTGGGCGTCACCTCCGTGGGGGCCAGGGGGGAGTGGGCTTGTCACCGGCGAGACCCACGGCGTAGGGCGTCCACCGCCATCCAGGACAGGGACACGACGGAGAGGGTGACGGCGGAAACGGTCTCGGTCCGCTGGACCAACCGGATCGTTCGTCCGATGTCGTCCGGACCGGGTCGGGGGCCAGAACCCAGACGGGGTCGGATCTCGGTGTGTTCGCCGTATCGCAACGGCCCACCCAGTTCGACGCCTAGGGCGGCCGCCACGGCCGTCTCGGCGACCCCGGCGTTCGGCGACGGGTGATGCCGCGCGTCCCGGCGCACGGCCCTGACGATCTCCCGACGATGTCCGGGTGAGACGATGACCACCAGAGCGGCGAAGAGGCGGGCCGGGATCAGGTTGGCGAGGTCGTCGAGTCGGGCCGCGGCCCACCCGAACCGCAGATAGCGATCGCTGCGATGGCCGACCATGGCGTCCATCGTGTTGATGGCGCGGTATGCCGCCGCGCCCGGAGCGCCCGCGACGACCCCCCAGAACGCGGGGGCGATCACCGCGTCGACGGTGTTCTCAGCCAGGGACTCGATGACCGCCGCGGCGATGGCCGGCCCGTCGAGGTTGCGGGGATCGCGCCCCACCAGCGAGGGCAGAGCGTGCCTGGCACCGGCGAGATCGCCGCGGCGGCAGTGGTCGTCGATCCCGGCGGCGACGCGCCTCAACTCTCGCCCCGCAGAGGCGAGCGCAACCACCCCGGTGGTGGACCGCACCAGCCGACCGGCGGCCCCGGAGACGGCGACTCCGGCTACCGCGTAGGCGGCACCTGCGCCCCGACGGTCGGCCCACCAGACCCGCTCGAGGCGGCCCATCAGCCAGCCGAACCCGACGACCGGATGCGCGGCGGTGGGCGGCTCACCGAGCAGTCTGTCCATACCGAGCCCGGCGGCGGTGGCCAGGGCCTGGCGCGCGATGCGGCCGCCCCTCACCGTTGGGTTCCGATCATGAGGCTGGGCCGATCATGAGGCTGGGCCGATCACGAGGCTGGGCCGATCACGAGGATGAGTAGGGCCACGGTCTCGCCCAGCACCACCATTGCGCCGAGCACGTCGCCGGTGAACCCGCCCAGTCGTCGCCGCGCCAGCGCTCCGAGGGCGACACAGACCAGCCCGGCACCGACGGCGGCCCCGACCCCGTTCAGACCATGGGCCACGGCGAGTACCCCGACGATAGGTGCGGCCCAGCCGAGCAGCGACCGCCTCGATCCGGTGATGAACGGGCTGGCCAGTCCCCGGTCCCGGGCGTAGGGGAGGAACGATGGTGCGGCGGCGATGAGTGTACGGCTGAGGGCCCAGATTCCGACGAAGCCGAGCGGCCCGACCGTCCCGGTGGCGATGGCCCCCCAACGCAGGGCCAGGATGTTGGGCACGATCGTCAGGGCAAACGCCCCCACATCGGGTTGGCTCATGACCTCGAGCCGCCGGTCGCGGTCCAGATGGGGGAGAAAGCCGTCGGCGGAGTCGGCCAGGCCGTCGAAGTGGAGCATGCCCGTGAACACGAGATCGGCGAACACGACCACCGCAGCCGCGAGCAGGGGAGGCCAGAGGGCTGTGGCGGCCCACCAGACCAGCGCCATGGCGCCACCGAGGGCGGCGCCGAGGACGGGAAACCAGCGCAGGGTGCGTTCGTCGGGGGCGTGGGCGCCACCGACGACGGTAAGAAAGGCCAGTGCGCTCAGCATGGCCGTCGGTGCCCGGTCATCGGGTAGATGCGCCCCGCGTATGGGGAGCCAGGGGATGAGGTGCCAGGGGATGGGGTGGCAGCTCCAGGGGCCGGCCCGCCACGACGAGCAGGGCTCGGTCCGCCCGAGCGGACACCATCTGGTTCAACTCGCCGAGCGCATCGACATAGCGACGACCGAGGGCGGTGGGAGGGTGAATGGCCAGCCCGACCTCTTCGGACACGAGGACGACCGGAGCGACCCGCCGCTCCAGGGCGCGAAGCATCGGTTCGAGCTCGGCGCCGATACCGGGGTCGAGGGTAAGCCAGGTGCCGAGCGAGTCCACCAGAATCGGCCCGTCGATGTCGGCCAGCGCAGAGATCAGATCGGATTGGTTCGGGCACTCGATCGTCGTCCATCCAGGGGGCCGACGATCCCGGTGGGCCTCGATCCGGGCCACATGGTCGCTGTCCGCAGGGTCGACCCGGGCGGTGGCCACATAGGTCACCGGGTCCCCGGACTCGGCCGCGAGTCGCTCGGCCACCTCGGACTTCCCCGAGCGGGTCCCGCCCAACACCAGGGTGATCATGTCGCGCCCCAACCCCGATCAACCACTGGGGCAGTGTAGCGGCAACCATGCCATCCGCGGATTCTGTCCCAGGATTCAGGCCCAGGATTCAGGCCCAGGATTCAGGCCCCGGATTCAGGCCCCGGTCAGATCCGGCTTTGCCGGCCCCGGCCGGCCCGTCCCTGCCGGCTTTGCCGGCCGGGCCGGTTCAATCCCACGCAAACCAGGGGGCGGCGGCAGGTGGCATGTCGGTCGGGTCGGACTCGAACAGCTCGAGCAGGATCCCGTCGGGCGCCTGGACCATGACGTAGCGGAACCCTTCACCTTCGGTGATCGGTTTGCGCAGCTCGCAACCACCGTCGCGCATGCGCTCGGCGAGGGCGTCAAGATCCCGGATCTGCAGCCCGAGATGGTGGACACCGCTGCGGCCAGTGGATCCGGGGGCCTGGTCATAGATGTTCAGTCGGCCGTCGCCGATGGCGACCATGACGTTGCGCGAGCCCAACAGCACCTCGTCGGCCACGACCTTGGCGTCGAACCAACGCCGGTAGAACGCGACGGTCGCCGCGAGGTCCGAGGCGAAAATATGGGTGTGGTGCAGGCGCGCCGGTGCCGGTGAGCTTTCGCCGAGTCGATAGGGGCGCACTGCGGACACCGCCGCGGTTCGAAGCGGCCCGTACAGGTGGGGGAAGGCGTCGCGTGCCCCGGGCGGCACCTCGAGGCGGACTTCGACATCGAGCTCGGCCAGCTCGATGGTCAACAGGGCCAGCGGTTCGGTGACATCGCGGTAGAACCGGTTGGCGACTCCGTCGACCTGGTGGGCGAACGAGGCATGAATGAAGCCTTCCTCGTCCAGGGAACGGCCGAGGGTCGACATGGCGTAGGTCCCCAACGCGGTCGCTGAGGACCAGTCCGACTCGAGGGTGAGATGGTAGATCTCCGCGGTCATCGGTTCGTTCTCAGTCTTGTCCGTAGCCCATCTGGAGGCGCTGCTCGGCGGCCCAACCCTCCTGGAACGGCACGCTGAAATACGGGTCGAACACCATCTCCGCGAACCGCCATCCGGCGTCGGTGAGGACATAGGTGTCGTCGTACCGCCCGCTGACGAAGAACGCCTGCCCGTCCGAGATCGTCTTGGCTTCCATGTAGGACACGCCTTGGCCGTGCTCGCCGTCGTCGTCCAACGTCACGATGTGGTTATGGATGAACTGTTTGATGAACGGCAACAGGTCGGGCATCGAACCGAAGAACTGACCGATCTTCTCCCGGCCGCGGGTGCGACCCAGGTACCCGAAGTCCAGCTCGGCGTCCTCGGCGAACAGGGCCACGATCCCTTCGATGTCCATCTCGTTCACCGCTTGGTGGTAGCGGTGCCTGAGCTCACGTATCTGGTCCTTGGCCCACAGGGCGGCCACCCGGGCCTCGAGTTCGGTGGTCATGCCCGCAGTATCGCCGACAGGATCCGCCCGCGCCCGCCGACCGCCAACAGTGGATCCATGCTGGGCGGGCTGGCACTGGGTTAGCTCATGGCTTTCATGAACGTGGCCATGTCGAAGTAGTCCCGCCATACCTTGATCTTGCCGTCTTCCATCTCGAAGACGCCCGTGCAGGGCAGGTCGACGGACTTGTCGCCGGCCTGGGTGCGGTCGAGCCGCTCGGCGATAACCACATTGCCGGCCCCCGCAATGTTCAACAGGTCCCACTGGGTGGCGGTCCAGCCGGCCGTGAAGGCCGCGATCATCTGGCGCACATTGTCGCGGCCGCCCACCGGTCCGGTCGGCATGTTGTGGTAGGTGCCGTCCTCGGTGAAATAGCCGGCGAGCTCATCGGCGTCGAGCCGAGACCACGCCTTGATGAACTCGGTGATGATCGCGATGTTCTCGTCGGCGGTCTTGTCGTCTTGGGCCATCAGTTTTGTCCTTTCGGGGAACCACCATCGTGTCAGACGGTGCGCGCCCAGGTGCGAGCGGGCACTGCTCAGCCCGGGGCCGACGCCGCCCGGTCCCTTGCGGCGGCGGCTCGGCGTAGCTCGCGGCGGGCGATGGCCATGAGGTGCACCTCGTCGGGGCCGTCGGCGATGCGCAGCGCCCTCTGGTCGGCGTACATACGGGCCAAGGGCGTGTCTTCGGAGAGCCCGGCGGCACCGAAGACCTGGATGGCGTGGTCGATCACGGTCGTCGCCATGCCCATCACCTGTACCTTGATCACCGAGAGCTCGGGGGCGGCGGCCTTGTCTCCCTGGGTGTCCATGAGCCAAGCGGTCCGCAAGGTGAGCAAGCGGGCGGCGTCGATCTCGATGCGGGCTTTGGCTATCCAGTCGCTGATGTTGGCGCGCGAGGCCACGGTCTGGCCGAACGTCACCCGGTTCTCGGCGCGCTCGCACAGCAGGGCGAGGGCCTGTTCGGCCACCCCGATGGTGCGCATGCAGTGGTGAACCCTGGCCGGACCCAGCCGGGCCTGGCCGATGGCGAACCCCCCTCCCACCTCGCCGAGCAGGTTGGTTCCGGCGACCCGCACATTGTCGAAGACCAACTCGGTGTGCCCCTCAGCGTCGATGTAGCCGAACTTGGGGAGGTTGCGGACCACCTGCAGGCCCTCGGCGTCCCGCGGCACGATGAACTGGCTGTGGCGTCGGTGGCGCGATGCCTGCGCATCGGTGTTGGCGACCACCATCAGATAGCCGCAACGGGGGTGGAGCACCCCGCTGATCCACCACTTGCGGCCGTTCAGGATCCAATGGTCGCCGTCGGGGACCGCGGTCATGGCCATGTTGGCGGCATCGCTTGAGGCGGCCTGGGGCTCGGTCATGGCGAAGGCGGACCGGATGATGCCGTCCAGCTGAGGTTCGAGCCAGCGTTCGATCTGTTCCGCCGATCCATACTGGATCAGGGCGTCACCGTTGATGCTCGACGGATGATCACAGTTGGTCACCTCCTGCGAGAGGCGACTGGTTCCGAGGATCTCCGCCAGCGGTGCGTATTCCACCATGGCCAAGCCCGGACCGTGGTCGGGGTGACGTACACAGAGGTTCCACAGGCCGGCCTCACGAGCCTCGGCCTTCAGCGTCTCCACCGTTGGTGGCTGAACGTCGGGTCGAGCTTCGCGCTCGGCATCCACCATCGCCTCGCGGGGTGCGATTCGGTCGTGAATGAAGGTGGTGAGCTGATCGGCCAGCGCGGCCGACCGTTCAGTTTGTTCGAACATGTTGTGGTCCCGTATCGATGGCGCGGTGTCAGTTCTTCAGGAGGTCGCGGAACGGCAGATCGCGGTCGGGTCCGGGTTCGCGGGCCAGACCGAGTGCCCGCTCGGCGATCGTGTTGCGCTGCACCTCGTCGGTTCCGCCCCCCAGGCTCATGCCGCGGGCATTGAGGATGTGGAAGCCGAAATAGTCTCCGTCGGCGTCGTCGGAAAGCCATGCGGGTGAGGTCGGGAACGCCAGGCGAGCGGCCAGGTCTGCCGCTCGTCGACCCTGCATCGTGCGCCACAGCTTGCCGATCGACGGATGCACCCCGGTCCGCTGCCCGAGCAGCCCGACGATCGTCTCGCCGGTGTGCAGCCGGGCCAGCTCCTGGCGCACGGTCGCCTCGTCGAGGCGGCCGTGGTTGCGCGCCAGCTCGATCAGCTGGGCGACCGGGATGGGCACCCTGCCGGTCTTGGATCGCTGAGTGGCCGACCCGCTCATCGATCCGACACCGGTCTGGGCTCTTTCGTGGGCGAGCAGGGCGACCGCCGTCCGCCAACCGTCGTTCACGCCGCCGACGACCCACTCCTTGGGTAGGCGCGCCTCGTCGAGGAACACCTCGTTGAACTCGGCCTCACCGGTCATCTGCACCAGCGGCCGAACGGTCACCCCGGCCTGGTCCATCGGCAACACGAACATGGTGATCCCCTTGTGTTTGGGCAGATCCATGTCGGTGCGGGCCAACAAGATGGCGTACCGGCTGTGCTGGGCGCCAGACGTCCACACCTTCTGACCGGTCACCACCCACTCGTCCCCGTCGAGGGTCGCGGTGGTCGACAGGGAGGCGAGGTCCGATCCCGAGCCCGGCTCCGAATACATCTGGCACCAGATGTCCTCGCCCCGTAGGCCCGACCTGAGTAGCCGTTCCTTGAGCTCGGGCGAAGCGTGGTCGCGCAGCGTCGGCAACGCCATACCCACGCCGATGGCGAAGGTGTTTTCCTCGCGGGGGACCAGCCCACGGCTCTCCTCGCGGTAGATCCGCAGATGCGGGGTATCGAGGTCTCGCCCCCCGTACTCGGTCGGGTAGTCCAGCGCACCGAGGCCGTGGTCGAACAACAGAGCCCGCCACACCCTCGCCCGGTCGAGACCGCCCGAGATGCCGTCCAGAGAACCGGGCAGCGTGCTGGCAAAGAACGTCTTCACCTCATGGCGGAATTCGTCGAGTGAGGGTTGAGCGACCATGTTCGCACCGTAGTTGGCGAGGGGTCCGGCCTCCGGGCGCCGCCCCTCAGGCCATGGGGGTGACGCGCGTTTACCCGACCTCGGGTTTCCGGCGAGGACTAGCCTTTGCCCATGACTGCCGCCACCGAACTCTTCCCCGATATCGGCGTTGTCGACGCGGATACCCACTGGTCAGAACCCGACGACCTGTGGACTTCCCGGGCGCCGGCATCGATCAGAGACCGTGTCCCTCAGATCCGTGAGATCGGCGGGAAGCGCCGATGGGTGGTCGACGAGGACATCGTGCTCGGTCCCGCCCACGCCACCAGCGCCATCGCCGAGGACGGCAGCAAGGTCGTCGGACTCGACTTCTTGGGGCTGACCAACGCCGACGTGCACCGGGCGTGTGGCAACGTGCCCGAACGGCTTGAACTGATGGACACGCTGGGCATCAAGGCGGCCACCCTCTACCCGAACGTGGCCGGCTTCGGGAGCCAGAACTTTCTGAAGGTGGGCGACGAGGCGCTGCGCATGGCCTGTGTCGAGATCTACAACGATGCCATGGCCGAGGTGCAAGAGAGCTCCGGTGGTCGCCTGCTGCCGATGGCGATGGTCCCCCATTGGGATCCGGCGGCAGTACCCGACGAGGTGCAGCGGATTCACGACCTCGGCCTGCGGGGAATCGTCACCGTCTCCAATCCTCACGATACCGGTGGACCGAACTATGGCGACGCCTCTTGGGAACCCCAGTGGGAGATCTGCGAGTCGCTCGAGATGCCGATCAACTTCCATATCGGGGCCAGCGCCGGTGACCTCGACTGGTTCGGTCGCACCCCCTGGACCACGTGGCCGGGCGAGGTGAGGTTGACGATCGGCGGGGCGAGCCTGTTCATGGGCAACGCCCGGTGGATGTCGAACCTGTTGTTCACCGATGTGTTCGAACGCCATCCGGGATTGTCGATCGTCTCGGTCGAGTCGGGGGTGGGCTGGCTGCCCTTCTTCCTCGAATCGCTTGACTATCAGGCGGGCGAGACCGCCCCCGAACATCTTCGGCACATGTCGATGAAGCCTTCGGAGTACTTCCGCCAGAACTTCTATGGCACGTTCTGGTTCGAGTCGGCCTCGGTGGGCGCGGCAGTCGACTACCTCGGCGCCGACCGGGTCATGTTCGAGACCGATTTCCCGCACCCCACGTGTCTGTACCCCCAGAGCGTGGAACGAATCGCGGAGACGTTGAAGGACCTCGACGAGGACGTGACCCGCAAGATCGTGTCCGAAAACGCCATGAAGCTGTACAAGATCGACGTCTGATCAAGCGGGCGGTGGGCGGGTGCCCAGAGCTAGGGTTTCGCTCATGTGGTTGCGCCTACGTCAGATCGCCATCGTCGCCGAGGATCTCCGGGAGACGGCCCTCGACATCGGAACTGTGCTCGGTGTCGAGGCCTGTTTCACCGACCCGGCCGTCATGGGATATGGGCTGAAGAACACCCTTTGGCCCATAGGCACCCAGTTCCTCGAGGTCGTCTCGCCGACCGAGGCGAACACCGCCGGCGGTCGCTACATGCAGCGTCGCGGTGGTGACACCGGATACATGGTGATCACCCAGTGCGATGATGTGGCGGCCCGCCGGGCTCGGGCGGCGGAGCTTGGCGTGCGAATCGCCGCGGATATCGTCCATCCCGAAGCCGGTCACGACGGGATTCAACTCCACCCGGCCGACACCGGCGGGTCCTTTTTTGAGATGGACCAGATGACGATGGAAGGCGGGGGAGAGATCGGCGGCCCGTGGGCTCCCGCGGGCCGTGCCTGGCAGCCGTTCTCGCGCACCGATCGGGTTTCGGGGATCGCGGCCGCTGAGCTGCAGAGCCCGGAACCGGATCGGCTGGCCAACCGGTGGGCCGAGATCGCCGAGATCGATCTGGTCACCGACGCGGCCGGGCATCCCACGATGGAGCTCGACAACGCCACCTTGCGTTTTGTCCCCGAGACCGATGGCCGGGGCGAAGGCCTCGGTGGCATCGACGTGACCGCGGTCGATGCCGATGCGATCATGGCCGGGGCCGAAGCTCGTGGTCGGGTCGACGACGACGGGCAGATCACGGTCGGAGGCCTTCGTATCCGGTGCGTCTGAGTGGTTCAGGTGGTTCAGCGACGACCGGCACAGCCGGATCGTCCCTGGTCAGGGGAGAGGGTCGCGGGCCAGCGCGGCTTCGATCTCGGCCACAATCTGGGCTGGAGTCCTGGTGTCGGTGTGGATCTGCTCGAATTTGGCGTAGCCGTCCGCCCGCTCGGCCAGCAGTTCGATGATCCGATTCTGTGGATCGTCGACCGCCAATAGGGGGCGCTCGACTCGGGCCGCGTCGGCGGTGATGCGCCGAAGTATCTCCTCGGGGTCGGCCACGAGGCAGAAGACTCGACCGGTCCGGCCGAGCGACTCGACATTCTCCGGGTCGAGCATCAGCCGACCTCCGGTCGACACCACCAGCCCCTGGCGCTCGGCCAGCTCGCGGGCGACCTGTTGCTCCAACCGCCGGAACTCCTCTTCCCCCCGTTCCGCAAAGATCGATGCGATCGTGCCGTGCTCGGACTCGATGATCGTGTCGGTATCGACCAGCTCATAGCCGATCCGCTCCGCCAGTAGCCGACCGACGGTGGTCTTGCCCGTGCCCATGAACCCGGTCAGGACCACATTGACCTGCTCACTCACCATTGACTTGCTCACCCACCATTGACCTGCTCACCCACTCTTGACCTGTTGAACACGGGCCCGAGAGTAGCTCGCATCCGCCGTTCTGGCCGTGGGATGAGATGGGTGGGTGCGTCGTGTTGTCCGTCACCACCTATGGTCTGGTCATGAGGGAGCACAGGCCATGGGAACAGGCGGCGGGCGAGATCCGGACGGCCCTCGTCGATGGTCTGGACGTGGCCGGGGTTGTCGATCAGGCAGAGATCCTGAGCTCGGAGGGCGCCACCACCGAGCTGGACCTGGTGATCGAGCTCACCGATCTCGAAGGCCCCGAACAGGCCGATGCCTATACCGTGTTGTGTGGTCTATTGGCCACCATCCACGCCGAGCGGGGTAAACCGGCCATCGGCATTCTGCTGGTGGCCGGTGAGATCGATGTCGGCTCCCTCGCGCAAGGGCTGACCCAGATGGCCCGTCAGGATCGCGAGGAGACCCTCGTTCTCCCGTTGACCTCGGACCAGGCGAGTGCGGTGGCCGGTAGTGGAGCCCATCTGTTCGACATGGTGGATCAGGCGGTGCCGTTGATACAAGTGGCGGCCGATCCCCACCTTGGCACCACCCTTCTCCACGCTGAACACCTCCTTGGCGAGTTGGATGTGTTGATCGAACGGCACTGTGGCTGACCTCGCGTCTTCTCGATGAGTGGCGGCGACGGCCACGGCTGCGATTGTTGTCCTCGTCCATGATCGTGGTGGGTTCGCGTTGCTCGGGTTGGCGTTGGTGGCGCTGATGATCAGTTTCCTGCCCTCGATCTACGGCACGTTCTCTCGTCGCGAGATTGCAGTGGGTCGGTTGACCACCCGGGCCGGCGAGCCACCCAACCCGGTGGAGTTCATCGTCAGGCTGCACGCCATCGGCCGGCTGGCCCATATCGGCGACCGATGGGAGGAGTGGGAGGACTGGTTCGTGGAGCTGGGCGAGACCCACACCACGTTCCCGGCGCTGGTCTTCTTTTGCTCGGCTCGTCCGGAGCGGAATTGGTTGAGTGCCGCCGAAGCGGCTTTGGACACCGCTGCCATAGCCGCCATTCTGGCGCCCACCGATGCAGCCCTCGAGGCTGCACCGGTTGTCGAATCACGGGTCCGGGGTGCCCGAGAAGATGATCCAGTCCGAAAGTAGAAGCCTCGGGCCGGCTATCGGGAGCCGGCTATGTGGTGCCGGTCAAGGAGCGGCGGAGACGATGGCTTATCTCGTCGACGATGAACGACAACACGATCAAAGCCAGGATGGCGCCGGTGATGGCCTGAAGATCCCGAGCGGCGCGATGGCTTTCAATCAGCCGCCCCAGACCTCCCGCGCCGACGACGCCGACCACCACGGTTTCGCGCAGGATGACCTCCCACCGGTACAGCGCCACCGATATGAGCCGTGACGCCGTCGACGGGATAGTGCCATAGGTGAGAATCTGCACCGAGGTGGCGCCGGTCAGGGCCAACGCGTCGTCGGGTCCGACGTCGCGTTCCTCGAAGATCTCGGCGAACAATCGACCCAACACCCCGGCGTTGTAGACCCCCAGGGCGACCGCGCCAGGCCAGGTGCCCGGAAACAGGATCAAGACAAACAGAAAGGCCCAGATGGGCGACGGCACGGCCCGGGCCAACAGCAGCACAAGACGGGGCACGATTCGTGCCATCAGGCCCGCCCGCGATGGCCGCGCCGTGGTGCGAACAGGGCGGGCCGACAACACACCCACTACCAGTCCGATGGACACGGCGATGGCCGTGGCGATCACGGACATAGCCGCGGTGTCGATGCTGGCGTCGATGAGTTCACCCCAGCCGCCGAGCCCGAGGCGCGGCGGGACCAGCTCGACGGCCAGACGCCGACCCAGCTCGAGGGTTCGACCGGACCAGAGCACCGAGAGGTCGAGCCCAACCCGACGCCATGCGAGGGGCATACACAGCAGCGCGACGACGAGCGATACGTTGCGGACGGCCGGCGCGGTGGCTCGGCGGATGGTCGAGGACCAGCGATCCGCCAGGCCGCTCAACACCATGAGCGCAGCGATGAGCGTCCATATCTCGTGGTAGCGCAGAGTCTCGAAACTCAGGTCCAGCTGGAAGCCCAGGCCACCGACACCGATCACCCCCAACACCGCCGCCGAGCGGATCGCGCACTCCAGGCGGTAGAAACCATAGGAGAGCAGTTCCCCTTGCACGTCGGGCAGAACGCCATAGGCCAGCGCCTGAAAGCGACCGGCCCCCGAAGCCCGCAGCGTCCGGTAGGCGCCAGGGTCTGCCTCGTCGAGCACTTCGGCAAAGACCTTGGCCGTCACCGCCCCAAAGGGGAGACCGATGGCGAGCACGGCCACCATCGGATCCACCCCAAAGACCAGCACCAACATCAGAGCCCACAGGATCTCGTGCACGGCCCGAGGCACGACGAGCACGGCTCGGGTCAGGTACCACCATCTCGACCGGCCCTGGATGAGCTCGGACAGCCCCCACGCTCCGATCGCGCCGATGATCAGCGCCAGGGTCGTGCCGAGAATGGCGAACGCGAACGTGATGAGCGTGGACTCGAGGGTGAGCCGGAGGAATTCGGCGCTGGTCTCCGGTCGAACGACGGAGCTCCAGAAGCGGGAGAAGCTGGGCCACCCGTTCCGGTTGATGATCTCGCCGCTCACCCCGGCCTGGGCGACCGCGGCGGCCAGCACCACGAACGCGATGGTGACGGAAAAGCGACCGCCTCTCCGAGGGCTCATCTCTCGATGCGTTTGTAGAGCTCGTCGAGCTCGGGCGGCCCCAGCTGTTCCGGTGCCAGATCAAAAACGACTTCGCCGTGACGTAGGCCGATGACACGGGTGGCGAAGCGCCGCGCCAGATCCGGCTCGTGGAGGCTGACGACAACTGTCGCGCGCCGCTCCGTGTTCGCTCGGCAGAGGCAGCCCAGGACGGTCTCGCTCAGTGCCGGGTCTACGGCGGACACAGGCTCATCGGCGAGTATCAGCTCCGGCTCCTGGCGCATGACGCGAGCCACCGCCACTCGTTGCTGCTCACCGCCGGAAAGCTCCTCGGTGCGGGAGTGGAGCCATGGTTCCATACCGACGGAGCGCAATGCTTCGCGGACCTGATCCTGGCCCACCGGTCGCACGAGCGAGGCCAACGCGGCCGGTGTGGACCATTGTCCGAGCTGACCGGCGTTGACATTGTGCAGGACCTTCAATGAACCGGTCAGCTGGAGCTGTTGAGGGACTATCCCGACCCGACGTCGATGACGTCGGAGTCGCCGTCCGCTCAGTGTGGACAGATCCGAACCGAGTACCGCCACCGAACCGGTGGTGGCACTCACCAGCCCGGCCAGCAGCGAGAGCAGGGTAGATTTTCCGGCGCCGCTGGACCCGACCAACGCCACCCGCTCGCCGGGATCGATCCGAAGATCGACACCGGTGAGCGCGGCGAACGTGCCGTACTGAACCCCGACCCCGCACAGCAATGCTGCCGGATCAGAGGTCACGCCGGGCGAAGGACCTCTCAGCGGATGAGGCCGACGTCGCGACCCACGGCCTCGATCGCCGCGTAGTTCTCGTTGCTGGTGGTGATGAACGAGCCCGCCCCGAACAGTTCCAAGATGTCCGCATGATCGGGATTGTCGGCATCGAGGGAGGTGAGGGAGTTGATGAACTTCGCCTCGAAACCTCCGCCGAACGACTCGTCGAGTGACGGCTGGGCGATCCAGTGGTAGTCGAAGTAGGTCGGCGTCCGGAAGATCTCGACGACCTTCGAGGTGTCTACCACCCCTTCGGTCACCCGATCGTCCCACACCTGAGAGTTGAGGGCTCCGGTCTGAAAGGTCCCGGCCGAAACCACCTCGATGGTGGCGTCGTGCGATCCGGAGAATCCAACCTCACCTTCGAAACTGGATTCGATGTCAAGACCCGCCTTGTTCATGAACGATTGAGGCATCAGGCGGCCCGATGTCGAAGACTCGGACCCGAACGTGAACGAATGACCGGCCAACGCCTCCAGACCGGCGACATCGGCAATCGGTTCGATCCCGGCTGAGGTGTTGGCGATGAACACCGACGTGAACGATTCGTCGATGTCGCGCTGGGCGATGGCGTTGGCCCCATCGACCTCGAGACGGGCTTGGACCCCGGTCAGGCCGCCGAACCACACGACGTCCAGGTCTCCGACCCGGAACGCGTTGATGGTGGCCTGGTAGTCGGTTACCGGCACGTACTCGACGGTGGTGTCGGGCAGCTCGGATTCGAGATAGTCGGCCAGTAGGCCGTACGTGCGTTGGAGGCGTTCCGGTTCCTGGTCAGGGATGGCCCCGATGCGCAGTGTCGAAGTCTGCGGGCTCGACGTCGCTTCCGTTTCTGTGGCGGAGCTTCCGCACGCCGACGCGACGACCAGCAGCGCCGAGATGATGGCGATAAAATGGGTCCGTGCTCGCCAACTGGCGGGCTGATGAAGAGCTTTCACGCTCTTCCTCCTCTGTAAGGCATTTGCGTTGTCCTCCTCCTGCGCGGTCGAGGAGCAACGTTATCGGAACAGGCTTGGCCGGGCGGTGCTCAGATCTGGAGCGCGGCCGCGTTTCCGGTCGGGGCCCCAATGTGCGAGCATTCAGCTGACCGCTCGGATGACCGCCGAGCGGGGTGACGAAAGGTGCGCGATGGCAGTGCGAAAGTCCGTCCAGCAGATGATCGACGAGGCCCGGGCCGAGATCGACAACCACTCGGCCGAAGAGGCCAAGCGGCGAGTCGATGAAGAAGGTGCGCTGCTCGTCGATGTCCGTGACATCCGCGAGCTCCAGCGAGACGGGGTCATCCCCGGAGCGATGCACGCGCCCCGGGGCATGCTCGAATTCTGGATCGATCCCGACTCGCCCTATTTCAAAGAGGTCTTCAACGAGGACCGCGAGTTCGTGCTCTATTGAGCGGGGGGAGGGCGGACAAGTTTGTCCGCAAAGACCCTGAAGGACATGGGCCTGCCCAAGGTGTCCCACATCGTGACCGGCTTCGGAGGCTGGAAGGAAGCCGGCTTTCCGATCGTCGACTATGACACGTTCAAAGCCAAGTAGTCGGGGACGCCGCCTCAGACCATGACTCAATCAAAAGACGCGGCCTCGTCGCGCTCCAGCACAGAATCCCCGGGCCCAGAATCCCCGGGCCCAGAAACCCCGGGCGACGACCCGGTGTTCGAACCCGTC
>Ga0316190_10001109_pt1 | contig 19299 bp, 10 predicted proteins | sample Eddworburrow2_MG_FD_204929 | JGI IMG/M metagenome (GOLD analysis project Ga0316190, IMG submission 204929) | Coastal sediment microbial communities from Maine, United States - Eddy worm burrow 2 | ecosystem: Environmental > Aquatic > Marine > Coastal > Sediment | place: USA: Maine | collected... | reverse complement strand
AATGAGTTTTGCTACCGATTTAACCGCCGCTTCTGGGAAGCAGAAATCCCTAACCGGATTTTGAGGCTATGTGTAGATCACCAGCCTATTCTTTGCCGTGGAACAGTAAGTTAGTGCAGAGCCATTTATTTTTATTAATGGAGCACGACACATGATGAATCATCAACGCACACATTTAGCCATTTTCCTGCTGTTATCACTCCTTACTTGCAATATTACTGCTGCACCTACGGCACAGTCTGATGAGCCAAAAGAGACCAATACCCCCAAACAGGATCTGGTTGAACAAACCAAAGAGCTAGGCCAGGCAGCATGGGAAAAGACCAAACAAACCAGCGGTACTATCCAAGAAAAATCGAAAGAATATTACGAGGTTGCAAGAGAAAAAGCAGGAGAAACGGCAGAATCAGTAGCGGAGAAATCAAAATCATACTATAAAATAGCTAAAGAGAAATCAGGGGAGTATCTGGAAAAGGCTACTGAAACTGCCGCAGATATCACCGAAACAGTAAAAGACAAAGCAAGTGACTATTACGAATCAGGCAAAGAAAAAACCAAAGAAATGCTTGAATCTACTAAGGAAACGACCAACAACACCATCTAATCCAATACCTTCATATATGAACTAAGGAGTAGATCATGGGAAGCATAAAACACCCCGCTGTAGCCGGACTTTTCTACCCAGACGATCCCGAAGAGCTACGATCACAAGTAGCCATCTTTCTTAGCGAAGGCCAAGCTGGACGTGTTGAAAAACCAAAGGCCCTTATTGCTCCCCATGCAGGCTATATCTACTCAGGTGCCACTGCAGGCCACGCATATGCACAACTAGAATCAATAGCCGACAAGATTCAGCATGTTGTTATTCTGGCGCCTTCACACCGCTTGGCATTTCCTGGCATTGGCTATAGCAGTGCAGAACAATTTCAAACCCCCATCGGCAATTTGAAGGTAAATCAGAATGCCATTGCTTTAATTAGCGCACTTCCTCAGGTAAATCAAATTGATGAGGCTTTTGAAAAAGAGCACAGCCTAGAGGTGCAGTTACCCTTTTTACAGATGGTACTTGAGGACATTCAAATTACACCTCTGCTCATCAGCGATGCGCGCTGCTCAGAGGTTGCAGAGGTACTAGAACAACTATGGGGTGGAGATGAAACCCTGATTGTTGTCAGCTCAGATCTTAGTCACTATCTGGATTATAAAGATGCCCAAAAACGGGATCAGGAGGCAACACAAGCTATCGAGCAACTAGAACCCAATGCACTTGCCAGCGATCATGCCTGCGGCCGCACCCCAATAGGTGGACTCCTTATCGCCGCACACAATCACCACCTTAATGTAACAACTTTGGATCTACGCAACTCTGGGGATACAGCAGGCACCCACAGCCAAGTTGTGGGGTATGGAGCCTATGCCTTTGCCTGAGACAGAAGAACAACTTAGCGATCAAGCTCGCGGTATATTGATGCAGGTTGCTGAAGCATCTATTCGCCATGGTCTACTTCACGGCAGCCCGCTCCAAGTTGATCCCAAAAGTTACATGGATTCGCTACAGGTCACTCGTGCCAGTTTCGTCACGCTTCAGCAACATGGGGATCTGCGAGGCTGCATTGGACATCTAGAGGCCTTTCAACCACTGGTACGGGATGTTGCAGAGAATGCACATGCAGCAGCCTTTCAAGACCCCCGGTTCCCTCCTCTATCAGACAATGAACTCGGTGATCTTGAGATTCACATCTCTGTTCTCACTCCGCCGCAACCAATGGTATTCAATAACGAACAGGAATTGATAGCCCAACTGCGCCCCGGTCAGGATGGATTGATTTTACAAGACGGCTATAACAAAGGAACCTTTCTCCCTTCTGTTTGGGAGTCATTACCACAGCCAAAAGAGTTCATAAAACACCTTAAGCTCAAAGCCGGACTGCCCATCACTCACTGGTCAGAAAGTCTCAAGGTTTTTCGTTATGAGACGGAGTCCTTTCCTTAAAGTATATTTCTACCGCCTGCTTACTCTTCTGACTCTTCCCCACCTTTGCCCTGCTTGAGCATATCAGCCAAACCAGCAAAGGGATTGGAGGTTGCGCTCTTCTGCTCTTTTTGTGCTGAACCGCCATGTCCGCGCACATGATCCACATATCGCTGGTGTTCGTTATCGTGGCAGTAGAGACAGAGGTTCTCCCAGTTACTGCCATCAGGTGGGTTGTTGTCATGATTGTGATCTTTATGATGCACGGTCAGTTCATGAAGATTTGCCCGGGTGAACTCTCGGCTGCAGCGGCCACATATCCAGGGATGAATGCGCAGAGATTGCTCACGGTAAGTCAGAGAGCGCTCCTCTGCTGCACGCCGAGCATCGATGACTATTTGATCCAGTTTTGAAGTCTCTTTTGGCATGTTTAACTCTTAGCTCATTTCCACCTTACTAAAATTCCGCTTATATTAATTTCAGTAATTCACAGACAGCATTATCTGCACCTTCTGCAATTTGGCTGATGGAGGCATCCAACATGTAGCAGGGTGAAGTCACCAGCTTATATTGCTCATCAACAACCACTTCAGCATGCGTGGTTTTCTGGTGAGTGCCTCCCATCGCTTCAATAGCGCCAATGGTGCCTTCTTCACTGCCTATCGTAACCTTGGCACCTTTTAGGATTTTAGCCAGCACCGCCGGAGCAATACAGAGTGCACCGATAGGTTTACCTGCCTTAACCATAGCATTAACAGCGTTGGAAACATCTGCATTAACTGTGCAATCAGGGCCATCAAAAGCCAAGGTTGATAGATTTTTAGCTGCACCAAATCCACCGGGAAGGAGCAGTGCATCAAAGGCTGTCGCTTCAAACTCACTCAGTGGTTTTATATTACCCCGTGCAATACGCGCTGACTCTGTTAATACATTTCTTGATTCCGGGATCTCATCACCGGTAAGGTGGTTGATAACATGGTGCTGAGCAATATCCGGTGCAAAACATTGATACGCTGCACCCTGACGATCCAGTGCCAGCAGCGCCAAGACAGACTCATGAATTTCAGCACCATCATAGACACCACAACCCGATAAAATGACCGCGACATTTTTATTCGCCATTATGCTCTCCTCATCTCTAACCAATTATTCATTACTACCCCACAGTAGATCCTGTAAACCTGTGGTTCTAGATAATTTGCGCTGCACCGAAGCCAATAGTATTTCATCAATAGCATAAAGCTCAAACCGGCTTTTGGCTCGCGTTATTCCCGTATAAACCAGTTCCCGACTGAGTAGTGGGTTATCCTCTTCTGGTAGCACCAGCAACACCTGCTCAAATTCGGAACCCTGACTTTTATGTACCGTCATGGCATATACCGTTTCATGCTCCGGTAGGGTTGCAGGTGCAATCTTTCGAACCACACCATCACTACATTGAAAACAGGCACGTAGCAGCCCATCACACTCTGGATCAGGTAACAGCAGGCCTACATCACCATTATAAAGACGCAAACCATGATCATTGCGCGTGACCATAATTGGGCGACCTGCATAATAATCATTTCTAGTATCTACCAGACTGCGTGCAGTGAGTACCGCCTCAATCTTTTGATTCAGTGCAGTAACGCCGTACGGCCCACCTCGAATGGCGCAGAGCACCCGAAAGCCATTGAATGCAGCAAAGATGGCATCGATGGCCTCCCCTCTTTTCAGACACTCAAGGTAGTTTTGATAGCTGCCTGCTGCCTGCTCAGCAATAGCACCATGATCTGCAGGAAGAGAGATATCAGGCAGATCACTATTTTTTAACAATGAGAGCGCCTGTTTACCATCACCCTGATTCACCACTTTTGCTAACTGGCCGATGCCACTTTCATCCGTAAAACGATAGCTTTTATGCAGCAGCAAAATGGAATCGGCCATGGGTGCTGGTGGCACTTTTCGTGGCGGCAACTCATTTCCAATCAATCCGGTTAACTTGGCACGGAAGTCATCTGAGAATGCCTGTTGTTTTCCACAGATATCTGCCAATACGGCACCCGCTTCCACTGATGAAAGCTGATCCTTATCGCCCAGCATAATGAGTCTTGCCTTTTCAGGCAGCGCCCACATCAGCTTGGTCATCAAAGCAATATCTACCATAGATGCCTCATCCAGTATGAGTACATCAATGGGCAGTGGATTATCCTGATTATGCCTAAAATAGACGGAATCCAGACTTGCTCCCAATAGCCGGTGCAGCGTTGTGGCCTGCTCTGGAATGGCGTCCCGAACAGACTCATCCACAGGCAACTCCTCTTTTGCCTGGTGAATGGCTTCCTGCATACGCGCAGCCGCCTTGCCTGTTGGTGCAGCCAATGCAATTTTTAGATCCAGCCCATTGGGTTGCTGACGCAGCAATGCCAGGATACGAATCACTGTACTGGTTTTACCGGTTCCCGGGCCACCCGAAATAACGCTAAATTCATTAAGCACAGCGGCTGCCGCTGATACTTTTTGCCAATTCGGTTCTGCAGATGATATTGGAAAGAGTTGATTCAGACCCTGCTTAAGTTGAGCCTTATCAACAGATGGGGCCATTGCTCCAGCCCGCATGTTGAGTGCCTGCGAAAGATCCTGTTCATATTTCCAGTATCGATAGAGATAGAGTCGACCATCTTCATCAAGAATAAGAGGGCAATAGTCTCCAGCCTCACCCAATACTGGCATCTTTCGTAATGCCGCTATCCAATCACTATACTCTGGAAACTTAACAGACCCAATATCATCGCCAAGATAGATCTTTCTACCGGCCTCACAATTCAGATCAAGGCAGACATGGCCATTGGCAGTGGCATGACTTGCCAGCGCCGCAGCCATTGCCAACTCGTTGGACTCATTGAGAGACAAACGACACATCAGCTGTGCAAAACCCACATCCAATGGAGTCAATAATCCTTGCTTTTGCAATGCCTGTAGTTGCTTCATATCTATTGCACGATCAAGTAACGATCCATTGCCTCAATCAACTGTTTTGAAGGTTTATCCCAATAGACACCACACTCTGCACCTGTAGTTGGATGCATGCCCCGCACAAACAGATAGAACGCCCCACCAACGTGTTGTTCGTAATCGTAATCTGCAAGTCGTAAACTCAGGTAACGATGCAGCGCCAACGTATAAAACAGATACTGAAGATAATAGCTTTCATGCGCCATTACTTGTGTCAGGTGATCATTAGAGTAGTCACTCAACTCATCACCCAGCCAATTAGATTTATAGTCAGCTAAATAGAAGCAGCCATCAATCTCAAAAACCAGATCAATAAAACCTTTCATAAAGCCACTGACATCAGCAAAGTTAATACGCTCAATAGCCTGGCGCATCACTATCTCTGCTGCAAAATCATGCTCTAGTAAAAGATTGCGCAGACCTGCTGCATTGATGGACGCTAAAGGAAAGTGAAACTCCAGTTCAACCAAGCGCTGCTTTGCACCAACTGATTTAAGATACAGTGTTTCAGCTGAGTCCAATGGTGTAGTAAGAACAGACTCCACCATCTCTACAACAACAGGCATCCAGCCTGCTTCAAATCCATTGGCCATCAGCATATCTTCTACCAGCACTTCAAGCTTTGCTCGTTCATAGGTCGCAAAATCAATCTGCTCAAATATGCTGTGAATACAGCAGCCTGCACGTGCTCCACGAGGAAAACCAAAGATATCATGTGCAGCAGGGCGATCTATCAATGCGGGCTGTTGCGCATCATAATCCGGTTGGTCACCAGCATGCCCAGAGGTCAGCGCAGTAAAGCTGGTCACTCGTGACCTCATGTCAAATTGCCTATTGAACTGCCTCACTGAGCCTATCTCATTCTGATTGCAAGAGGGCTGAATAGCAGCACCCTCCTCTTCAGGAATTAGTCCAACCCAAACACCACCATCAGCTTTTCTGGCCCACTCACCAAGTTGTATTTGCATATCATCAACTTCTGCTGCGCTCTTATCTGGATGCAGCAACCACGCCAAGGCTGATTGTTCTGTACCACTAATATTGCCCCAGGTTATATAACAGCGATGCTGTGCACGGGTCAGCGCCACATAGAGCAGACGCAGGTTTTCAGCTCGCTCTTCCTGAATGGCAAATTGGCGATCTTCTTCAAAACGGTTCGATCCCAGCTCCAATACAGGCTTGTAACCCTGAGTCTCATCATGAAATGAGAAAGGCCTTTTTTTATCCTCTGCATAGATTCTGTCTGCCCATAAAAAGGGGCAGAACACGATGGGATATTCCAAACCTTTACTTTTATGAATGGTGATAATCTGCACAAGATCCTCATCACTCTCAAGACGTAGCTCTTGCTCTTCAGATGTCGGCTGATTACTTTGAGATTGACGGGATAGCCACTTCAGCAACCCCTCCATTCCTGCTTGTATTGCACTATCATGCTGATGCAATAGCTCCCCCAGGTGCTGCAAGTTGGTATAACGCCGCTCTCCACCGGTCCTACTTAAGAGTCGTTTGGCTATCTGCTCATGAGACAGCAGATAACGAAACATCTGGACAAAACCCCGTTCTTGCCAGAGTTGATGATAGCTGCGAAATGACTCCAATTGCAGTTCAAGTGCCCGCTCATCAGTTTGCAGATGTTCAATATCATTACCATCCAACCCAAGCATATCTGTTGCCAGCGCAGCCATAATGCGCGCCTGTTTTGCAGGCTCTGCAATCGCACTCAATACGCACAGCAACTCAGCAGCCTCATGTGAATGAAAGATATTCTCACGCGATTGTTGAACACTATAGACACCCAATTTACGCAACTGCTGGGCGATAATCTTTGCCTGCCGATGTTCACGCACCAATACGGCAATATCACCACCGCTCAGCTTTCGATCACCGATTTGAATCTGACCTTCCTGCCCCTGTTGCAGCAGTCGGGCAATCTCTGCTGCTGTAGCACGGGTGGCCAACTGTTCGGCATCAGCCTTGACTATGGCCTCTTCATCTTCCATAAGCCATACCCTAAACGGTGCTTTTATATCCTTTGTATCCTTAAGCTCATTCCGTTGTTTTTTAGCAGCCTCAACTTCATAAAAAGGGATCCAATCATAGAAAAAGCTGGCATGCGATTGTTTAAACAGGGCATTAACTGCGTTGATCAGCTTGGGGTCAGAACGCCAGTTTGTTTTTAGTGTGTATTGATTTTCAGCATCCTCACGAGCCTGGTGATAGGCAAAGATATCAGCACCACGAAAACTGTAGATAGCCTGCTTAGGATCACCAACTAAAAATACCGGCAGCTCACTGTTGTGCGTAATCGTTGAAAAAACACGGTATTGAATAGGGTCAGTATCCTGAAACTCATCAATCAGTACAGCTGAATACCTTTGGCGTATAGCCTCAACCAACATAGCACCATGCTCACCAGACAAGGCCCTATCCAAATCCAGCAACAGGTCATCAAAAGATTGAATACATGCCTTGGCTTTGCGGGCGGATAACTCCTGATTGCAATAGGTCAGTAAATTCTGTTTCAAGGCAACGAGTGCCTGAGCGTAGCAAGGAGTTAATATGCTGGATATTTCAGCCAGCTTTTCACAGGCATCAAAGAAGGGGTGCTTGGGAGGTGTTTTACCTTTTTTAACCGAAGCGGCTAATTCACCGGTTGTGAATTTAATAAATTTCTCAAAGGGTATGCCGGGTTGACTACTTAGATAGTCATCCATCTGCTGACACCAGCTCACCAATGATGACTTGCGATACTTATTGCCATTCAAACTGGTATCAGATTGCAATAGATCCTGAACATCATGCTTGGCATCTACCCAAATACCGCACACCTGCTCGTAGGCATGCAGAAGATTTGCCTCCTGCGATGCCAGATCACCCGGCAGCTTCATACCCCGAACTTCCAAATAGGGTCTGCCGATACCCTTTTGCACACTTGAGAGCAGACTCTCAGGGGTAACATTTTTAGCTAATAGAAAGTCCACCAGCCCAGGTGAGAGATCCTGTATTTCACAACGCCAGAAATCAGCAACAATCTCATGCAACAGCTCCGTTTGCTCAGAGACCAACTCAGTGTCAAAAGGCATACCGCTTTCAAAGGCATGCTCCGACAAAACCCGCTGATAAAAACCATGAATAGTAAATATCGCTGCCTGATCAAACCCCAGAATGGCAAGTCGTAAACGGCGCTGTGCCTGTTCGTGATCCGGGCATTTAGCCAGTAACCCCTGATAAAACGGATCACTGCTTTTACCCAACTCAAAGGCCTGCAATGCCTCAACCAGGCGACCACGAGTACGCTCGCGCAACTCTGCCGTGGCTGCATTGGTAAAGGTTACGACCAGAAGAGTATCCACCCGGCAGCCCATCTCCAACACCAGCCGAACATATAACCCGGTGATGGTAAAGGTCTTACCCGTGCCAGCACTTGCTTCAATTAAATTGAGGCCGCTTAACTCAGTAGATAAAAGGTTTAGTTCCTGCATTTCTTTAATTAGGGACTCGAATTAATTGGCGATTTTGCTGGGCCCACCTCGTGGCTTCTGCGAAGTACGTCGACCTGACAATGCCTCCATCTTCGCACGAAAGCGGTCATCGCCCAATACCCAAGCTTTATTGGTTACCTCACGTATGGCACCAACATCTGCCTTGGCTAGTTGTTCTCGAAAAAGTTTACGATAAGCTGTCAGCCTGGATTCAACATTTCCATCCAGGCGCTGATAGATTAACTGCTTGGTGATCAGTTAACTTTTATAATCAATAAGGGTTGTCTTGTAACGCCCTTCCCACAAGGCTTCAGTAGGATTGTAGGTGTAATTGAAATATTGAATGTAACGTCACCCTACTGACTATAGGGTTTTGAAAGGCTCTGCTGCATCCTGCAACCACTAAAAGTAAAACAGGTAGTCATCAGCGCAAATAAACATGACTTCGCAATTGTTGCCATGTTGAATGAGATATTGAGCTTGTCCCTTAAAAAAATTTTGCTTTCCAGCATTTAATTGATTAGCGGAACTGCATAGCGCCAACCTCTCATCCTTCCACCACAGACCCAATCAGGGCAAACCCCATCTAAGGGATCGAGATCATTTTCAATTTCCCAACCGTCGCCAAGACCATCATTATCTGTATCCTTATTTTGAGGGTCAGTACCGATTTGCTGCTCTTCTGAATCAGTTAGGCCATCACCATCATCATCTAAATCTGTGTTGTTTCCAATGCCATCACCATCTGTATCTACAGACTCATTGGAATCTAATGGGAAGGCATCCAGACTGTCAGCAACGCCATCATTATCATCATCTGGGTCTGCGTTATTCCCAATGCCATCTCCATCTGTATCAGTGGATTCACTGGGGTCTAATGGGAAGGTATCCTGACTATCGATAACACCATCATTATCATCATCTGTATCCAATACATTTACGACTCCATCACCATCTGTATCAGTCTGATACAGACGAAGGGTCACTGGATCCCCCTCATTAAAGCTAACAATCTGGGCAAATTTCTTATCACCTAAGGTAACTACATCAACAGCTTCAGTAATGTGTACTGTCTCACTATCTGCTGATTGCTCCTCTTCCAGTTTAAATACTACATTACCAGCCTGCTGCCAAGTATGACTTAAGTTAACCGTGCTAAGGCTATAGGTTTGCTCTCCACTGATAATAGGAAGAGCGCCTGCACCTCCAGAGTTGTATATTGCAAAATATCCAACTGCTTCTACTTCATGGCCATCCATCAAGCTCTGCTGCTCAAACAATGCCGACTCAAAACCAGAAGCAGAAACATTGCTTGCTCGAACAGTCACCGCCTGGCCACCATTGGCTGTTTGAAGCGTCAAAAATACTTTGGGCACACCAGCAAAAGGTTGATTGAAACTCTTTGCAATCCATTCACCCGATCCACCTTGATTGAAGACCCCCACTTCAACCACAGCTCCATCACCTAATACATAGCGACCTTGCTCCAATATCAGATATGAGAATTGTTCTATAGCATGAATTCCATCCAGATAATCCCACTCCTGGAAGCGTATCTCAAAGCGGTCTGGAGCTGATTGTTTTCTGACGCGCACAACACCAGGCTGATTACTATTAAATGTCGGTGGTGAAGCAATAACAATTGGATTTGTAAAGGCAGGATCTATTGATACTGAAGACCAAGTCTCATCAGCCAAGACATCACCTACAGCAACATTCAAAGTAGCTGCACTTATGTTTAAAACAATGGATCCTATCTCACCCCACCAACCATCAACTGCAATAAAATAGGTTGTCCCCGCCTGCACCTGTAAAACAACCTTACTCTCATAAGCAGGGGCATCACTTGCATCATCGTTTGAGGCAACTACTGTAAGATTATTCACCTCAGTCCCAGTATAGACACCCAGGGTTGTATCAAAATCACTGCCAAAGGTATCAACAGTCAATTCAAAATCATGGTCTGGTGTAAAGCGCCACCAGAGAGAACGGCCACCATAAACGCCCGCATGATTCGGTTCTCCAGCCTCCGTACTCGTATATTGATTTGAGGTCTCAATTAAGGTTGAGATGTGGCTAATGATTTCAGCATTGGAGAACATGTCATTTGCAGGAAGATCATGCTGGGCAAGCGACAACACAATTGAACCACCACCGCCTCTGTAACCATCAACAGCTATGTAGTAGGTGGTGCCAGCTTGTGCAGTAATGGCAACTTGGCTCTGATAACCTTCATAACCAGCAGCATCATCATTGCCTGCAATACTGGTCAAGTCATCTACCGCCGTTCCGGTATACACCCCTAACGTCGTATCAAGAACACTGCTAAAAGTATCTATCACCAGCCCCATGTCTTCTCTCGGGGTAAAGCGCCACCAAAGTGATTTTCCACCAGAAATAGCCGCATGATTTGGCTCTCCTGCTTCGATCCTTGCATATAGATTTGATGTCTCAATAGAGGACGGTACGGAGCTAATAACTTCTGCATTAGTGAATATGTCATTTGCAGGAGGAGCATGTTGGGCAAGCGTTAGCACAATTGAACCACTGGCGCCACGGTAGCCATCAACCGCAATATAGTAGGTGGAGCCAGCTTGTGCCGCAAAGGAAACCAGGCTAAGGCGGTCGCCGCCACCAATGTCATCATTCTGGGCGATCCTGGTTAAATCATCTACCATCGTTCCGGTGTACACCCCTAAGGTCGTATCAAAATCACTACCAAAGGTATCAATAACCATATCCATATTTTCTGTTGGAGTGAACTGCCACCAGACTGATTTTCCTCCTAATACATTGCCATGCCTTGGTTCTCCACTCTCAAAACTGGCATTTAAATTTGTTGCATTGATGGTAGTTAGTGAATCAAGTACACCTTCAGCCGTAGAAAACATATCATTCATTGGCGCTATGGAAAGCATGGCTAATCGACCAGTGTTTCCTGCCCCATCAGTTGTATTTGTAAAAACAATGGGGTTCGAGTAATTTCCTGTAGCCAAACTTGGAGCATCCCCATCAATAGAGATGGTAACCGTCTCACTCGCCCCCGCAGCCAACGTCCCACTTGTTGGTGAAGCAGATAGCCACGCTGAACTCTCTTGAACAGTGAAAGTAATAGAAAACGCAGCATTATTGGTTAAGGTATAGGTCGTAGATACTGGAGCAAATGAACCACCAACCTCACCGCTGCTGATAAACCCGGATAATGGTGTGACCGCCAATCCATTACTGGAATCACTCAGTGCATCTAATACTGCATTGACCCTGATACGCGGTTTTATGATCCCATTTCTTGAATCCGTTATCGCCAGACCCGTTGCCTTTAGCGCATCCAATAACTCCGCAGCAGTGGCAGATTGAGTTTTTGAACGCAATACCGCATAGGCACCTGCAACATGTGGTGTTGCCATGGATGTTCCATTCCAGGTTGAATAGCCGCCACCTGGGACTGAAGAAGTGATACTTGATCCTGGTGCCAATAAATCCAACATGGCCGCACTGTTAGAAAAGTATGAGACCTCATCTGCTTCTGTCGTAGACCCCACACTAACGGCTGATGAGATGCATGCAGGCGCACTGATGTAATTTGCATAACCATCATTTCCAGATGCAATGACCGTCGCAATCCCAACATCGTTTAGTAGATCAATAGCAGCCTTGCGGAAATCCGTATCACAGGCAGAGCTATAGGCTCCACCACCAAGACTCATATTAACGGCAGCAATACTATAATTCGCACGCTGATCATAAATATGCTCTAGCGCTGCTAATTGATCAGACGAATAACTCAAGACGCAAGGTGATCCACCACAATAGCTGGATGGAAAAAGTGAGAACACCTGCACGGCAATAATATCTGCATCCTTCGCCACACCTGAATAGCTTGCACCCTTACCTGCAGCAATACCCGCCACATGAGTGCCATGATCACAGTGGTCGACACAAGGTTCCCCAGCACCGACTCCAATCTGGGATTCAGTTCCATCTGGACAAATGGTCGTTGATCCATAGGCTGCATTATTGCTGGAAAAGCAAGCTTCATGCACAACCTTGCCAGCCAAGAATTCATGGGTACTGTCAACACCTGTATCCAATATTGCTACTACCTGTCCGCTCCCCGTATAGCCCTGTGCCCAGGCATTGGGAGCTTCCACCAACGGGCCTGTTTGCAATAACGAGGGCTTAACCAGTTTATCTTCCTGCACTTGTAGCACAGATGGGTCATTCAGCAGCTGCTGAACACCTTCCGAACTCAAACGCATAGCAATAAAAGGCAGATGTTTATAGCTTTTGATATTCCGCGGTGAAGCAGTCGCCATCCGCTCCAGCAGTCGTTGTTGCACCCTCTCTAGTGCAGCTCTAGCTGCAGGACTTCTTACAGGCTGTGGTTTATCAACTCTCCCTCTTGTCTCCGTATTCAGATATGCAATAACCGGCACATCCCCTTCTTGTTCAGCCTTAGCAATAAGCTGGTGATGTATTGATTGCCCAGCTAATTTCTCACTCTTTGTTGCAGCCACTGCCGCGCTTGGCCATATAAAGACAAGCACAAGGCTTAGCACTAACAACTGCACAGGCTTAAATAGACTGGTAAGCGAACTAAAAAACATATTCACTTGGCAGGATGCCGCTCAATGCATCAAGATTACCCGTAGGTTCCGTAGAGCGATCAAAAAAAGAGGTCTCTCCAATTTTTTTGGGCAAAAGAGTTCTCCTTTTCGGTAACGCCGCTGCCGTAGCTTATGCCTTAGGCCGGTTGCTTTGCGCCCCATCATTTCTGATGGTTTGCCAGTTTCGTGGAGGCTAAAAAATAGTAATATTCTATTCACAACTTGAACAAGGAATGCTTAGAATTGAATATCCCTATAAAAACACTATAGGAACAAAATCAACATACGAATGTGAACTTCATCGCAAAAACAAACTGGAGTGTGAACCTAGTCACGTGCAAGCCGTGATACAGATCATCATTTAAATTCCTATTTTCGGCTGTTTAGGCATTTACTTACTTGTAAATCCCTAATTATTCAGAGCGGGCACTCCATGCACCATTTACGAAGCCATTGGTCGGCGGTTTCTAACGCTTCATCAAATATTGGCACTTCGAGCATATGGAAAAATGCAATAGATAGGCGCAATATTGGGATAATGCTTATCGTGGTAATAGCTGGAATTATGGCAATCTATATTGAAGATTAAAGCTTGTTCATTTCGGCTGTTAGCGCAGCCATTAAATAACTGTTTATGGCTAAAGGCCAATTTATTAGGTGGGGTTAAACAGTCGACACTGAAATATAAGCAACCTGATGTAATATAGGGAAAATACTTCTGAATGGAGGTAAAATATCGTCCAGTTAATGTATGAACAGGTTAAAAAACCGGACGATAGGCAGGTTGCTTATATTTCAGTGTCGACTCTCTAGTAATAGCTATAAACGCAAGCCTACATTGTTATAACTCACACTTTTATTAGATATGAATGGCCCTTCCATCCACATCCATAGCCGCCTCTTTTAATGACTCACCCATACTGGGATGGGCATGGCAGGTGCGGGCAATATCTTCAGCTGATGCACCCACTTCCATGGCGATAACTGCTTCAGCTATCAGGTCACCCGCATGGGGGGCAACGATATGCACACCCAACACTCGGTCAGTTGTGGCATCGGCCAGAATTTTTACAAAGCCTTCAGTATCTCCATTGCAGCGTGCCCGTGCATTGGCGCTAAAAGGAAACTTGCCTACGTTATAGGCAACACCTTCTTGTTTTAGACTATCTTCAGTACGACCGACGCTGGCCACTTCGGGCCAGGTATAGACTATGCCAGGAATGGCACCATAATTTACATGACCGGATTTACCAGCCAGATGTTCACCGAGGGCAACCCCCTCCTCTTCTGCTTTATGAGCCAGCATGGCACCACCAATGACATCGCCCACAGCATAGACGCCGTCAACATTTGTTTTAAAATATTCATCTACATCGATAAAGCCCCGCTCATCTATAGCCACGCCAATCTGCTGTAGCCCCAGCCCTGAGGTATAAGGTCGACGGCCAACCGCTACCAATACAATATCTGCCTGTAGCGTTTCAACTGCATCTGCTTTAACTGATTCTAAACTGAGCTGAACACCATCAGCACAAGTAACAGCTGCCGTCACTTTGGTTGATAGCTTGAGTTTCATCTTCTGCTTTTTCATGCTGCGTTGCATTTGTTTACGGACATCCTGATCCATGCCGGGCAGTAGGGTATCCATAAACTCTACAACGGTGACATCCGCACCCAGGCGTCGCCACACTGAACCCAGCTCTAAACCGATAACACCACCACCAATAACAACCAGGCTGCTTGGTACCTGTTCAAGGCTGAGTGCGCCTGTACTTGAAACAATCCGCTTTTCATCAATCTCAATACCCGGCAGCGGTGCAACTTCAGAACCTGTGGCAATCAACACATTAGAGGTGCAGAGTATCTGTTCATCATCACCATCCAATGGCGTTATTTTTACCTGATCAGCAGCAACCAGTTCGCCTGCCGCTTTGAAGTAGGTGACGTTATTTTTCTTGAATAGAAATTCAATGCCTTTGGTAAGATCCATCACCACTTTGTCTTTACGCGCCATCATAGTAGCTGTATCCATTTCCAGTGAGCCTGTTTGGATACCGTGTGTGGCAAATTCTTTGACCGCATGTTCATAGTGATGTGAGGATTGTAAAAGTGCTTTGGATGGAATGCAGCCCACATTCAGGCAGGTGCCACCCGGCACGCCACGTTTATCCACACAGGCGACCTTCATCCCTAATTGGGCAGCCCGAATGGCAGCCACATAACCACCCGGCCCGCCGCCAATTACGATAAGGTCGAATCTGTTCTCACTCATTTTGCAGTTCTCTAAATTTTGATAGTTTGGTTTTATAAGCTAAATCAGGCTTCCAGCAACATACGCTGCGGATCTTCAATGCACTCTTTTATGCGAACCAGAAAACCGACTGCTTCACGCCCATCTACAATACGATGATCATAGGAGAGCGCCAAATACATCATGGGCCGGGCCTGAATAGTGCCATCAGGCATCACCATGGCACGCTGGGTGATGTTATGCATGCCTAGGATACCAGACTGGGGACTATTAAGGATGGGGGTCGACATCATAGAACCATAAATGCCGCCATTGGTGATTGTGAAGGTGCCGCCTTGCAACTCATCCAAGGTCAGTTGTCCTGATTTGGCTTTGTCAGCCAACTCACGGATTTCACTCTCTATCTCTGCAAAATTGAGATGCTCTACACCACGCACTACCGGCACCACCAGCCCTTGACCAGAACCCACAGCCACGCCGATATCGTAGTGGTTTTTATAGACAATCTCATTGCCATCAATCTGGGCATTGATCGCAGGAAACTCCTGCAAGGCAATCACGCAAGCCTTGGCAAAGAGTGACATGAAGCCAATACGCACACCATGTTTTTTCTCAAATGCCTCTTTATAGCGGTTGCGCATCTCTATGCAGGCCATCATATCCACTTCATTAAAAGTGGTCAGCATGGCTGCGGTGTTTTGTGCCTCTTTCAGGCGTTCGGCCATCCGCTGACGCAATCGCGTCATCCGCACACGTTCTTCTTGAGGGGCAGCCGTTGCAGCCTTAACTACGGCTGAAGTTGAGGCAGTAGGTACGCTTGCAGCAACTGCACGAACCGGTGTTGGTTCTGCCTTGGCAGACTCAAGATAAGCCAGCACATCACCTTTGGTTAATCGCCCATCTTTATCCGTTACTGGAATAGTTGCCGGGTCAAGTTTGTGCTCTTCCACCAATCGACGAACAGCAGGCATCAGCACCTCCTCTTCAGCTGTCAACGGGACAGCTTTGGTCTCTGCTGCCGAAGAAACCCTATCGACCATTGTTGTATCCGTTGCCGCACCTTCAGCAATCATCCCCAGTACTGCGCCTATGGCAACATCTTCTCCCGCATCAACGAGAATACTCTTAAGCACCCCGGTAGCCGGGGCATTAACCTCAACAGATACCTTATCTGTCTCCAGCTCCAGCAGTGGCTCATCTTGTACAACTGCTTCACCAACAGATTTCAGCCACTTTAGTACTGTCGCTTCAGTTATCGATTCACCAATGGTGGGTACTGTTATTTCTGTCTCCATGATTTCCTCGACCAGATTTTTTTATTCGGAAGGTTGAGCCAAACTGCCCAATGGCGTGGCTCGACGAAAGGGTTGTTGCAGGTCTGGCAGTGACCAGGTTAACGCCTGTTCAACCAGCTGCTTTTGTTCTTCCAGATGCTTAGCCAGATTACCACTGGCTGTTGAGGCGCTCGCTTTACGGCCAACAAAGATAGGACGGTCATTAGCACAATTGATAGCATCCAATATAAACTGCAGGCGCGGCATAACAAATAGCCAGGCACCCATATTGGCGGGCTCTTCCTGACACCAGATCACCTCTGCATTGCTGTAGCGTTTGACAATCTCAACCAGGCTATCTCTTGGCCAAGGGTAGAGCTGCTCGACCCGGATGATGGCAACATCATCGATACTATGCTCTTGACGCGCTTGCAGCAGATCGTAATAGACCTTGCCTGTACAGAGCACGACACGTTTGACCTTGTCATCTGCCAGCAGAAATTCGCTCTCCCCTATCACTCGATGGAAAGCTGAATCTGGCCCCATCTCAGCCAGCGGGCTAACACATTGTTTATGCCGCAACAGTGATTTTGGAGCCATCACAATCAGTGGCTTGCGGAAATTACGATGCACCTGTCGTCGCAAGGCGTGAAAATAGTTGGCCGGTGTTGATAGGTTAACCACCTGGATATTATCTTCCGCGCAGAGTTGAAGGTAGCGTTCCAGTCGGGCTGATGAATGCTCTGGCCCCTGCCCTTCGTAACCATGAGGCAGCAGCATAACCAGCCCAGACATCCGCAGCCATTTTGATTCACCCGAGCTGATGAATTGATCAATGATCACCTGGGCACCATTGGCAAAGTCACCAAACTGCGCTTCCCAGATTACCAGCGCATTGGGCTCAGAGAGGGTATAGCCATATTCAAACCCAAGCACTGCCGCCTCTGAGAGTGGGCTATCAATCACCTCAAAATTGGCCTGTTGATCAGCAATATGATTCAGTGGCAGATAGCGCTGTTCATTCTCTTGATCGACCAATACGGAATGACGATGTGAGAAGGTGCCACGGCCTGAGTCCTGCCCTGACAAGCGTATGGGAATCTGCTCACACAGCAAGCTACCAAATGCCAATGCTTCAGCTGTCGCCCAGTCAAAACCCTCACCCAACTCCAACATCTTTTGTTTGTTTTTAAACAGCCGGAGTATCTTACTGTGCAGCGCTACACCTTCAGGTTGCCGGATCAATGCAGCACCAATCTGTTTCAGTTGATCAATGGGGACTGTCGTCGCATCATTGCGAAATTCCTCCTCTTCCTGGAGTATGCTGAGACCTTCCCATTTCCCTTCCAGCCAGTCAGCCTTATCAAGCTGGTAGTCATCTGCTGCTAAAAAGTTCTGTTCCAGCCGTGCCTTGAAATCCCCTACCATCTGATCTGTCTGTTCTCTAGTTAGAGTTCCTTCACTGATCAGCTGTTCAGCATAGATTTGACTAGTCGTTTTATGTTTATCAATAGCACGATACATAAGTGGCTGAGTGAAAGATGGCTCATCACTTTCATTATGTCCGTAACGTCGATAACAGAACATATCGATGACCGCATCGTGCTTAAACTCTTGCCGAAACTCTGTGGCGATCCTGGCAACATGCACTACTGATTCTGGATCATCACCATTGACATGAAAGATGGGGGTTTGCGTCATCTTCGCCACATCAGATGGATAAGGTGACGAGCGTGAATAGGTGGGGCTGGTAGTAAAACCAATCTGATTGTTAACAATAAAGTGGATGGTTCCACCGGTCAGATACCCTTTCAACTGAGCAAGATCTAGTGATTCGGAGACCAGCCCCTGCCCGGCAAAAGCAGCATCACCATGCAATAGCAACCCCATTGTATGTTGTCGTTCAGTATCACTATGCTGCGTCTGTTTTGCCCGCACTTTACCTAATACAACAGGATTAACCGCTTCAAGGTGCGAAGGGTTGGCTGTTAACGACAGATGGATAAGGTTGCCATCAAACTCACGATCAGCCGAGGTACCTAGATGATATTTCACATCACCCGAACCTTGTGCCTCTTCCGGGTGAGAGGGACGACCCAAAAATTCGGCAAAGATCGCTTTATAGGGTTTATGCATCACATTGGCTAGCACATTAAGTCGGCCGCGATGCGGCATGCCAATCACCACATCTTTAATCCCAAGTTGGCCGCCACGCTTAAGAATTTGCTCCATCGCTGGAATCAAACTCTCACCACCATCCAAGCCGAAACGTTTGGTACCTGTGTGCTTGGTATGCAGAAACTGCTCGAACCCCTCTGCTTCAATCAGTCGTTCTAAAATCGCACCCTTACCCTTTTCCGTAAAGGATGTCTGATTATGAATACCCTCTATGCGGCACTGAATCCATGCCTTCTGATCAGGGTCTTGAATGTGCAGAAACTCAACGCCAATGTTGCCGCAGTAAGTATCCTGCAAAATCTGAATAATCTCTCGCAGGGTGGCATGTTCCAAGCCCAACACATGATCAATAAAGATAGGCTCATCCAGATCAGCATCCGTAAACCCATAACTTTTATAGTCCAGTTCAGGATGAACATCTTTACCACTTAACTTAAGAGGATCACAGGTGGCATTTAGATGTCCTCGTGCACGATACGCACGCACTAGCATCAATGCTCTAATCGAGTGGAGCGTTGCCTTACGACTGGGGTATTCA
>Ga0316190_10001108_pt1 | contig 19319 bp, 17 predicted proteins | sample Eddworburrow2_MG_FD_204929 | JGI IMG/M metagenome (GOLD analysis project Ga0316190, IMG submission 204929) | Coastal sediment microbial communities from Maine, United States - Eddy worm burrow 2 | ecosystem: Environmental > Aquatic > Marine > Coastal > Sediment | place: USA: Maine | collected... | reverse complement strand
TTCTTGCCGGCGCAACCTGCTGTGGCTGCAGATAACCGGATTCGAGCATAGGCAGGGCTTTCTTAAAACTTGCATCAATTTCAACAGGCAAGGTAAGAAACTGTACAAGCAGACCCGAGCCCATAACTAGAAAAGCAGCTAGCAGTGTTAGTAATCCCACAGCAGGCGCACGGGTTATAACTGAGAGCAAGGGTACCAGGAACAGCAGGAATGAACCCATTTTTTGTGCTGCCACCGAATATGATGCCAGTCGCGCCCGCCAATGAAATAGTTTCTCTCCACTGGCATCCTGAAGCGCATGCCCTACTTCATGGGCGGCGATTGTAATAGCCGTTAACGTGCGGCCATTAAAGCGGTCTTCGCCCAGGCGAACCGCCCTGGCCACAGGATCATAATGATCGCCATGCGTCGTCACCTCAACGTTGACAGCCTGTAGCTGTAATCGATCCAGAAGATGCCTGGCAAACTCGCCACCTGTGCCGGTGAAATTCTCTTCTGGCTTCCGGTTGTATCGGCTAAGCACAGCTTTAACCCAGTACTGCGGGCCAAGAACCAGTAACATCAGAAGAACAAGAAGAATTAGTACATACATGGAATTGTGCTGTATAGTGGCAACGTTCGTTGAATCCTGCCTTTGTGGACTGTGGTCGATTGTAGCCTTTTTCAGGAACTATCACCCGGTACTAAAGTTAAGCATCTAGATGAAATTAGTGTGCTGCCGGCATTCTATATTGAACTGTCATGAAATATCCAATTTGACTATATTAGAATATTATTATATAGTGCATAGCACATGGCAAGAATGTAACAGACATACTGGGAAAATTACTGCTATGGGGATCCCGGTACAAAACATTTAATGAATATTTTTGGAGAATTACTTATGAAATTAGTACAGATTGTATCAATTGCTGCTCTTATGAGCATGTCAGCTGCTTCTTCGGCATGGTGGGGAAATGGTTATGACAATGGTTCTGGCTACGGCAACGGTTCTGGCTACGGTTCTGGCTACGGCGACGGTTATGGCCGTGGTGATGGTTCAGGTTACGGCTCAGGAAACACCCGTGGACGTGGTGACGGACGTGGTGACATGGACGGCGACATGGACGGCGACGTAGATGGCAGCTTCAACATGAACTTCAAAGGTAGCGGACGCGGACGCGGACGTGGTGCTGGACGTGGTTACGGTTCAGGCTATGGTTCAGGTTATGGCGACGGTTATGGCCGTGGTTACAACACCTACCGTGGCGATGCACGTGGCAACTCCTACGGTGGCAACCGTTACGGTTCTGGCGGCTATGGCGCACCTTACGGTGGCGGCTATGGCGCACCTTACGGTGGCGGATACGGCGCACCTTACGGATACGGTCCTGCTCCTATGATGCAGGCTCCTGCTGCTCCAGCAGCTCCTGCTGCTCCAGCTGCACAGTAATAAGAACCTAACAGGTTTTTAATACTAAAAAGGCCCGTGTGGAATTCCACACGGGCCTTTTTGTTTGTCTGCTGTTTATGTAAGTTTCAAGAATTAAAACCCAATCCTTTTTATCATTTTTTTATTTATCTTCAGATTTGAAGCTTCGGACTTAAAAATAATACCCCAGCTCAATCTGCAGATAATCATCTTCAGCGAACGATTTAAGAGACTGGTCCAGCCCATCTGCCTGGAATTTATTGGCCTGGATTGACAACTTCCAGCTGTCACCTATTCTTCGGTTGGCTTCGAGACTGAAGAGATAACTAGAATTATACCTGTCCTTAATCACACCCAGCAGTGCATCAGTACTTTGCACATCATTTAACGTCAGCCTCAGTCCTGTAAAGAGGTCATCCTCAAAGGGCGTGGTTGCCAGATTCCCACGAGAATCATAAAGATATTCAACGACCAGACCAAGGTCGGCTGCGCTGCTTGCAATACCGTAAAAAGTGTATTCAAAACCACCTACAGCACGCTTATATTTTTCATAGTTGCCATCAAGATTAATCGCTTCCAGCTTCCATAGCCAGCTACCCTTTGTTAGCTGGGCATCAATACCCGCCTGATCTATGATCTGGTAGAAAGGTGCCAGAACAACCTGCTGTTGATACAGCGACGGATACAATAGTGGGGTTCGACTGGTTCCATGAAACCATGACAGCCCTATATCCAGGTCACCAATAGAATTAGACCACCTTGCAGCCACGTCAACATTCCTCTGTTCCTCTGACGATTCGTAGCTGGTCAGGTTTTGTTCTACATAAGGAATGACCCGGGGACGGCCATCTACACCAGCGAATGTACGTTCACGAAACCATGGCATAACAAAAAAATTAACAGTACCCCAGTCGCGAATTAAAGACAGTTTAATCATTGGCTGTCCGAGTTTTTCTTCTCCGGAAAAATCTTCAACAAGGTCCGTTTGATTGATGATATCGACGACATGCTGTGCCTCGGTAACACCCCAGAAGACCTTACTAAAGCCTATAGTCCATTCATAGTCGCGGGCAATGTATGACCATGACAACTCGCGGATATCAGCGTGCGTGCGCTGATCATCTCCCTGATCAAGGCGGGCAAATGGGATAAAGCTGACATTCTGCTTGCCATCATCCCACTCATGATACATTTCAGGTTGCGCTGCCACCGAAAAATTATCTCCATGCTGGCGCGGGTCTATCGGTGGTTTAAAAAACAATCTTTCCTGAACAGCCACATTGCCGCGCCAATCAACAGACTGTGCCGGTGAGGAAACAATCAGCAATACAGCAGCCGTTAGCCGAAGCAGCTTACCCATTAACGCGCTCTTTTTAACGAATTCTGGTCAAAGTCACGATCAGTGAAACCGTTATTGAAACTGTATTCACTGAATATCAGTAGAGTGCTTTTTCCATTCTGGTGATTGTTCATCATCATTTGGCCCGGTCTCCAGTATTTACCCAGGTACTGCTTGTAGTCGCTCGGGACCAAAGTCTTCAGCAGGGAATCTTTGCGATCATAAAATTCCACTTTCAGTGGATGGTCAATTTCTTTGTCAAGCCATACGATTTGGCGTGTATAGCCGGAATTCTTGTCAACGGGAATACGCTCAATCACGTAGACCTCTTTTCCATCGAGGGTTTCATCACGCAACCACTTGTATGTGTACTTGTCGACTTCCTGTGAAGACATATCCTCAAATGCAAATTCACTGCCCATAAATGGGCCTGACTTATTTTTTGAAGCAATACGCTTTACTCGCTTCAGCGCTGGCAGATACAACCACTGGTCATCAGGCTTGTTAACATGTGTGAAACTTAAGAAAGCAGTCCCTTTAACGTCAGCCGGTGAATCGAAAATCGACATTGATTTATCACCATCTCCTGTAACCTCCAGAGAACGGCCACGAATTTGTCTACGGCTTTCCTGTCCCTGCTTATTTCGTAGTACCATTTCCAGCGTCTGCTTCTGGTCGCCCCAGCCGGAATCTCGCAGATCAGCATTTTTCGCTATCTCCAGTCCTTTTTCTTCAGGCGTCAGTGCCCAGGCCAGTGTTACTGAAACACTAAGCAGTAGTAGCAGTAGTAGTCTTTTCATTCGATTTATCCTCAATTTTCATTAGCAATGTTGGCAACAGTAGAAAGTCGGCAAGCAGTGCCAACGCAATAACCAGCGCCGTCAGTAGCCCCATACCAGAATTTAACTTGAATGCAGAAAAAGCCAGCACCAGGAACCCGGCGATTAATACTACAGATGTTACTACCAGGGCACGGCCAACACTGGTAAAGGCATAACGAACTGCCTGCTCCGAATCATAGCCTTTTTCTACGCGCGCTCGTTGATATTTACTCATGTAGTGCACTGTGTCATCTACAACGATACCCAGTGTCATACTGGTAACGACTGACAACGCCAGACCGACTTCACCCACTAACATACCCCAGATGCCAAATCCCATCGCAGCAGGCACAAGATTAGGCACCATACTGGTCAAACCAAGTTTGAACGATCGTAATGCGACGATCATAATCAGAGAAATGAGTACAAGGGCAATGGTTGTTCCCCCCAGCATGCTAATGATATTACGCTTGCCGATATGTGCAAACATCATGGTCGGGCCACTGGCAGATGCAGCCTTGATGTGTTTTGTGTTTTCAGCTATCCACTGATCTGAACGTTTTTCAAGTTCAAGCATGTTATTTGTTGATATTGTTTTCAGTGTCACAACCATACGTGTTGCTGATTTATCAACATTAATCTGGTTGTTAAGATCCAGTCCGTAAGGCAGCGACATTTCGTACATCAGAAGATACTGCGCCGCTAGATTGCGATCATCCGGCAAGCGGTACATTTCGTCATCATCACCATGCATGTTTCTGTTTAGCCGCTTCATGATGTCGGTAAACACGTTGACATGAATGGTTTCCGGTTGCCGCCTGAACCAGTTGGCAAAATTTTCTACTTCCTGCTGGAAGCCTGGGTCGCTGATGCCGCCTGTCTCTGTTGATTCGATAGAGAAATCAATCAGGTACATACCGGTAAGGTTCTCGACAGTGAAGTCTGTCGCCTGTCGAAAAGGAATTGTTTCATCAAAATATTCCAGAAACACATCGTTGAGTTCATTGCGTGGCAGAAAAGACACCAGAAACACAACAAGAATCACCATACCAGGTAGAATTTTGCGACGGTTGTTGACAACAAAATCACCCAACCAGATCATCATTCGGTCACCACCTTCATGATGCACACGCACTTTTACTGGCAATAAACTAATCACCGCTGGCAGGAATGTGACAGCAAGAAGAAAAGACATCATTACGCCAATTGCAACAAAATTGCCGAGATGATTAAACGGCGGCACGTCGGAGAAGTTCATGCTTAGAAAGCCAATTGATGTCGTCAGGCTGGTAAGAAATACCGGCTGTAGATTGACACGCATACTTTCAACCATAGCGGGTACCTTCTCCATGCCTTCCCGCATATTGTGATAGAAAGTCACCAGAACATGCACTGAATTGGCAATGGCCACGGTCAGGATTACTGTTGGCGCTATAGAGCTAGGTGGTGTAATTGGATAGCCTATATATCCGCCAGCCCCCATTGCCGATATTATCGACAGAATAATCACCACCATTGTTAAAGCTGTTCCTGCAAATCCGCGAATCATCAAGAAAAGCATAACCATCATGATGATAAAACTTATTGGCACCAGCGACGTCATGTCATTGATTGATGCCTCAGAGAACCCATTATTCATCATAACCATGCCGGTCATGTAGATTTTCAGGGAAGGGTATTTTTCCTGAATTTCTGCAGCAATTTTTCGCGCATAAGCGACCACTTCGGGAGTTTCTTTTGACTCGTTGATACCTGGCAATTGAACCGTGACATTAACTGCTGTCACGTGTGCCTGTTGAGAAATAAGGCGATGCAACAGCAATGGCTCATTTACGGCAATGTCCTTAATTTTCGCCAGTCGTTCATCGGTCAGGGCAGCTGGGTCTTCCACCAGATCCTCTACCACAAGGTCATCAACTTCTGCTTCTGTATGCTGATAATTGGTTAGTGAGTCTACCCTTGATGAATAGGGAATCTGCCAGGCCTTTTCAGTCAATTCATAAACGGCTTCCATCATTTTTTGCGTAAACACGACGCCGTCTTCCGGTGCAATGACAAACATTACATTGTCATTTTTCGCATAGGTATTTTCCAGTGCCTCGAACGCCATACGCTGCGGGTTGTCTTCGCTGAAGAACACCCGGTAATTTGTCGTCATACTGAGATTCTTAGCGCCACTGGCCATCAACCCGACCAGCAACAGGCAACCAATAATCACTAACCAGCGATACTGTATAACCAGTTCTCCAAACCGTCTTTCGAATTCATGCATTATGCTGTCCCGGTTATTCAGTTTGTTTTTCTAAGACCATTGATAATAAGAGTGACGACATCAACTGCCATCTTCTCGAATTCCTCTAGTGTATAAAGATGCATAAACAGTGGTACGGTAAAAAAAACCGTCGACCTTAAGATGGCTGATGCCGTTCTATCAATGTTGTCTACCTCGAACTCACCCGCATTGACAGCCTGCTGAAGAATGCTAGCTATCTGCTTTTCCATCTGCTGATTTTTTTGATGGATTAGATAGGTGTGATTTGTGGTTATATTTTCTACCAGTTCATTAAGCCGCGGTGCTTCATGCATCATCGCGAAGTGGTAGCGCATAGCGGTTTGCACATATAGATGCAGACGCTGCGTAGCGTCTAGATTGGGCAAGCTGACAACGTTCTCCAGTAATGTATTCAGGTCGCCCATACACTGACTTGCACACTCGGCTGCGATTTCCTGCTTGTTGTCAAAGTAGCGGTAAAGATTAGCGGCAGACATATTCACATCCGATGCAATTTCAGCCATGGTTGTTTTCCCGTAACCAAAATTCCTGAAACGTTCCTGCGCTGCAACAAGAATTTCTGCTCTGATTTTCTGTGTTTCCTGTATTGTCTCAGTCATATTTTGTATACGTATGTTTGAATGAATAGGCGGCCAGCATATACCCTGAATTATGAATAATCAATTAAATAATCATAATTTATAATAATGCTATGGATACATACACAACACCAATGAGTTATCTGCTTTCTTTTTTGTCAGCTATTTCAGGAAAGGGTCGACTACGAGGAACTTATCGCTCTACTCGCTGCCATTCTTCATCAACGAGTTCTACTTCGTATTTTGCCCAGCTGGCAAAATCCGTTCGAGTTACATGTCCTGTGCTTCTTATCCCCGGACCAACAATCGTCTTGTAGATGACGGCCTTACCATCATCATCTTCATCCACCAGCTGGCGCACAGACCAGTTATTGCCCTGTGCACCATTGCTATAAAAGTGCCACAGCTTTATGCGGGAAATATGCAGATGCCCAGCGTCAGCAGAACGGCTTGTGGCTATATTGTATATACGAAGTAGGTCCTTCTCAGAGATATCAACATAGGAATCGATTTCGCTTAGTGCGTAAACCAGGTCGCCATGAGAAATATTCTCATAGGGCTCTTTTCCAGCAGCTTTAGTCTTCTGGAACCATGCCGGGTAGCGGCGCCAGTAGAAAGAAGAATTAAAAACAACAGCGACGGCAAGAATAACGATGACGTTCAGCAGCACAGGAGTTATTACAAACTGATAACCAAGGTCGTACACCTCGGTACTGCCGACAACTGCCGATAAAGCAGTGGCTCCTCCAGGAGGGTGAATAGCGCGAATGTAATGCATAACGCCAATTGCCAGTCCAACGGCAACCGATGATGCGATAAAAAAATCGGGTATAAATTTAGCGCAGCTGACACCGATAACTGCTGACACCATGTGACCTGCGAATACCGACCAGGGTTGCGATAATGGACCATGTGGCACGCCAAAAACCAGCACGGCAGAGGCGCCCATTGAACCAACGATCAGTGCAGCCGAGTTGCCTGATACAAATAAGTTGGTTACCAGGAGGATACCCAGTATGCCGGCAAAACCACCAATAGCGGATACAATTCTCTCTGCGTGGCTAACCGGAACAGTCTCGATACCAAGAATCCCTCGCAGCGTCTTCAAAACGCTCATAGCCACGCCGATTATTACTCCCTCTCGTCTATTGGCACATAATCTCTAGTCGCCGGTCCGACATACAGCTGGCGTGGACGACCGATACGCTGCTCAGGGTCATCCATCATTTCCATCCATTGCGCAATCCAGCCAACGGTGCGGGCCATAGCGAAGACAACTGTGAACATGTTGATTGGTATTCCCATTGCGCGCAGGATAATACCTGAATAAAAGTCAACGTTCGGATACAATTTTCTTTCCTTGAAATAATCATCTTCAAGCGCAATACGTTCGAGCTCCAGTGCAATCTCAAACAATGGATCCTCCTGCTCTCCCAGTTCGTTTAGCAACTCATGGCAGGCGTCTCTGATCAGTGTGGCACGGGGATCAAAGTTTTTATATATCCGGTGCCCGAAACCCATCAGGCGGTAGGGGTCATCTTTATCCTTTGCTCGAGCGACAAACTTCGGGATATTTTTTGCTTCACCGATTTCCTCAAGGGTCTTGATAACTGCCTCGTTGGCACCACCATGAGCCGGTCCCCATAGAGAGGCGATACCGGCACAGACACTGGCAAAAGGGTTAGCGCCAGATGAACTGGCGAGTCTGACGGAAGAAGTACTGGCATTTTGCTCATGATCTGCATGCAATATCAGGATAGTTCTCAGTGCCTTGGCATGAACTGGATTGACCTCATAGTCATCAGTCGGCAGAGCAAACATCATGTACAGAAAATTTTCTGAATAATCCAGTTTGTTCTTTGGGAAATTAAACGGCAAACCCATTGAGTACCGGTAACTGTCTGCTGCCAGTGTTGGCATTTTGGCAATCAGCCTATGAGCGGAAATCTCGCGATGACGCGGATTGGTGACATCAGTTGAGTCATGATAGAAAGACGACATCGCACCCACGCAGCCAAGCATAAAGGCCATCGGGTGCGCATCATGCCGGAAGCCGCTATAGAAGCGACGCATTCCCTCATGCACCATCGTATGACAGGTAATATTACAACGGAATGTTTCTAGCTGAGCAGCTGAAGGAAGGTGGCCATTCAATAATAAATAGCAGACCTCGATATAGCTGCTCTTCTCTGCCAGCTGCTCGATAGGATAGCCGCGGTACAGCAATATCCCCTCATCGCCATCGATGTAGGTAATGTAACTGCTACAGGTGGCGGTCGAAACAAAACCCGGGTCGTAGGTAAACATGCCCAGCTCGGAATACATCTTACGGACGTCAAATACTCCCGATCCATGTGTTCCATGCTGAATGGGAATATCGACTTTTTTACCCGATCTATTATCCGTGATTGTGACTGTATTTTCTTTTTCTGCCATATCTAAACCCTCTCATTCTAAATCTATATCCTTTACATAGTGGATCAGTATCGTCGTGAACTTTTTCGCACAAACGAAAATTATAGCAGAATTAAATTAGCTAATATGCCCCAGTAAGCTTAATCCTGGTCTTATCAGGCATCCCCGCGTATTTTCATATCCACTTCACGCTGATGTGCAAAATCAAGCATACGCTGTATTGGAATTATCGCTTTATCGACGATATTACTGTCTATTTCTATGGCTTTACCACCATGCTTAAGAATATCGTGTAATTTTTGCATGGTATTAATTGCCATCCATGGGCAATGCCCACAGGAGACACAGCTAGCACCTTTGCCTGCAGTCGGTGCCTCGAGCAGTTCCTTGTCACCAGCAACCGATCGCATTTTGTAAAAAATCCCACGATCGGTGGCAACAATAAAGCGTTTCGCATCACTTTGCTGGACAGCATTAATCAGACCCGTTGTCGAGCCAACAACATCAGCCAGCTGAATGATTGAACGTGGAGACTCGGGGTGTACCAGCACCATGGCATCCGGATACTGCTTCATCATCTGCTGCAGTTCGACACTTCTATACTCATCATGTACCACACAGACACCGCCCCACAGCAACATATCGGCACCGGTCTCATTCTGTATATAGTCACCGAGGTGACGATCAGGCGCCCAGATGATTTTTTTGCCCTGCTGATGCAGATGACGGACGATATCGAGTGCAATGCCTGATGTCACGACCCAATCGGAACGCGCCTTGATTTCAGCGCTGGTATTGGCGTATACCACCACTTTACGATCGGGGTTGGCATCACAGAACTCGCTAAAACGGTCAATCGGGCAGGAAAGATCAAGCGAGCAGGTCGCTTCATCCTCAACCATCAGCACACGCTTTTCAGGATTGAGTATTTTCGCGGTCTCACCCATGAATCGCACACCCGCGACAATTAATGTCTGCGCCGGGTGGTCATGGCCAAAACGTGCCATTTCCAGTGAATCGGCGACATGACCGCCGGTTTTCAGTGCCAGTTCCTGCAGGTCATCATCGACATAGTAATGCGCCACCAGCACAGCATCCTGCTGCTCCAGCAAGTCACTGATTTCAGCCACCAGTTGTTCTTTTTTTTCTTCAGGCAATGGCAATGGGCAAGTTATCTCTGCCGCCAGTTGCTCTATGCGGTTGAGTTCCTGGTCACTGATGGTAGCTTTAATGCCTGTAGTCGTAAATTGATCTTGCATAGGAGAATTCTCGGTTAGTGGGTGTGCTACTTCGCTCTTTAACAGAGAAAATATAAGATAACATATAGTACTTGTAGAAACAGTCAAGGAATATCGATATTATCAGACATCGACACTGTTATTCCTACGAATGCTTTCGTCTCGCCAGAGGGGCAGTTTATGAGTAATCTATGCCGTGTTACCTTGATCACCATCCTGCTTTTCACCAGCAGCATTGCCCATACCTCAGACCTTGCCAAGGAGCAACGCTGGGCCGAGCAGATTGTTGATGCCATTTTTGACGGTGAACCAGTCACGCTAAAAGATGGTGAACTTGAATTTCTAGCCATCTATACGCCGTCTGCGACAGACAAGACTAGCGATGCAGCAATTGTAATGCACGGCCTGGGAGTGCACCCGGACTGGGACCAGGTCATTCGCCCACTTCGCACAGCCTTGCCTGAACGCGGATGGAGTACGTTGTCACTACAAATGCCTATCCTTGCTAATGGGATAGGAGATGAGGAATATGCACCCTTATTCAGCGACGTCTCAGGCAGAATCGAGGCCGGGATTAACTACCTGAAGCAACAGGGCGCAAAAAGAATAGTCATCATTGCACATTCACTGGGCGCTGCAATGGGAAGCTATTACCTGTCAAACCATCGCCCGGAAGCTATAATTGGTTTCGTCGGTATCGGTATGGGAAGTTCTAGTAAGCCTGTTATGGATAATGAGACTTCTCTAAAGTCTGTGGATGTACCCGTGCTTGACCTTTATGGTGAAAATGACCTTGGCGATGTCGTGGCAGGTGCAGAAGCAAGAAAGCAGGCAATAGAAAGCAATAAAGCTACCTATTCAAAACAGGAAATGGTTCCTGGTGCAGGTCATTTTTTTGATGGGAAAGATGAGGTCCTAATTGATGAAGTAACGGCTTGGATAAATGGGTTGTAAAGAAATAACAGTTTTAAGTTTTAAGTTTTAAGTTTTAAGTTTTAAGTTTTATCGAATGATGGCCTCTATATTTGCTGTGTCAATACAATCATGTTTCAAAACCAGAATGTACCTGTCATGTTAACGCCCGGTGTTACTTTTTGATGACTTGAATCTTGAAACTTGAAACTTTTTTTCTTATTCGCCTTTCAACACAAATTCTACCAAGACGATTTTCGCGATAAAGCCGACAAAGCCCAAACCCAGGGCAAGTGATAAGGCTATATAGGCCCATTTACCACCGCCAGATTCCTTGCCTAATTTCCAGATAATGAAGCCCATCCAGACCATAAAGATGGTCACACAGATATTCATTGCATAGTTTTCAAATTCTGCGACGGTCAAAGGAACTCTCGATTGGTTTAATAAAATTCAAGGCTCGATCTTGCATCAAGTCTCAGGCTCGTCTGGTGCAGCATTCAATTGTTAGCGTGATTTTTTAATCAGCTCGTAAGCAGTCTGTATTTCCTGTGTCTTTTCTGTCGCTATCTTCATCATTTCTTCCGGCAGCCCTTTAGCTACCAACTTATCTGGATGGTGACGTGACATCATTCTGCGATAAGCTTTTTTGATTTCTTTGTCAGTACTGCTACTTGGAATTTCGAGTATGGCATAGGCATCACTAAGGCTCATGCGGTCGCGTCCGGAAACTCCGCCATAATTTCGCTCTGCACCTGCGGCACCGGCAAGTACGTCAAACTCATCTGGTGATATCCCCAGGCGCTGACAAATATGCAGCAGCATTGCACGTTCTTTCTGGTGCATCTTGCCATCAGCATAGGCCGCCTGCAGCTGTATTTCGATAAACAGACGAATCAGGTGCTGGCGCCGATGACATTCACGACGAAATTGCTCCAGAATGGTATCGAGAGGAAAGTCTCTGGCTTTACCCTGCTGAAAAAGATTAATCGCTACCTTGCGCATTTCTGCATCAAGTTCCATTGATGCCATGACCTGTCGGGCATTGGCGATCTCATCCTTTGATACATGGCCATCTGCCTTGGCAATATGCCCCATGACAGAAAATGTGGCGGTAAAAAAGGCAGTCTGGACACGCTCCTGATCACCCGGTGCAGTAGTGGCCTGCAGTTTCATTCCGGAATCAAAATTATGCCCGATTGCGGCGCCTATCAGCGCGCCAAGTGGCCCGCCCACCATAAAGCCGAAAGCTCCGCCGACCAGTTTTCCCCACCAACTCATATCATCAACTCCTGCAGATGTACGTTTTAATCAACATAAACATTATTTAGACTTACTCAACCAGAACCACCAGATGACAATCACTATAAGTGCGAGGCCAAAAATATTTACCAACAGCGTCATTCCTCAGCTCCTCGGTTTCCAGAAACGAAGTCGGTTAGCATTGCTGACGACAGTGACTGAGGACATCGCCATGGCAGCTCCGGCTACCATCGGATTGAGTAACAGTCCGCTGACTGGATACAGAACTCCTGCAGCTATCGGTATGCCAATACTATTGTAAACGAAGGCGCCAAAGAGGTTCTGCCATATATTTTTAACTGTCGCACGGGAAAGCTCGATGGCAGTGGGAACGCCGCGTATCGAACCACCCATCAGAGTGATGTCTGCACTTTCTATCGCCACGTCCGTTCCGCTGCCGATCGCAAAACCGACGTCAGCGCGCGCCAGTGACGGTGCATCATTCAAGCCGTCTCCTACCATTGCCACCTTTTCACCGGCATTTTGCAGTTGCCGAATAATCTTTTCCTTTTCATCCGGCAGCAGCTCGGCAAAGACTTCATCAATACCGACACTGGCAGCAACTGCCTCAGCAGACGACTGCCGGTCACCGCTTAACATGACTGTTCTGATATTTAGCCTGTGCAGGGCCTCGATTGTTGCAGCCGAATCATGCTTGATTTGATCTTCTATCAGCAACACGGCCAACAGCGTACCGCCCCTTGCCAGTAATACCGGTGTCGCAACTGAACTGTCAGCTTTGTCCAGCAAGCCACTTAGCTCGTCGAGATTCACATCATGCTGGCGCATGAAGCGTTCATTACCCAGCAGTACTGTTTCATTCTCTGTTACTGCCTTAACACCATGACCTGTAATGGCCTCAAACTTTTCAACAGTGAGGGCTTTTACTTTCCTCTTTTTTGCCTCCAGAACCACCGCTTCTGCCAGCGGATGTTCCGAGTTTTTTTCTAAGCCAGCAGCCAGCGCCAGGATATTTTCTTCGGATTCATTCAGTGCCAGTATTTGACTGACTTCCGGCCTGCCCTGCGTGATCGTACCGGTCTTATCAAGCACAACTACAGTTACTTTACCCGCCAGCTGCAGCGCCTCGCCATTTCTTATCAGTATGCCCTGTTCAGCGGCTTTGCCAATCCCCGCCATGATTGAGATCGGGGTTGCCAAACCGAGTGCACAGGGACAGGCAATAATCAGTACTGTCATCATAGTGACCAGTGCATATGCGACTTTTGGCACAGGTCCGAAGTTGAACCAGGCAAGAAAGGTCAGGATTGCAATAATTAGTACTGCAGGGACAAACACTGAAGCGATGAGGTCTACCAGGCGACCTATCGCTGGCTTTGTGTTCTGTGCATCCCTGACCAGTTGTATAATCCGCGCAAGCACAGTTTCGCTGCCTATGTGACTTGCCTTGAACAGGAAACTACCGCTTTTGTTGAGAGTGCCGCCAATAACCGTGTCACCAATATGCCTGACAACAGGCAGAGGTTCACCAGTCAGCATTGATTCATCAATATTGGAACTTCCCTCTACGATTTGACCATCGACCGGAATTTTTTCACCGGGACGAACACGCACTGTTTCATCCAGTCCGACATCAGCAATCGGAATGTCGTGCTCTTTGCCATCACGGACTACGCGCGCCGTTCTTGGCTGCATACCGATAAGTCGCTTTATCGCTTCTGAGGTTTTTCCCCTGGCACGCATTTCCAGCGCATTGCCGAGGTTTACCAGTGTAATGATGACTAGCGCTGCTTCAAAATAGGCATGTTGCGCAAGGCTTGGGATAGCTTCAGGGAATAACACGACTGCCATCGAAAACAACCATGCAGAGCCGGTTCCCAATGCGATCAGGGTATCCATGTTTGCGTTATGGTGGCGCAGGGTATTCAGGGCACCACTGAAAAAATGACCACCGGAGTAGGCCATAACAGCCAGGGTCAGCAACCCTGTCAGAAGCCAGAAAATCTGCCCGGAAGATGTTGTAACTGGCGGAAGTAGATCTGACATCCCGGCTACAAACAGCGGCAGTGCCACAGTCCCCGCAACTACTGTTTTCTTCAACAGGTTTCGGTAGTATGCAAATTCAGCGGCCTCTTTCTCTTCTTCATCAGCAACTCCACGCATGACTGCCGCACCGTAACCGGCAGCCTTGATCGCTGCCAGCACGTCTTCTACTGCCGCCTCACCCGTAAAAGTAGCCGTATGATCGGCAAAATTAACAACTGCATTGTCTAACCCGACCACAGAAGACATGGCATCTTCAACCGCGCCGACACAACCCGCACATGACATGCCGGTGATGGACAGGCGATAACCCTGTTCAGTCATTAATCTGCTATTTCAGCCGGGTAGCCGGCATCAGATAACCGGCTGATCGCTTCATCGAGATCAAATTCACCGGACAACACTGCATTTCCCTTCTGCAGATCAATGTCCACATTTTCCAGTCCGGGCAAGCCCTGTAGCGCTTTTTGTGCATTAGCAACGCAGCCATTACACTTCATGTTGCTGATATTGATAGTAGTCATCTACATACTCCTGTCATTATTCCGGGGCAGAAACAAAAAAGGCGCTGACAAGCAGCACCTTTCAAGTACTAAAAAGTACTAATCAGCTATATTCTATCAGAATGCCTGCCCGGGTTTGACACCAGCAGCTTTAAGAATCATCGCAAGCGGACAAAAACGGGTAAACGCTGACTGCAGCAGATTTGCGCCAACAAACACTGTCAACCACATCCAGTTAGGGTTGTGATAGTGGGTTAATGCAACACTAACAAGGATTACCATGCCTGCAAAGGCCAATACCATTCTGTCTATACTCATTTTAACAACACCTCATAGCTTATCTAACCAGTGTTTTACCGGTTCCAATCGTTAAAAATACACAAAGGTCTGCGGATGCAAACCATTCAAAAGATAAAAAATTGTGCATCTATTATCCCAGATGAAGAATTAAACGTCAGTGACAAGGTCACAGAAGGTAAATAAAGGCTAAATTGGTGTATCTAAATGGTGCCGCAGGGCAGATGAATCTGAAATTTTGATTACGCCGCGCCCCAATTTCACCCAGCCTCGGCGCTCAAACTCTTTTAGCTGCCTGCTAACAACTTCTCTTGCAGTACCAAGCTCTGCTGCCATTGCCTGGTGAGTGGATTTAATATCACCAGTATCAGTAGCGGAATCGAGAAGATACTGGCCGAGACGAATATCCATGCGCCCGAAGGCAACATCCTCAACCAGAAGAATCAAATCAGCGATGCGTCGACCATAGCTTGAAAAAACAAAGGAGCGAAAACCGGCAGAACCGGCAATCCCTTCATCAAACATCTTAACCGGGATGCTGATTGCACGAAGATTATTTTCTGTGACACCTTCAGCCGGGTAGCGCTGGTGACTCAGCAGGCATGATGTAGTGAGAATACAGGCTTCGCCGGCATTTACGCGGTAAAGCACTATTTCCCGCCCGTTTTCGGCCATTTTCTGCACCCTGACAGCACCTTCAATAACGAACATATAGTTCTGGCAGCCATCTCCATCACGGAATACTGTAGTACCAGCCGGAATCTCTACCGGGCGTGCAGAATCCAGTACCTTCTGCCATACCGGGTCATCCAGCCCGGACAACTCCGGAAAATAGGACAGCCACTCATCAATAACTGTACGGTCCAGGCGGGGTGGTTCAGGAACTACAAATTCATTCTTGTTCTTTTGCATAGGCGAGTCCGATTTAGCTGGAAGCAGAAGGACTAGACCTGATCAATCAGCGACAAAGCGCCTGCAGGGCATCAATATCTCGCAGGGTTATCATGCGGTTCTCAACATCGATAATTTCGTCTTCATGTAAACTGCTCATGCGGCGACTGACGGTTTCCAGCGACAGGCCAAGGTAGTTGCCAATTTCTTCGCGTGTCATCGGCAATCTGAAAGTGAACTGCTCCTTACTTCGCAACAGTAAACGCCGATACAGGCTAAACAGGAAGCAGGCAACACGCTGTTCAGCGCGCATACTGCCCATTGCCATCAGCATTTCCTCATCATTACGGATCTCCCGGCTCATCAGGCGGGTAATTTCACGCTGTATGGTAGGCATCTGCGGGGTAATATCTTCGATATTCTGGTATGGCAAAGTGCAAACCACCGTTTTTTCCAACGCCACAGCGTTGCAGTTATGCATACTGTTGCCTATTGCATCGAGTCCGATCAGCTCACCGGCAAAATGAAACCCGGTAATTTGCTCTCTGCCATCTCGTGTACTGCCATAGGTCTTTACAGCGCCCGACTTGATAGCAAAAAGTGAATGAAACTTATCGCCGGCATGAAAAAGATAATCCCCTTTCTTCATCATTGGACGGTCGGCAATCAGATCATCGATAATATTGATTTCCTCCTTGTCGACCGAAACAGGCAAACAAAGGCGCCGCACGGAGCAATATGAGCAGGATGAAAAATCCTTAATTGATATTACACGCTGATCTGCTTTTTTAGTTAAGTTCATAGTCCTTCTTCTATCGTCTTCACTCACGCTTCACCCGACTCTACCAGGAAACTGTTTCATATCGTTCAACCTTAATGGTGCCTGACCAGTAGCTTGCAGGCAAGCCGGCTTTCATCTTCAGGTGCTTCAAAAAAGATTCAGCCTGAGGGTAATTCTCCCAAACTGATGGCAGAAATGTCCCCCTGTTACTGCCTTCTGTCATAATCAGACCGTCCACACCCGGTCTCAGCTGGGCAATTAAATCTTCCTCGGATGTGAATACTATCATCTCTGGCGGTGTCAGTACTGAAATTGACAGGTCGATATCATCTATTTCTTCTGCTGTTAATGCGTTAAACCGGGGGTCACGGAATGCTGCAGCATAAGCGTTTTCTGCAACATCTTCACACAGCGGCCGGTAAGCAGAAAGACTGCCGATACATCCTCGCAGCTGATCACCCTTCTTAAGTGTGACAAAGGCAGCCCCCTGGTAGTCAGGCAGCTTTACCTGTGTGGCTTGATCATCGAGATAATCATCGGCTGACAGCGGAGCTCCTGTTTCCAGGCCACAGTGAATAGATGCCAGCGCGAGCTTTTTCAGGCTGTCTTTCTGCTCATCAGATAAACCCTGCTGCTGTGTCTCCTGATCCTGAAATATCCATGCGCCATAGCCGACTACCCGTTCTTTGTCACCCGCGGTATCGCCGGAATTGCATAAGCCAATCCGCTCAGGGGACATCTGGCGCCTACGTGCTGCCAGCAACATCCCCGAGACGGGCAAATATCCACAGGCCAGCTGCCCGTTCAAACCTTGCGGCTGCAGTGTCTCAATGGCGGTCGCAGCCTGGCTGTCCATCGATTGTGCCGTTGCATAATCATGGAAATGGCTAAGGTCAGAGCTGATGACAATCAAGGTGCTTTGATCACCCCACAGATAATCTATCACCTTGTCGACCTGGTTCGGTGTTGTATCACCAACGACCAGCGGTATCAGGCGGAAATTTTCGAGAACCTCCTGCAGAAATGGCAGCTGCACTTCGAGGCTGTGCTCGTCACGGTGTGACTGCGGTAGACGCTGCACAAAGGGGAACTTCTGCAGCATGCCTTCAATTGCATTCTGATCGATCGGGATACTGCCCAACGGCGTGCGAAAGGCGTCCGCAGCCGGTGCTGCAATACCGCGAAAATATACTCTGTGGGCCGGGCCCAGCAAAACAACGGTTTTAATTATCTCTCGTTCAGCCTGCAGGCAAGCATAAGCCTGTGCTGCAAGCTCACCTGAGTAGATATAACCGGCATGCGGCACAATGATCGCCTTTGGCCGAGTGTCCTGAACTGTTGCCTTCTCCAGCATCTCTGCCACCCGGCGGCGCAATACTTCCGGGTCAGCGGGATAGAATGCACCGGCAACAGCGGGTTCTCTTATTAGCATCTGTAAATCTCGTCTTTTATCACTTGTGCCATAAGCCTGATCATACTCTATCTGGCCAGCACTAATCATCCTTACTCTAGCCCATAATATCTATTTTACATTAGCTGTGGGCCACCATTGCATTCTTTCCTCACTGCCACCATTTACATTAATATAGTTTGAGGAAAAATTCCCATGAATGATATAAATACAATCACCGGCAGCCGCCACCCAACACACTACTGGCACACATTAGATGACGGCCGTGTTCAGTGTGACCTGTGTCCCCGTTTATGCCGCCTGAAAGAAGGTCAACGCGGTCTCTGTTTTGTCCGTGCGCGAGAGAATGATGCCATTATCCTGACGACTTACGGACGTTCCAGCGGCTTCTGTGTCGATCCAATCGAGAAAAAACCGCTTAACCATTTCCTGCCCGGTAGCAGTGTGCTTTCTTTTGGTACTGCAGGATGTAACCTGACCTGTAAATTCTGCCAGAACTGGGATATGAGCAAGTCACGTGAAATGGACATTCTGGCCGACCAGGCTTCACCGCAGCAAATTGCCAAGGCAGCGAAGCAGCTCGGCTGCCGCAGCGTTGCCTTCACCTATAATGATCCCGTCATATTTCACGAATATGCCATTGATATTGCACAGGCCTGTCATCAGCTGGACATCAAGACTGTTGCCGTGACTGCAGGTTATATCATGCCTGAACCTCGTGCTGAGTTCTTTCGCCATATGGATGCAGCCAATATTGACCTGAAAGCCTTTACTGACAGCTTCTATAAAAGCCTGTGCGGGGCTGAACTGGATAAAATTCTTGAGACAATAACCTACGTCAAGCATGAAACAGATACCTGGATGGAGCTGACCAACCTGCTCATTCCCGGCAAGAATGATTCTGACGAGGAAATCGACCGTATGACGAAATGGGTGGTAGAAAACCTGGGCCATGATGTACCGATGCACTTTTCAGCCTTTCACCCGGACTGGAAGATGCAGGATATCCCGGCTACACCTGAACAAACGCTCAAAAAGGCACGGCGCATTGCTATGGAAAACGGTGTGCACTATGCCTATACCGGTAATGTCAGCGATACGGCCGGCGGCAGTACCTATTGTC
>Ga0316190_10001106_pt1 | contig 19352 bp, 12 predicted proteins | sample Eddworburrow2_MG_FD_204929 | JGI IMG/M metagenome (GOLD analysis project Ga0316190, IMG submission 204929) | Coastal sediment microbial communities from Maine, United States - Eddy worm burrow 2 | ecosystem: Environmental > Aquatic > Marine > Coastal > Sediment | place: USA: Maine | collected... | reverse complement strand
GGTGCTTTGATCCACTCGCCAACCTTGCCATCCTGACGATAACCCGGAATGGACCAGTAGGCTTCCAGGCCACGGAAATGATCGATGCGCAGCAGATGCATACGTTGCATCTGTGTTGCCACACGACGCACCCACCAGCTGAAATTGGTTTCTTCAAATGCATCCCAGCGGTATAACGGGTTGCCCCAGCGCTGGCCATTTTCGGAGAAATAGTCGGGTGGCACCCCGGCCACCTCATCGCATAAGCCATCATTATTGACTGTGAACAGGGATTGATTGCTCCATACGTCTGCTGAATCGTGTGCCACATAGATGGGCAGGTCGCCAAACAGGGCTACACCGCGTGATTCGGCATGTTGCTTGAGTGCATGCCACTGGCGTGCAAAGGCGAACTGTTCGAAGAGTACCTGCTGTATGTCAGCGGCGTAGTCATCTGCAGCCATAGCCAGATCTTTTGCATTCCGCTTGGCATGTTTGGTCTCCCATTGCCACCATGGGAGATTGTCATAATGCTTTTTCAGGGCGGTGAAAAGTGCGAAGTCTTCGAGCCAATCGGCATTCTCCTGACGAAAGGCTTCGACATCCTTTTTAAGTTCGTTATCTCGGGCAACGGCATGCCAAAAGCCGTGGCCGGCATGAACAAGCGGGGCATCGACGTCGCTGGACAGGAGCCAGCCTTCAGCCACACAGGCGCGCAAGTCAATCAGATCCGGATTGCCGGCAAAGGTGGATAGCGATTCGTAAGGGGAGCCATGACCATGCGTGGGGCCAAGCGGCAGGAATTGCCAGACAGAAAAACCACCTTTGTAGATGCTATCGATAAAGGCATGGGCCTCACTGCCCAGCGTACCGTTTTTTTGCGGTCCCGGGAGTGATGTGATGTGAAGCAGTACGCCAGCACGGCGTCGATCCAGCCAGGAAGTCATATCTGAGCTTTCCTTCTACCTATGGGTTTGCGATTCGTATGCCTAATTACCACGACGCATGGTCCCGCCACCCTCTGCACCACCCCCCCCTTTGGAGATGGGTGCATCCAGGCTGTTGGGAACAGCTGAGCCGATCAATTGATATAGCTTGCGCAAATGATTGCGGTACAGGCGGTCGAAATCACGCACCGCAGGCCCGGGGTTGTAATCACCGAACCACCAGCACCAGTCAGAGCCTTCACAGATGCGTAATTGCTCTTCGGCTGCGGCCAGATGAGGGCCGTTCAGTCGCCCTCCGGATATTGCTGCATCAAAGACCAGTTTAGCCTCGATGAGAAGCTCCCAGGCGCGAGTTTTGGCTTCGTCACCAATCCATGTAGACAGGTTGCCATACACCCAGGAGCCGGCAGCCATGTGTTTGAGTTTCGGTTGTTCCGGATGTTGTGAGAGATACTCCGTGAAGGTGGTAAGTTCAAATTCCTTGTGCTCGGAAATCGCCTGATACAGAGAGGTCAGGAAGGGCAGGGCATTCTCATGGAAATGTTCCCAGGCATTTTCTCCGTCCATAATGATGGAGGCCACAGGGGCAGCTTCTGCCTGCGTACGATGATGGATGCCGCTTAGTTCATGGATGAAGTTGGCAACCGCATCCTTGGTGTCCCAGCTTTGATACTCGAAACCGATCAAATCGGAGAGATGGTCATCGCGGAAGAAGCAGGCGATTTTACCGTCTTTGCCGGTGCGCCATGGATGGTACAGGTCGCGACCACCCAGCTGCTCGCGCAGGTTGTAGCCAAGGGAGTGGTGTAAAACGCCTTCGCCGGTAGCGCACCAGTCAAAGCCGGATTGGCCGAGCATGTCCACTGTCGATTGCGATACCGCGCCCTCGGCCGGCCAGCAACCTCGTGCCGGGTGTCCGAAGCTTTCAGCATGCGAGCGCTTGGCCAAATCAATGTGATCCTGCGCGCGTTCGCGCCCTCCCGGATAGGCCTTTTTGGGGATCAATGCATCCGGCACTGTCTCTAATGCCGATTTGAAATCCAGCTGCAGCGGAATGATCGGATGCGCATAAGGCGTGGTGGATATTTCAATCTTGCCCTCTTCGGCAAGTTTTCGGTAACCCGGTGTGACCTCTGCCAGCAAGCTGGCAATCAGCGTGATCAGATCACGTCGGTCCTGAAAGGAGAAGTTGCTTGCTTTTTCGATCAGCCGCCGGGCAATGAAATGTGTGTTGCGTACGGTTTCGCCCAGCCATGCCAAGTGGTACCAGGTGACCAGATCGGTAAAGTAGTTATCGCCAAGGTATTCGAGGTCTTTGTGATGGCGGCAGTGCTCGGCCAGATGCCACAGGCGGCTGTAGGCCGGGTAGCGATGCAGATTGCGCTCATGGTTAAGACGGAAGCAGGATTCCAGCAGCCAGTCGCGTTCATCGCTGTTAAAGCTGCCGTCTGTATGGGCCAGTGCGGTAAGCAGCGGGTCGGGCAATGCGCCACCTTGATCCAGCCAGTCGCGGATGCGCACGGCATAATCATCGATTTGCGCGGTCAGCGATGGAACAAAATTAACCACCGCACGCGCGCCCGGCACTTGCTGCAGGATGGCAGCCATATCGGTGTAATCCTTCATGGCATGCAGATAGACCCATGGCAGGGCATAGCTACCGGATTCGGCATCGCGATAGAATGGCTGGTGCATATGCCAGCAGAAGACTACCGACAGCTTATGTGGCGCTGCTTTTTTCATAAGGCTTTCCTGTGTGGAGCAGTTTTGTTGTGTCAGGCCGAGTGCAAATTCTGCCCCAGCATTTCCGGCGTGACCAGAACAATCCCACCTTCACTGACCTCGAACCGCTTGGCATCCTCAGCGGCATCCTCACCGATGATGGTTCCTTCGGGGATGATTGCGCCCTTATCAATCACGCAGCGACTGATGCGGCAACCGCGGCGGATTTCCACATCCGGCAGGATGACGCTGTCGGTAACCTCGGAAAAGGAATGCACACGCACATTCGAGAACAGTACGGAATGACGAACGGTAGAGCCGGTAATCAGGCAGCCGCCGGAAACCATCGTATCCACAGCCATACCGCGGCGTTCCTCATCGTCAAAGGCGAATTTGGCGGGCGGGAGTTGTTCCTGATGTGTCCAGATTGGCCATTTATTGTCGTACATATCGAGATCGGGCTGGATTTCGGCCAGATTGATATTGGCTTCCCAGTACGCATCAATGGTGCCGACGTCGCGCCAGTAGCCGGGGCCACCGGTATTGCCGTTGATAAAGGAGAAGGAGAAAATATTCGCGTTCTCGATGGCGTCTGGGATAATATCATGACCGAAATCATGGGTTGAGTTCTTATCTGCGGCGTCTTTAATCAGTCGGTTGCGCAGATACTCGGCGCTAAACACATAAATGCCCATCGAGGCAAGCGCCTGCGTATCGTCTCCCGGCATGGACTTGGGGTTCTCTGGTTTTTCAGCGAATTCAATCACACGGGAGTCTTCATTGATGTCCATGACACCGAAGGCCTTGGCCTCTTCAAGTGGAACCGGAATGCAGCCGACGGTGATATCAGCGCCATTGGCGGCATGTGCTGCGACCATTTTGCCATAGTCCATCTTGTAGATATGGTCACCAGCTAGCACCACCACATACTCAGGATTGTACTCGCGCATAATGTCCAGATTCTGATAAATCGCATCGGCGGTGCCGGAATACCATCCTTCGCCGGTACGCTGCTGTGCGGGAAGTACCTCGACAAACTCACCGAACTGACCGGAGAGGAATCCCCATCCGCGTTGCAGATGGCGTTGCAGGGAATGTGATTTGTACTGTGTCAGAACCGAGATATGACGGATGCCGGAATTGATGCAGTTGGATAGAGGGAAATCGATAATGCGGAACTTGCCGCCAAAGGGAACGGCCGGCTTGGCGCGCCAGTCGGTGAGTTGCTTAAGGCGCGAGCCTCGACCGCCGGCCAGTACGATGGCCAGTGTTTCGCTGGTTAGCTTGCTGATATGACGTTGTGCGGTAATTTCAGACATGTCCCTTCCCTTTTCGCCCAAGTTTGATGAAAAAATGCGAGTCGCATGATAGCAAGAAGCGGGCTCAATCTCCACCATCGTATTAATATGCCTGTTCTGCATTGTTTGTGGGTGTAATGGGCGCTATGCTGCACAACCGCTATCACTAGTTCCTGGAGGGGAATCGCATGTCAGTCAGCACAATCAGCACACAGCCATTTGATGATCAAAAGCCGGGAACATCCGGCTTGCGTAAAAAGGTCAAGGTGTTTCAGGGGGAGAATTATCTGGAGAATTTTGTCCAGTCGACCTTTGACTCGATCGGTGATTTTTCCGCCAAGACTCTGGTGGTCGGAGGTGACGGGCGCTTTTTCAACCGGGAAGCCATTCAGATTATTCTCAAGATGGCAGCAGCCAATGGTTTTGGACGAGCCTTGGTCGGTCAGGGCGGTATTCTTTCCACGCCAGCGGCCTCACATGTGATTCGCAGATACAAGGCATATGGCGGCCTTATTCTATCGGCCAGCCACAACCCAGCCGGCCCCGATGAAGATTTCGGCATTAAGTACAATATCGGCAATGGCGGCCCGGCCCCGGAGAACGTGACGGATGCGATTTATGCCCGCACGCTTGAGATAAGCGAATACCGGATTTTACAGACAGGCGACATCCCGCTTGACGGGCTCGGCTCGTTCAAGCTGGGCGATATGCAGGTCGAGGTGATCGATTCGGTGGATGATTATGCCGAACTGATGCAGTCCCTGTTTGATTTCAAAGCGATTCGCGCCCTGCTGGCCAGCGGCTTCAGAATCAAGTTCGATGCCATGCATGCTGTGACCGGCCCCTATGCGACACGCATCTTTGCTGGTCTTTTGGGAGCGCCAGCCGATTCGGTGATGAACTGTGTAGCAAAAGATGATTTCGGCGGCGGGCATCCCGATCCGAATCTGACCTATGCTCATGAACTGGTGGATATCATGTATGGCGACGATGCCCCCGAGTTCGGAGCGGCTTCCGATGGCGATGGCGACCGCAACATGATTCTGGGTAATCATTTCTTTGTTACGCCAAGTGATTCGCTGGCGATTTTGGCCGCCAACGCCGAGGCGGCGCCGGGTTATAAGGCCGGCATTGCCGGCATTGCTCGTTCCATGCCTACGTCTGCTGCTGCCGACCGCGTGGCTGCTGCAATGGGTCTGGATTGTTATGAGACGCCAACCGGATGGAAATTCTTCGGCAACCTCATGGACGCAGACAAGGTCACCATGTGTGGCGAGGAATCCTTTGGCACTGGCTCGAATCATGTGCGCGAAAAAGATGGTATGTGGGCCGTGCTTTTCTGGTTGAATATTCTTGCTGTGCGTAAGACCTCGGTGCAGGCCATTGTCAGTGAGCACTGGAAGCGTTTCGGACGCAACTATTATTCGCGGCATGATTACGAAGGTGTGGATTCTGCTGCAGCCGAACAGGTGTTGCAGAATGTGCGTGATCAGTTCGGCTCGCTACCCGGCCAGACGCTTGCAGGGCGTGTGGTGGGAAGCTGTGATGATTTCGCCTATACCGACCCGGTGGATGGCAGCATCAGCCGCAATCAGGGCGTGCGCGTGCTTTTCGAGGATGGTTCGCGTATAATCTTCCGGCTTTCCGGTACCGGCACCAGCGGTGCGACGATTCGCATCTATCTCGAATCCTATGAGGCTGATGCGACCAAGCACGATATGGATGCACAGGATGCGCTGGCCGAAATGATTACTGCAGCTGGGGAAATGTCCCGACTGCGCGAACTAACAGGGCGGGATACGCCCACCGTCATTACCTAAGGATTTAAAACCATGAGTGATAAAGATCTGATGTACCAAGTGATCGAAGCAAGAGGCCATGATCCTTTTGCCTATCTGGGTAGGCATGAGGCAGGGAAGGGCGGCGGTGTTGTGGTGCGAAGCTTTGCGCCGCGTGTCGAAAAGGCATGGGTGCTGGATGAGGCGGGCAAAGCCACGCCGATGAAGCGAATTCATCAGGACGGTATTTTCGAGGCGAAATTACCCAAGATGGGGTTTGATGAGACCTATCGCTTGCGCTATGAGAATCATGAAGGCCATGCATGGGAACTCGATGACCCCTATCGTCATCTGACTGTGCTTGGCGATATGGATCTGCACTTGATTGGCGAGGGCCAGCATTTCGAGAAATACAGCATTCTGGGTGCGCATGTTCGTGAGCATGAAGGTGTGTCAGGCGTATCCTTTGCAGTCTGGGCTCCGAATGCCACTCGTGTGTCTGTGGTCGGCAATTTCAACCACTGGGATGGCCGTGAACATCAGATGCGTGCGCGTGGTGGTTCCGGTGTTTGGGAGTTGTTTATCCCCGGCCTGTGTGAAGGCGAGTTGTATAAATTCGAGATTCGGGCTCAGAATGGCGATATTCTGCTTAAGGTGGATCCGTATGCGCAGCAGATGGAGCTGCGTCCGGCCACGGCCTGTGTGGTTCATGATCCGAAGCAGTACAAATGGTCGGATGATAAGTGGATGACCGAGCGGCGCGCCTACGGCCCGCCGATGGACAAGCCAATGAACATCTACGAGGCACACCTTGGCTCATGGCGCAAAGCGGACGGTGAGTACATGAGTTACCGCGATCTGGCGCATCAGATGGTCGAATACTGCAAGTGGATGGGCTTTACCCATATTGAGCTGATGCCGGTGACCGAGCATCCGTTCGATGGTTCGTGGGGTTATCAGACAATCGGCTATTTTGCGCCAACCAGCCGCTTTGGCACGCCCAATGAATTCCGCTATTTTGTCGATCACTGCCATGAAAATGACCTCGGCGTCATGCTTGACTGGGTACCGGCACATTTTCCCAAGGATTCCCATGGTCTGGCGCGTTTCGACGGTACGCCGCTCTATGAGCATGAGGACCCGCGTCTTGGCGAGCACAAGGATTGGGGTACCTATATCTTTAATTTCGGGCGGAACGAGGTGCGTAATTTCCTGATTGCCTCCGCACTCTTCTGGCTGGATCAATTCCATCTCGATGGTCTGCGCGTTGATGCTGTGGCCTCTATGCTTTATCTGGATTATTCGCGTGAAGAGGGCGAATGGGTTCCGAATAAATACGGTGGCCGCGAGAATCTGGAGGCAGTCGAATTCCTCAAGCAGTTCAACCATCTGGTGCATGAGCGTTTCCCCGGTGCGGTAACCATGGCCGAGGAATCCACGTCCTTCCCGATGGTATCCAGGCCGACATGGCTGGGTGGTCTGGGTTTCACGATGAAGTGGAATATGGGCTGGATGAATGACACCTTGAGTTTTATGGAACAGGATCCAGTGCATCGCAGCTATCATCACGGAGAGATTACCTTCTCGCAGATTTATGCCTACACGGAGAACTTCATCCTGCCTTTCTCGCATGATGAGGTTGTTCACGGTAAGGGATCAATGCCGCAGAAGATGCCCGGCGATGATTGGCAGAAGTTTGCCAACTTGCGCACCCTGTATGCCTATATGTACACCCATCCGGGCAAAAAGCTGTTGTTCCAGGGCACCGAATGGGGTCAGTGGAGTGAGTGGAAAGACGCCGCCAGTCTCGATTGGGATGAGGCCCAGTTCAATCCGCATCGTGGTCTGCAGCTTTTGGTGCGTGATCTCAATCATTTGGTGTGCGACGTTCCCGCTTTGCATGAGGTGGATTTCGAATCGCATGGTTTCCAATGGATTGACTGCAACGATGCGCCGCAGTCCACCCTCAGCTATATCCGTCGTGACAAGAGCGGCGGGGCAGTGGTGGTGATACTTAATCTGACGCCGGTACCACGTTATGATTATCGTCTTGGCGTACCTGAAGCTGGTTTCTATAAGGAAGTCTTAAATACGGATGCCGAGATGTATGACGGCTCGAACATGGGTAATAGCGGCGGTGTTTCCTCGGAAGATGTGGCATGGATGGGACAGCCCCATTCTGTACGCATCGTTGTGCCGCCGCTGTCTTGTCTGGCTCTGCGTCGGGAGTCCTGATAGGGAAGGGACCTGCTTCGTAAAACAAGCTCAGGCAAATCGGCTTGATTAAACCAGCCCCGGTCCTGCTTGCAGAGCCGGGGTTTTTTCGTTTCGGCAGGTGCTTTACCTATTCTGACAATCCGGAGTTTATTGTTTGCAATCACTTAACCAGTAAAAGCGGTAGGGCGGTACCACCAGTTGGTCTTTGAACAGGCTCGGTGTTTCACCGGAACAGAGGTCACGAATATTGCCATACTCGAAGCTACAACGGTTCCCCAGATCGCTGAGCGTGAGCGATTGTGGTGAGCTGTCAAAATTACCTACGACCAGCACATCACCGCCGCTATGCAAGGGGTTGCTGCGCATGAACACGAATAGGTGAGGGTTACCCGTATCCAACAGGTCACGGTTATTGTAATCAGCAAAGGCCGGAATGGTTTTGCGTACCGCAATCATCTTTTTCAGTCCGTCGAAAATACGCTGCTCCGAACTGCCCCGTTTGTGTCGTAATTCGGCTCTCTCCCAGTCGATGACCGGTCGGTGGATCCAGCGGCTATCCCCACCCTTGGTTTCATCTTGCATGAAGGTGTAGCTGTTCAGCGTGCCGGTTTCGTCACCGTAATAGAGCAGTGGGATACCGCCGAAAGACATGACCATGCTATGCAGCAGAAGAATTAAATTGATACTTTCGTCAACGGCTTGGATATCATGCTTTTCTAAAGCCGTTTCCAGCCCGATCAACGAAGCCAATTCGCCGGAAATCCTCGCATCCCCGGTCTTTTCGTTGTACCCGAAAGGCTGGCCACGAGCTGGCGAGTCCTTAAATTTTCCGGTGAAATAATCGACCAGAAAGCGACGGTGAGAATAAGGTTCGTATTCAACCTGTACAATATCTGCATCGTCGAAACCTAGTCCGATATCATCGTGACAACGCACATAATTCAACCACGTCGCCCGATCAAGTTTGTTTGGAAGATTGCGGATGCCCTGATTAAGCAGTTTGGCGTTTTTGGTCGCCACGGCATCCCAAAGCAGGGCCATAAAGGTGGCGTTGTAGGCAATCTCACATTCCTTGGCAATCACCGCATCCTCTCCAAAATACTTGGTGATTTCGACCGGAGCGACAATCGCCTCGGCAATAAACAGCACTCCTGGTGCGGTTACCTGACAGCAATCCTTCATCATTTGTAGGATCAGATGCGCTTCACGTTCGTTCTGGCAAAGTGTGCCGATCTTTTTCCACAAAAAGGCCACAGCATCCAGGCGCAGAATGTCGGCACCCTGATTGGCCCAGAATAGAATGATGTCGATCATCTCGATAAACACTGCAGGATTACTGTAATTCAAATCCCACTGGTAATGATTAAAAACCGTCATCACCCACTTGCCCATTGCCTCGTTGTAGGTGAAATTACCCGGCGATGTTTCCGGAAAGATTTCCGGCATCGTCTCCTCGAACATATCGGGGACATCGCGGTTATCGAAAATATAATAGTAATCCTGATGTTTTTCCTCTCCGGCGCGGGCGCGTACGGCCCACTCATGCTCGTCGGAGGTGTGGTTTACCACTACATCGAGGGTGAGGAGGATGCCGCGGCGGCGCATATCTGTTGCTAGGGCACGTAGATCGTCCAGCGTGCCGATGCGCTCATCCACATCACGAAAATCACTCACCGCATAGCCGCCGTCGCTCGCCCCCTGCGGGCATTGCAGAATGGGCATAACATGCACCATATTGATGCCAAGCTCCTGCAAATAACTTAATCGGCCACGCATGCCCTGCAGGTTTTCTGCAAAGCCGTCACTGTACAGGGCCATGCCTACCCATTCCTGACTGAGAAACCAGTTATGGTTACTCTCGCGTTCGATATCAAGCCGTTTCAGAGCTTTGTCACGCTTGAGATAATTGATGGCCATCACCTCGACCAGACGCACCATCTGACGTTCGAAGTCATCGCGCTTTCCATACATGTGATGGAACAGGGAATAGATCGCATAGAAATTGGCACCAAGACGCGTATAGAAATGACGCAGATCGCGCGCCCGAATTTCGGGCTTCAGCTCATCCAGAATGCGGTTGAGTATGGAATGGGATACCTGTTCATACATCGGCGAACTCCTGTCTGCCATCAATCTGCCAATCGCTCATAATATCCTGGTAAAAGTGCGGGTCACTCACAGTTGCACCGCGCTGGCCGACAATCCTGCAGGCAAAGTCCTGGGCACGCTGGACGGTCAATTGCATAGGCCAGGTTCGCAGTAAGCCCAATAGCATCACGGAGGCAAAGGCATCGCCGGCCCCCACGGTATCAACCACGCTTGAACCCTTGTCAGGGCTGACCCTGACGGTTGCACCATCAGGCGAAATAATCTCTGCACCGTCGGCGCCATGCGTCAGAATCAGACCCTGTAAGCGATGTTCCGCGATAAAATCCTCCGAATTGCTCGTGGCAGGTGCCAGCGAGTGCATTTCGTCAGTATTGAGTTTGACCCAGTCTGCATCCAGCAACAGCTGGGCCACTTGTTCTTTTTTCCACCATGGCGGACGCAGGTTCACATCGACAAACACGGCGGTAGACGTCTGCCTCTTTAGCTGCAGAAGCGCATGGCTGGATGCCTCATCGCGAAGGGCCAGTGAACCATGATAGATCATCCTGCAAGGGCTGACGGCCTCATCCGGTTCAATCGCATCGTAAGCGCTGGGGTGAACAATGTCGTAGGCCGGCTCTCCATCTTCTTTGAAGTTGATGTCAACACGGCCGGTTGGCAAAACCTCATCGATCTGTACACCATCGGTGCGCATGCCCCACTTCAACATGGCATCCAGAATAGAGTTGCCGTCCTTATCGTTGCCGACCCGACTGATAAAACGAGGGGACTCGCCAAAGGCCTGTAAATGCCAAGCAACATTGAAGGGGGCACCGCCAAGTACGCGCTCTCCGGTCGGGAAACAATCGAACAATACTTCTCCGAAAATAAAGGGATGCGCGCAAGCCATCAGGAAGTCTCCGGCGATGCTGATAGCAGCATCCAAGGGACGGTTTCAGGATGATAATAGGCAATGCCTTCCAGCATACCGGCAGCATAGTTACCGTTCATACCCATCCAACCACCTTGGGCAACATAAAGACGATCCGCTTGTTCGTTCGCTTCGGCTTCACTTACTGCCTGAGTGCGAACCTCGTCGGAGCCGTTGGCCACCAATACCGATGGGATAGGGCTGACCAGCACCTCGATGTCGTTGCCGCTGTCGCCACAGAAAACGGTATCCTCAAGATTGAATTCATGCTCTCTGACCAAGGCCCTGATGGCATGATACTTACTTGCACCTTGCGGCAGGATGTCGAGCAGGCCGACATCTGCTTGCTCATCGATACTCCATATCAGTCGGCAGTTTGCCCCCGCAGCCTTCAGGCGCGTTGTGATGAGCTCTGAGATTGCAATGGTGTCCACTTGTAGCGGCACATAATAACTGAGCTTGCAGTGATTCTGTTTATCACTCTCCTGTATTTGTAATGGTGAAAGATCGGCTAGCAAACGCTCCAGATCAGCATGACGATTCTCCCCCCAATCCTGGATGATCTCATTCTCCCACATGCCATCGTGTTGCCATTCATGGCTGGCACCAACCCGGTAAATCGTGGTGCCGACATCGCCAATCACAAACTCCGGCACAGGCAGGGAATACTCGGTGATGGCCTGCTCGACGAGCGAGCGGTGTCGTCCGCTTACGTAGGCAAGGCTAATTTCAGCATGGCTCACGAGGATAGAAAAATGCTGCCTGGCCAGTGGTGATTCAGCTTGCGGCCCATTGGGGATCAGCGTCCGATCAAGATCGGTGCAGATAAGCAGGCGCTTGCTCATTCGCTCTCCGGAGCCGTGCAACGATTGAAGAAGTCGTAATGGTCTACTGCTTCCAGTATACCTGCCGCATGCGATTGCTCGGCAAAATAGATGCCTTCAAGGTTTTCCAGCTGCGACAACTCTTCGTGATGCCGATTGCCTACCACGACAGCCAGGGTGTTGCCTCGCATCATATCCTCATCGCCCCCCGATCCTCCGGCCACCAGCACATGATCGAGCGCAATATCAAGACGTTGCATCACATAGCGCAGGGCCTGCCCCTTGGAAGCGCGCGAAGGCACGATGTCGATAAACTGGCCAAAGGAGAAAACTACGTTGGCCGTAATTTCTTTCTGCCGCAGTTGCGCGGTAATCTCCTCAATCGATGGCGCGTGCTGCGCATCGTAATAATACGATATTTTGAACTCACTTTGTTCGGCCCTGGGCTGCAGCTTCAGGCCGGGCATACCGGACATCACCCGCCGCACACGATGACGTTTCCAGTCATGGTCAATATGCTCAAGCCAATAATCGTCCTCGGTCAATGCCTTGCCGTAATGGATGTGCGTACCCATGCTGCTGATCAGGATGTCCGGCTGCGGAATGTGATATTTCTTGATGACAGCCAAGGCCGAGCCGATTCGGCGGCCTGTGGCGATGCCGAAACTCACACGCTTGCGATTTTCCCGCACGACATCGGAAAGTCGTTGTAGGGATTCCGGATCGCCCATGAGATTCTGGTCCAAATCCGAAAAAATAGCCCTGTCACGATAGCGCAGCATGGCCGGCACCGGTTTCTGGCTGGACGGCGACTGATATTGACCCTGAATATCCGCGACGCAGTGAAGATACCTCTCGGTATGGGCTCGCCATGTGTAATGACGGGCCACCCCTTCAATGCCATTGCGGGAAGCCTGCAGCCAGAGGGTATGATTATTGAGCAGCTTTAACAGGGCATCGCGAATGGCATCGCTATCCAGCGGATCGACCAATTCACCATTCTGGCAGTTGCCGATGATATCCACCGGTCCGCCGTTTTCGGTTGCCACCACAGGCAAGCCACTGGCGGCTGCTTCCAGAATAGTTAAGCCAAAGGGCTCGGTCAGCGCCGGGTTCACAAAGATGCCGCCACTGGCTGCCGCCAGCCGGTAAATATCAGCCACCTCTTCAGGTTTGTGATGCTTGGGTACGGCAACCTTGCCGTAAAGATCATAGGCATCGATTAACAGAAGAATATTGGTCAGCACCTTCTGTGCCCCTAAATCCAGTTCACGGATGTCGTCACGTGTGCCCGCAATAAGGACCAGATTGGCAGCCTCTTGCAGCGCCTCGGATTCACCATAGGCCTCAAGCAACATCAAAATATTTTTCCGCTCATCGGGTCTCGACAAGGCCAGTATGATGGGTTTTTCTGCGTCTTTCAGATAGCGCTGTAATTGTCCGGCAAAGGCGATCCGCTCATTCTTGACCGGGGGGTGGAACTGTTTCATGTCGGTGCCGGGCGGAATCACCTCCATGGGCTTTGGATCATAGTAATGATAGAGTTCGTACTGTTCCTCGATTTCGTTGCGCGTACTGGTGACAACCAGGGCTGCATTGGCCAGCACTTCCTCTTCTGCATCAATACGGCGCTTCATATTGTAGGTGGTTTCAATCTCTTCGCGTGACAAGCCCTTGGCTAACAATTGTTTGCGTTTATCACGTCCCAGGGAATGGCCGGTATGAACAAGCGGCACGCCCAACTGGTTGGCCAGCCTGACGCCAACGTAACCGGCATCGGCATAATGGCTGTGGATTACGTCCGGCATGCGCTCCTGCTCGTTCAACCACAGGAGAAGGTTATCCATAAAATTATCGAGATGGTCCCACAACTGCTCTTTGACAACATACTCATCGGGACCGGCATCGATACGAACAATGCGTGCCTTGGATGAAAGTGCTTCGATAGGTTCAGAATAATCCTTACTCAACCCGTCATCGACAATGCGGCGGGTGATAAGATCGACTTGTGCAACATCCTCATGCTCGGCGAGGCTACGAGCCAAGTCGAGAACGTACTTGGTCTGCCCGCCAGTATCGGCATCACGGCCAAGCTCTAGGTCATGGCCTCGAATCAATCCATGGATGCTGATTAGCAGTAGGTATTGTTTTTCTTGGATCGCCTTCAATTTAGCTCTCCTCTATGGGGTGAATTCGGCTGGCATCATGATTCGATGGCCGAATATGCATGCTCAAAAAAGAAATTGGTGGCTTCAATAAAGCCTTCAACACTACCGCAATCAAAACGACGGCCTTTGAAACGGTAGCCGATCACATTGCCTTGCTCGGCCTGAACATTGATGGCATCGGTGAGTTGAATTTCTCCACCCTTGCCGGCAGGTGTGGTACGTAGGATGTCGAAGATGTCCGGTGTCAGGATGTAGCGACCAATCACGGCCAGATTTGAGGGGGCCTCATCAACGGATGGTTTCTCTACCATCCCATGCACACGGATGTTTCCATCCTCCAGCACGTCACCTCGAATGACACCGTATTTGCTAACATCTTCAAGGGGTACCTCCTCAATGGCAATAATGCTACAGCGGTACTGATCATAGAGCTTTGCCATCTGGGCCAGAACGCCATCCCCGGTGTTGTAACAGAGGTCGTCGGCTAAAATCACACCGAACGGCTGATTGCCGATCAGGGGTTCTCCGGTCAAGACGGCATCTCCGAGGCCACGCATCTGGGTCTGGCGGACATAGGTGAAGGTGCACTGATCGATCAGTGAGCGAATGCATTGCAGGTATATCTCTTTGCGTGTGCCGCTGATCTGATCTTCCAATTCATAAGTGACATCGAAATGATCCTCAATCGCACGTTTGTTGCGACCGGTGACAAAAGCCATATTGCTCATGCCAGCCTGCAGGGCCTCCTCAACCCCGTACTGAATCAGAGGCTTGGTAACCACGGGCAGCATCTCTTTGGGCTGGGCTTTGGTGGCAGGAAGAAAGCGTGTGCCATAGCCCGCTACGGGGAACAGGCACTTGCGGATTAAACCACTATCCAGTTGCGTTTGGCTTGTGTGTGATTCTATTGCGTCAGAATGTGACATTTCTCAGTTCCCTCCCCGATGATAATGCTAACTTATTGACTCTAATTGACCCATGCGGCTTGTCTTGGTTGTCGATCAGACAGTTTTGATAAAAGCTCGCGGAGTAGTGGATATCCTTGCTCAGGGTAGTGATCCACGTATCCAATGCGCATGAACAAGGCACGGATTTAAGACTCTTCGTCAGGGGCCGGTGTACGAAAAAAAGCCAGTCTGCACTCGCAGGCCCTTTATTTCGTTCGATAATCATTGATGATTAGCTTAGGGGTTCAGCTTTTAGAATGCAAATGTGGAGGGCTTTGAGGTCATAAAGGGGGATTGACGAAAAGGCTCTCTGTGCATAAGGTCCGCCGCCTTTCGCGAGCAGAATGTATGGCGAGTACTTTGCACGACAGTTTTTAAGCTGAACTAACGTGCAGAGAAGGCTTGCAAGTCGGGGCGTAGCGCAGCCTGGTAGCGCATCTGGTTTGGGACCAGAGGGTCGGGTGTTCGAATCACCCCGCCCCGACCATTTTTTTGCCTGTAGCTGAACGGATGTTTGCGCCTGTAGCTCAATTGGATAGAGCAACGGCCTTCTAAGCCGTAGGTTGCAGGTTCGAGCCCTGCCAGGCGCGCCAGTTTTGTATGCGAGATGGTGGACGTAGCTCAATGGTAGAGCCCCGGCTTGTGATGCCGGTGGTTGGGGGTTCGAGTCCCCTCGTCCACCCCAGTTTGGAGGACTCCCAGTATAGGTGGTTCCCAAAGTTGCGCGGCGATGTTTTGACGATATGATTCGCCCCGCACGGGCCGTTAGCTCAGTTGGTAGAGCAGCTGACTCTTAATCAGCGGGCCGTAGGTTCGAGCCCTACACGGCCCACCATAAACAGGGAGTAAGGCACAAGCCTTGCTCCCTTTTTTCATCGTCTGTGGCATAGGCCGGCGGCAGACGTGTATTTACAAGGCCATGCGAGGGTGGCGGAACTGGTAGACGCGCTGGATTTAGGTTCCAGTACCTGACGGTGTGGGGGTTCGACTCCCCCCTCTCGCACCAGATTGCGTATGCATCCCGGACCAGTGGGTTCGGAGGCGCAACGAAATAATGAACGGAGGTTTGCAATGATTCAGACGGAAGTGAAGAAACTTGGAAATGATGAGCATGAAGTGCATGTGCAGGTGCCACAGGCCGAATACGACCGAATTTATGCGGCACAGGTGGATAAGCTCATTGCCAAACTGAAACTGCCGGGCTTCCGTCCGGGCAAAACCCCTAAAGGTGTGGTCGAGAAGCAGTTCGGCCCGCAGGCACATGAGGACACTGTTTCCGAACTTGTGCAGACGCATTATGCCGCTGCTATTGAGAAGAGCGGGCTGGTTCCGGCCTTGCAGCCGCAGCTCGACGTACCTGCCGTGCAGCCGGGTACAGGCTTCAACTTCAAACTCAAGGTTGTGACATGGCCGGAGGTCAAGCTCAAGCCACTGAAGAAGATTTCTGTTGAGACCACCGAGGTGAGCGTCGGCGATGCAGATATGCAATCGGTGGTTGATCGTCTGATGGAAACACAGGTGAGCTACGAGGAAGAAGCAGGGCGGGCAGCCGAGAAGGGCGACCAGGTCAGTATTGATTTTACCGGTTTTACCGACAACGAGCCTTTTGAAGGCGGGCGTGGCGAGGATGTGAAGCTGGTGATCGGTGCCGGTCAGTTTATTCCCGGTTTTGAAGAGGGTTTGACCGGGGCCAAGGCCGGTGAAGAGCGTTCACTGGATGTGAATTTCCCCGAGGACTATCAGCACAAACCGCTGGCCGGTAAGGCGGCGCGTTTCGAGGTTGTGGTCAAGTCGGTAGCTGCCTCCAAGAAGGCAAGCACCGAGGATGAACTGGCCAAGCTGGTAAATTTCGACGATGCGAAAGCCTTGCGTGAGGATATCCGTAATCGTCTTGAGCAGGAGGCCAAAGAAGGCTCCTACAACAGCAGCCGCGATGCCTTGTTTGATGCGCTGGTGGCCGCACATGATATCAAGCTGCCTGAGGCCATGGTGCAGCAGGATATGCAGCAGAGTAGTCAGCGTGTCATGAAGTCCATGCAGGATCAGGGTATGGAAGTGAAAGCGGATATGTTTGATGACCCTGCATGGAAGGAAGAGTTGCGCGGGCGCTCCGAGCGTGCGTTGGCAATATCCTTGCTACTGTCTGCTATACGCGAGGAAAATAAGGTTGAGATAACTGAGGATGCGGTTGAGGCGGAGCTTGATGAAATGGCTAAGCAGTATCCGGACGACCAGTTGGACGCATTTAAGAGCTGGATGAAGAGCCAGAACGAACAGATGGCTACCTTGCGCGACAAGCTGCTTGAGAAAAAATGCGTGGCATGCATCATGGAGCAGGTTAAAACCAAGCCGGTGAAGATGGGTCTTGATGAGTGGCAGGCCAAACAGGACGCAGCCCAAGCGGCGAGCGCCTGAGTAGCTACCACGAGAAAGACATGATCAAAGCCGCTGGGCATAAGGAGCAAGCATGAATCTGGTCCCTGTCGTTGTTGAGCAAACCCCGCGGGGTGAGCGTTCTTACGATATTTTTTCGCGCCTGCTTAAGGAGCGGATCATTTTTCTGGCCGGTCCGGTGGAAGATCATACCGCCGATTTGGTGACCGCGCAGATGCTGTTTCTTGAATCCGAGGCGCCGGACAAGGATATCTCCCTGTATATCAATTCCCCGGGTGGGCTGGTTACAGCAGGCATGGCTATCTATGACACCATGCAATATATCCGCTGCGATGTATCCACCCTGTGTATGGGGCAGGCTGCCAGCATGGGCGCACATCTACTGGCCGCAGGCGCGCCGGGCAAGCGTTTTTCATTACCCAATGCGCGCATCATGATTCATCAGCCGTTGGGTGGATTTCAGGGGCAAGCCACCGATATACAGATTCATGCCAAGGAAATACTCAAGCTCAAGGATCGACTTAATGAGATGATGGCGCATCACACCGGCCAGCCGATTGAGAAGGTTGCCGATGATGTGGAGCGCGATTATTTCTTGACCGCACAGGAAGCTTGCGACTACGGTTTGATCGATAAGGTTCTCGCACACCGGCCGGATGCCGGTGAAGAGCAGCCCGGAGGTGGCGATGGCGGAGAATAAAGGCAGCGACTCAACCCTGTATTGCTCCTTCTGTGGCAAGAGTCAGCATGATGTAAAGAAGCTGATTGCCGGCCCTACCGTTTTCATTTGCGATGAGTGTATCGAACTGTGCAACGAGATCATTCAGGAAGAAGTATCCAGCGACAAGCCCATCGGCAAGGACGAAGATGGCATTCCGCGTCCGGCCGATATCAAGGCATTTCTTGATGAATATGTCATCAGCCAGGAGCAGTCGAAACGCATGCTGGCGGTGGCCGTGTATAACCACTACAAGCGCATCGAACACAACAAGAAATCGGATGTTGAGATTGCCAAGAGTAATGTTTTGCTGCTTGGGCCGACCGGTTGCGGCAAGACCTTGCTGGCACAGACGCTGGCACGCCTGTTCGAAGTACCCTTCACCATGGCCGATGCCACAACACTGACCGAGGCAGGCTATGTCGGTGAGGATGTGGAGAATATTATTCTCAAGCTGTTGCAGGCTGCCGATTACGATGTCGAAAAGGCCCAGCGCGGTATTGTGTATATCGATGAGGTGGACAAGCTGTCGCGCAAAACCGACTCGCCGTCCATCACACGTGATGTGTCCGGTGAGGGTGTGCAACAGGCACTGCTCAAACTGATTGAAGGCACCATCGCTGCTGTGCCGCCACAGGGTGGGCGCAAGCATCCGCAGCAGGAGTTTTTGCAGGTGGATACCACCAACATCCTGTTTGTGCTGGGCGGTGCGTTTGCCGGTCTGGAGAAGCTGATCGAGGCGCGTGGCGAGAAGCGCTCCATTGGTTTTGGCGCCAAGGTGACCGAACAGAGCGAGCGGGATATCGGCGCAGTGCTTGGTCAGGTTGAGCCTGAAGACCTGGTTAAATTCGGGCTGATTCCGGAACTGGTTGGGCGATTGCCTGTTATCGCATCGCTGCATCAGCTGGATAAGGAAGCCTTGCTCACCATTCTAACCGAGCCAAAAAATGCATTGGTTAAGCAGTACAAGGCGCTGCTAGAATATGATGGCGCTGAGTTGAGCTTCACGGATGATGCACTGGAGGCCATTGCTGACAGGGCGATTGAGCGTAAGACAGGTGCTCGTGGCCTGCGCGCCATTATGGAATCGGTGATGCTCGATGTGATGTATGACATCCCGTCGCAGGGCGATGTTAAGCAATGTATTATCAATGGCGAAGTGGTCAGTGGCAAGGCAACGCCGATGCTTGTGCTGGAAAGTGAGGCGCAGGCCGAAGCCGGTTGATGCCTCACATCTGATCGCATGGCGGGTTCAGCCGCCTTTCTTTATACAAGCACCAAACCTTTCTAACGTAGTGATGAATCCAAGGAGTAGCCGATGGCTGAATTGAACAGAGATAC
>Ga0316190_10001105_pt1 | contig 19353 bp, 23 predicted proteins | sample Eddworburrow2_MG_FD_204929 | JGI IMG/M metagenome (GOLD analysis project Ga0316190, IMG submission 204929) | Coastal sediment microbial communities from Maine, United States - Eddy worm burrow 2 | ecosystem: Environmental > Aquatic > Marine > Coastal > Sediment | place: USA: Maine | collected... | reverse complement strand
CGACTCGACGTTTATTATTAATTCTTATGTCGATAGTCAAAACAGTTTCGGCGCGTTAATACGGACGAACTGGAGTTGTATAATTGAATATCACCCGACAACGGATCGGGTTAAATGTTATGAATTAAATCTAAATTAAAAGCAATGAGCAGAACTAAAAATATGGCGAACGCTGTTAACAGAGTTTTCGCGAAATTCGGGTTTTTTAAACCTGGTTTTATTGTCGTTTATTCCCAGGCGCCCGATTATAAACGAATCGGATATTTTGGCAACCTGGACGCGAAACAAGCAACCGCCGCCCTGGAGGTTTGTTTATCAGATATTGAAAAGGAGGCAACGTTAAAACTGTTAAACCAGGAGGAGGCGAAACCAGGGGAGCCGCTGGACGATACAACGAACGGCAAGCCGAAAAAAGGAAAGGACGGAAAATTAAAAAAACTTTAAATTTGAATTATGGCTAAAAAATGGATTATCCAGGAGGACGGTTATTTTTCCAGCGGGATCGTTGAATTTCATTCCGACCTCGCGAACAACAAAACGAACCCGAAAGGCGGAGGACTTTATAATTACGATCCGACGTCCCAGGAGTTGACGTTATACGGAACGAGTTTCGATTATGGACACGCCAGCGAGGAGGATATTATTAACGCTTTTAAGGAGGGGAAATGTTCTCCGTCTTTACATTCCGCCCGCGTTTATTTATCGCGCTCCCTGGTATTGGTTGACGCCGACGCCGACGCTCGATTAATTTATGAACCTGACTAAAACCAATGAAAGCCCAGGAGTTCGGATATTCGAAAACAAATCCTCGCGCTGTTATTCCTTACACCCTGGAACAAACAGGAATAAAAGGGCGGTTAACTTACTGGAGACGCCAGGGAATGAAACTCCTGGAACCTGGAGACAAGTTAATTTTAACTTGCGTTTATCCTGGAGCGGCTGGCGAAGTTCTTAAAAGCGATTATCGAGACAAAAAAGGAGACATTAAACCCGAGGACGCAAAAGACGGACACGGAACAATCGAGTTTATTTTATACGACAGTTTAAACGCTCGATTATTGATTGAACAACAAACAGAGGAGAGTTAAAAAAATGGAGAAAATATTATTAAAAGTCCTGGCCGAATTCCCCGCGTCTAAAATTTCGACGCTGGATCACAATTCGAACGCCTGGAGCGACCCGATCCAATTAAAAGCCCCTGACGTCCCGAACCATTGCGCTCGATCAATAGAACGAATTAGAATAGATACAAACGAGGGAACCGAGATCGAGTTTAAAACGTTTAAAATATGAAAGCAACAATCCGAATCGTAATAACAAGCCCCGAGGAGATAACCCGCGAGGAGTTTAAAGAATGGATCGAGTTTGAATTGGGACTAATTGAGGACATTTCAACGGATAATCCGTTAATCGGTTATCAGTTAGACCCGTCCGAGACAGACGATCCACATATTAACACAACGATTAAAATTCAGGGACAAAATGCACAGCACAGCGAGAAAAAAGACTAAACGCCACGCCTGGGAGAAAGTAACTTATAAAGCTAAGAACGGCGAAATTTATACGAGTTTCGAGCAATGTAAACGGCCAGGTTGCCACCTTAAAAAAAAGTCCTGGTATATGAGGCCGACGCAATTTCAATTCCCAGGGGAGCAAACGACGACAGGGAAAACGCCCGAATGTCGAGGGGACGACATACAATTAAAGATTGATTAAAAGGGGACAGAGAGAGAACAAAATATTAAATTTGTTTAAGATCAAAACCCTTTTTAAATGCTCAAATCAATTAGGCGTTATCGCAAAATGATAAAATTTATACGCCGCAATCGTAAAGCTGGACGATCAAAGTTCATAGTTCTAACAACTGGAGACGAGTTTATTATGTACTCAGACCAGGACGACAAACAAATAATTCGATTTAACTATTAATCACAGAGACAGGAGGCCAGGAGAAACGGGATCACAGCCCAACAAAAGCGCCGAAATATATTCGACCAGGTTAAAGCCCTGGGCGGCCTCCTGTTAAATAATCAAAGCGTTACACTCCCCAGCCCGCGCCAATGTAGGAAAGCCGCTCAATCCCGACTCAATTTCGTAAGGTACTCCGCGACCTTTTTTCTCGTCTCGCAACACATGGAAAACCCCGCCCCGTCTATATTTCAGCTATTTTCTGACTTTTTTGTAACGGTTTCCGTAACGCCTTAACAAAAAAAATGATAATTTTAGCGTTACAAATTTGCCTTTTCCGCGTTCAAACTAAAAAACAGAAAGGCGTTACAAGTAAAAACAGGGCGTTACAATGCCAAAATATACTCGAGCAGAATTTAGGGATTTATGCGGGGGCGAATTATCGGCCTCGGATTTACGCGTTAACATAAAACGCGGGAAAGTCGTAGAGGATAACGGTTTTATCGACCCGAGCGAACCAATTAACGCGGAGTTCGTCGAGCGACAAAACGAACTCGTCAAGGAGAAAACAGGAAACGGCGGAAAGCCCAAAACCCCGAAACCAAAACCAAAACCCGAAAAGAAAAAACCCGCTCCAAAACAGAAAGCGGAGATCGTCCAGGAACCCGAGGAGGAGGAGGCGGATTTTTCCGACAGAGGCGACGCCCTATTTTCTGAGACCGAATTAAACCAGGCGACAACCGTAACCCTGGATAAAATGATAAAACGGACGAACATTTTAAAAGCCCAGGAGTCAATTAGATTAGACCGCTTTAAAAAACAACGTCTCGAGGGGAAAGTTATTCCGACGGATATGGTCAGAGAAATTTTTACTCAGCATTTTAAAAATGTAACTGACGAATTTTATCAGTCCGCCGACAACCTGGTTACAATGATCGCGGAAACGATCGGAGCCAGTCGCGACGAAATGGTAAAACTCAGGAGCCAATTAAAAAAAGAAATTAACCAGGCCGTTAAAATTGCAAAGGATCAGAGCGAAAAAGATATTATCGCGATCGTTGACAAATATTCGGAGAGTTTAACTAAAATCGGATAAATGAACGCGTTACTTTCACAGTCTATTGATTTAATAAAGTCTCACGATCACACGTTGGAGGACATAGAGCCGAGCGACTGGGCGGAGGAGCGCCGCGTTATGTCTAAAGACGTCTCGTCCTTTCCTGGTCGCTGGACATACGATCGAACGCCGTACACTCGGGAAATAATCGACTGTTTATCCCAAAATCACCCCGCGCGGATCGTCGCAATTATGAAAGGCGCTCAAATCGGAATTTCGGCGGGCGTTATTGAAAACGGGATCGGTTACATTATCGAACAACAGCCCTCGAATATTATGTTTTTATCGGGAGACGCCGAATTATCAACGGAGGCCATGACTGGAAAAATTGACCAAATGATCGAGAGTTGCGGTCTCCGACATTTGATCCGCCCGAATATTGTAAGTAAACGAAACGTTCGAACTGGAGACACGGCAACGAGTAAGGAATTCCCAGGGGGACGTTTATTCTCAGGATCAACCCTCGCGTTTAACAAGTTCGGACGCCAGCGTTCTATTTGTTACGGATTTATCGACGATTTCGAAGTCGCGCCAAAATCTGACGAAAAGGCTGGCTCGATCACTTCTTTAATTGAGCAACGTTTCGCGGCGTTTTATCCGCGAATGAAACTTTTTTACATATCGACGCCCGAGTTAAAATTGTCCTCCAATATCGAACCCGTTTTTCTCCAGGGAGACCAGCGCCGTTTTTTTGTCCCCTGTCCAAAATGCGGAGACCATATTATTTTAGAATGGAACATTCAAATCGACGAAAAGGAAAACGCGGGCGTTTCCTGGAAAGTTGACGACCGCGGAAAATATGTCGAGGGTTCGGCGGGTTATGTTTGTCAGAGTTGCGCGGAATTTTTCCCGATTGATCGACATAAATACGAGATGAATTTAGCGGGGCAATGGAGACCAACGGCGGAACCGTCCGAGGAGAATTATTTTAGTTATCACATTTCGAGCCTTTACGCCCCTCCAGGAATGTATAATATCGAATATTACGTTCGCCAATTTCTGAAAGCATATCCACAAGGCGGGAAACCAAATATCGGCCAATTAAAGACATTTTATAACGTTGTCCTGGGGAAAACCTGGGAGGATCGCGGAGAGAGTCCGAAAGCGACAGAGTTAAGTAAATCGACGCGAGATTATGAAATTAACCAACTCCCCGAGAGTTTATCCCAGGAGGACGGAAACGGCCTCATTATGTTATTAACAGCCGCGGCGGATTTAAACGGGAAAGTTGACGACGCCCGTTTAGACTGGGAGGTTACAGCCTGGAGCGAAAGCGGCGCGAGTTATTCCGTCGCTCATGGATCAATCGGGACGTTTATTCCAAACGAGGGCAAAAAGAAAGTTAAAGCGGATCGCGAACATTGGACATATAGACACGGCCTCGCGCGTTCCGTTTGGCCTTTATTCGAGGAAATAATGTCTCAGCAATTTTTAACAGATACAGGGCGGACAATGTCCGTTTTTATGGGCGGAATTGATACGGGACATTATACGGCGGAGGCTTACGAATATATCGACAAAACAAATTTTCCAGTCGTCGGCCTAAAAGGTTCGGACGATAATAAAATGAGAAAATACGGCGTCGACACTCCAGTTTTTAAATTTGCAAAGGAGAGAGCGAAACTTTATATCCTGGAGGTTAACCAACTAAAAGACGAACTCGCGCAACGAATGAGTTTAAAATGGATCAACGAGGACGGAGAGACACCCCAGCCCGCGGGATTTATGAATTTTCCCCAGCCCGCGGACGGCCTTTATACAATGAATAGTTTTTTTAGTCATTTCGAGAGCGAGCATAGAATTGCAGAGACAAACAGAGCGGGCGAATATATTGGGAGCCGTTGGGTTAAAAAGTCGTCCGCCGCTCAAAATCATTTTTGGGACGTTCATTTATATAATATGGCAATAAAAGAAATTTTAACATACGCCGTATGTAAGGCGGAAAAGATAACGAGACCGAATTGGAAAAGTTATTGCGAGATAATTAGGAAAGCCGCGGGACTTTAAAAACCCGATTAATTGACTATTTTTGAAATAAAATTTAAACCCTGAAATTATGGCCGAATACGAATCGGGTTACGCGTTCATAGAAACCGCGTCGAGTTTAAAACAGAAAGTCGCTTGTATTGATTTAGTTATTGACGGACTTTTAAATTCAGCCCTTAAAGCGGTCGAAAACGAGGACATTTCCGAGTATTGGTTAGACGACGGACAGACCAAAATAAAAACCGTTTACAGATCAGCCGCGGAGGTTATGAAATCAATTCGAGGCTATGAACAAATAAAAAATATTTACCTGAACAGGATAAACGGATTTTCTGTCCAGTTAATTGATAAAAATTCAAACTGTTAAAAATGGCCTGGATCGACAATTTATTAGGCAGAGAGCCGAGCGAAAAAATTACAAGTATAACACAAGTCCGCCCAGGCGTTTCGAATGGTTCCGATCCTGAGTTAAAAAACTCGGGTTCCTGGGGGCAATGGCAACCAATATATTATCAAAGTTTTGACGGGGAGAAAAATACGGGAGAGATCGGGAAAATTAAAAAATACTCGATTGATTATTACGGACTCCGTCTCCGATCCTGGCAAAGTTACCTCGAGAGCGATATAACCCAGGATATTGTTAAAAAATTCGCCCTTTGGGTTGTCGGGAACGGATTAAAACTCCAGTCGGAGCCGAAAACGGAATTAATAAAAGACCTGGGAGAGTTTAACCGCGAGGAATGGACGCGAGACATTGAGTCCCGTTTTTCGCTGTTTTGTAATTCTGAGCAATCCGATTTTAAACAAATGGACGATTATAATACGTTAAATTTTGAGGCGTTTAAATCGGCCATTGTTGGGGGGGACGTTCTTTGCGTTCACCGTTTTAAGGACGGGAAATTATCGACTCAATTTATTGACGGGGAGTTGGTAATAAATCCGCCGTTGCAATCAAAGGAATATAAATCCGCGGAGCAACGAGGAAACAAAATCCGACACGGCGTCGAGATTGATAAAAGGGGAACTCATGTCGCCTATTTTGTAAAACAAACGGACGGCTCCGTTTTAAGAATTCAAACCAGGGGAACCAGGACAAAACATCATTTCGCCTATTTAATTTATGGACTGAAATACAGACTCGACAGCGTCCGAGGCTTGCCGTTAATTGCCGTCGTTATGGAGTCAATTAAAAAGATCGACCGTTATAAGGAGGCGACAATAGGGAGCGCGGAGGAGCGGGCAAAAGTTGTTTATTCAATCGAACACGCGCAATTTTCAACGGGAGAAAATCCGTTAATGAAAAACGTTGCCGCCAGCTTTAACGCGAACGCGAGAGTCGAGGACGAGGATTTAGACAAGGGAGAACAGACAGCCCAAAAGGTCGCGAAAACGACAACGCGCCAGGCGTTTAATATGCCAATCGGCGCCCAAATGAAAGCCCTGGAATCGAAAAACGAGTTATATTTTAAAGATTTTTTCTCGACTCATGTAAATTTAATTTGTGCAACGATCGGAATTCCGCCCGAGATCGCGTTAAGTAAATACGACTCGAATTTTTCCGCCTCGAGAGCGGCGTTAAAAGACTGGGAGCATACAATGAAAGTAACTCGAAAATTTTGGGCGAATCAAACTTATAAACGTTTTTATTCCCTTTGGTTTACGCTCCAGGCTTTAACGGATAAAATCCCAGCGCGAGGATTTGCCGCCGCCTGGAAAGTTAAAGACTGGCTCACCCTGGAGGCGTACAAGTTCGCCAGGTTCGTCGGGGCAAACGTTCCACATATTGACCCTGTTAAGGAAGTACAGGCCGAGAGAATGAAACTCGGCGCCCTGGGCGTTAACTTGCCATTATCGACCGCGGAGGCCGCGACCGAGAATTTAAGCGAGGGCGACTTTACGAGCAACGCGGAGCAATTTATGAGAGAGTTAAACGGGTTCGAGGTTCAACAGTCCGAGCCGAATAATTCAGACGATCCGTCGGAGGAATAAAATAAAATTATAACTTTGTCCAATGGCTAAAGAAATTCTCTTATATACGTCAATGTTTAGTTTCTCGATTGAGGAGTTTATTAACTCAATGGAGGCCGCAAAATCCGAGGAGGTTAATATTCGTTTTAATAGTCCAGGCGGAGACGTTTTCCGAGGCTGGGGAGCAATCACAAAAATAAAGCAACACAAAAAGCCAGTTAACGGGATCGTTGACGGGTTCGCCGCGTCAATGGCTGGCGTTATGTTGCCATATTTGGACAAAGTAACCGCCGTAAATGTTGCCTGGGTTATGATCCACGCGGCAAGCGGAGGAGGTCGAGACGAAAACGACCAGGACGCCGCGAGAATGAGACAAAAAGTTAACGAGGATTTATTGAAAGCATTTCAAAATAAAGTCGACGAAACAAAATTTCGAGATATTACAGGCGTCTCCCTGGAGGATTTATTTTTAAATCCCGCGTTCGCAAATAAAGACGTTTGGTTGACCGCGGAGCAAGCGGAGGAGATTAATTTAATCGACGAAGTTTTAGACATAAACGCGGAGGAATTTACAGCACATGAAAAAAATTTTACGGCGTTTAATAAAAATGTATTATTTTTGAACCAACAAAGTCGAAAAGACGACGAAAAAAATATAAATTCGGAAAATCAAAAACCTGAAAAAATGACAAAAGCGGAATTAAAAGACAAGCACCCCGAAGTTTACAACGCTATTTATAACGAAGGCGTCGAAAGCGGGATCGAAAAAGGAGTTAACCAGGAACGCGACCGCGTTACAGCCTTTGCCAATTTTGTCGAAGCCGACTCCGAGGGAGTTGTTAAATCCATTAAAGACGGCGACGAATTCAATAACGCCGCGTTGTCAGACCTGACACAAAAAGCATTGAAAAAAGGCGTCGAGGCCAGCGCCGAGGACGAAAGCCCCGAGGACGGAGCCACGGACAGCCCACAAGCCGAGGCAAATTCTGACAATTCAGAGGGCGCCGAACAATCAGAAACAAACGCCGACACGGAGAAAGCCGAGAACATGAAAAATTTTCTCGCCCAGGTTGACGAAAATTTGAAAAATTAAAATAGTTAAACCCAAAAAAAACAATTAAAAACCCCGCGATATGAGTTCAGTAACAAACGTACAAAACGACTCGAATTTAGTTCATAATCAATATGACGTTTCGAAAGTATTTCTCCGAAACATTATTTCCCAGGAGGAAACGTTAAACAATGCAACGGGCGGCGCCTTAGATTTCGCGCCTGGAACTTTACTCGGTAGAGTTACAGCCAGCGGGAAACTTATTCCTTTGGCCTCCGCCGCTAACGACGGATCACAATTCGCCGTCGGAATTCTCATGTCGAACGTTGTTCAACTTGGAGCCGCCGCGGATCAAACTGTTCAAGTTTGTATCGGAGGAGAGGTTGCCGAGGATAAAGTAGTTCTCGCGGGAGCGGACACGTTAACGACGACCGTAACCAATAACGGCGCGAGAACGATTAAAGACATTATCGCGAGCGATACAAAAGGAATCCAGTTGCGCGGAGCGACTGAGTTAACGAATTACGATAACTCTTAAAAGGAAAATTTTAACAATAAACTCAAAAATTAAAACCCGATAAAATGGCACAAATAGCAGTAACCGACGCCCGTAACGTTTTCACAAAAAAAGTGATAGACGTTTATAAAGAACGACCAGTTGTTTTTAACTTTCTCCGTTCATTTTTCCCTAACGAAGAAAGCGACACAAAAGAGGTATCTATTGAAGTTCAAAGAGGCTCCGAATTTATCGCGGTTGACGTTGAGAGAGGAACCGAGGGACAGAGAAACACTTTCTCGAGAAGTTCAGAAAAAATAATCGTTCCTCCTTATTATAGAGAATATTTCGAGGCGACCGATTTGGATTTTTACGATCAGCTTTTCGGTTCAGCCCTGGAGACAGTCGACGACATGACTTTTTCGGCCTGGGTTAGTAGAATGACCGAAAAATTAATGATGCTGAGAGACAAGATCGAACGCGCCTATGAAGTACAATGCGCCCAGGTTCTCGAGGACGGAATTGTTCAACTTGTAAACGGCGACAATATCGACTTTAAAAGAAAAGCCGCCTCACTTGTTGCACTCGGAGCGGGCGACCGTTGGAACGAGGCGACAGGAACTCCATTAACTGACCTGGAGGCTGGTTGTTCGTTTATTCGAACGGCTGGAAAAGCCCAGGGAGGCGTTTATAACGCTATTATGGGAGCCAGCGCACTCAGCGCGTTTATGGGTAACGACGAAGTTGTCGCCCAGGCGAATTTGAGACGAATTGCGCTCATGGATTTGAACGCTCCTCAAAAAGACTCACTCGGCGCCGCTTTTCACGGTCAAATTTCCGCGGGATCGTATATTATTAATGTTTGGACTTATCCCGAATATTACGACACCGCCGCCGCGTCAAACATTCCATACATTGACGACAAAAAAGTCGTAATAATCCCGACGACGCCACGTTTTAAACTTGGTTTCGGCGCGGTTCCTATGGTTTTCAGAGACGAAAGGAGAGCCGAATTCCCTGAGTTTATCCAACAAACGAGAGCGGCGTTCGTTATCGGAAACAGAGTCGACGACAGAGGAGACAAACATATTTTTGACGTAAAATCGGCGGGGATCGCGGTTCCCGTTGCAGTAGATCAAATTTATACGCTCCAGGTTCTCGCTTAATTCCTGGTAACTAAAAACCTCAAACATGAAAAAAGGAACAATTAAAGTCCTGGCCGTTAGTGGAAACGGCGGCCAAATTTTCAGAAATGGAGACAAAGTAACCGAGAAACAATTTCCCGAGGGAGATTTTGACAGACTTTGCGCGGAGGGTTATATTACGCCCGACAAAGTAGAGAAACAAAAAACTGTTAAAGAAGTTCTCGACGAACTGTCAAAAATGGAGGGTTTCGCAGATATTGACGCCCTTGTCGCTGGAGACGACCGAAAGGAAGTCCAGGAGGGCGCCGAGGTTCGAAAAACAGAGATCAGACAAGCCAGCCAACTCGACGCGCAAAAAGCGAACGAGGAGAAAGCTAAAAAGGCAAAAGCTGAGACCCTGGAGAAAATCGAAAACGCTAAAACCGTCGGAGTTCTGAAAGCTATTCTCGCGGGACAATCAGACGCGGAAATTTTGAAAATCGGCGCGGCGAAAATGGAGACATTATCAGCCCCCAAAAAGAAAGCCGAGGAGAAACCAGCGGAGAAAAAATCGGAGGAGAAACCAGCGGAGAAAAAAACCGCTGAGAAAAAGGAAACTCCGAAAAAATAAACTTTTGAAATTTGAATAAATTATAAAAGCCCGCCCAACACCAGGGCGGGTTTTTTTGTTAAAATGAACGGATCAACACTTTCAAAAAGCCGCCGAGACTGGCAAAGGTTCACAAGTTCAGGAGGATTTGAAACGGAAATTTGTTTTACAAATCCAGCGAACGGACAGAAAGCCACAATTAACGGCCTGGCAATGAAACACAGGATCGGAGTTGACCCCGATACTGGAAACGTTATTTCGTCCCGAAATTTTCACATTTCATTTTCTGAGGCTGAATTATTGGCCGCCCCTTATATCGTCCGCGACGACGAAAACGAGGTTAATATTACGGGACACCTGGTCGACTATGTAGACTCGACAGGAAAGTCGAGACAGTACAAAATAACGGAACCGTTCCCCGACGAAACGGCTGGAGTCATTTACTGTAATTTAGAGTTTTATAATGGCTGAGTTAACGGCTAAAATAGCGCCCCAACAATTCGAAGTTGTCCGAGATCAGATCGCGGCAATTATAACCCTGGAACTCGCGTTTCAATATTCACTATATACGCCCGCGGAACTCCTGGCCGATCCGAAACAAAAAGTTCTCCAGGCGTCCGTTTATACTGAAAGAATGGTTCCCGTTACGATCGACGAGAGGGAAATGGTTAACGTTCAATTTGCATTTTCAGACTTTGAGGGAGCGTCCCAGGTTACGACCTCGGATCAGTCCGACGCCGTACATACGTTTTTTATTGACTGTTATTCGAAAGGAGAGGCCAATTCGAACTCGTCCGCGAGTAAGGACAGCCGTTTTCGTTTGCAACGCCTTGTCGGAGCGATACGCGCTATTTTAATGAGTCCGCATTATATCCGCCTCGGATTTGATCCGCCGTCCTTAAAACGCCGCAAAATAACCCGTCTCGAAATGGCCGAGCCAAAAAATGAAGCCGACGCCCAGGCGTCAACGATCGGGAGAATTATTCTCGAGGTTGAAATTCCCGAGGTTGTCGAATTATTGACTCCTGGAGCATTGACAAAAAGTTTAACACAAGTTAAACTCGTCGACACGGATTTAGGCCATAAATACGAGGTTGACACTTAAAAAAAATAAATTGAGCGTTATAAAGAAAAAATTATAAATTTGTATTAACTAAAAAAGTAAAAAAATGGCAATTTCCACCGCAGTAGGTTCCGAACGAGTTTCCCGAGTTGTCGGATATATTTTAACTCCTGGTTTTTTTCAAGAGTCAACCCCAAATTTACCCCAACGCGTCGCGATACTTGCGGAGGGTAATACAGCGAATCAAGCTAATTTCCTATCAACAGAGAATTATAATATTACCAGCGCGAAAGCCGCGGGAGATATTTTTGGCTATGGTTCCCCTGTTCATTCAATAATGAGAATTTTACGCCCTCAAACTGGAGGCGGAATCGGGGGAATTCCGACGGTTGTTTATCCACAAGCCGAACCAGGCGCGGGAGTCGCCCAAACTTTAACGATTACAGTTACAGGAGCCGCGACAGGAAACGCAACGCATTTTGTAAGAATTAACGGGAGAACGTCGCTCGACGGACAGCCCTATTCGTTTGTCGTAGCTGACGGAGACGCCGTCGGGGACATTGCGACGAAAATAGCCGCGTCGATTAATAATATTTTAGGTTGTCCAGCGACCGCCGCGAGCGCCCTGGGAGTTGTAACATTGACCGCAAAATTTGCCAGTATTACGAGCGCCGAATTATCCGCGGAGGTTGATAATCAAAACAAGCCCGTCGGAGTAACTTACGCGTCCGCCGCTGGAGTTGCGGGAGCGGGAGCGCCTGACATTGCAGACGCCGTTACTCAGTTAAGCGGGAACGAATGGAACACGCTTATTATAAACAGTTATAACACGGCCACGTTTGACGCGCTGGAGGCTTTAAACGGGACGCCCGATCCTGACGTTCCGAGCGGACGTTATACGGGAATAATTTTCAAGCCTTTTATTTCGGTTTGGGGATCAAAACTTTCAACGACCGCCGCGTTAACAGCGATCACGGACGCCGCCGCGAGAAAAGACCAGGTAACTCATGCCCTGGCGCCAGCCCCGAACTCGGAGGGTTTCAGTTACGAGGCCGCCGCTAATATGGTCGGACTATTTGCGCGAACTATGCAAGACAGCCCGCACAAAGACGTAAACGGAAAAACTTACTCAGATATGCCAGTTCCAACGAACGAGAATATCGGAGAAATGGCCTCCTATGATAACAGAGACCTCCTTTCTAAAGCGGGATCGTCAACGGTTAACCTTAACGCTGGAAAATACCAGGTTCAGGATTTTATAACAACTTATCACCCTGACGGAGAGGAGCCGCCCCAGTACAGATATTGCAGAAATTTAATAATCGACTTTAACGTTCGTTATTCTTACTTTTTGCTCGAACAAATAAACGTCGTCGACAAATCAATAGCGCCGAGCGATCAGCCTATTAAGGTCAGCGGAGTAATTAAGCCGAAACAATGGCTCGCGATCGTTTCAAAAATGGCCGACGACCTGGCCGAGAGAAATATTATTGTCGAACCGTCGTTTACAAAAGACTCGCTCGACGTTGCAGTTTCAGACGTAAACCCTGACAGACTCGAGACATTTTTTAGATATAAACGTTCGGGTTATGTTCGCATAGCGTCGACAACTGGAGAGGCTGGGTTTGCCTTTGGAGTAAGATAAAAAGAATTAATAATTAAAATTTAGACAAATGAGCGCAATAGGCGGAGATATTATCGAGGTAACTTGTAACCACCCAACCCTCGGAGATTTTACATTTTATCCAAAAGGATCGGAGGACTCGACTTATGACCTCGGAGGTTTTCGTTCAGCGGACGAGGCTAACGGCGTCGACGGATCGGGAGCAATGATCGACCAAATGAACCGCGTTCGCTGGTTTTTTGAGGTTGTTTATGCCTGGGAACAAACGACAACGGACGACCTGGCGTCAATGAAAGCCCTGGCCGCTGACCCTGTCCCTGGAACCTGGACGTTTACTCACATAAACGGCTCAGTTTACAGCGGAGACGGAAAACCAGTCGGAGACATTCAAGCAAACGGAAACGCTGGAACGTTAACGGCTAAAATTTCGGGAGGCGCTGACCTGGAAAAGATCGTTTAAAACTTTTTATTTAATTCAAACTAAACACCATGAGCAATAAAACCGCTAAAACGGTTCAAATCGCCGTTTCGCGCGACGTCGCGGAGAAAGATTTAGAACGCTGGTTGAATCACAAACGAATAGGGATCACAAAGCGCGAGAATATGCGAGATAATATCGACATTCTCGTCGACGCTGTCCAGGACGGACAATTAGTCGTCGAGGAGGATTGTAAGATTACGCAAAAACTCGCTTTTCCTCCTGAAAATGGAGAGGGAGACGTTCACGTTTCGGAACTTGTTTACGCTCCGCGTATGCACTTTTCACAAATTCAACCAAAACTCAAAGGGATAAAACCAGGAGACACGGAGACCCGTTTACTCGGATATGCCGCCGCGTTGTCAGGACAACCGATCGGAGTTTTAAGAAAACTCGACACGGTCGACCTGGCTGTTTTGCAAGCCGTCGCGGTTTTTTTCTTATAGGCGGCGGAACGGACGGAGCGGGAAACATTCAGTCCGACGAGGTCGCCCTCGAAAATATGGTTGTTTCAGTTATAACCCAATTTAACTGGAGTCTCCAGGACGTCGAGAATCTTTATATTGACGCCGCCGATATTTACGGCCTGGGTTTTTGGTATAATAAAGCCCTGGAAATGGATAAAAAATATCAGAGTTTAAAGAAAAACAAGGGATAAAAAATTAACTTTGTTGTTATGGCTCGAGGTTTAGTTATTCCGTCGATATTTTCCGCCGTTGATAAATATACGGCTCCAGTTCGCGCAATGGCGAACGCGACCCGAACGTTTGCCGCGAAAGCTGAGACAAGTTTAGCGCGAGTAAATCGAGGGTTTCGGCGTTTAATGTCGCCCGTTACCAGGTTAACCAGGGCGCTCGGATCATTCGGATTATTTCTCGGGGGCGCCGCCCTCGTTACGGCGGGGGCAAATGCGATCGGAGTTTTTAAAGACTTTGAACAGGCGAACGCTCGGTTAAACTCAATTATGAGTAACACCGTCCAGGAGGAGACCGCGTTAAGAATCCAGGCGAAACAACTGGGAGCGACCACGGCCAAAACAGCCGCGGAGGTTGTCGGATTACAAGAGGCGTTCGCTCGACTCGGTTTCGAGGCTCCGCAAATTTCGAACATGACTCAGGCGACTATTGACGGATCGGTCGCAATGAACGCGGAACTCGACGAAACGGCTAACCTGGTCGGGGCAATGGTTCGAACCTTTGACAAATTCGGATCGTCAGACGCGCCCCAAATTATCGACCAATTAACCCTATCAACTCAAAAAAGCGCGTTAAATTTTGAGAAACTTTCAACGAGTCTCCCGATCGTTTCAGGAGCGGCAAACGCCGCGGGAATTCCGTTCGAGACTTTGTTGGCTTTACTCGGTAAATTGTCCGACGCTGGAATCGACGCCAGTTCGTCCGCGACCTCGTTAAGAAATATTTTCCTCGAGTCCGCAAAACGCGGAGACAATTACGCGCAAATTTTAGAGAGTATTAAAAAGAACCAGGACAAGTTAACAACCGCGAACGACGCGTTCGGAAAACGCGCCGCCGTTTCCGCGACAGTTTTAGCCAATGCGATCGACTCGACGGCTGACCTGGATAAAACATTAAGGAGCGCCGCGAAAGGAATGGAACTCGCGGGAGTTGCCAGCGCAACGGCGAACCAACAATTAAACACGCTCCAGGGAGATTTAACGATTTTAAATAGCGCCTGGGAGGGTTTTATTTTAGCTGGAGAGGACGGAACGGGAACGTTTAACAAGTTTCTCCGAACAACGATCCAGGTAGCAACCGAAATTTTATCCCTGGCAAGCGGAACGGCGACCGCTACGAGCGAATTAACAGAAAAAGGACAAAGAGTCCGAGAACTCGCCCAAACGTCGATTAAATGGCTTAAAATCATTGGAGGGATAATTGCGGCGTTAATAGCTTTTAAATTAGTTCTATTTGCGGCGTCGACGATCCTGGGAATTTATACCCTGGCCGTTAAGACGATCGCGTTTGTTTCGAAAGCCTGGACAGCGGCTCAATGGCTTTTAAATGTAGCATTAAACGCCAATCCGATCGGGCTGGTTGTTCTCGCGATCGCGGCGCTCGTTGCGGCGGTTACGATTATAATTAAAAAATGGAATGAATGGGGCGCCTCGCTCGCCCTGGTCGCTGGTTTCTTTTCTCCTTTCCTGGCTGTATTAATGGCCGCGGTTTCTATTGTTCAGAGTTTCCGCCGAAATTGGGATTTAATAACTGAGTCATTTACAAACGGCGGCCTCGTTGCTGGTTTTAAAATGATCGGAGCAACTTTAATCGACGCGGTTTTAATGCCATTGCAACAATTACTCGAACTACTTTCCCGAATTCCTGGGAGCGTCGGAGAGTTCGCGGGCGCGGGAGCCGCTAAAATATTAGAAATTCGAGAGAATATTGGAGTCAATACCACAACCGACGAAAGCGGAACTCCGCTCGTTGACACGAATTTAACTCGGGAAACCCTGGCGACAGAGAGAACCGAACGACTCGAGCGTCAACAAGTAGACATTAACATAAAAGACCCAGGCAATAACGCGGAGGTCGAGTCGGGGAATAATGGTAATTTTGACGTAAATTTAGCCTCGACAACTGGAGCGTTATAAATGTTTGATTTAACTATATATGAAACAGGAAACGGCGGAGACTTAATCCTCGGAAACGGAGATTTTCAGTCGACGGGATCGTTTTATAATATGATTTATTTAGCCTGGTTCGGAGGCAATGTTAAGGCCGTAACCAGGGAGGACGAAATACCAAATCAACAGCGTTTCGATTATTGGGGAAACAAACTTTTACACCCCGCGCAACCTGGAGTCCAATTTAATAGCAACCTGGAGAAAGCGTTAAACGATAATCCAATAACCAGCGCCGCCCGTTTATTGATCGAGGAGGCCGCAATTAACGACCTCGCTTTTATGGCTGAGTTCGCAAAAGTCGAGGTTTCAACTCGAATCCTGGACGTTGACCGCCTGGAGATCAGCGCGACGATCCTGGAGCCTGACGTTATCGAGGATAAAACGTTTCAGTTTATTTGGAACGCGACAAAACAGGAGGTTATTTATCAACACCAACTCGGCGCCGCCCCGTTCTTATTCCCGAAACGGAACCTCGTTAAAAATGCAAATTTTGACGGGACGTTAGTTCCTTTAAACTGGGCGCTCGACAATACTTTAAACGCGGCGGTTCTTGTCCTGGCTGGTTCTTGTAAAATAACAGTCGGAGCGGGGAGCCATATTTTCAGCGTTTACACAGGGCAAAAATGGAACCCAGGAAAAAAATATTTAATCACTTGCGAATGTATAACGTTCGGCGTTGATCCCGCGGACGACTGGGGAATCGGTTTCGGATCGGTTACGAGTTCATATTTACGAGAAGCTGGAGACTTTTTATTAATTGACGGGATCGGATATTTTAGCGGAGAAATTACAGCCCCAGCAACCCCCGCGGAACCCGATAATTTACGCCTCGTTATTAATTCGAATTTAGCGTTCGGAACCGCGGGAGATTTTGAAATTATTAATTTGACAGTTAAAAACGCGTAGTTATGGCGGCGACGATCCCAACTTTAAAAGAACTTTACGACAGTATAATAGCACAACTCGAGACCGATTTAAACGTCGACATTCCCGAATTTGGGAAAGTATTTCTCCGAGCCTTTGCCGCTGTCCAGGCCGCAAAGTTGAAAATCTATTATTTAGCAATCGGGAACGTTCAGAAAAACGTTTTTGTTGACACGGCGGAAACGGAGGCAATCGGCGGAACCCTGGAGAGGTTCGGACGCGTTAAGCTGGGACGGAATCCATTTCCCGCGAGAGTCGGGGAGTACCTTGTAACCGTAACGGGATCAATCGGCGCGACAATTCCAGCGGGGACAACCTGGAAAAGCGACGACGCGAACTCAAATCCTGGGAAACTTTTTATTTTAAATGTCGCTCATGTTATGATAACGGCGGCGGATAATATTACAATCGAAGCCCTGGAGGGAGGTTTAGGCTCGCAACAATTCGCGACGGAAACACTCACAGCAACGGCGCCGATCGTAAACGTTGACAGCCTGGTAAGCGTTCAGAGCGAGGAGGTCGCGCCCCTGGAGGCGGAGGATTTGGAGGATTACAGGAGAAAGGCGGTCGAGGCTTACCAACTGGAGGCACAAGGCGGAGCCGCCGCGGATTATAGAATTTGGAGTTCAGACGCCCAGGGAGTCGAAAGAGTTTATCCATATTTAAAAAGCGGCCAGGAAAACCAAATCGACCTATTTGTCGAGGCGACCGTTGCCGATAGTATCGACGGAAAGGGGACACCGTCCGCGGCTTTACTTTTGGAAGTTGAGGAGGTTATAGAATTCGACCCCGACACAACTAAAGCCCTGGAGGATCGAGGCCGACGCCCGTTAACTGTTAATCAAATTTTTTACACCGCAATAACTCCGCTCGACGTTAACGTTACGATTAACAATTTCGTCGGATTAACCGCGGAAATAACAACCGAAATAAACGCAACCCTGGACGCTGTAATTTCTGAAATTCGGCCATTTGTCGCCGCGGCTGACGTTGAGGCAAACAGAAACGACGAGATTTCAGTTAACAAGCTGGTCGCCGCTGTTCAAGACGTTATCCCAGCGGGAACAAAATTCGACACTTTAACGTTTACGGTTAACGCTGTTCCTGTTCCGATCAGTTTACAATTTTTAAACGGAGACATTCCAAATTTTAACACCCTCGTTATAACATGAGTTTTTTAAGCGAGCAAATAATAAAATTAACGCGGAGGTTTTATCCTGACGGACGGGCGTTTAATTTCCCGACTGACGGAATTTTAGACCGTTTACATAAATCGTTAAACGTTAGCGAGGAGGCGGCTTATTTGGACGCGACAGGCGTTTTAAATACAATACTCCCCGACAACGATAATTTTACAGAGGACGACGCGACAGACTGGGAGGGACGTTTAGGAATTACACTCCGAGACGGCGTTTCCCTGGAGGATCGCAAAGCGGCCATTTTTAGGAAAATGAATCACCCGAGCGACAAGTTCGAACGCGCTCATTATTTATTTATTCAAAAGCAATTACAACTCGCTGGCTTTAAAGTTTGGGTTTATGAGAATCGTTTTCCTGACGGCGGAGGCGGTTATTTTTCTCAGTCCCTTTATGATTATGTTCAGGGATATTATGACCCGTCTTATTTAGGGACGATCCAACACGGACAAGTTCAACACGGACAAGCCCAGGGATTTAGCGCCTTTGAAAAGGTCGCCAATCATTTATCGAACGCGGAGGACTCAGCCGTTATAGTTCCGAACGGGAGACAGACGTTTTTTATAGGCGGAGACGAGGTCGGAAAATTCGCCAATGTTTTCGCGACCAGGGAAAAAGAATTTCGGAAATTAATTCTCCAGTTAAAGCCCGTCGAGTCCGCCGCGCTCCTGGCAATCAGTTACGGAAACGGACTTTTTGACGACCTTATTTCCTCACATAATCCGACCGCAATGGATTATAATTTAAAATTTGTTTACAGAGGCGTCCGACTTTATTATCAGACGGCCACAAATACAACGATCCGAGTTTGGGACATTCCTAACGACGTCGAATTAGGAGGAGAGGCGTTTGGAGGCGGAACCATTGTTTCGTCGATTTCTATTCATGTCGATAGCTGGAATTCAAAAGCGTATGTTTTAGACGTTGGGGGAACTCCGATCGTTCGAGTTTATGACCTAACAACTGGAGCCGCGATCCCAGGAGAAAATTTTGGATCGGGAACCGTTACAGCGAACTCGAAAAATATTACAATTTACGAGGGAGAGGCGTTTGTTTATGACAGCGGAGGGACTGGATCAATTTTCGTTTTCACGGTTGCAACTGGCGCCCTGGATAGAACGTTAAACGTTACGTCGACAGATATTAAAGAGATCGCAGTTAACG
>Ga0316190_10001101_pt1 | contig 19402 bp, 18 predicted proteins | sample Eddworburrow2_MG_FD_204929 | JGI IMG/M metagenome (GOLD analysis project Ga0316190, IMG submission 204929) | Coastal sediment microbial communities from Maine, United States - Eddy worm burrow 2 | ecosystem: Environmental > Aquatic > Marine > Coastal > Sediment | place: USA: Maine | collected... | reverse complement strand
AAAGGCCTCCCCTTCAGAGAAGCCCATGAAGTTGTCGGAAACATTGTTAAATATTGTATACAAAACGACATTAAGCAGATTGGTGACCTTAAAATTGAGGAATTCCAGCAGTTTTGCGATATGATCGAAGATGATATTTATATCCATGCCGATCTTGAAAGATCGACTATGAGCAAGTCCGACCTCTTTAAAATCGACGATGTCGGCATATGACCCCTATTTAGCACTAACGGTGAATGGATGAACCATCCTTTTCGAGCTCTAAGCCTGACCTTTTACATTTGTGCCTTATTCCTTATGACCTTGACAGGCTGCGGGAAGAAGGGGGCACCTCTTCCCCCGGAAGGTCTCGTCCCTGAAGAGGTAACATCGGTAAGAGCTAAAGGTGTTAATGGTTCTCTCCTCATAAGCTGGAACATTCCCCGTAAGAACAGTGATGGTTCAGATCTTGTTGACCTGGCAGGATTTAAGCTTTACAAAAAAAGTGGTAGCGCTGAATGCATAAAATGCCCATCAGAAGCCTACCCCGTTTACGTCGATATTGACCTGGAAGCACCCGGAGCAGCAATTGTTAAGGAAAAAACCATCACCTTTGTTGACTCAGATCTTCAAGGGAACAAGCATTACAGTTATAAGGTAGCACCCTATAATAAAAGTGGTTATTTTGGTGCATTTTCAAAGGCAATAAACGTCAATTGGAAAAGCCCGCCACTAGCGCCGGAAGGCCTTGAAGGGAGCGCTTCAGACAAGGCGGCAATGCTTAAATGGAAAATGCATAAAAATAGCTTTATTAACTCAACAAGTGAGAATTTTTTAGGCTATCACATTTACCGGAGCAATAAAAGCGGGGACTATCCATCAACACCTGTCGCGGAAAAGCACATTAAAGAAGAAAGCTACACCGATATAGGGCTTGAAAATAACAGGCAATACTATTATACCGTAAAGACCGTTATAAAAGCCGGTGATACGACAATTGAAAGCGATCCCTCAAGAGAGATCGTGCTCATTCCCATCGATACGATACCGCCTGCGCCTCCCAAACGTCTGACCGTTGTTCTTTCACAAGCCGGGACAAGGCTTTTTTGGGAGACAGATGATGATTCCGACATATATGGTTACAACCTATACAGGCGAAAGGACAGTCAACTGGCTGCGGAAAAGATCAATGAAACACCCATTGAGGGAGTCACTTTCAACGACTATGATGTATTGGATAGCGAAATCTACTATTATTCCATAACGGCCGTAGATAATTCTCTCCAGAGAAATGAAAGTGCTCCTTCTGAAGAAGTGAATATAAAAATACTAAAATAAAGAAATTTACATAGGGAGGCAAAGAGATAAAATGCACCATTTCAGTTATAATGAAGGTAATCTGTTTTGTGAAGAAGTCGATATTCAAAAAATAGCCGACGTCGTCGGAACACCCTTGTACATATACAGCCATGCAACACTCAAACGTCACTTTGAAGCCTTTGACAGCTCCTTTGCAGAAGTACCGCATATTGTCTGCTATTCAGTGAAGGCCAACTCAAATATCGCCGTTTTGAAACTCTTCTCCCAACTGGGGGGGGGAGCTGATATTGTCTCCGGCGGAGAACTCTTCAGAGCCGTAAAGGGGGGAGTTGATCCAGGCAAGATTGTCTACTCAGGCGTCGGCAAGAGAGATGATGAAATGGAGTATGCCTTAAGAGAAGACATTCTCATGTTTAACGTCGAATCACGACAGGAACTTGACCTTCTCAATAAAGTGGCTGCAAGAATGGGGAAACACGCCAGAATTGCATTGAGAATCAATCCCGATGTAGATCCCAAAACTCACCCCTATATTTCAACGGGACTCAAGCAAAACAAGTTCGGCATTCCCATAAGTGAAGCCATTGAAACCTTCAAATATGCAACGACTCTCGATAACATCCATGTTGTCGGTGTAGACTGCCACATCGGTTCCCAATTAACAGAAGTTCAGCCCTTCGTCGATGCCCTTAAAAAAGTAAAAGACCTCATTATTAAGTTAAGAAGGGAAGATATTAACATTAAATATCTCGACCTTGGCGGCGGCCTGGGTATTACTTACAAAGATGAAGCACCACCTCACCCTACGGAGTATGGTGAAGCTATTATTAATGAAACAAAAGATCTGGGTATAACACTCATATTCGAGCCGGGGAGAGTTATCGTCGGTAATGCCGGCATGCTCGTTTCCAAAGTTCTCTATACAAAAGAAGGGGAGGAGAAAAATTTTATTATTGGCGATGCGGCAATGAATGACCTGGCAAGGCCTTCCCTCTATGGTTCTTTCCAGAAAGTTATTCCTGTAAAAAAGAGTGACGAAGCAGACATCGTTGCTGATGTTGTCGGCCCCATTTGCGAATCCGGCGATTTTCTTGCTAAAGACCGCGAAATGCAGCCCTTAAAACAGGGTGAACTATTTGCAGTCGCCAGCGCAGGCGCTTACGGTTTCACCATGTCTTCCAACTATAATTCAAGAGTGAGGGCCGCAGAAGTAATGGTTAAAGGCAACTCTTTCCAGATAATCAGGGAAAGAGAGGAATTCAGGGATCTTATTAAGGGAGAAAAGATACCGACCTTTCTTTAAACAAGAAAGGACAATATATCACGCGGGACGGGAAGTATCTGCTTTCTCCAGCAGCACTGATTGCAGATCTTCCCACTTTATTTTATAAGTTTCTCCGCAAAAGTGACAGGTCACTTGCTGCATTTCTTTTTTCTTTATTATATCCTGTAGTTCAATTATTTCAAGTGACTGCATAATCATGAGCGATTTTTCATAATTACAACGGCAACCGAACTTAAGCTCTTTTTCATTGATCAGCTCAAGGTCATTAATTTCAAAAAGATCTGCAAAATGATCAATGCTTGCCATTTTCCCGAGGAGGGCCTTCACACTACCATCTTCAATTTTTTCAAGTACATGAACAAATTTCTCAGTATCTGCATCAGGCAGCTTTTGGATCATTAGTCCCTTCATCTTTTCGATCCTGAAATCGTGCATCTTCGAATATATCTCAATCCCTGTTGGCACCTGCTCTGATTGATTAAGGTACCTTGCGGTTACCGTTCTAATGTTGGGAGGAGAAATATTTACCTGACCTGAATAGATAATACCCCCTTCATCGGAACGAATGACATTTAAGGTGCCATTGTCTCCAAACACTTCATTTTCTTTCACACCTTCTCTTCCATCAACTTCATCAAGCAGCTTTACATCGGTATACCCCCTCAGGCAGCCGTCATGACCGGCCTCTACAATTGCCCCCCCGAGAGGCCCGTCAACTTTAAGTTGAAAAGTAATTCGCTCTGAATTTCCCTTCAGCCTCGATGATATGAGTGCGGCACCTACCAGACTTTGACCAAGAACCTCTGCCGTAGCCGGACCATTGAGATGCCGCTGCTCAAGAGTGGAAGCCGTCTTTGAAACATCAACGTAAATAAAACTCAAGCCATACTTGTCCGAAATAATGTGTTTCAAAATATCCATAATAACTACCCTTCAGATTTTAAAGAAGAAAGTTGCTTAACAGGAATGACAAAATAAAAACGACTCCCCTTTTCCTCTTCCGACTCAACGCCCACTTTACCTCCATGGAGCTCAATGATTGTCTTTACTCCATAAAGGCCAAGCCCTGTTCCCTCCTTACTGCCCGGAACCCTGAAATAATCGGTAAAGAGGTTGTTCATATACTTGCCGGAAATACCACGGCCGTCATCAGAAACTGAAAAAACAACTTCATCGCCTTTCTTACTCAAATTACAGCAGATATCTTTGTTAGCGTATTTGATGGCATTACTGAGATAATTATTAACGGCCCTCTCGAGAAGTTTCTTATCCCCTTCAACAAAAACCTCTTCCACCCCTTCATAGATAAGGTTTACCTCGCTTTCACTGCATTGCAAATGAAATTTGCCACAGGACTCCTGCACTATTTCGGCAAGATTCACTGTAACCTTCGAAACAGCAAGTTTTCCCGAACGTATATTACCATATTGAAGAACATCTTCTATCATATCTACAATAATTGTAATATCCGTAACAAGTGACTGTGTTACATTTTTTCCCTTTTCACTAAACTCATTTGCCATGGGACCAGCCAGTATTTCACAGCATAGATTTATCCTGTTTAAAGGCTGCTTCATATCATGAGCGATGAGGTTATAAAACATCTCACGCTCTTTTTCCAGTTCCTGAAAAAAACACTTTGCCAGAATAGACATGGTATTATGATAAAGATGATCGAGAACCTCTATTACTTCTATGACACGACCCTCAAAGAGACGGTTCAAGTACTCCATTGTCGCTTCTTCAAATAAGTGAAAGGAAAGGACAAAGGTATCATACTCGACACCCTCCCGGGCAAATTCAACGGCAGAAACGCCAATCCTTTCATAAAAAGCATCAAAATCCCCATCGGAAAGAGAAAAGAGATATCTTTCCATGGTTCTTTCATAATAATCTAAACTCATTTCACTGCTATAAAGTTTGTGCCCGTCAGCTCTTTTCTTCCAGTCAAGAGCGAGTTCCTCTTTATGAGGTGAAAGGGCCTCGATAATTTCAATGAGTAATGAACGCGATTTATTGCTTAACTTGATAATAGCCATAATACCCCCTGACGCACAATCATATGACAGATAAACCCAAATTTGAAGTTTAAAAAGAAGTAATAAAATAATTTTAGATTCATTGACAGCTAAATTATTTATGATAAGATCAATGTAAAGGACGTTAAATACGTGGGGAAAAGATGAAGATCCTAAAGATAAATAAAGAAAATATTTTACCCTTTCTGGAACACCTTAATTCCTTCGGGGAACTCCACGCTCCGCAAAAAAAAGGGAAAAAATCATCTTCCTACCAGATCGTCACCGATCCTTCAAAAGTCATACTTTCAAACGAAAAATATACACGAACGATACTGCCCATTAAAAAATTCTTCCATAAACCCATAGACACGATGATGACCTTTTCTCCTCAGAAAGGCTACGAAGATGCCTATGAAGATGAGGGAAGGAAAGTCATATTCGGCGTTCATTCCTGTGAAATTAACGCACTCCTGACACTTGACCGGGTTTTTGCCGGAAAATACGTGGATACCTACTATTTCAGAAGACGACAGAATACGGCTATTATCGGAATAAGCTGTATCCCTGATGAATATTGTTATTGCCACAGTATGGGAACAAGCTTTGTGGAAGAAGGCTTTGACCTCTTCCTGTCTGATGTAGGTGACGCCTACCTTGTAAAAGTTGGAACAAGCCTCGGCGATGATATGGTCTCTACGGCTGAAACTTTGTTTACGGAATATGAGGATAAGGACCTGCAGGAATACAAGAGGCGAATCAACGAGTTTCCCTCCCTCTTTAAAACAAAGGTCGATGAATCGGACCTTCCGGCTATTCTCGACATGGAATATAAAAGCGAAATATGGGAGGAAATGGGAAACAGGTGTTTTAATTGCGGAATCTGCTCAATGGTCTGCCCTACCTGCTTTTGTTTTGACGTTTACGATGAAATTTGCCTTGATGGAGAAACAGGGGCAAGAAAGCGTTGCTGGGACTCATGCCTTTTTAAGAGTCATGCCATGGTCGCAGGAGGTCACAATTTCAGAGAGAAACGGGCGGACAGATTTAAGCACCGATTTCTCCATAAGCACCAGGAATTTATGGGCGAGTTCGGAAGACCCAGCTGTGTCGGCTGCGGCAGGTGTACTCAGGAATGCCCTGCCGACATCCATTTTGTAGGCATGTTAAAGACACTAAAGGGTGATATATCCTGCGTCCACCCGGAGGATGAATAAGATGATACAGTTTGCTCAAAAAGCCTTATCCTACAATCCCTATCTCCCTCACCCATGTAGAATCGTATCTTCTACGCCTCAAACTAAAGATACCATGCTTTTCAAAGTCCGCTTTGAAGACGATAAACTGGCTGAAAACTTTATTCACAAACCGGGACAATTTGTTCAGGTAAGCGTTATGGGGACTGGCGAATGTCCCATTTCTATTGCATCTACACCAACAAGACATGGAACGATCGACCTCTGTATAAGAAAAGCAGGCCGTGTGACAGAGGCATTCCATGAGCTGGGGCAAAATGCACTTTTCGGAATGAGGGGCCCCTACGGGAACGGTTATCCTGTCGAGGTCATGGAAGGCAATAACCTTCTAATTATTGCAGGAGGAATTGGAATGGCCCCTCTCAGGTCACTCCTCTCCTATGCCCTCGACCATAGAAGCAAATTCAAGGAAATTATATTAATGTATGGCGCCAGAGATAGAGATGATTTTCTATTTGTAGGAGAACTCCTTTCACTTCAGGGTAGAAATGACGTTAAAACGCTTCTTGCCGTTGAAAATGATTCTGACGGAAACTGGGAAGGAGAGGTCGGCTTTGTGACTGATCTTTTCCACAAGCTCGATATAGACGCTAAAACAACTTATGCGGCCGTCTGCGGTCCACCGATTATGTATAAATTTGTCATTGACAACCTCCTTGACCTGGGCTTTTCCAAGGGAAATATCCTCATGTCACTGGAAAGAAAAATGAAGTGCGGTATCGGTAAATGTGTCCACTGTAGTGTTGGTTTTAAATATACCTGTCTCGACGGTCCCATATTTACCTATTGGGATGCCATTAACATGAGGGAGATCATTTAAAATGCCAAAACCCAAAATAGGTATATTCAGCTTTACCTGCTGTGAAGGCTGCCAGCTTGAGATAGTAAACTGCGAAGATGAGTTGCTTGATATTGTAGGTGCTGTAGAGATCGTCTCATTCGGGATGGCACAGAGTAATAACCTTGATGTAGATATGGATATCGCCTTTGTAGAAGGCACAATAGTGCAGCCCAGAGAGGTGGAGGATCTCAAGAAAATAAGGGAACGCTCCAATTTACTTATTGCCATAGGCGCCTGTGCCACCTACGGTGGAGTTGCTGCCATAGACAGGGACAGGAGCAGGGATGAGCTTAAAAAGATCGTTTATGGCGAAGATGGGGCCTTTATTCCCACAATTAAGCCATCACCACTCTATGAGCATGTCAAGGTTGATTTTTCTATCCAGGGCTGCCCCATTGAAAAGCATCAATTTATCAAGGCTGTTGGTTATCTGCTACATGGCGATCTGCCCATTTTGCCGGATTATCCCGTCTGTACGGAATGTAAAAGGAAAGAAAACGAATGTGTTCTTGTTCATCACAAGATCCCCTGTCTCGGGCCTATTACAAGAGCAGGCTGTGATGCAAGGTGCCCCAGTCACTATCAGGGCTGTGACGGCTGTTTTGGTCCTATAGAGGAAGCTAATGTCGCTATGGAGTATAATGTATTAAGGGAAATGGGGATTGAAAAAGATGAAATTGCCCGCATGGTTGGAGTCTTTGCTACAGCATCAGATTCTATAGGTGATTTTTTGAAAGGAAAAGATGGCAAATAGAACGATAAAAATTGATCATCTCTACAGAGTTGAAGGCCACGGTGGAATCAGAGTGGAACTGGATGGAAAAAAGCTTCTCGATGTACAAATGGAGATATTCGAAGGTTCCCGCTTCTTTGAAGCGCTCATAAGAGGCAGGCACTACAAAGATGTTCCCATGATTATGTGCCGCATCTGTGCCATCTGTTCGGCATCACACAGGACCGTGGCAATAAGGGCGATAGAAAGTGCCATTGGCCTGGAAGTATCGAGGCAGACAAAACGCCTTCGGGAACTACTCATTATGGGAGAAATGATAGAAAGCCATACTCTTCACCTCTTTTGCCTTGCAGCACCGGATTTCCTCGGTTTTCCCGGTGTTGCTGCCATGGCAGACAGGCATGAGGGTGTCGTCCGCATGGGCCTTGGTTTAAAAAAACTCGGAAACGCAATCCAGGAACTGGTTGGAGGGCGAAAGATTCACCAGGTCAACGCTGAAGTAGGCGGTTTTTCCAAAGTACCTGAAAAAGAGGCTCTCCTTAAGCTCCGGGAAGAACTGGAATCAAAAATCCCCGATGCCCACTCATCGATCTCGTTTATTGAAAGCATAACGCAGGAAAACCTTACCAAATCTCCATCTGTTTTTTCCGCCCTTGATGATGACACGGGTAACTACTGCTACCATGGCGATAAAATTCTGGTTTCAACAGGAGATCAGCTTTCTGTCGATCAATATAAGGATCTCTGCAATGAATTTGTCGTCCCCCATTCTCATGCAAAGCATTCAAAATATAAAGACAAGCCCCTTATGGTTGGCTCACTGGCGAGGATTTATTTTCACAGGAACAAATTAACAGGCAAGGCAGACACTGAAATGAAGCGGCTGGAAAAGTCATTTGATCCTGATAATATTCTCTGGAATAATCTTGCCCAGGCGGTGGAAGTTCTGCAGGCCATCGAAAGAAGTATAGAGATGATCGACGTTATTATGGAAGAAGGGTATAAAGAGGAAGAACCGGCAGTACCAGGTAAAATTTCAGGTGGATCAGGAACTGCCGGAACAGAGGCGCCAAGAGGAACACTGTTCCACGCCTACACGGTCGATGAAAGGGGAATAGTCACCGATGCCGACGTAATCACCCCTACGGCTATTAACCTTGAGAATATGGAGAAAGACATCAGGGCCGCAACAGAAATGGGACTGAGCGATCCTGAGGAAGCATTAAAACTTAAACTGGAAAAGGTTGCACGGGCCTATGATCCTTGTATATCCTGCTCCGTTCACCTTGTAGATTTGAGGGGGAAAAAATCATCAAAACAATCCTCCTCACCTGCCTGAACAGCTATTGCAATAATCCAAATTTTTTCATCCTGTAGCGAAAGGCATCAATACCGAGTCCGATTTTCTTGGCTGCTTTCGATTGATTCCCGGCTGTCATATCAAGGGCTTTTTCTATGAGTTCTTTTTCGACAGCTTCAATAGAAATCCCCTCTGGAGGTATCTGGAGGTCGAGGCCTCCACTCTTTCTCGGCTTGGTTCCCATGGCAACAATTTCCAAAGGCAGATGCTCCACAAGAAGTATTTCCTCACTTTCAAGGATGATCGCTCTTTCAATGACATTTTTCAGTTCGCGCACATTGCCGGGCCAGGGATATTCCAGCAGAAATCTTTCCGCCATTTTGGATATGCCCTTAACATCCTTATTAAACTCCTTATTAAACTGTTCTACAAAATACATAATGAGGGTAAGAATATCACCCTTCCTCTCTCTAAGTGCCGGAAGCTTAATGGGTATAACCTGTAACCTGTAGTATAGGTCACTGCGGAATATCCCTTCATCTATTGCTTTAAGCAAATCTTTATTGGTGGCTGAAATAATCCTTACATCAACGGAGACATCCTTGGAACCACCAATCCTGCGAACCATTCTGTCTTCAAGAACTCTTAAAATTTTGGCCTGCATGCCCAGTGGCATATCCCCTATTTCGTCAAGAAAAAGAGTACCCCCGTCAGCAAGCTCGAAAAGCCCTTTTTTCATCGTCTTTGCGTCAGTAAAAGCTCCCTTCTCATGTCCCATGAGCTCACTTTCAAGTAGAGTCTCAGGTAAGGCGGCACAATTAACAGCCATAAAGGGCTCTTCTGCTCTTGAACTGGTCGAGTGTATCGCTTTGGCGATTAACTCTTTTCCAGTACCACTCTCTCCCGTAATAAGTACCGTTGTCGTATCGCTTTTGGCAACTTTTTCCACCATTCCCATAACGGCTTTAACCTTGGGATCTGAACCAATAATATTAACGGGGCTGAACCTCTGGCTCTGCTCTGCCCGTAGCGTGGCTACCTCTTTTCTCAGGCGTACAGTCTCCATCGCTTTTTCAACAATGAGAGAAAGCTCATCCAGATTGAAGGGTTTGTTTATATAATCATAGGCACCCAATTTCATCGCCTTAACAACCATTTCAACAACGCCAAGCGCAGTAATAATAACGACTATAATATCACTGCTAATCTCTTTGACTTTCTGAAGAACCTCCATGCCACTGATACCCGGAAGCTGAAGATCAAGAAAGATGAGATCGGGTAATTCCTCCCTCACAACTCTTAGAGCATCTTCTCCTGTTCCAGCAGTAAGAACCTGGTAACCCTCGTCAGATAAATTCTGCTCAAGAGACCACCGGATAAGTTCTTCATCATCAACGACGAGAATTTTTGTTTTCTTCATATAATCTATGCTCCTTCTTTGAACCATCAAGGGGGAGAGTTACCGTGACAGTAGTACCCTCATCAACTTCACTCAAAATGTGAATGCTTCCATCATGCTGCTCAACAATTCTTTTACTTATGGACAGGCCCAATCCCGTTCCCTCTACCCGAGAAGTATAAAAAGGCTGAAACAGCTTGGCCATCTCTTTTTCAGGGATGCCTTTTCCGTTATCGATAACTTCGATGATAACTTCATCATTATCATTCATAAATGTCAAGATATTAAGTTCCCCTTTTCCCTCCATGGCATTAAGTGCATTGAGAAAAAGATTAAGGAGAACCTGCTGAATCTGCTTTTCATCCACACTTACCCGTGGAAGATTTTTATCAAACTTTTTAATAACCTTTATCTCTTTTGCATTGGGTTGTTGCGTTACAAAAAAAAGAGCTTTTTCAATAATACCATTTAAATCAGAAGGGGAACACTCTGACATGGAAGGGCTGGCGTAGTTCAACAAGTCCCTCACCGATTTGTCCAGCCTCGCAATTTGCTGAAGTATCTCTTTAATTATAAAGCTTTTTTTCTTATCCTGCTTGAATTCACGAGCAAAAATCTGCACTGCTCCGGCAATACCGGCAAGAGGGTTTTTTATTTCATGGGCAATTCCCGAGGCCAGCTCTCCCACTGAAGCCAGTCTATCTGCCCGTTCAAGTTGCTGGAAATGATATTTTTCAAGCTCCATCCTTGCTTCCTGCAACCGTTCTATCATAGAGTCAAAACTATGCCCCAGCTTACCAATTTCATCACCTTTTCCAAAATCACTACGCACTGTCAAGTCACCATCTTCAGCGAGGGCCATTTTTTTACTCAACTTGGACAAGGGTTTAATAACGATAATAAAGAGAAGAAGAAAAATAAATAGAGACAATATAAGACTGATGACAAATGCCGAAAGATTAGAAAGCTGCCTGGCTTCACGAACTTTGGCATCCATTGAGTCAAGAGATATTTCTGCTTCCAATATGCCAATACTTTTACTTGTTTCACCGTGACAAAGAAAGCATTCCCGGATATTTTTAATCGGTTTGGTAAGGTTTAAAGTTCGCCCCCATTCACCCTCAACAACAAGTTCCGGAGCATTGTTTCTATAAGCTGCCATTCTCTTATCATCAATTTTCTTTCCCGTTTCCTTAAGGTTTGTAGATTTTACAATAATACCATCGGGATGAAATATCCTGACAACAGACTCTTCCTTCATATGACTGTTGACAAGCTCAAGGATATTTTGTGTATCATCCGTTTTTCCTATCCTCATTGATTTGGAGATACTACTCTCAGCCGTATTTAATACAGTCTCAAGTTTATCCCTTACTTCATCCATTAACTGATCTTCGTAAATCCTCATATGAATCCACCAGGATATACCGATGGCAATAAAAAGAACCAGGGTAGTTGAAACAATTACCTTAGTTATGAGGCTTCTTAAGATCATTTTTCCCGGTAGTCTATATTATTAAGATTAGAATTTTATATGAGAGATAAAATGAGGGAGGGAAAGGAACCGGAATGCTGCTATTTAATCATTCCGGGTTTATGGATAAATTCCCACTCACTGTAACTCCCCTTTTCTTTAAAGTGAATGTATCGCAAGAGAAAACCATCTTCTTTAATGGGTGTTTTTTCACTCCGGCTCTTCACACCTTTAATTCTACCACTTTTTGGATCCTTGATTAGAATCCAGTCAGGTTTTCCTGTAAATGGATCTTCATAGAATCTTCTTAAATAACGCCTTGGAGCAATACTTCTGGGATCTTTTATCAAATCCTCAATTTTTTTCGGATAAAGATTAACTTTTCCATGAGCACTCTTAAAATAGCGATCGAGTGCTCTTACAAACTGATCTCCTCTGAAAAGCAATTCTGCTTCCTTATCTTTTTGATCAATAAAGCTCCAGTATTTGCCAACGGAAGAAAGCGTTATTCCAATGATAAGTATTGCAAAAAGCAGAGAAATGTAGGTAAAGCCGGTTTCACTTGAAAATCTTTCCATAGAAAATCTTAAGTTAACCAGTTAAATAAATTTACCACTCATTATAAGCTGTCCCATCGAGAGCAACTCGCTCACTCCCGCTGTGAACATCATAAAGACTACCTTCATACCCTTCAGGAGGAGGTATTAATTGCCAGGTTTCTGAGGACGTTGTGAAGGGATCTTTAGGAATTGATCTTATATAACCACTTCCAGAGAGGTCCTCTAAGGAATCAGGGTATTTCCCTTTATCAACATAATATTGATCGATAACATCTCTTAAGGAAAAGAGATTCTCCATTAATACGGCCTCTTTAGCCTTTATCGTTGATTCCCTGTACATAGGCTGGGCAATGGTAAGGAGGATACCAATAATACTCATGACAATCATGAGTTCTATGAGCGTGAAACCACGGTTATTATTAATACTTTTAATTACATTCATATTTTATTTAGTATAAAACGATCCAAGACAGAGAAAAAGAATAGATTTTCACCACTCATTGTATATAGTTCCATCAAGAGCAACCTCATCACTATAGGATCGAATATCAAAAACATCATCACCACCTGAGAAACTATCAGGCTCACTCTCATAGGATCTGACTTCCCAGGTTTCTTCCGGTGATAAAAATTCATTAGAATTCAAGGGATCACGGGGAAGGCGCCTTAAAAAATAGATCATTCTACCTTCAGGATCCTTGGCATCTTTTACACCTTCTACCAGTTCAGTCAATGATTCGGGATATCCGGAGCGGCCAATTTCATTTATCATACGTTTATCATCGTAAGCTTTTTTATAGTCGTCAATTGCCGTCCTGATTGTTCTCAATCGGCTCTTTAGTTCAAGTTCCTTCGCCCTTTTACCACTGACACTGGCAAGAGGTACAACAGCTGAGGCAAGGATAGCAACAATGGCTACAACAATGACAAGTTCAATAAGAGTCAGGCCTTTATTACACTTAAACTGGCTTTTAAACCCGGGCTTCATATGATATCAATAGTTTTGTCAAAAACCTCTGTTTCTACTTCTCTTCCCTGGCCATCGATGAGTCTGTAATTTTCAAAAAAGAACCTCCCTTTCCCCGTAGAATTTGCCTTAAAAGTCACTGTCATAATCTGGCCTGAGCCGCTTATTCCTTGACGATCGCCCAACCTGGAATAACCGACAATGAGCCTGCCGTTTTTTGCATCATTAGAGGTGAGAAACGTGGCAGACTTTCCATCCTGCTTCATAAAACCGCCTTCAGCAGCACTGACAAAACTTACAAGGTTCTGGTCATAACGAAGATAAAAAGGAATACTTACAACATTTTGATTACTATTTACATCAACAGTTAGCGTAAGTTCATCACCCTTTCCAACAGACTGGGGGCCATTTATCGTCAGGGAAACCGTTCCCGATTCAATAGCCCTTTCAGGTCCGGCAGATTGAGCTTCATCAGGCTGAAGAGGACTAACAGGAACACCGGAACCTGCGGGGATATATCCCTCAAGGTTCTCATCAGGCGCAGGAATATCAAGCGCTGTCTCATCGGCGGCAAACTCTTCAAAAGGCGCTTTTGAAGAGAATTCCTGGGCTCTACCCGACCAGATACTGGTACTCTCGGGATCAGCAATTTCACGGCCTCTTATTATGTGAGGTGTCAAAGATAGTACAATATCTGTCTTCTCCACCGAATCAGCAACAGAAGAAAACAGGCGACCAAGTATGGGAATATCTCCCAGCAAAGGAATCTTGATCCTGCTTTCCCTTTCTACATCACTAATCAAGCCACCGATAACTTGTGTTTCCCCATTGTGGAGTCTCAATTCCGTTTCCGCATTTCTTGTACCAATCTGGTACACCGTACTTTGCGCTGTTTTAGTTTCTTTACCAAGAGAACTTATTTCCAGATTTACCTTAAGAGTAACTTCATTATCGAGGTGGATGACGGGCTCCACATTAAGCTTAACACCAATATCAACATATTGGACATTTTCCGTTGTTACACCATTGTTCACCGTTGAAGTAATAATAGGAACCCTGTCTCCTATATGAATTTTTGCTTTCTTTTCATTAGCAACCCTTATTTTTGGATTAGCAAGAAGATTTGCCTTACCGGCACTTTTCTGCAAATTGATTACCAGATCAGGTATGGTAAAAATCATCTCCGATATAGTTGCATTTCTCAGATCATTGTAAGTGAGGGTATCATCTTGCGCTAAATCAATAAGACCGGCAGAAGCCGAATCCTTACTTAAACTCAGGCCCAGATTTTCAGTGGCACTCTTTTGAACTTCAAGAATTTCCACTTCCAACATTACTTCCGCGTCAGTCAAATCGTTGGCATCAAGTAATTTCTGGGCAAGCTCTATTACATCGGGTGTGTCACGCACAACGATCGTATTCAATGCTTCATTGACATAAATACTTTTTATCTGCAACAAGGTCCTAAGAAGGTTAACGGCCTTCTTGGCTTCAAGGTTGGAAAGAGAAAATGTGTGAATCATCAAATCCTGGTACTGCTGCCTTTTAGCTTTACTATCAGGAATAATAATTACTGTATTTTCATTAACAACTTTCTGGAACAACTTATTTGTCATAAGAAGAAGATCCAGAGCCTGTTCAAAAGTGGCATCTTCAATATAAATGGAGGCCTTCTTCTTTTTTACAGCTTCATCAAAGATAAAGTTTATTCCCGACAATTTTGAAATAATGTCAAATATATCCTTAATATTGGTATCTTTGAATTTAAGGGTTATGGGCTTTTCACTCTTAAGCTGAAGTTCATAGCCACCCATGAGCGTTTTTTTCTCTTTCTTAAGCTTATCCATCTCCTGTCGTGCTTCTTCCAATGCAGGATCAAGCGATAAGGCTCTTTTAAAAGACACAACGGCTTCAGCAACTCTTTTGGACTTTACGAAATCTATGCCTGTATTAAAATAATAGATGGCATCCTTTCTCTTTTTAGCCTCAACAATTAAATAATTAGCTCTTTTAAGTGAAGGATTCAAACTGGAAGCAAACTGAAACTCAAGTATTGCCCTGTCATAGTCTTTCTTTGAAAGGAGTTCTTCACCTTTTTTTAAATGTATCAATGACGTCTCATACTTGGCCAATTCCAGCTTGAGACGGTATTCCTTATTTTGAGGGGAACTTTCATAGGCTTCACTATACATATTAAGCGCTTCATCCCAACGCCCCTGAGCTGCCAGTTTATCACCTGCTTTGAGAGCCTCCATTGAAGCGCAGCCGAAAAAAGATACAGAAATCAAGAAAAGGATAAAGGCCCTCTTGAATGTAAACTTGTAGGACAGCATTAATTACTCCTTCCTGTTTTTCTTAAGAGGTTCATTTTCAACAAGACTGATATTGAAAACATCTGATCCATCTGACGAAGTGATCGTAATTTTATCATCTGTAATATTTTTTATCACATAGTCTTGTGAGATAGAAGCATTCTTTTTAATTAACACATCACCCTTCCTGACAATCAAGATCTCACTATCAGGCTTTCTCGAAAGAAAAATGGTTTTATCCTTCTCCTTTTCAAGAAAACCGAGAAAGATATAAGTGGCGAGTTTCTTTTCTTCCGGCCTCAGGTCACAGGTAAGGGTGACATTTACAGCGCTGGTGCCATCATTTATAGCAACTGCAACTGACCCCGCTGAGAGGCAGGAAATATTAAAGGGTGAAGTCCTTCCCTGGGAAACCGCAATTCCCGGCGGATTTGTAGCAATGGACAGATCACCTGCCGCATTTATAACCGTCACACTTTCACTTGAACCGACATAAACATATAAGGGATTGGGAGAAACAGAAAGAGGTAACTTTATTTCAGGTTGAGTTACTACCGGTACTGGAACCTTACGGGCAAAACGAAGAGGACTGAATATACCATTTTTACCAATTCTAAAAGGCTCACGCTTTACAGGGTAAAGGTCTTTCCTAAGTTCCGGAAATTCAATCTTATTAACTTTTTCCACCTCTTTTCTTTCTCCCGTCTTGTAAGTAAGTTCTTTTACCTTGCCTCTATCTTTATTCAGCAGATTTTTACCAAACAAGAGGGAAAAGACAAGCAATAGAAGAGTAAGAATAATTTTCTGTTTACTCATTCCTCTCCCGCCTTCAGGTAGATTGAAATTCTTATGGTGACAGAAACATTTCCTTCCTTGCTGGAGCTGAGGGCAAGGTCATTAATGCTCATTAGATAAGGCATTTTCTCAAGCTTGTATACAAATTTTCTAATCTTCCTGTAACTGCCACTGATAGGAAAGGATATATTATATTTAACAAGCTCATCATCCTTATATTCAGGAAGAGAATATTTTAAAGAGCTAATGGAAATACCTGATTTTCTTGCATTTCTGTATAATTCACTTCTAATTTTAGCTATTTTTGAATCGGGAAAAAGGCTACTAATAAATTCTTTAAGGTCAAGCCTGGCCTGTCGGATACTTTCAGCCAGTTTGACTTTTTCATTCATCTCTAACCTTAACCTGGACTCATCTTCCCTTAAAGAAAGGTACTCCATTCGCATCCTGTCAGCTTCCACCCAGCGGGGCTTTATTCCAATGAGATTGACAAATAGATTTATCAGTAAAAGGCTAATAATAAAGATATATATGTACTTACCTTCCTGTAAATATTTATCAACCTGCTCCCTCATAATTAAAAGGCCCCTTCTGCTTCTATATCAAAGGAATGAATGGGATATTTTTTATCAATAAGTTTTTCACTTTCACCCATCAGATAACTCTTTTTTATGAAACTTGTCCCTTTAAGGTTTTCAACTAATGTAGCAATATCTCTTGAATATTTGGCCATACCCGATATGGTAATCTTTCTGGAATCATAACTGGGCTTAATGGACGTAATGGAGATATTCTTTGGAGAAGCTTTTTCAAGCGAATAAAAGAGCTCACTCCATGAAAAATTATTCTCATATATAATAGAGTTAATAAAGTCAATCTTGGCAGAGAGTTTTTCTATCCCTTTTTTATCATTGAGATCAATATCTCCAACTTTCTCTTTTGTCACTTTTTTTAAAGAAGAAATTTCTACTTTAAGTTTTTTTATCTCAACACTTGACTGACTCAGGCGCTCGTGAACGGCCTTTGAATCAGAATAGTTATATAGAGAAAAAATAAGCGTTGCGATGAAAAGCAAAGCGTAAATCATGCCTTTCACAAAGGGATTAGTAAAAGTATACGTTGATAAATTAAAACCGTACATTTATTTTAGCCTCAGGGCTCCCCCGATTGCAGCAGCGAGATTTTCAGAAATTGGAGCGTCTTCAGTCTGCCTCATAACCGATTCCGCACTAAGTAGAGAGATATGGCCCGAAAAGGAAGGACCCAACCTTCCATCAAGCTGACCGTTGATTTTTTCAGTATTTACAAATAAATAGGCTTCTTCAAGAGGATTTCCAGAAAAATTATTATTATAATAGGTTAAGGTAGCAAAAACTTCTTTAACAATCCTGTCTTCCTTTATTTCAAGCTCTTTATACCGAAACAGCTTGACCTGTCCATTATCGACAACAGAAATTGTTATAGAACGGTTGCTGACAGATAGGAATAAAAATACACCTTTTAATTGCTCACCAAAAAAATTGAGCAGATTCATTGATGAAACATCAACGATTCTCGGCTTAAAACCAGCCTTGATAAAAATATCCTCATAATCTTTTATCACTTTCCGTGAAGCTACTGCAGAAATAACATCAATACTTCCATTTTCATTGGGACTTAGCAGATAATCAACTTTAGCCATTTCAGGAACCAGGGGAATACTCTTTTTTAAACGCCAAAGTATAAGCCTCTCCACTTCTTCCCTCTTTTTTGGGAGCTCGTCAAAATTAAGAAAAGATATTTTCAAAACAGCATCCGGTATAGTTAAGGAAATATCACCGGATCGTTTTCCACCGGGAATAAGCTTATTAATAATATCTTTCAGGCTGGAGTGGTCACTAATATTCTCCCTTGCAAAAGAAGGAACAATAAGCCCTTCAGGGAGCTCTTCCATAGCGGAGCCAACAAGAACTGGTTGTCCTTTTGAATTTGAAACTTCTACCCACGATAAAAAAGAGGGTGAAACAGCGATCCCTCTTCTCAACTTTCTACCAAACAAATTAACCTCATCTAATCAACAAATGTGACCCTGTTAATCTCTTTCAGGGTTGTTTCTCCGTTTAAAACCTTATTTATAGCCGATTCTCTTAAAAATATCGTTCCCGATTCTTTCGCTGCTCTTTTCAGCTTGGCAGTCGAATGTTTCTCAAGTATCAATTCCCTGATATCTTCTGTTAGATCAAGTAATTCGACAATGGCCGTTCTCCCTTTATACCCCGTATAATTACATTCGACACAACCCTTACCTTCATAAAAGGCATAATCTTTATACTTTTCATAATCCAGGTTCGAGCCTTCCAGCTCCTCCCTGGACAATGTCACTTCATTTTTGCACTTTTCACATATTTTCCTTACCAGTCTTTGAGCCAGAATACAATTAAGTGATGAAACAAAATTATAGGGTTCAAGGTTCATATGCAGAAATCTTCCAATAACATCAAAAGCATTATTGGCGTGGACAGTCGTAAATACGAGGTGTCCTGTAAGGGCAGATTGAATCGCAATCTGTGCCGTTTCTACATCTCTTATTTCTCCAACCATTATTTTATCAGGGTCATGGCGGAGAATTGACCTAAGCCCCTTGGCAAAGGTCAAACCTTTTTTTTCATTAACAGGAATCTGTACAATGCCCTGAAGATTATACTCGACAGGGTCTTCAATTGTTATAACCTTTTCTTCAATACTGTTAATCTCTGTCAATGCAGCGTAGAGAGTCGTTGTCTTTCCGCTGCCCGTAGGCCCGGTAACGAGTACCATTCCATAAGGTTCATTGATCATCTGTCTGAACCTGGCAATTTCATCTTCATGAAATCCAACAGATTCAAGACTCAGGCCTTCCATCTTTTCACCAATCGATTCTTTATCCAAAATCCTTATAACCGCATCCTCTCCAAAGATGCTGGGCAAAATGGAAACCCTGAAATCTATAGACCTTCCTTTTATACGTAACTTAAATCTACCATCCTGGGGAATCCTTTTTTCCGATATGTCCAGTTCCGACATGATTTTAATTCTTGAGATGATAGGCCCCTGATATTTGGCGCCAAAGGGTTCTGCCGCACTATAGAGGACACCATCAATCCTGTACTTTATCTCAAGACCGGTCCGCGTACTCTCAATGTGG
>Ga0316190_10001100_pt1 | contig 19404 bp, 20 predicted proteins | sample Eddworburrow2_MG_FD_204929 | JGI IMG/M metagenome (GOLD analysis project Ga0316190, IMG submission 204929) | Coastal sediment microbial communities from Maine, United States - Eddy worm burrow 2 | ecosystem: Environmental > Aquatic > Marine > Coastal > Sediment | place: USA: Maine | collected... | reverse complement strand
CTGCAGTTCGCCTGGTTTTTTATCCTTGAGTCACTACGTGGAGGAGTAGATGTCAGTCGTCGGGTACTGGCAGCTGAAACCAGGGTTGATCCCGTCTTTTATGATTATTCCATGCAGCTGCAGATACCTCATGCGCAACAGCTCTTCATCAGCAGTATCAGTTTATTGCCCGGTACATTGTGCGCAGACATGAATAACAACCAGCTACGAATCCACACCCTGGATCAGCAAATGGATACAACTCAGGGCATCAGACGCCTGGAGTCTCTGGTAGGGAAAATATTTGGAGAAGCCTTATGATATCCAGCGGCGCTTCAACTTCAATACTGACCATTGCCTTACTGATCGCACTCAACCTTTTGCTGTTCAGCCTGCTCATCGGTCTCTTCCGCGCGTGGCTCGGACCGAGTGTAGAAGATCGCTTCAGTGCCATTTTATTAATCGGCACCGGCGGTGTGGCGATGTTGTTGATCCTGGCCAAATTATTGCAAATAACAGCGCTTTACGATGTCGCGCTGGTACTGGCTTTACTGGCGGTAGTAGGTACCGTCGCATTGACGCAGAGCGAGAGTAATCATGATTGATACCCTGGCCATACTGGCGATTTTTTCCGGGCTGTTCTTTTTCCTCTCGGGCAGCATCGGTTTACTGCGCTTGCCGGATCTCTTTACACGACTGCATGCACTGGCAAAGGCAGATAATGTTGGCCTGGCTTTAGTCGCGCTGGGCGTCATCATACTCGAGCCCGCTGTAATCAATGACATCAAGATTGTCATCATCTGGTTACTTGTCATGGCGGCCAGTGCGATTTCATCACACCTGGTGGCAAGGCATGCGCTACGGGAGAATCGTAACGATGATTGAATTACTCTGGTCCATTTTCGATATCACGCTGGTGCTGTTACTGCTCGCACTGGCCTGGACTACTTGCTCTACGCAGGATGTAAAGCGTGCTGTAACCCTGTTTATCGCTATGGGTTTATTGCTGGCGATAGTCTGGGCGCGATTGAAAGCGCCCGATCTGGCCCTGGCCGAAGCTGTTATCGGCGCCGGTATCTCGGGTGCATTATTGTTAAGCGCTATCAAGGACTACCCTTCAAACATGGTTAGTCATCGCTCCACGCTGATCGAAGGCATCATCAATAGTCTGACCCTGGTGTTGACCATTCTCATGAGCTGGGCAGTCTGGCATGGGCTTAATATGAGTGATGGTGTACGTTTATCTGAGCCGGTAATTTCACAGCTGCCTGTTAGCGGTGTCAGCAATCCGGTCACCGCGGTGTTATTGAATTATCGCGCCTACGATACCTTGCTGGAACTCGCCGTGGTGCTGACTGCCGTTTTAACCGTACTCACACTCAACGAAAAGCGTGTCGACTATGAATTTTCAAGTCCCTTGCTGCAGGGCATGACGCGCTGGCTGGTTCCTCTGCTGGTTGTCACCTCCGGTTATCTGTTATGGGTTGGCGCGCATGCACCCGGTGGCGCCTTTCAGGCGGGCGCCATGCTGGCCGCCGCGATGATCCTGTTGCAATTGGCCTACCCATCCAGGCGACAGGAATTTAACAATTCCCTGTTAAAGATCCTGCTGGTTATCGGTATTTTCACCTTCTTGCTGGTCGGTCTATGGATGATGTCTCTCAACGATGACTTTCTGGCCTTTACCCCGGCCTGGGCCGGCACCCTGATCTTAATCATCGAGACCGCTGCCACCGTATCTATTGCCACCGCACTGACGCTCGCTTATCTAGGTGGCAGACCCAGGGGCTGGGAAGACACTAATCGAACTAGCAGGTCTATCGCAGAGAACGGGGGTGCAGGATGATCAGTGAGCAACTGTTATATTCACTGGCGGGTGTCGGCTTATTTGGCATAGGCTTGCGCGCCACCCTGTTACATCATATGTTGTTACTGCGATTACTGGCACTTAACGTCTGTGGTGCCGGGGTATTCCTCATCTTTATCGCCATTGCTTATAGCGGCGTTGAACTCATGGCCGACCCGGTGCCACATGCACTGGTGCTGACCGGTATCGTTGTCGCGGTCAGTGCGACGGCAATGGCGTTGGCCCTGGGTAGAAGATTAGCGGCATTGAATGATGAATGATGCCATCATCTGGGTGATCGTTATCCCGTTACTCGGCAGTTTGATCAGCATAATCTGGTCACGCTATGCCAGCATCATTGCTATTATCAGCAACCTGCTGGCGCTCGCCGCCAGTATCATCATTGTTGCTAACGTCTATCAATACGGGCCTTTTAACCATGCGCTGGGTAGCTGGCAGTCCGGCCTGGGTATAAGCCTGCGTGCTGACGCATTGTCATCCATCTTATTACTTATGAGCATGATAGTTATCAGTGCAGCGACTTTCTATGCCAGTGCTTATTTTACCGATCCTGTCAAAAGAGCCCGATTCTGGCCGCTGTGGCTCATGCTCGTGGTCGCACTTAACGCCCTGTTATTGTCGGGTGATCTTTTCAATCTCTACGTAACGCTTGAATTACTGGGTCTTTCAGCCGTTGCCCTGACCGCCCTGAGTGATACCCGTGCAGCTTTGCAGGCTGCGATCCGTTACCTCAGCATCGGTTTACTTGGTTCGCTGGTCTTTCTCGCCGGCGTCGCCCTGGTCTATATGGGGTACGGCACCCTCGACCTGGTTGCGCTTTCTCACAAGGTCCAGGCAGAGCCCCTGAGCCAGGTAGCCTTCGGCCTGATGACTGCAGGGCTATTGATCAAGTCGGCATTGTTCCCTCTGCATTTCTGGTTACCCTCGGCGCATGCCAGTGCACCGGCTCCGGTCAGCGCGGCCCTGTCAGCGCTGGTGGTGAAGGTTGCCGTGTACATCCTGCTGAGGTTATGGGTAGATGTATTTGACCTGGTATTGACTCCCTTATCCGCGATGCTGCTGGGGACCCTGGGAGCCATCGCGGTTATATGGGGATCCTGGCAGGCCTTGCAGGCACAGCGTTTAAAGTTAATGGCGGCTTACTCGACCGTGGCCCAGATAGGTTACCTGTTTATCTTCCTGCCCTTGATCGTTGCCTTACCTGAAGGCCCTGTACAGGATGCCGCGTTTACTGCCCTGTTATTGATGGCACTCACTCATGGTTTTGCCAAGAGTGCTTTTTTCCTGAGCGCAGGCGTCATCCAGCAGTATTGCGGGCATGATCGTATTGCTGAACTCGGCGGTACCGCACGAGCATTACCATTAACCATCTTCGTCATCGCCCTGTCAGGTGTCGCGCTGATCGGTTTACCGCCCAGCGGCAGCTTCCTCGGTAAGTGGTATTTGATCTCAGGCAGTTTTCAGGCAGGGCAATGGTGGTGGGTGCCGGTGATCGCGATCGGCTCCGTCCTTGCCACTGCCTATGTGTTTCGCATCCTCGGCTATGCCTTTGGCCCGGGAGAAAGTGTCGGCCGAGTATTGAACCGGGGTCGTGAAGAGATACCTGCACTCCTGCTAGCGTTGTTTGCCACATTGATACTGGGGCTTGGTTCCTTCGAGTTATGGGATTTTGTCGCTCAACACAGTGAATTCCTTAGGGGTTGATATGGATTTTTTTGATCACTTACCGTTGCTTATCCTGTTAAGTTCATTATTGCCCGGTCTGGCAATTTTTCTGGTCAGGGAAGAGAACCACCTACTGAGGACCAGCCTTAACCTGTTTGGCGCGTTTACCAAGTTAGGTCTCGTCGGCCTGATGATATGGGGCGTGTTTCACGAATGGGTCACCGAGATGCGTTGGCAGATCGCTCCCGGCCTGGAGCTGGTTTTACATGCGGATGCGTTATCCGTCGTGTTTGTCACATTATCCACCGTATTGTGGCTGGTAACGACTATCTATGCCATCGGCTACCTCGAGCACTCGCCACACCGCAGCCGCTTTTTCGGTTTCTTCAGTTTATGTGTGACGGCAACCGTCGGTCTTGCCCTCGCTGGCAACCTGTTCACCTTCGTCCTTTTTTATGAACTGCTGACCCTCGCCACCTATCCGCTGGTTGCCCATAAGGGTTCACCAGAGGCCGTTCGCGGCGCACGTATCTACCTGACCTATACACTCGGCGGCGGAATAATGTTACTGATCGGTGTGGTCTGGCTTCACACCATCGCCGGACCGATCGATTTTCAGCAGGGAGGCGTGCTATCGGGCCTCACCCATCTGGATCCCTGGACCTTACGCTGGATATTCCTGTTCATGATCATCGGCCTGGGGGTCAAAGCGGCGCTGTTTCCGTTTCATGGCTGGCTGCCCCAGGCCATGGTGGCGCCGGCGCCGGTCAGCGCGTTGTTACATGCGGTAGCAGTGGTCAAAGCCGGTGCTTTTGGCATCGTCCGCGTGGTTTATGACGTGTTCGGCGTCGAGTATGCCGACGCCCTGGGACTGCTGCCATTTCTCGGCGCGATTGCAGCATTTACCATCGTCTACGGCTCGGTGAAAGCGCTCTCACAAGATCATCTGAAACGGCGCCTGGCTTACTCGACCATCAGCCAGGTTTCATATATCGCATTAGGTGCTGCGATCCTGGGTCCGCTGGCAACGATCGGGGGCGTGGTTCACCTGGTCCACCAGGGCGTGATGAAAATCACCCTGTTCTTTGCCGCCGGCAACTATGCCGAAACCCTGGGGGTTCACCATGTCAGCGAGATGGACGGTATCGGCAGGCGTATGCCGGCGACGACAATGGCCTTCTCTATCGCGGCACTTGGTATGATCGGCATCCCGCCGATCGCCGGTTTTATCAGTAAATGGTATCTCGGACTGGGTGCTTTACAGGCCGGTGCGGGCTTCTGGGTGATTCCGGTGCTGATCGCCAGCAGCCTGCTGAACGCGGCTTACTTTCTGCCGATACTGTATAGAGCCTGGTTTAAACCTGCCATTGTGAAATGGCCGGCAGAAAAAGCGCAGACGGGACGCTGGGAGATGCCCGGTGCCCTGATGTGGCCACCCGTGATTACCGCCACGTTAGCCCTGTTGTTCGGCCTGTTCGCCGCTGCACCTTTCAGCCCACTCGAATGGGCCACGCTGATTGCAGGAAGGGAGTATTGATCATGACTACAGATTATTTATTGATCGCCGTACCCCTGCTGCCATTGATGCTGGCCCTGTCGATGCCACTGCTTCGCACCGGTCACATCATGATCCTCGCACCTGTGACGGCATTATTGGCAGCCTTGCTGATTCCGGTGAACAGCAGCGTGCATCTACCCTGGGTATTAACCGGTGTGCATTGGCAGCTTGATAGCGTCAGCCAGTTATTCCTGCTCTTCAGCGCAGTGATCTGGCTGGTGACCAGCCTGTATGTTGTCTTTGCGCGCGATGATCAAACCAATCGGGCCATCTACCGCTGTCTATTCATGCTCGCCATGAGCGGTAACATGCTGCTCATCGTCGCAGCTGATATGACCAGTTTTTACCTGGGCTTTGCCATGATGGGCCTGTCCACTTATGGCCTCATTCTGCGACCATCTCAACGTGCGCGCCGCGCGGCCAGGGTTTACCTGGGGTTTACCCTGGTCGGTGAACTGGCTTTATTCATCGCAATGCTGATCCTGTTCGAAAGTACTGGTTCGATGTTATTCATCGATATTCATCACCAGCCAATTCCTGATCTTGCCGTGGCATTTTTACTGCTCGGTTTTGGCATCAAGCTGGCCTTGCCCGGATTACACCCATGGTTGCCGCTCACCTACACCGCAGCACCTCTGATCAGTGTGGCGGTACTCAGTGGCCCGATGATGAAAGCAGGCTTACTGGGCTGGATACGCTTTCTGCCACCCGGTGACGCTAACCTGCAAACCTGGGGCGGTGTATTGATCTGGCTAGGTGTAGCTGGATTAGTCCTTGGCTCGATACTGGCATTGATGCAATACCGTGCCAGTGCCATCCTGGCCTATTCAAGCATCGCCAAAATGGGCCTGCTCAGCAGTTTTTTTGGTTATGCGCTGGCCCACCCTGAGCAGTCGGATATCGTGATCGGTGCGCTGGTCCTTTTTGCCATGCATCATCTCCTGGTTAAATCAGCCCTCTTCATCGGCCTGAGTGAGTACCAGCAAAGGCAGGGCAGTTCCTGGGTATATTATGGCCTGGTACTGTTATCGCTTAGCCTGATCGGACTGCCATTCAGCGGCGGATCAGGTGCCAAGTCCGCACTCGATCTGGCGACAGAGGGAGATCTGGTTCTGTTACTGATGCTGTCGGGTTTTGCCTCAGCCTTGATGATGATGCATTTTCTATGGACGGTTAAAGAACAGGCTGTAACAAACGGTCGCATGCCTGGTCTCCCCGCAACCCGATCAGGACCAAACCTGGCCTGGTGGCTACTGCTCCCACTCGCCTGGTTTGGTCCTTTTATGCCAGGCGCTATCCAGTTCGATAGTAAGAGCTTACTGGTAACCGCCTCAGCGATTGCCCTGTTTTTCTATATTCGCCAGACCTGGAGCAGTCCTTCAACACAGGCGCTTATCATTCAACCTGGCGATATCTATCACCTGTTTAAAGGTGTGCGTCTAACAAGCCCTGTTGTTATAAAACGCGAGCATAGTTTTATAGCGCTGTTCACTTGGCCGCAACCCAGAGCAGGCAAGTTATCGGGCAGCCTGTCCCTGACAGTCCCTGGCCTGCTCTGGTTTGCTGTATTGACATTACTCATCATCAGCTTATTGATACCGTCATAACTCGGCTACAGGAGGAATCATGAAACGTTTTAAAAACATATTATTTTTTGCCGATGGCTCGGAAGAGATGTCTCCAGCACTACAGCGAGCCGTACAGCTGGCCGAATCGAACCAGGCCCGTTTGACCCTGGTGGATGTGATCGAGCCGGTCAAGACGCCGGCCGAGATCACGTCTCGGTTTAATATCGAACTCAGTGAGTTACTGAAACAGCATCGCAAACAGGTGCTGGAAGAACTTAGCCAGTCGATCACACAGGGTGATAATCTTGTCTATATCAAGGTTCTGTCAGGCCTGCCATTTGTCGAAGTCATCAAGTATGTACAAAGAGGTAGTTTTGATCTTCTCATCAAGATGGCGAGCGCACCGGCCGGTATCAGTGAAAAACTGTTTGGTAGTGTTGATCTTCACCTGTTAAGGAAATGTCCGTGCCCGGTGCTCATCGATCGACCCAGCTCCAGTTCAAGATACCAGCGCATACTCGCTGCCGTTGATACCGATTCTTCAGCCAAACAGGGTTGCGGCGATTTGATCATGCAACTGGCCAGCTCTCTTAGAGAGCGTGAGAACGCCAGACTCGATATCGTACATGCCTGGCAATTACCGTATGAATCCACGTTACGTAGAGGTCGTTTCAGGCTAGCCGACATCGAGTTGCAGATGTTACTGAAACTAGAACTGGAGAGACATCAGGCCAGACTGCAAGCATTGTTAGAACCCTATGGCATAGCGATTGATGATGAAAACGTGCAACTGGTCAAAGGCGAGGCTGCTCAATCGATCAACCGGGTGGCCGAGCAGAAAAACAGCGACATCATTGTCATGGGCACCCTCGGGCGTGTCGGTATACCGGGACTTTTCATCGGTAATACGGCCGAGGAGATAATACAGACCACTAAATGTTCGGTGCTCGCAGTCAAACCGACTGGCTTTATATCACCGGTAGAATAGTCACGATAAATTTGATCTGCCTGATTGTAGAAAATATTGTAAGCAATCAAAAAAAAGACAACCATTGCATCGATGCAAAATCAAAGATAAACCTGAATATGATGACGAGCTTGAATTTTATTAAAAACACGGTTGAATCCCGCTGGTTTCAGAATTTTATTATTACCATTATCTTGATCAATGGTGCAGTCCTGGGTATACAGACTATCGAGGGCTTAACGCCGTCGAGCATGCTGATACTGGACATGGTCGATAAAATCTGCCTGACTATTTTTGTTATCGAATTATCGATGAAACTGGTCATTTATCGAACTTCCTTTTTCAAGCGGGGCTGGAATATCTTTGATCTCATCATCGTTGGCATCTCACTGATACCGGCCTCGGGACAGTTGTCTATCCTGCGAGCCTTGAGGATCCTGCGCTTACTAAGACTCATCACCACGGTGGATTCGATCAGGCGTGTGGTCTCCGGTATGTTAATCGCAATTCCCGGTGTTGGCTCAGTGGGTGCCCTGTTATTGATATTTTTCTACATAGGCGCTGTCATTAGCACCACGCTGTTTGGTGACCTGTTCCCGCAGTGGTTCGGCAACCTCGGGCGATCCATGTATAGCCTGTTTCAGATCATGACCCTTGAATCCTGGTCGATGGGCATCGTTCGCCCGGTAATGGAAGCATTTCCCTATGCCTGGATTTTTTTTATACCCTTTATCATGGTAACGACCTTCATGGTGTTAAACCTGTTTATCGGTATCATTGTCGATGCCATTGCCACGGTCAAGGAGCAGGATAACGTGGACAGGCAGCACCAGTTCTCCAGCAAGCAGGATATCGATCAACTCCGCCAGGATATAGCAGTGCTGCAAAATCAACTTGATCAGTTACTCGAACGCACGGGTGTCGAGAATTCGCAGCAAAGGTCAAAATAATCTATTTCAATCTACAAAAATTAAAGGCACTGAAAGCGTCGGAGGAATTTATCTGTATTGGTTCCGATCTGATAAAAATAATTCTCGCAGAGGCGCTAAGACGCAAAGGAAAGACTATTATGTTTGTGTTTTTCTTCGCTCCTTTGCGTCTTCGCGAGAATAATTATTTTTATCTTTTCGGGCGCTTATGGCCGAGCTCGCTCGTTAGAATAAAAATACTGAAGGTCAGTTTTAGGCAATTTGAAACATGAGACTCATCAAAACAATGTCAGGTCATATCGTAACGTTAAAAAAAACCATTGTGGCATATCAGGTCGAAGCAACTACAATTTACCTGTATGCGGGACAGGCCACTAGTCAGCTAATGGTTTCTTAGAATATGCAGCATCGAAAATACTTTCCAGCTGAGCATCCGTTCCCCGTAGTTGATCGAAAACATTTTAGCCCACTCGAAATACTTCTGGCGTCGATCGAGCGACCAGGAAGGCGGCGGGTTCGATGATACATCTCGAAGGTTGCTGATCTTGTCGGCCAGCTTGACCAGCTTTGCCTCTCGGCTGATGTGCGGCGCATGATCTATCTGCGCCTGTTTACGTTCGTGCCTGTGCAACGATGTATCATCGCTAACGTCCATCACGATATCCTTTATCTCTACACCAAACTCATCCTCTAATTCTTCAGCTTCGGTTTCTGTATCCTCGATGGTGTCATGCAGCAGTGCACCACAGATCACATTGACATCGGTGACATGTGCTTTATTACATAAGATATTGGCTAAAGAGATCGGGTGATTGATATAAGGTGAGGCTTGGACATCCTTCCTGCGCTGGTTCTTGTGTTTTCTTGCAGAAAACTCTAATGCCTTCAAGATTAATTTTAGATCATTTTGTTCGATAGCCATTCATGGCTCCTTCATTTCATTAGTATGCATAGAAGCTATCGAGCCTTGCCGTTTTAAACAACCGTCGACCGATGACTAATCTGGCCTTGGATGATCAGAGTTCCATTCCTCGATTTCAACATCATCACCCTTCTGTCTCAGAGAAAAATCGATACCGGCACAGAGATCAGGGTACTTCTCATGAATCCGCTTACAATGTTCTATCGCTTTTTCGTTGTGCATGACAAAGGTGAATTGCTGAGTCATCCTGGCTACCTTCTTCTCTGCGCCTGCCTTCTGTTTCATCAGCATGAAAACAATAATGATCAGGATGATTGCGATGACAACTGCAGATATCGTTAGATTATCCATAATGTAAAACCCTCAGTATGTAAGTTATAGTATTGAGAAAATACTATTGTAATATATCAGGACTTACAAGGCATTTATTAGCAGCCTTCCTGTTATTTCCCCGATAGGTGATCACCGGCAAGGTAAACCGCTAAACTCGGGGCTAGAGCATTGTTATCCGCTGAGACTGCCCCATATTGTAATAACTGTCATCAGGAAGCCATCAGCTGTAAACTTAAAAACATGAAAAAATTCTTCAGTATCAGCAGTCAGCAAGACACCGCAGAGGCAGTCATCAACGACTGCCTGCAGCAGATAAAAGCCGCTCCCAGCGAAGCTAACTTCGGCTTCATCTATGCAACCGACGCTATGTCCTTAGACTTACCGGCACTGTTGAAACAGTGCAAGACAGCAACTGGTATCGAGCACTGGGTCGGCTCTATCGGACTGGGGATCATCACTACAGGTCTGGAGATATACGATGTACCAGCGGTCAGCATCATGCTGGCAAACTTTGATGATGACGACTTCACCATGGTACCGATGATATCTAAACGACAGGATATAAAATCCCGACTGCGATGGCCACGCGAGTTCGCCACCAATTTTGGCGTGATCCATGGTGACCCGTTAAATCCTGACACGCAGGACATGATAGAAGCATTACAGCATCAGCTTGAGAATGGCTTTATCGTCGGCGGCCTCACCTCTGCACGTGGCGATCACTTCCAGGTCGCTGACGAGGTGCTGAGTGGCGGTGTCTCCGGCGTACTATTTTCAGAGAACGTCGGCGTCATCACTAACCTGAGCCAGGGCTGTAGCCCGGTCGGAGAAAGACATCGCATCGGTAAAGCACAGGAAAACGTCGCATTCCTGCTCGATAAAAAACCGGCACTGCAGGTACTGATGCAGGACATGGACCTCAACAGTTATCAGCAGCTCGAAGAAGAAGCTGCTGAAGTATTCATCGGTCTGTGTATAAACGACAGTGACAAGAGCGATTACACCGTGCGCAACCTCGTCGGTATTGATACCAATCACGACATCTTCGCGATCAACGATTACCTGAGCGAGGGTAACGAGATAATCTTTTGTAAGCGTAACGAACAGACAGCCATCGATGATATGCAACACATGCTGGATAACATCGCAGCACGACTGAGTAGCAAACCCCGGGGTGGCCTCTATGTATCCTGTCTCGGACGTGGTCGCGAACAGTTCGGGAACAATTCAGAAGAGATAAAGATGATACATGACACACTGGGTGATTTCCCGCTGACCGGCTTCTTTGCCAATGGCGAGATCCATCATAACAAGCTCTATGGTTATACCGGCGTACTTACACTGTTTATCTGATGCCGCTGACAGCAAGCTACAGACCACGGTTAATAAGCTTAAATAACCGTGATCTGCACCCTGCTATCCGGCAGTTTATTATCTATCGAGAAGTTTTTCGTTAGGTATCTTATAGAATGCCGCTGCGCCACCTTCCATAAAATAATATTCACCGGCGTCTTGCTGTTCGAGATAATATTGTAACCAGCGTACCTGTTTGCCAACTGCATCGTAGATGAAGAGTTTCTTATTCTCATTCTTCGCAAGTTGAATATATTTATTCAGTTTTCTTTTATTGCCCATAGGAACCGTCATCTCATAACCTGAAAACAGGGACAAACCTTCACGTTGGTGGCGTGAACGCACATCGAGGATGATAGTGTTTTTAGCCGAATTATTGATAAAGTCCACAGCCGGTAATACATGTTTTTTATATTTTTCTTTTGAGATTAGATCAGCCAGATCAACCGGCGTCTTATCGAGCAATACCGCTTTATCTGGATGTGCATTTGCCCACTCGAAGATGCCTGCATCAAATGCCATCACATTATCAATCTTCGCGATTACTTTAGCACGATGAACTGCTTTATAAGATTTCATGCAGGTATGGCCGTTACAGTAAAACACGATTTTCTTACCAGGATTCTTATCGCGTAATTCCTGTAGTTTTTCAGTGTAATCACTGTTATTCAGACTAAGTGGAATATTGACTGCAGAGAGTATCCTCAGCGTTTCAAACTCATAGGCTGAGCGGGCATCTACGATGACGATGTCATCATATTCGTTGTATAACTGTTCGATGGTTATATAGGGCACATGGGCATACTTTTTTCGCCCGGGGTAATCGGTGTTTTCATCGACCACCACTTTTTCGACGGTGACATCACTAACATCAGGTGTGTTAGCCTGCGCCTGTCCAAAAACAGCAAGGAGCAGTGTTGTTGATAACAATAATGATAAGTTTTTGTAGCAAGACATACTCAGTATTCCTCATAGATCAGTCTTTATAAGACCGGTTAAATACCAACAACCACGCTAGATTCAGCACGTAGTCATCTGACAATGTTGTATTTTTAGATATTTATATTTGAGGAATTTCGCGAATCATCAAACAATTCATCAGCTTGAGTTCGATTCTTTAATTTGTTCCGCCGCGCTAACAGTGGGATATCAATATTCGAACATGCTTATATTCTGCAATAAGACTTATTCAAACCTGGTAAAAGTCTAGCAGGATTAGTCATGTAAGCAATAAATTACATCTGTTTACAAAGATATTTGCCCACATGGTGGCTACGCATCGGTAGCGGGCCTTTCTTCGATCAACTCGATCTTCACGTTATTAGCTTTATCATTTGCATGTACTCCGATCAACACAGGAACACGCTTGAGCTTGCAGGCACATGACGACGATTATTATTCGAGAATCAGTGGTTTCACCGGTGCCTCCATCCAGTCATCATTGCTCTTCCAGTCATAATCTGGGGCATCGACATAGAGTTCAACCTCGTTGCCATCCGGGTCTCTCAGGTAGATACTCTGACTGATGGTATGGTCAGATAATCCATCGACCGGATAATCCATTGCCAGCAGTCTTTGGTAGAGAGTTTTCAGCACAGCCAGGCTGTCGCCCACTTTCCAGCCAACATGGTAGAGACCGATACGTTTACCCTGCAGCGGTCCATCAGCGCTGCCGACCTGTATGAGAAGCAACTCGTGATGAGTGCTGCCGCCACTCAGTAACGCCGCACGGCTATTAAATATAGAACCTTTTAGCTCAAGACCGACGATATCAGTATAAAACTTCACTGAAGTCTGCAGATCACGTACGTAGAACACCACATGCCCGAGTGTCGTCATGGTTACCTCGATTGATTAGATTATGACCAGGCATTATCAAAAAAAGCCTGTGCGTTAAGGCTATGATCGATCAGATTCCCGGCTGTTAAAATTTTAATGCACTGCCGGCCAATTCTACTATTGTTTTCCTCTCTATCTGCTATGTTCTATTAATACATCAATAAAAAAACAGATCTATGAGCAAAGAACTAACGAGCAACCCACTGGAACGTTATATGAAGGTCATGGCCGATAACCAGGCGGCTGATATGTATTTTGTTACCGGTGCACCGCCGAATATGAAGTCTAATGGTAGAACCATACCCGTATCTAAAATTCCATTTAAAGCAGGTCAGATCAAGAGCCTGGCCTATGGCCTGCTTACTGAGGAACAGATAAGCGAATTTGAAGCAGAGCAGGAAATAAACGTCAGTTTCGGTTTACCAAAAATAGGACGGTTTCGTGTAAATGTTTTCGTGCAGCGCACCGAAGTCTCGATGGTTATCCGCTATATAAAAGAATCCATACCGGATCTGGAAGAACTTGGATTACCCAAGATCTTAAAGAAATTCATCATGGAAAAAACCGGGCTAGTGCTGGTGGTCGGTTCGACCGGCTCCGGCAAATCAACGACCCTGGCATCGATGATAAATTACCGTAACCGTCGCGAAACTGGGCACATCCTCACCATCGAAGACCCTATCGAGTTCGTCTTCAAACATGACAAGTCTATTATTTCTCAACGTGAAGTCGGTATCGATACCAGGTCATACGACAATGCATTACGTGAGGCGATGCGTGAAGCACCAGAAGTGATCATGATCGGTGAGGCACGTGACCGGGAGACCATGCAAGCGGCAATCAACTATGCGGATACCGGGCATCTCTGCCTTACCACCCTGCATGCGGTGAACTCAAACCAGGCGATGGATCGTATTATGAATATGTTCCCCTCAGACATGCGGGAACATCTGCTGATGGACTTATCGTTAAACCTTAAAGCCGTGATATCACAACGCCTGCTTCCAGACAAAAATGGCAAGCTGGTCTGCGTGGTCGAAGTGATGAGGAATACACCGCACATTTCAGAGTTGATACGTGAGGGCAATTTTAATGAGATCAAGGAGATCATGGCTAAAGGTGAAACCGATGGTATGCAGACATTTGACCAGTCTCTGTTGAACCTTTACAAATCAGGCAAGATTACAAAGAAAAACGCATTGAGTTATGCCGACTCAAGCAGCAACCTGGAATGGAAGATGAATTTTGGTAACGACCAGAATGTCAGTTAAACATACTGACTACAAACCAATCCTTTTCGGGCTTTGAAAATATGACTGGCTTAGCCGGGACTCTTTACCTGCTCATCGATATGCGCTATCTAGCTTCTTTCGATGCATACGATCTTTGATTGATAGATAGCCTTACCGTTTAAACTGATAGAACTCGCTCGTCTTCACTGCCGTAGATTGAGTGGCAAAAGCGTCCGACAACAGTCGTCTGGCATAAAGTTACGACACCCTGAGAACTACCTTATTCTTCGACCATAAATCATATCGAATAATCGATCATCTTGGTTGCCAGCCCTTACCATAGTTGTCACCAGTACCCTGCCAGTTTCCTGAACCGTCCTGTCTCCATCCTGATCCATAATAATCACCAGTACCTTGCAGGTTACCTGAACCGTCTCGCCTGTATCCCCTACCGTAGTTATTCCCGGTACCGTGTAGATTACCCGAACTATCGGTCCTCCAGCCCGAGCCATAATAATCACCACTTCCTTGGAGATTACCCGATCTATCCGTTCTCCAACCAGATCCGTAGTTATTTCCGGTGCCTCGCATGTTACCGTAACTGTCACTTCTCCAACCTGAGCCATAATTATCGCCAGTGCCATACATACCATCTGCAGAGCATACGGTACCAGTTAGAGCAATCACCATCGAAAATAAAACGATAAACTTATTCACGGGTTCTCCCTTCATTTATTAAATTATTAATATACATAAAAAAACTTCAGACATGATTAAACAACGTGGACCATCCTGAAGCTGTAGGATAAATTTCATAATACTGTCAGAGGTGTCTATTCGCAGCCACAATGCGGACATTCAGACGGGAACAAACATAATCGGACAAGGACATCTAGCCAATAATCCCTTATCAGTACCGTCCATCAAAGCGCTGTACAATGGCCCATGTCTGTGGCGTCCTATAATAACCAGATCAACAGCTAGTCGTTCAGATTCTTCTAATACCTTATTTATTATCGAACCGCGCACTAACAGCGCTGTGGCATTAATATTCATATCCTGCATACATCTCGAAAGATTTTGCAGACAAGTATGTTCGTGACGAAGTTCAGTAGCGATCTCACGGCGCAGCATCTTACTATCAATATTATAGGGAGGATCTCGCGGAGGTGGGGCGACATGTATAATATGCACCCTGCTTGAACGATAGCTTGCCAGTTCAAGAGTTTTTTCCACTATCGGCGATGCGATTGATATAGCATCGCAATCCTTTATAGTCATGAGTATGTTTTTCATTGGCTACTATCCTTTACTATTAACCCAACCACTGTATTCATAAACATTAATTACGTAATTTTTAAATCTTTATAAGCATTAATTATCTGTGAATAGCGTAGATAAATTTCAGTTATTCAAGGCCCCCTGGTTGACCCATAAGTTCAATAATTTAACTTCCTCTTTAGTCAGCTTTATTGCATCACCATGAGGCATTCTCATCGACTCACCAGCACGCCCCTCTGTTAACTTGTTAATCACACTACGCTTACTATCTCCCGGAATAATGACTGTGCCAAACATGGTCCCTTTCATCAGGGTATCGTAGGTTTCCATGTCCAGTCCTGTTCGAACATAACCGCTTCCATCTGGTGGTTTGTGACATCGCAGGCACTTATCGTCCAATATAGGATCGATATCGTTTTTAAAACTGACCACCCGCTGAGTCGCGCAACCACTAATCAAAAACGATGAAAACATCACACAAGAGTAAATTCTTGAAGACATATGATATTACTCGTTAGCTGTAATGGTAGTGCTCAAACAGGTATCACAAGGAGAATCTGAGCTGTCTTCAGTCATCATCTGATCATTATTCAGCCATTGCCTCTCAGCTAAAACACTGGAGATGTTTTCCAGGTTTGTAAAGCTTGTGTGCATCTCTTCCCTGATGGACTTCTTGATCAGAAACTTGCCAACAACAGGCGGAATATAAATATCCGGTTCCATATCGGAAAGATAGGTGACTTCACAATAATCTCCCTTTGGCTTGATCTGCCAGTGTGTCTGGCCTGATTTGAATTGACTCAACTCGGGAATGATTTCAGCATGCAGATCACCAGTAGTCAACATGCGTACTTTTTCAACCCTGTCCAGCTCTTCGCAGAAATATGCTGCACAGCCGATAACTTTGGTTCTTACGCTGACTGAGCCATCATCATGTTGCTCAAGCACTTCACTTTCAATAATAGATGGGTTCAATCGATATATATGCGTGTAGTCTGTAAGCACATAACGAACATAACTGGCAGGCGCAGCAATAAGCGCAACCACTTTTATCTGGTAAACGCCACTTTGCTCATTTATCTCTATTTCAGGCCGCTTTCCCGATTGTAGGGCCGACGATAAAAATTCTGATGTTTTATCTCTTTGCAGCGTGTATCGTGTAATTTCAGGAGGGGTTTCTGCTTGAAGTGTCGGAGAAGTGCACAATGTTCCACAAATTATCACTGGATACACGAATCCTGTGACATGAAAACCATGCGCGTTTGTTACAGCTATACCTTTATAGCCTTTCACCAAACCTCCTCATTTCTTCAGTATTCCGTGAATACAAAGCACAGGTGGAGATGAAAAGGCATAGCCTAAACACCAAGCAGATGTATATATGAACCCTCAACCAATAGCACAAAAAAGACATCATTGTCCTCCATTTGCCGAAATCACGGTGGGCTTAATAATCCAGCCTTGCCAGCCGAGTACGGTGAAGGTCTACAAATTATAAGGATTGGTTTTTTAGAAGCAATACAAAATTAAAAATATATTCACCTGTAGCTACACATTGTTGTCAGTTCAGTGAGGGTTTGGTGTGTTCAACAGCGTTACTTTAGGTGAAGCTAATATTAGAGAGTATTGATGTCTGACCCGTTATCAGTTCCATTGCGGCAGCCAGTAAACCATTTCCAGGGCCAGGCCATGTGCATCCTGCTCGGGCGTCACTGGCACTGTAGAATAATTATCATAACCACCCCTGGATGTTACTGCACAGACCATCGCGTCGATGATGTCATCGTATGCAAGCTGACGTCGAAGGTACTGTGAAGATGCCTGCTCGAACAGCTCATCACATGGTTCGAAATACTGCTGCAGTATGGATAAGCGCTCCTGTTTCCCCTGTGCTTTCTTCTTGTTGTATTGCATCGCCCGTTTTCCATTGAGCGCCCAGAAACAAATCTCTGGATGGCACTCACGCATCACACCTCGAAGAGAGGTCTGCGATAACATCAGATCATCGATCTCTCGTATTTTGGGCACGATGTTCCAGCTCTGCTGGCTCAGGCCTCTGCCATTTGAATTACGGTTGATCAGCTGTGCATCTTCATAGCTGACGGCCTGCAGCGTCTGTCTCGCAGGTGCCGGAAATACACTGGAAGAACGTTTCGGTCTCAGCAGCTTCCTGCCCTGCTTATCACATTGTCGTTCATCCGTGCCTGTATCAAGTAAACCAATAGGGATATCGATAAACACGCTATTCGCTTGACTGATGTATCGTCCGAGTGATTGCGCATCCGGGATAATACGGTAAGACCAGTTATCCTCTTCATCCAGAGTGACGCAGAACCAGCCATCTTTACAGCCGTCTATTCCGATGAATATCATTTTATGTATTTAAAAGAATTGAAGAAATACTATTTAAGCATATGCGGTTATAGATCAAAACTAATGCCAATATATGACGGATAAATATCTCATTTTTCAAACTGAAAATGATGAGAGAAACAAGGCTTACCTTGTTCGACTAACATTTAATCAGGGACTGCTCACTTAATTGCTCTAACACTCACGATCCATAATTATCAAAACAGCTCATACTGATCCTGAAAAATTGTTTCCATCGAACTGCCTAGTGCGGCCAGGATGGTATCAGCGATAGGTGTTAACTGTTTTTCTATGTAATGCTCGTAATTTAATGCGGAGGTATGACATTCTAAAGTTTCAGGCCCGTTGACAGTAATGACATACTTTATCCAGCCGGCTCTCTTATAACGCGACGGTGCATTATTCTCGGCAAAGAACTTCTCGGCTTTGATCGCGGCCTGGGCATGGGGCGGAATGTTTTTCTGATAGTCACTGAGTTTTTGTCTGAGCCTTTTCCTATAGACCAGCTGATGATCAAACTCTCCTGATTTCAGTGCGTTGACCGTCGAGCGTATATACGCTTCATACGGCTGATTATTGAAAATGAGTCGATACAGCGCCTGTTGGAATTCTCTCGCCATCTCGGTCCAGTCGGTCCTGACCGTTTCAAGCCCCTTGTAGATCAGACGCTGTTCACCTTTACTGTCTAGCACGAGCCCGGCATAGCGTTTTTTGCTGCCTTTTACTGAGCCACGTATCGTCGGCATAAAAAATTTACTGAAGTGCGTTTCATATTCCATCTCAAGACACGACTCGACGCCGAAGGTATCAGCAAGATAGTCCTTCCAGTAGTCATTGATCATTCTAACCAGGTGATTGCCGACGCTGTCTGCACTGGCATTATCGACCGCCCGGTTCAACGAGACAAAAACCGAATCGGTATCGCCATAGATAACCGAATAACCTTCATCTTCGATCAGATTGACCGTATGCCGGATCAGCTCATGACTGCGCTTTGTGATGGAACTGGTCAGACGTGAATCGTGTATGCGACAACCGGGCGTACCGAGCACACCGTAAAATGAGTTCATGATAATTTTTATCGCCTGTGACAGGGCCTTATTATCATCCCGCTTGGCTCTATCCCTCGCCTGCCACAATTCCTGAATAATATCCGGCAGGATATATTCTTTTTTAGAAAATCGGGCGCCATCGAATCCTGGAATGCTAGCACTCTCAGGCTCCTGCAATGCCGCGATGCGCGCATAAGGATCGACATTAAAGGTTCGGATAATACTCGGGTACAGGCTTTTATAATCGAGCACCAGCACACTGTCGTGCATACCCGGCTGTGAGTTCATCACATAACCGCCCGGGGCACTCAGACGGCCTTCATAGTCACCTATGTTTGGCGCAATATAGCCTTTGCGGTGCAGGCGTGGCAGATACAGATTATCAAAAGCAGCCACAGAACCACCCACACGATCCATCTCAAGACCGGTGAGGCGCGCCCGTTCTATCGAAAAATTGATCAGGTCAGTCTTTTTAAAGATATCCCA
>Ga0316190_10001099_pt1 | contig 19408 bp, 17 predicted proteins | sample Eddworburrow2_MG_FD_204929 | JGI IMG/M metagenome (GOLD analysis project Ga0316190, IMG submission 204929) | Coastal sediment microbial communities from Maine, United States - Eddy worm burrow 2 | ecosystem: Environmental > Aquatic > Marine > Coastal > Sediment | place: USA: Maine | collected... | reverse complement strand
GTTGAACGTGCACACAAACAACAACGAGGAAGCCAGAATGTCCCAGATTACCAAGACAGCCGGATCCATCATGTTACTGGCCGCAGGCACTGTCGCCAGTGTTCGCGATGCCGGCTTTTTCTTGGCCGGTCCAGGAGCAGAAGCTTTAGAGCCGGTTCTTGCGGCGTGACTTGCGAGATGCAAGAACTGGTATCATCAGCATTGCGGCGCACACGATTGTTGAGAATGAAAAAGCAGCAATCGCAGCAACGCCTAGATCATGCGGACCATTTTCTACCTGGTTAAGCAAAGGGCTGGCCACGGCCGGGCCAATGATGGGTAACACTGCTACCATCACCGCCAGCACGGCTGTGCACAACGCCGCGGCAAAGAAGGACAGCACATGGGTGTTTCGGCGCTTCCGCGTGCACTTGTTCTCACGTGCACCAGATCCGAAGCCGTACAAGCCGTCCGTTTCGTCTTTCTTGATATACATTATGCGCGCGTCCCGGTTCAATCATGAACCCCTCTATTCGATGAGGAAACCACAAAAGGATGGCACAAAATCACGCAAATCGTGCCGATGATCGGGTCATAGTGTGGCGAACCATGGGCATTTGGTAAACGAAACGTTAACAAAATCAAAAGGTTATGTTTGGAAGTTAGCGGAATTCTCCAATTCCCGACGGCATCGGGTGGCTGCGTTGTCGGGCAATACGCCAACATCGTCATAGGTGATGGTCGCGCCGTGTTTCACCGGGCGGATGAGATCGACACCATGGGCAAGCCCGATGGGCAGGGCGCGTGAACCGTGTGATGCGTCCGCCGGCATCAACTTGCCCCAGGCCGTGTAACCGCCTTCGCCATCCAGCCTGTCGCCGGCTACGAGGTCTTTCTTGGCTACAGCGACAACGTCTCCCCGCCATGCGGCGGTGGCACCTGATGCCTCACCGCGTACCACTGCGTTGACAGCCGAAACACCAAGCTCGAGGCCAATCAGATGATATGGCCGGTACATGGCTGCATAATACCCCGACTGATCTGTTTTCAGGCCATATTGCAGGAAGCAATCGCGTGCATACTGATTGGGTGCCTTGAACACCGCATAGACACCCCAGCGCAGGTGGTTGTGCATTTCAGTGGTCTCGCCGCGGTTCTCGGAGGCGATGACTTCGACAAACCCTTCGCCGCCAAGCATGCCGCCGGCGTCTGCCGGAATGAGCACATTCTGCAAATTGTCGAAATCGACTGCCGGAAATTTCAACCCGTCGCTTGGCGCCTTCAGTCCGGTGGCGTTGGCGATGGCCGCCATTTCGATGGCGGACTTGGTGCCGTCCAGAAACGAATTGAACATCTGCGAGTTCATGCCTGCAGCAGCGGCCTGTTCCGGGGTAAGGCCATAGTGGGTCCATACATCATCCGGCGTGACATCATGAAATTCAGGCTGGTAGCGGGTACCTTTGCCGGCACACACGATGTCCAGACCGCAGGTTCTCGCCCAGTCGACGATCTCGCAAACCAGTGACGGCTGATCGCCCGAGGCCATTGAGTAAACCGTGCCGGCGCTGCGGTGTGCTTCGGCCAGTACGGGGCCTGCCAGCACATCTGCTTCCACATTGACCATGATGATGTGCTTGCCGTGCCGGGCGGCAGCAAGCGCGTGCGCGCAGCCGGCAGCCGGTGATCCGGTGACTTCCATGACAACCTCTACAGACGGGTCGGCAATCAGATCCATGGCATCATCGGTAAAGCGTGTCCGGGAGATCAGGTCGTCCGGCCAGCCGACATTGCGGCAAGCCGCACGTGCGCGTTCCGGGTCGAGGTCGGCTATCACAGCAACTGACAGGTGCGGAGAAAACGGCACCTGATTGAGGAACATGGAGCCGAATTTTCCGGCACCGATGACACCCACCTGAATTGGTCCGCGTTCGGCGATCCTGTTGGCAAGAATGGTCGGAAGCTGCTGCATCTTGGGAACCCTGTACTGACTTTCGGACGTGAGCAGTCACACTGGTCGTAACACGATGATCAAGTCAAACGGATCGGCGGGTTTCGCTATGTTTTTCCATCCTGCAGGACCATGCCTGTTGTGTGGTTCGCCTTTACCCGGTGTGATGTGGCGGTGCGGCGTAGATCCAGGCCAGACGCTGCATTTGCATGGAAGCCGGCATCAGCCGCAGAGCCATGTTTCTCGCCAGGGCCTTTGCGCCGCGCATATGGTAGATGCCGGCATTGCGACGGGACTCTTCGCTGATGCGGGCCGTGCGCGCCTGGCGTTGGGTTGCATAGCGAACCAGAGCAGATTTGAGATCATCTCCATCACCGATGCAGTCGGCCAGGCAGGCAGCGTCTTCCAGGGCCATGGCTGCGCCTTGTGCAAGATGGGGCAGGGACGCGTGAGCCGCATCGCCTGCCAGCACGCAATTGCCCCGGCTCCATGTGGTGAATGGATCAAGGTCGGCACCGGTCCAGGCGAGCCAGCTCGCAGGAGTGGACAACAGATCGCGCACGGCACTGCTGGCGCCGGGTAACGCAGCAAGCACCTCGTCGCGACTGGCTATGTTGTTCCAGCCCGCCTGGTCGGCGGGTTGGTTGGCGCAGACCACGACATTGAGCCGGCGACCACCTGACACCAGGTAGTGAACAATATGGGCTCCCGGTGCGAGCCAGAGATAAACCGCTTCACGATCAAGACCGGCAGGCAGGTCGCTGGCGGGTGCAAGGGCACGGTACAGTGTCTGTCCACTGGGGCGCGGTTCGTTGCCTGGTGCAATATGGCCCCGCAACGCGGAGCGAATACCATCTGCTGCAATCACCAGGTCAGAGTCATATGTTTCGCCGGACAGGGTTTTAAGGCGCGCGGGCTCGCCCGGTTCAAGTCCGGTTACCCGGCAGCTGTTGACAATCCTGATATCGTCGTGGCGCGACACTGTTTGCGCCAGCGCATCAATCAGATCCGCGCGGTGTGCCACACGATAGGGGCTGCCGAATTTTCGGGTAAACCCGCGTCCCAGTTCAAGTTCAGACAGTTGGCGTCCGCTGACGGCATCGCAGATGCGAATTCGTTCCGGCGCGCAACATTGTGCTTCAAGTTTCTGCCACACACCCAGGTCCTCAAGGATCCGAACGGCATTTGGGCCCAGTTGAAGGCCTGCGCCAATCGTTTCCAGTCGGGCGGCCTGCTCAAGGACTGTTGCTGAATGGCCGTTCTTTGCAAGTGCGATGGCGCAAGCCAAGCCTGTTATACCAGCCCCGGCGATTGAAATATGCAATTGTGAAAATCCTCAGCAGCCAAAACGATCAAAAATGGGTACTTTGCCCTTGCAGTACAAAAACGGCAGGACTAGGGTCCGCGCCGGTCAATCAGGACCAATGGTACAGATAATTTCAAGGAGTTGCTCCAATGGGCTTCATCGCAGACTCGCTTTCCCGGATACAACCTTCGGCTACGATCGCGATTTCAACGAAAGCCATGGAGCTCAAGGCGGCCGGGCGCGACGTGATCGGCCTGTCGGCGGGCGAACCTGATTTTGATACACCTGATAACATCAAGGAAGCTGCCATCAAGGCGATTCGGGACGGGCGCACCAAGTACACACCGGTAGACGGGGTGCCCGAGCTGAAACAGGCAATCTGCGCAAAATTCGAACGCGACAATGGTCTCAAGTATGAGCCGTCGCAGGTGTCGGTCGGAACCGGCGGCAAACAGGTTCTGTTCAACGCACTGCTGGCTACGCTGAACCCTGGTGATGAGGTGATCATACCGGCGCCTTACTGGGTGAGCTATCCCGATATTGTGCTGCTGGGTGGAGGCAAGCCGGTGTTTGTTGAAACGACACTGGGTGAAGGTTTCAAGCTGCAGCCGGCGGTTCTGGAAGCTGCGATTACACCGAAAACCAAGTGGCTGGTGTTCAACTCACCGTCAAATCCGTCTGGCGCAGCCTACAGTCTCGCGGAGTTGAAGGCGCTGACAGACGTGCTGATGCGACATCCCCATGTCTGGGTGCTGACCGACGATATGTACGAGCACCTGGTTTATGATGATTTCAAGTTTGTGACACCTGCCCAGGTTGAACCTGCCTTGTACGAGCGCACATTGACGATGAACGGCGTATCGAAAGCCTATGCCATGACCGGGTGGCGTATCGGCTATGCAGCCGGTCCGACGGTGCTCATCAATGCGATGCGCAAATTGCAGTCGCAATCCACATCCAACCCGTCGTCGATTTCCCAGTGGGCGGCAGTTGAAGCATTGAACGGACCGCAGGATTTCATTGCCAAGAACAATGAGATATTCAAGGCTCGCCGTGATCTCGTCGTGTCGATGCTGAACCAGGCAAACGGCTTGTCATGCCCGACACCGGAAGGGGCGTTTTATGTCTATCCGTCCTGTGACGGGCTCATCGGCAAAACCACACCGTCAGGCCAGCTGATCAGAAACGATGAAGACTTTGTCACTGCTCTGCTGGCGGATGAAGGAGTAGCAGCCGTGCATGGCGCTGCATTTGGTCTGGAGCCGTTTTTCCGGATATCCTATGCGACGTCCAACGAGGCGCTGGAAGATGCCTGTGAACGTATCCAGCGGTTCTGCAACAGCTTGAAGTAGGATGGTTCAACGATTACATAAATCGTGACAATCCTGTCGAAATTGTAATTGGATTTTTGTGGGCGATGACTATCGAATAGACATTCGCCCGGGACGGCGATTCGGGGGCCTGGCTGCGTGGCGATCTAGTCACGCAGCCCGACCTCCACTCTCTGCCAGAAAGGCACACTCACATGAAACGCATTGCATCTACCCTTGTTCTATCCATCGGTATTGCTGCCGCGTCTGCGGCACCGGCATCTGCTGATGGAGCGGGTATCAACATCGGCACACTGGAATGTATCGTGGAGGGCGGCATCGGCCTGATCATCACATCGTCGAAGGCCATGGATTGTGTCTATAAATCATCCACCGGCCGCGAGGACGTTTACACTGGAAATATCTCCAAGTTCGGTCTCGATATCGGCGTTACTGGAGAAGCGCGCATGATATGGGGCGTGTTTGCGCCCGGCATCGTTGAGTATGGCGCGCTTGCTGGGCGCTATGTTGGTGCGTCAGCAGAGGCCACGGCAGGTATAGGCGCCGGTGCCAACGCGCTTGTCGGTGGGTCCAGTATTACGCTTCAGCCGCTGAGCGTTCAGGTGCAAACAGGTCTCAATGCCGCCCTCGGCGTGTCAAGCATGACGCTTGAGCCGGCTGACTGATCCGAAGTCGCGTACAGGTGCGCGGGTCAGTGGTAACGGCTGATCGCGTTCACCTGACGTAGGAGTGATTTGGCAAGTTCAGCGCGTGAGCCTAGTTTGTCGGATAAAGGGCCCTTAAAGCCGTTATTCGCTAATCGCAGGAGCGCTTGCATATGTTGATCAAGACAATTCACAATTGGCAAATCCCGGAATCCAGGGCCACGTCCGAGCACGTCTTCGTGAATCGCCGGAAGTTTATTGCCGCCGCCGGGTTCGCCGGTATCGGGCTGGTTTCGGGCATTCGTCCCGGTGTGGCAGGCGATGATCCTGCAGCAGCTCTGTATCCTGCCAGGACCAACCCCGCCTATGCGGACGCGGGCCGCAAGATCACGCCGGAAGCGATCAATATAACATACAACAATTTTTATGAATTCGGCACATCCAAACGGATTTCAAAAGCGGCCGAAGCGCTGGTGATCCGGCCATGGGAAATTGCCTTTGAAGGCGAGATCGAGACCCCGTTCAAAATACAGTTCGATGACCTGATCAAGAAGATGCAGCTTGAAGAGCGCGTCTACAGGCATCGGTGTGTGGAAGCATGGTCGATGGTTGTTCCGTGGAGTGGCTTCACCCTCAGGCAACTGGTCGAACTTGCCAGGCCAACGGCAAAAGCAAAATATGTGAAGTTTGAAACCTTCAATGATCCCGAGATCGCGCCGGGGCAGAAACCAAGTCTGTTTGGCGGCAGCTATCCCTGGCCTTATACAGAGGCTGTTACCATGGAAGAAGCCAACAATGACCTGGCGTTCATGGTGACCGGGGCGTACGGCAAGCCCGTCGCCAAATCCATGGGCGCACCGATACGTCTGCATCTGCCCTGGAAGTACGGCTTCAAGTCGGCCAAATCGATCAACAGAATCAGCTTTACCTCTGAACGCCCCAAGAGCTTCTGGGAAGCGCTTGGGCCCAACGAGTACGGTTTCTGGGCCAATGTGAACCCCGAGGTTTCACATCCACGCTGGAGTCAGGCATCGGAGCGCGATCTGGAGACAGGCCAGACGATGCCCACCATGCTCTACAATGGCTATGCAGACGAGGTCGCATCGCTTTATGACGGTATGAAAGATGAACTGGGAGCCAAACTGTTTCGATAGCCCGGACCAGGATGGTTTCTGGTCGGATCGACCAGACATCACAAACCGGGCCGATTGCAGAACCAGAGCATCTTCATGGGCAGTAAAGCGGGTTGCGTTTGCTGTGAATCATTGGTGCCGCTTTGGTTCTCGTTTTGACGCGCTTTTTGGTCCGAGAGCCGTTTCACACTTTTCGAAAAGCGCTTTATTGCTCCCATTTTGTTCCAGGCAGCTTGGTTTTCAATAAAATCAGGGGCCAGACACCCGGGTGGAGTGTGTGTCTGGCCCCTTTGTGTCAGGAACCTGATAGTTTCTGCCGAAGCACTCGTTGTTGCCTCGCGCTTCGGTAAACCCATCAGGTATGCGGCCATGTGTTTTATGAGGGAGTAAACTAGCCGCTGACTGTTGAAGGCTCTCACGGATGAACTACCAAGTGCAATCGGGTATTGGGTATGTATGTCATGCGGTGGCTGCATAACAGGCAAAAGCACATATATTGTACGTACTTACGTGAACGTCAAAACTTCCACTGGCGGGCCTTTGCTACAACGAAATCCCTGAAAACAGCGATTCTTTTGGAGTTCCGCATTTCCTCCGGGTAAACGAAATAGGTTTCGATACCCGGTGCTTCCTCACCAAGAGAGACGCGGATGAGAGGTGAATCTTCGCCAACGATATAGTCCGGCAAAACCCCGATTCCCAAACCGGATTCGACGGCGCGGCGCAGCCCGTAAATCGAGTTTATCAGAAAACTTGAATCACGCGGCGGCTCACCTTCAGCACGCCCGGCGCGGAGCAGCCAGCCCAGGTCAGTGAGAAAAGTCGGTGCCGGCCCGAATGCCAGTATCTTGTGATTGTCGAGGTCTTCCAGCGTCTGCGGCATGCCGTTCGCCCGCACATAGTCCGGTGATGCATAAGCGTGATTGTGCACCGTGAACAGCTTGCGCTGGATCAGGTCAGGTTGAATTGGCCGACGCAGGCGAATGGCTACGTCCGCCTCACGCATGCCAAGATCAAGCTCTTCATCCGTCAGGATCAGTTCAACGCGGATTTGCGGGTAAAGCTCAATAAACTCCTGCAATCGTGGCGTGAGCCATATGGTACCGAGGCCAACCGTCGTGGAAATGCGCAGATCTCCGCTTGGCTTGTCACGACTGTCGGTCAGGCGTGTGCGGGCGGTGGCCAGCTTGGTAAATACATCATGGGCTGTGCGATACAGCATTTCGCCCTGCTCGGTCAGAATCAGCCCGCGGGCGTGGCGATGGAAAAGCGTTACGCTCAACTCCGACTCCAGCGCGGATATCTGCCGGCTGACAGCAGATTGCGACAGATTCAGATTGTGGCCGGCATGGGTGAAGCTGCCGGCCTCTGCCACTGCGTGGAATATGCGCAACTTGTCCCAGTCAAAGTTGTTATCCCGGTTTGAAATTGGCATGGAGTTATAGCCTTGTCCTACTCGGCTGCCTGCGAGGCTTCATTGCCTGTTTCAGCCAGAAATTTTTCAGCTTCCAGAGCCGCCATGCACCCCATCCCTGCGGCCGTGACGGCCTGGCGATAAATGTCGTCGGTTACATCGCCTGCGGCAAAGACGCCGGCGATGTCGGTCGCTGTCGAGTCCGGTCGGGTTATCAGGTAACCGCCGTTCTTCATGTCCAGCTTGCCTTCAAACAACTCGGTTGCCGGCTTGTGGCCAATGGCAATGAAAATGCCGTCGCAGGGCAAATCTTCAACAGCTTGCGTCTTGACGTTGCGCAGGCGCGCTGCTGTGACACCGGGCGGGTTTTCGTCACCGATGACTTCTTCCAGCGCGGTATCCCACATGACCGTGACCTTCGGGTTTTCAAACAAACGGTTTTGCAGGATGCGTTCGGCGCGGAATTCATCCCGGCGATGAACAACAATAACCTCGGACGCGAACTTGGTGAGAAACAATGCTTCTTCCACCGCGGTATTGCCGCCACCTACAACGACGACGCGTTTGCCGCGGTAGAAAAAGCCATCGCAGGTCGCGCAGGCCGATACGCCAAAGCCCTTGAATTTTTCTTCGGTGGGCAGTCCGAGCCACTTGGCTTGCGCGCCGGTGCAAATGATCAGGCTGTCGCAAGTGTACTTTTTGCCTGAATCACCCGTCAGGCGAAACGGCCGCTGGTCCAGACTGACATCGACAATGTGATCATTGATCAAGTTTGTGCCGACATGCACTGCCTGCCCCTGCATCTGCTCCATGAGCCAAGGACCCTGGATGGGCTCGGCAAACCCGGGGTAGTTTTCCACATCGGTGGTGATGGTGAGCTGACCGCCTGGCTGAATGCCGTGGATCAAGGTTGGCTCCAGCATGGCGCGCGCGGCATAGATGGCCGCCGTATATCCAGCAGGGCCCGATCCCAGAATAAGCACCCGTGAATGTTGTACGCTCATAGTCGCAATCTCCGGCAGTAGTTTGAACTCTTGGAGCGAAACTGCATTCGCCTGAACGCACACAGTTGCCCTGACACTTCAGACCGGGGCATCCCGACGTCGAACAGATCATGCCCGCCGGTTACAAGATGCCCAAAAGGGTTGTTTTTCGCCCCGCACTCTCAACAGTCTGACACAGCCATGACGTGACTGCATAGCTTTCAGTCTGTCAGGTCAATAACAACTCACAGGTTTCTTGTCACCCTGACAAACTCACCGGGTCCTGTTTCAAGTGTAAAACAGTCCGGGATCGTGCTCACCTTGATCTGCGGGCGAGCGCAATCTGCAGTCAGTTTGATGATATTTGAAGACGCCCTACTTGAAGGAGATTTTCAGAATTTCGTAGCTCTTGCCGCCACCTGGTGTCATCACCTCGACACTGTCGCCTGCGGACTTGCCAATCAACGCGCGCGCAATTGGCGAGGAGATGGAGAGCTTGCCGGATTTCACGTCGGCTTCGAAATCACCGACAATCCGATAGACGGCTTGCTTGTCGGTATCTTCATCCACGACGGTCACCGTTGCACCGAATTTGACGGTATCACCGCCCAATTTGGACACATCGATAATTTCCGCCCGGCTGATCATGTCTTCAAGCTCGGAAACCCTGGCTTCATTCCAGCCCTGGGCTTCCTTTGCAGCATGATACTCAGCGTTCTCCGACAGGTCGCCATGAGCGCGCGCTTCTTCAATGGCCTTGATGATGCGTGGGCGCTCAACAGACTTGCGATGTTTCACTTCTTCGGACATGGCAGCATGTCCTTCTGCGGTCATGGGAACTTTTTCAACCATCGATGCGTAATCCAGAATGTTGTTGGCCGCCCAAGCCTCGGAACTCCATGGAAGCCGTGAAGCTACCAACGCGTTCGTCTGTTGACTGTGTGCGGGAATGTTTCGGTCTGGTCTAAATATGCGCAAAACAATAGCGTCCTGCAAGACCTGTTTAACGTTGATTGTGGTTGATGAATGTTAGTAGCGGTTTCATCAGCCCGCAATTTCCAAAATTGTATGCGGTTGTGCGCCGGTATCCCTGTCGGTTTTATTGAGAGTAAACCGCGCAAATCCTGATTGTTTCATTCGAAATAATCCTGAAGCGGTTTGACGGTCAGATCACCGTGTTTGACGGCGGCAATTGCCTCAGATGCGGCAATGGAAGCCGGTAAAGTTGTAAAATACGGGATCTTTGCCATCAGAGCCGCTCGCCGAATCGACTTTGAATCCGACAGGGCGCTTTGACCTTCCGTGGTGTTGATGACCAACTGCACCTCTCCATTTGCCATGGCATCAACGATGTGCGGACGGCCTTCCAGAACCTTGTTGACGCGCAGGGCCGGAACGCCGTTGTCTGCCAGATAGCGCTGAGTGCCGCCGGTGGCGATGATCTTGAAACCCAGATCGTCCAACCGCCGTGCAGCCGGCAGGATACGAGCCTTGTCCTCGTCGCGTACCGATATAAAGGCAGTGCCGTCAACCGGCACCTTGGCACCGGCACCAAGCTGGCTTTTCGCAAAAGCCATGGCGAAATCGGTATCGAGCCCCATGACTTCACCGGTGGAGCGCATTTCCGGGCCGAGCACCGTGTCAACGCCGGGAAAACGCGCAAACGGGAACACGGCTTCCTTGACGCCGATGTGCTTGAACTTCCGGGTCTTGAGCTTGAACGAAGCAAGCGTTTCACCAGCCATGATACGCGAGGCGATCTTGGCGATCGGGCTGCCTATCACCTTGGCCACGAAGGGCACGGTACGCGAGGCGCGCGGGTTTACCTCGAGTACATAGATGTCGCCGTCCTTGATCGCGAACTGCACATTCATCAAACCGACCACGCCAAGTGCGCGCGCCAGCACTGCCGACTGGCGTTCCAGTTCGTCTATGGCTGCCTTTTTGAGAGAGTATGGCGGCAGTGAACATGCACTGTCGCCGGAGTGGACGCCGGCTTCCTCTATGTGCTGCATGACGCCTGCAACGAACACGTCCTTGCCATCGCACAGTGCATCGACATCAACCTCTATGGCGTTTGACAAATAGCTGTCGATCAGCACGGGAGACGAGCCGGAAACCACAACAGCTTCCTTGATATAGCGCTTGAGGTTCTGGGTATCGTGTACGATCTCCATGGCACGGCCACCGAGAACATAGCTTGGGCGGATAACCACCGGATAGCCGATTTTCTCGGCAATCTTGATTGCTTCGGCGCCTGACTTGGCAATACCGTTGTTCGGCTGGCGCACCTTGACCTTGTCGAGCAGTTTTGCGAAACGGTCTCTATCTTCTGCCAGATCAATGGCGTCCGGAGACGTGCCGAGAATGGGGATGCCCGCTTTCTCGATTGCCTCGGCGAGCTTGAGCGGGGTCTGGCCGCCAAACTGAACGATAACACCGTGCAATGTGCCCTTTGTCTGCTCGGCCAGCAGAACTTCCAGCACATCTTCTTCGGTCAACGGTTCAAAATACAACCGGTCGGAAGTGTCGTAGTCGGTAGACACCGTCTCCGGGTTGCAGTTGATCATGATGGTTTCATAGCCTGCTTCAGACAACGCGAATGCCGCATGGCAGCAGCAATAGTCAAACTCGATGCCCTGACCGATGCGGTTCGGCCCGCCGCCGAGAATTGCGATCTTTTTCGCGTCGGTTACCTGCGCTTCATTGCCGTCAATGCCTGGCAGGCCAATTTCGTAAGTCGAATACATATAGGCTGTGGGCGAGGCAAACTCGGCTGCACAGGTGTCGATGCGCTTGTAGAGGGGCGTGACCTTCAGCTTGTGACGGGCTTTGCGAACCTTCATCTCATTGCTGCCGGCAAGTTCGCCCAGACGCGCATCGGAAAAGCCCATGGCCTTGAGGGCGCGGAAATTACCTGCATCCTTTGGCAGACCGTGTTCGCGTACCCGTTCTTCCGCGTGGATGATTTCTGACAATTGTTCGATGAACCATGGATCGTATTTCGAGGATTCAAACACCTGCTCGCCGGTGGCGCCGCGACGCATGCATTCAGCGACCTTGAGCAAGCGGTCCGGCGTGGGCAGCGACATGGCGCGCCGGAAGACGTTCTTGTCCTCGTCCTTGCCGTAGCCTTCAAGTTCAATTTCGTTGAGGCCGGTCAGCCCGGTTTCCAGGCCACGCAATGCCTTTTGCAGGGACTCCGCGAAGGTACGGCCGATGGCCATTACCTCGCCAACCGATTTCATGGCGGTGGTCAGATTGGGTCTGGAGCCCGGGAATTTCTCGAAGGCAAACCGCGGAATCTTGGTAACCACATAGTCGATCGAGGGCTCAAAGGAGGCAGGAGTCGCGCCACCGGTTATGTCGTTGTCCAGTTCGTCCAGCGTGTAGCCTACCGCCAGGCGGGCTGCTACCTTGGCTATTGGAAAGCCGGTTGCCTTTGACGCCAGGGCGGATGAACGTGAAACCCGCGGGTTCATTTCAATAACGATGAGGCGGCCATCGGCCGGATTGACAGCGAACTGCACATTGGAACCGCCGGTTTCCACGCCGATCTCGCGCAGCACCGCGATGGAGGCATTGCGCATCATCTGGTATTCCTTGTCGGTCAGCGTCATGGCTGGCGCGACCGTAATGGAATCGCCTGTATGCACGCCCATCGGATCAAGGTTTTCGATGGAGCATATAATGATGCAGTTGTCGTCGCGATCGCGAACAACCTCCATCTCATACTCTTTCCAGCCCAGCACGGATTCTTCGATCAGGACTTCGGAGGTGGGCGATGCCTCGACACCAGTGAGTACGATATCGTACAATTCTTCCAGCGTGTAGGCGATACCGCCGCCGGTGCCGCCCAGCGTAAACGATGGACGGATAATGGCGGGAAGACCGGTGAGCCTGTAGGCTTCGAAGGCCTGCTGCTGGGCGCTCAGGCGTTGTTCTTCGCGGCGTTCAAATTCGGTCTTGGCCCAGGCGGTCTTGAAGGCTGCAACTGCGTCTGCGCCCTTACTGGACGCCTGCGCCATGCCCTGTTCATAGTTATTGGCAAAGCGCTGTTTCAGGTCCGAGGTGTTGACGAAGGCGGAACGTGGCGTCTCCAGCCCGATCTTCTTCATTGCGGTGCGGAACAGGTCGCGGTCCTCGGCCTTGTCAATGGCCTCGGCACGTGCCCCGATCATTTCCACGCCCCATTTGTCCAGGACACCGCTCTTGTTCAGCGACAAGGCGGTGTTCAGGGCAGTCTGACCGCCCATGGTGGGCAGCAATACCAGCTTTTCGCCAGGGCGCTCGGTGCATTCCTTCTCGATGATCTTTTCTACGATTTCAGGCGTGATGGGCTCAATGTAGGTTGCGTGCGCCAGATCCGGGTCCGTCATGATCGTGGCCGGATTGGAGTTGACCAGCACAATACGATAACCTTCGGCCTTCAGCGCCCTGCAGGCCTGGGTGCCGGAATAGTCGAATTCACAGGCCTGGCCGATGACAATTGGCCCGGCGCCGATGATGAGGATCGTGTCGATATCTTCGCGTTTGGGCATGAATGCTCTTTTTTGTAAGTGCAGCCCAAGCCGGCGGATGGGCGGGCGCAAATTCCGTGTGAGTTACACCATGAAACCGCCGGGTGCAAAGGCCAAGCTGTCGCGCACGGTGATTTGGGGCGTACGGTCCACAGTTTCAGGGCGAATTGTGTGAAACTTGTGCGATTTTCCGACGCAACGGGCATCCCAGGCTTCAGTGTTCGGGAATCAGTGCCTCAAAACCGGCAGTATTTGAGGCTCGCAGGGTAACAAGCGCACCACCCGTGGTTTCCAGCTCACTGCGCGAGTGCTTGATCATTTGCAGTGTTTTCATGGACAGGGTGAACGGCCCCGATACGGTGAGGCGGGCCGAACCCGATACGGATTCGGTAAAAATCTCAACGCTCAGATCATCGCCGTCTTCGCCGGCATCATTGAACATCTGCTGTGTCAGCGCGGCAAGTGCAGCAAGTGCAGCATCGCATCCTGACGATACGAACGGTCCCTTGTCCGGAAAGTTGCAGTGCGCCGCAACCCACTCCTGCCAATGGCAGTCGTTCAGGGTATTCAGCATGAAGATCGACAGATCACCAGGCTTGTGGGGATCGGTCTTGAGCTGGGGTGGCGCCTCGCCAGCGGGTTTCACGATAGCTGCCTCGACGGTGGGCCGGGTGATCTGATGGCGCTCAAAAGCCTCGCGGGTATCGCGCATCAGCGCGCCGATCACAGCAGATGAGCGTTGCTCGACATCTGCCGGCAGAGGCTGCCTGCTTGCTGCCGGCATGCCGGTCGGTGACCACCTGCTTGATGAAATGCGCTCGCGCAACAGCTTTGGAAGCAGTGATGTATCGGGAGGACCGACGCTCATGGGCTGACCAATTTCCAGAAAAACCATGTTGTTCTGTTGCCTGGAAGATTGCCGTTCAAACTGTGAATATAACGTAAACCGTCCGTACCGGTACGCTGTGTGCAGCCGATGCTGGCCAAGACGATGTGTTTGAGGAGGGACATTCTCACGCGATTCGCAAACTGGGGATCGAGTCGGAATTGCTGTTGCCGATTGAGTGAAGCCGGGCAACCGGCAATGCCTGCTCGCCAGCCAGTAACTGGCACTGGCAGGCCGACAAGTTACTCAGCCTGTTTCGTGCACTGAATCTGGCTGAATGTGATGCAGTCACCCGCCGTGCAGATGTTGCCGGTGTCGACAAAGCGCAATTCGGCTCCGGCGGCGGGCGAACGGCGGGCGAAACTTATTGCTTTTTCGTAACCGTTCAGCTGACACCAGACCGTTGCAGCGGGCCTGCCGCAACCCCTGTCGCCTTCAAGACAGAATGCGACTGGTTGCCCGAGATAGTCTGGTGAAAAAAACTTTCTTGCCGACTTTGTGGCGTTTGCCGTGGAAAATGTGCTCATCGCCAGAGTCGCGGCAACGGCAATTAACGCGATGGTGCAATTGGTGGAGAACAAGTTTGCTGCTTTCGGTTTTCTGATCATGATCGGTTGCGGTCCTGATTCTTCAACTCAACACCAACTACACTGATTCTTGTGTGTCTTTTGTGCCACAGTTTGGCAAAATCTAGCCTGATTGGTATGTTCAGGTGTCGTTAAAGCGGTCTTAAGTCTTGACCTTAAGCTGTTTGTAGAGCGATTGTGGCCGCAAGGATGTGGTATTAGTCACAGGGCCATAGAGGAGTGGAAGATGCAGTTGAAAACGATCCTTTCAGCAGTGGCAATTGTTGCGGCGGCAGTTTCAGGTGGCGCAGGACAGGCGGCAGCGGAAAGCCGTACCGGTTCGGTTTATAATAATGTAAAATACAATTTCGGGTCCAACACCTGGAAGATGGATTCCAAGTTTCTGCCCGCTGAAGTGTCGTACAACACCAGTGAAAAGCCGGGTACAGTGATCATCAGCACCCGCAAGAAATATCTCTACGTGGTTCAGGAAGGCGGCAAGGCCAAGCGGTTCGGCATCGGTGTTGGCCGGCGAGGCTTCCGCTGGAGCGGCGAGGAAAAAGTATCGCGCAAGGCTGAATGGCCGGCCTGGCATCCGCCGGCGGAAATGCGCGAACGCGAGCCAGATCTGCCGGAACGCATGGAAGGTGGCGAAGACAATCCTCTCGGTGCACGCGCACTTTATCTGGGCAATACGTTGTACCGGATTCACGGTACGCATCAGCCCTGGACGATTGGTGAATCCGTATCATCAGGCTGTATTCGCCTGCGCAATGAAGACGTGATTTCCTTGTACGATATGGTCAAGGTTGGCGCCAAAGTGATCGTTGAGTAAACTCGACCATCCTCTTGAGGTTAAAAAAAGGGCCCCGTCACAGCTTGTGAGCGGGGCCCTCCGAGTTTTGACAGTCTGTCCCGGTTTGCAGGGGGGATCCTCTAGGGGTAGAGAGGATTAGGGCAGTCCGTCAGTCTCTTGATATGTCATATAATGACTGTAACCGAGGAATCCAAGTCAGGGACCGGGCCACGCCAAACAAGCATGGCGAGAGGGGCGGATGGGTCATGCGGCGTTTGTCGCGGCCCGGTTCCCTGACACCATCCAGGGGCTGCCCCGGATAGTGGTTCTTCAAAGGTTGTTATTCGGTTGCGTCAAACCTCCTGACACTTGCGAATGTCACAGGGATCAACGCTAATCATGCCGCGTAATGGCCAGTTCGGGTTGGTCTTGTAGATCACTGTGACGTTGGTCTCGTTGGCCACCATTGCCGGTGCAGGCATGGATGAGAAGGCTGCGAGAATGACGAGCGCGCCGGCCAGGCCTGCTACTGTGAATGTCTTTGTCATTTTCTATCCTCCCTGGTTAATTCGGCTGTTGAGGGGTGCCGGAGGTTGTTCGATGAAGATCACACTAGTCGAGCCGTTCCGAATGTTGGCTGAACGGGCCGTTCATCTGTCGTTCAGGAATCAGACATATGGAAAAATGGCTGTTTTTCGGCATTCTTCAAAAATTCGTGGTGAATTATTGAACCCTGTAGCCGTTTCTGGTGTATGCACCGTTCATGAAAAAACTTGCACTGAGCTGGCTGGTAACCGGCATGATCTTGATGGGATTGCACCCGTCTTCGGCGAAAGCCGGTGAAGTGGTTGTAGCCGTGGCCACCAACTTTTTGCTGCCTGCTCGCGATATCTCGGCAGGCTTTGAGGCGGACACAGGTCACTCGGTGATTGTGGTGGCCGGTTCAACGGGCAAGCTGGCCACCCAGATACTTGCCGGGGCGCCGTTCGATGTTTTCCTGGCTGCGGACCAGGCGCGGCCCGAATTGCTGGTCGCCAGAAAAGCGGCGGTTGCGGAAAGCCGGTTCACCTACGCAACAGGCACTCTGGTGTTGTGGTCGCGCGATGCATTGCCGCTGACGGGAACTGCATTTGAGTCGCTTGATGCGGCGCGGATCTCCAGACTTGCCATGGCCAATCCGAAACTGGCACCATATGGTCTGGCCGCGCAGCAGACGCTTGATCGGCTGGGCTTGTTGAAAACGCTTGCCAGCCGCATCGTCTATGGCGAGAACATTGGCCAGACATTTGCCATGGCCGCGTCCGGAAATGTAACGGCAGCGTTGATTGCAAAGTCACAACTTGCCAGCCTGCCTGATGATCAACGGGGACACTGGATCGATGTACCGGATATATTGCACGAACCCATTTTGCAGGATGGCGTGCTGATCATGCGGGCCAAAGACAATACCGCGGCACAATCGTTCTTGAGCTTCATGCGGTCAGACAAGGCCGCCACGGTTGTCAACCGGTTCGGCTATGGAGTGTCCCGCCCGTGACGGCTGAGGTTTTCGACGCGATCTGGCTAACGGCACAACTGGCCACTATCTCGGTGGTGTTGCTGCTCATATTGGCGACGCCGGTCGCATGGTGGCTGGCGTTCACACAATCGCGCATGAAGATACCGATTGAAGCGCTGACAACATTGCCGCTTGTGCTGCCGCCTACCGTATTGGGGTTTTATCTGCTGATCCTGCTTGGGCCTGCCGGCTGGCTGGGCGGTTGGTGGGTTAGCCTGACAGGAGAAACGCTGACTTTCAGCTTTACCGGACTTGTAGTCGCCTCGATGATCCACTCGCTGCCATTCGTGGTGCAACCAATGCGGCAGGCATTTCAGGACATGGGCACAGGACCGCTGGAGGATGCCGCCACACTGGGCGCAGGTCCGCTGGACCGGTTTTTCAGCGTTGGCCTTCCCCAGGCTCGACGCGGCATCGTGACGGCATCCGTATTGGGTTTTGCTCACGTATTGGGGGAGTTCGGGGTTGTGTTGATGGTCGGCGGCAATATCCCGGGCCGTACAAAGGTTGTATCCATTGCAATCTATGAAAGCGTGGAGACGCTTGACTATGCAACTGCGCACATGCTGTCGGCGGGACTGTTGCTATTGTCATTTGCGGTACTGGTCGGGGTTTTTGCCGTTAACCGGTCTATCCCGCTGAAGGTGGGCCAATGAGCGCCAGCCAACTTGATCTGGATTTCAGGCTGGTTCGCGGTGGCTTTGACCTTGCTGTATCAGAGACCCTGACGCTTGACGGCGTAACGGTTTTGTTCGGACCAAATGGATCCGGCAAATCCATGACCTTGCGCACAATTGCAGGCCTGGAACGCGGCGCGGACGGTGTTGTGCGCTTCGACAATAATGACTGGCTGAGGTCAAACACGGATATATTCGTGCCGGCACATAAACGTCCCGTGGCGCATGTGTTTCAGGATGCGCGGCTGTTTTCACACCTTGATGTGGCAGGCAATCTTGCATTCGCGCAGCGGCGCGCCAAGGGAGACGGACCCGAAGTTTCGCGCGACGATGTAATTGAGGTGTTCGATATAGCAGATCTTTTGCAGCGCATGCCGCAGGGCTTGTCCGGTGGTGAACGACAGCGGGTGGCCATGGCGCGGGCGTTGCTGACCCGGCCCCGGCTGGTGTTGATGGACGAACCGTTGAGTGCGCTGGATGTGCAACGGCGTGCTCAGGCATTGAATTTCATTGAGCAGATTCCGGAGCGGTTTCAGGTGCCGGTCATTTATGTGACGCACCAGATTGACGAAGTGGTGCGGCTTGCCAACCAGCTGGTGCTGATTGCCGGCGGGCGCATCGAGGCAAGCGGCGGGTCGGCCGAGTTGATGTCGCGACTGGACTTGCCACCGTTTACCGGCAGGTTCGAGGCCGGATCGATTATTGAAGCAACGGTGAAGAAGCAGAACACAACATTCGCCCTGACCGGGCTGGAGATGGCCAAGGGCGTGCATGTCGAAGTGCCGTTCCTGGATTTTCCGGTGGGAGAGATTGTGCGGCTGCGTATCCGGGCGCGCGACGTGTCCATCGGTCTGGTAAAACCCAAGGGGCTGTCTTTGCGCAATGTGCTGCCAGCCACGGTAGAAGAAGTTCAGGCAGAAGCAGATACTGCTTTTGCCGAGGTGAGGCTATCGGTTGCCGGACAGGCTGTACGTGCGCGGATCAGCCGGGCATCTGCACATGAACTGAAGCTGAAGCCCGGTAAAGCCGTGTATGCCATGGTCAAGGCGACCGCACTCGACAGAAGACTTCTCACACGGCGTTGAGATTGCGCCGCAGTGCTGCTAACTTGTTTTATCAGTTCAGGCTTTGTCCGGAGACGGATTGTTACAGAGGTTCTTTATGAGACGTGTTTTTGTGTTGCTGGCCGCATTTGGCTTTACCGTTGCTATGGCGGACATACCTCATGTTACTGCCGGTGATCGGGCATATTCAGAGGACACCGGGGTCAAGCGGGCAGGCAACTGGTCGAGGGCTGACAGCGATGCCGCGAAGGCGGAAACAGATGGCACGGAAGCATCTGATATCCCTGTGCCACGGGCCAAGCCGGGCAGCGAGGCTGCAAAGGCTGATGCCGCCAGGGCCAAGACCGCGACCGTCAAGCAAGTTCCCGTGCCGCGCAAGAAAGTCAAACCAAAGGCGGCTGTGCAAGCCGGGCTTGTGGCATCTGACAGTGGCAGTGGCGATGCCAGCGCGCCTTATCGCGGTACAATGGCGGCGGTTGAAATCAAGGAGCTTCTGAACGGCAAAGTGGTTGCCTCGCGTATAGATGGAAAAAAGGCAACCATTACCCTGGTAGAAGGCGGCGACCTGGACTGGACATCCACTACAGGTGCCGGCAAAGGCAG
>Ga0316190_10001097_pt1 | contig 19422 bp, 19 predicted proteins | sample Eddworburrow2_MG_FD_204929 | JGI IMG/M metagenome (GOLD analysis project Ga0316190, IMG submission 204929) | Coastal sediment microbial communities from Maine, United States - Eddy worm burrow 2 | ecosystem: Environmental > Aquatic > Marine > Coastal > Sediment | place: USA: Maine | collected... | reverse complement strand
ACCGTCGTCAATGAGAACCCCGTGCCGCCGCAAAGTGCCAATAGAAACACGGGTCAGGCGCCCGGGTCATTTCTCTCCCTCATGGCTCGCTTCGCTGCGCTTTACTTCGGTCGAAAAACGCCCCGGGCGCCTGACCCTCGCGGCCGGTGGTAACGAAGCCCGGTCCGAGCTTTGTCGATAGGGTGACGGAGTTAAGGCGTCCCGGGCGTTTTTCGACTGTAGGAGCGCTTCTTGAAGCGCGATCCGGGCTTATCGTAATTCGCGGTTCGAGAACCGCTCCTACAGGCGAGCGGATTTGGGGGTTCAGAGCCGCTCGAGGATCTCGTTGGCGACGGCGCGGACCTTGCGGCCATCGGTCTCGACGGTCAGGTCCGCGATTTCCCGGTAGAGCGGCTCGCGCGTTGCCATCAACGCTTCCAGTACGGCACGGGGATCGTCGTTCGCGAGTAACGGCCGGTCGCGTCCCTTGCGGGTTCGCGACAGCTGCTGGTCGACACTGGTATGCAGGTAAATGACGAAGCCCCGCGCACCGAGATGATTGCGGTTCTGCACGTCCATCACCGCGCCGCCGCCGGTGGCAAGCACGATACCGTCTTTCTGCGAGAGGTCTTCGATCACTTTTGCTTCGCGCGCGCGAAAGCCCGCCTCGCCTTCTTTCTCGAAGATGAACGGAATGTCCACGCCGGTGCGCGCTTCGATTTCCTCGTCGCTGTCCAAGAACTCCAGGTGCAGCAGCCGCGCCAGCTGCCTGCCGACGGCTGACTTTCCGGCGCCCATTGGCCCGACGAGAAACAGGTTTTGCGGATGCTTCACGGATGTCTCGCAGCGAATCTTCCAAAGAGAAAGCCAACCCGAAGGTTGGCTTTCACCGGATCATACTCAACAGATTGCTTAGTATATCGTCGAACCTTCCTCGAGGATGCGCGGCGTGACGAATATCAGCAATTCCGACTTGTCGTTCTGCATGGTCTTGCTGCGGAACAGCGCACCGACTGCCGGGATGTCACCGAGGAACGGTACCTTGGTGATCGTCTCGCGACGCTCCGTCTCGTAAATGCCGCCGAGCACAACCGTCTGGCCGTCCTGGACGAGAACCTGCGTTTCTACCGCACGCGTGTCGATACTCGGTACGGTGCCGCCGAGGCCGCCCGTCGAAATAATATCGCCGACGTTATCCTTGTGGACGGTCAGGTCCATGATGATGTTGTTGTCCGGCGTGATCTGCGGCGTCACAGTGAGACTCAGCACCGCTTTCTTGAACTGTACGGTCGTCGCGCCGGAAGACGCGGACTGCTGGTACGGGATCTCGACACCCTGTTCGATGCGGGCTTCCTTCTGGTTCGCGGTAATCACGCGCGGCGTGGACACGATTTCACCGCGACCTTCCGCCTCCAGGGCCGTCAGCTCGAGATCGACGAGGTAGTCCCTCTCGAGTACCGCGAGCGAGAACCGGCCCGCCGCTTCGGCGATCGGCACGTTCACGTTGTAACGGTCATTGAGGATCGGCAGCTGCACCGGCGTGATCTGGCCGCTCGTGCCGAGGTTGTCGATGATCGAGTTGACCATCGTGTCCGTGCCCGAGCCCGTGCCGGAAATCACTGCGGCACCGTCAGTGCCGTTCTCGCGGTAGGCCGTGACGCCGAGGCGCACGCCCAGGTCGCGGCTGAAGTCGTCATTGACGACCACGATCCTCGACTCGATCAGGACCTGCTTGATGGGCACGTCGAGCGTCCGGACCATGCGCCGGATATCCTCCAGCCGGTTCGCCGTGTCCTGTACGAGCAGCGTGTTCGTGCGATCGTCGACGGCGATGCTGCCGCGTTCCGAGAGCATCTTGTTGCCGCCACCTTCCGCGCCGATCAGCGCGGCGAGGTCGGCCGCCTTCGCATAGTTGACCTGCAGGAACTCGGAGTACATCGGTTCGAGTTCGCTGATCGCATTCCTGGCCTCGAGGTCCGCGGTCTCGCGCGCCGCGATTTCCTCCGCCGGTGCGACGATGATGACATTGCCGTTCTGGCGCATGTCGAGACCCTTCGTCGTCATTACGATGTCCAGGGCCTGGTCCCAGGGAACGTTACGCAGGCGCAGGGTGACGTTGCCCTGCACCGTGTCGGAAACGACGATGTTCTTGCCGGAGGTCTCGGCGAGCAGCTGCAGTACCGCGCGCGTCTCGATATCCTGGAAGTTGAGCGTGAGCCGCTGGCCTTCGTATTCCTTGGACTCCGAGTACAGGCTCGAGGCTTCCTCGATGTCATCTTCGACCGGGTTGATTTCGATCGAAAACTCGTTGTCGGACTGGTAGGCGAGCTGGTCGTAATTGCCGTCGGCAGAGATAACGATACGCGTGTCGAGGTTGGTCTTCAGGGTATCGACCGTCGACACCGGCGTGGCGAAGTCCATGACGTCGAGGCGCCGCATCAGTTCTGCAGGTAGCGCAGTGTCCTTGAAGATGGCAACGACTCGCGCACCTTCCTGGCGAATATCCACCGGCGTGGAGGGGTCGGTGAGGCTGACAACCACGCGGCCGCCACCGTCACGGGTGCGGCGGAAGTCGACGTTGGTGATAGCGCGGCCACCCGGGGCGGCGTAAGACGGTGCGCTGGACGGAGACGACGGGCTGCTGGCGAACTGGGTGGTACCAGCATCGTAGTCGTCACCGTCGCCGAGCGTGACGGTTACCGTGTTGCCGCTCGCCTTGGCCTCGTACGGGACCATCATGTCGAGATTCAGTACGACGCGCGTGCGGCCGTTGGCTTCTGCTGTCAGGATCGTGTCGAGCGGACCCTGGTTGACGTCGCGGCGACGCTGGCTCAGGCCGAGAGTCGTGCCCGGCAGGTCCAGCGCGATGCGCGCAGGATTTTCGATCGTGAACGCCAGCGGCTCGGGAGCCGTGTCGCTCATGATGAGTTTGAGTTCTATTCGCTGTCCGGACAGACTTTGTACCTGAATGTCCTGCAGACGGTTGCCCTCTTGGGCGTTTGCCGCCGCACCCGCGAACATCACGAGCAACGCCTGTACCAGCACGGCCGTTTGCAAAGTCAAACGTCGGTAGCCGATCGTCGGTTTCAGTTTGAGCATCATTCCAATTACTCCCAGTTCCACTCAGGCATCAGTCTGAAAGACCGATAGCGGCGTCTCGTTCAATATAGCCACCGATTCCGTCAGAAATTATTTCAACCAAAACGATTTCCGATTCCGTGATGTCGGTAATTCGGCCGTCGTTCTGGCCCATGTAATTGCCGGGTACGACGCGATGGATCAGGCCGTCGGAGGTCTGTACCAGGCCATAGACTGTTTCGTTGATGTCGAGCGTTCCCACCATCCGCAGGGTATCGAGCGGGAAGCTCTCGAGAAATTCGGCCGGCCGTTCCGGATCGGGGCTCATGCCGCCTGCAGCCGAACCCGTGGCCTGCGGCGTATCGGGCACGAACGGCGAACGCAGGCCATTCGCATCGGCGACGTAGGTGAACACTTCGTACGGCGTAATCTCGGGCAACGGTTCGATTCGACCGCCCGGGCGCGCCTTCACCTCGTTGATGTAGCTGTCGAGGTCATCCATGCCTGCACCGCAGGCGGCGAGGCCGATAACGGCGATCGCAAGCAACAATCCCTTGCGTGCTGTGAGAGAAGCAATCATTGCGGGTCTGCCTCCTCAATGTATCGATATGTCTTGGCAGTCACTTCGAGGCTCAGGCTGTCGAACGAACCTTGCTGCTCGGGCGTAATGTTGATGTCGTGCAAGGTTACGATTCGAGGCAGCGCGGCGATCCCGCTGACGAAGTTCGCCACCTCGTGGTAACCGCCGGAGAGCTGAATCTTGATCGGCTTCTCGGCATAGAAATCCTTGGGTATCTCCGCCTGTGGCTGGAACAGCTTTTCCTGCAGACCCGCTGCAAGTCCGGTCTGCGAAATATCGACGATCAGGCTGGGAATCTCGGTTTCACCGGGAAGCTGCCTGAGCATCGTGCCGAACGACTGCTCGATCTGTGCGAGCTGCGCTTTGTAGGCGTCGTAGTTCGCTGCCTTGCGCTGCTTGTTCTCGAACGTGACGCGGAGTTCCTGTTCTTCGGCCTCGGCGCGCTGCAGTACCGGCGCCTTGTCCTTGACGATCGTGAACCAGATACCCGCAAACGTCACGGCGACGAAGACCAGGACGATGACCGCCGCGCGGAAGGCGAGCGGCCAGCGGCCGATATCGTTGACGTCGAGACTCTGGAGTTCTTCGATGAGGTTCATACGTCTTCCTCCGTGTCGTCTCCGCTATGCCGCTGCTTGAGATAGACAACGAACTCGGCCTGCCGGGAAGCTCCCGACGTCGTCGTTTGCACTCTCTCGACTTCCGGGTCGGCCAGCCATTCCGACGCATCGATCTGCCGCATCAACGCCGATACGCGCGTACTCGATTGCGCGACGCCGCGCACCTCGATACGGGAGCCGGACTGCTTGATGCCCGTCAGGTACACGCCTTCGGGGAGCTGGCGGGTGAGTTCGTCGAACAGGTGCACGACTTCCGGACGGCTCTTCTGCAGCTCGTCGATGATTTCCATGCGCGCGAGCAGGCGTTCCTTCTGCCGCTCGAGCCCGTCGATTTCCTCGATGCTGCGCTGTAGTTCGCTTATTTCTTCCGTGAGGCGGGTATTGCGCCGCTCCTGCGCCGAAATCATCTGCGAGTACGCCAGCATGGTCAGCATGATGACGGCAACTGCCGCCAGTACCGCGCCGCCCATGGCGAGGCCGAAATCACGTTGGCGTCGTTTGCGTTCTGCCTCGCGCCAGGGGAGTAGATTAATCCGTGGCATCAGTCAAAGCTCCTCAGTGCAAGCCCGCATGCGGTAAGCAGCGCAGTTGCATCCTTGTGTACGCCCTGCGACTTGGCTTTCGACGAGATCTTCATCTGGCCCAGCGGATCGCCGACTTCCGTCGGAATGCCGACGCGGCTCGAAATCACGTCGGCAATACCCGGGATGTTCGCGCAACCGCCGCAGACGACGATCATGTCGGGCTGTTCGCGGCCGCCGCCCGAAGCGAGATAGAACTGCAGCGAACGACTGACCTGCTGCGTCATGTCGTCGATAAACGGTTCGAGAACTTCGGGCTGGTAGTTGCTCGGCAAGCCACCCTGCTTCTTGGCGCGGCCCGCGTCTTCCATCGAGAGCCCGTAGGTGCGCATGATTTCCTCGGTCAGCTGCTGGCCACCGAAATTGAAGTCGCGCGTGTAGATGACCTTGAGATCCTCGAGCACCGAAAACGTCGTGCTGCTCGCGCCGATATCGACCACGGCTACCGAATGCCCCATGCCGCCATCGGGTAGCTGGTGACTCAGCAACTGGCAGGCGTTCTCCAGCGCAAATGCCTCGACGTCCACGACCTGCGCCGAGAGCCCCGCCGCACTCACGGCAGCCTGCCGCTGTTCGACGTTCTCCGTGCGCGTCGCGACGAGCAACACGTCCATCAGCTCCGGGTCTTTCTCGTTGGGGCCGACGATCTCGAAATCGAAGCTGACCTCTTCCATGGGGAAGGGTATGTACTGGTCCGCCTGGATTTCGACCTGGCCCTCGAGATCCCGCGCGGAGAGTCCCGACGACATCTGGATGACCTTGGTGATAGCCGCGTCGCCGCTGATTGCTACTGCAACATCCGTGGCTTTGGCGCCTGCGCGTTTTACGGCGCGGCGGATAGCTTCGCCAACAGCTTTTGCGTCAACGATTGCCTTTTCGCTGACGGAACTGGGCGGTGTGGGCTCGGCCGAATACGACTCGACACGATAGCGCTTGCCGCTCTGCGACAGCTCTATCAGCTTGACCGACGACGTCGTTATATCGAGGCCCAACAGGGGTTGAGTTTTCTTGCCGAAAAGCACGTGTTTTCCCTTCTAAGTCGGTAAGTTGCGAGTCAAAAGTAGTAAAGACCTGAGCAAATCGATTTAACTATATATCAACAAAATGTTAAATAAAACGTGACTTTGTTCACGATCCCGGGAAGCTATGTTACTGATGCCACGCTACATATTCCGTGAACTGGTCGTGATGTGGGTGCCAGGGCCCCAGGAACGGCCATGGCATTGCAGCTTATGCCCGTCGCTCGCTATCATCGGCCGCGGCAAAATTGCCCCGCTTGGGCGCTTGCCCGCAAAATGCCACATAGACAACACCGGTCGGACACCACCCTACCTGTATGCTCGTGCAGGCAGCGGCATACTTTTCCGCGCGGTAATGCCAGTTACGCGTGAGTTGATCACCTATGCGAAAGCCGAGGAAGCAAGCCGTTAAGCGGCCCCATCGAGGACTCTGGCGCACGCTGGTCGTGATCGCCGGCCTTGCCGCGATCACGACGATCGCGGGCGTCGCGGGGGTCGTCGGAGCGTACTATTTCGTGGCCCCGGGGCTGCCGGCCGCGCAAACCATCCGCGACATTTCGCTGCAGATCCCGCTGCGCATATTCAGCCGCGACGGATACCTTATAGAAGAGATCGGACAGCGGCGGCGCATACTTATCAAGTACGAGGACGTGCCGCCGCACGTCGTCGATGCGTTCATCGCCGCCGAGGACCAGCGCTTTTTCGTGCACCCCGGCATCGATTACCGCGGCATATTGCGCGCACTCTCCCAGCTGCTGCTGACCGGCGACGTTGCGAGCGGCGGCAGCACGCTGACGCAACAGCTCGCGCGCAGCTACTTCCTGTCGCTCGAGCAGACGGCCGAACGCAAGTTCAAGGAAGCGTCGCTCGCCGTGCGCATCGAACAGGAGTTCACCAAGGAACAGATCATGGAGCTGTTCCTCAACAAGATGTTTTTCGGCCAGCGCGCATACGGCGTGGCCGCCGCCGCGCAAGTGTATTTCAACAAGCCGCTCGCCAGCATAAGTATCGCGGAAGCCGCAACGCTGGCCGGGGTCCTGCCGGCACCGTCCCGCTACAACCCGGTGCGCAGCGCGGTCAACGCCAAGCGGCGCCGCGGCTACGTCCTCGGGCGCATGCTCAATCTCGGCTTCATAACGCGCCAGGAATACGACGACGCGATGGCGATTCCGGTCGAGTCCCGCATGTTCGGTGCCGCCGTCGAGCTCAACGCGCCGTACGTCGCCGAGATGGTTCGGCGCGAGATGCTGTCGCGTTATGGAGAGGAAACCTACACGGCCGGCTTCCAGGTCGTCACGTCACTCGATTCACGATTGCAGAAGGCGGCCAACTACGCATTGCGCAACGGACTCCTGGAATTCACCCGCCGCCGCGGCTACCGCGGCCCGATCGCGACCGTGGAGTTGCCGCCGGAACTGCCGGGGCTGGAGATCGCGGAGTGGCCCGCCGAAACGCTGGAAGTGCTCGACCAGTACGCGCCGGGCGGCCTGTCCGTGGCGCTGGTCACGCAGATCAACGAGAACAACTCTGCCGACATCGTATTTCGCGACGGCACCGCGGCGACGATACCGTGGCGCGGTATCAGCTGGGCGAAATCGTTCATCGATCGCGAAACCACCGGCCCGGCGCCGGAGACGGCAGCCGAGGTTCTGGCGGCGGGCGACATTATATACGTCATGCCCACGAGCGCCGGATTCTGGGCACTCGCGCAGGTTCCAGAGGCACAGGGCGCGCTGGTCTCGGTCGATCCGGAAGACGCCGCGATCACCAGCCTGGTGGGCGGCTTCGATTTCGCGACCACGAAATTCAACCGCGCCACGCAGGCTTTCCGGCAGCCCGGCTCGTCCTTCAAGCCGTTCATTTATTCGGCGGCGCTCGAGCAGGGCAACACCCCGGCCACGGTCGTGCTCGACGCGCCCGTCGTGATCACGTCGTCCGAACTGGAAGCAGTCTGGCGGCCGATCAACTACAGCGGCCGGTTCTACGGGCCGACGCGCATGCGCGAAGCCCTCGTGCGCTCGATGAACCTCGTGTCCGTGCGCCTGCTGATTTTCGAGACCGGGATCGGCAACGCCGTGCGCCATATTGCGAAATTCGGCTTCAACGACGCCGCGTTGCCGCGCAACGGTTCACTCGCGCTCGGCGGCGGCAACGCGACACCGCTCGACATGGTGCAGGGCTACGCGACGATCGCCAACGGCGGTCATGCCGTAAAGCCCTACGTCATCGACGCGATTTACGGCGCCGACGGTTCGACCCTGTACCGCGCGAATCCGGCCGTGGTTTGCGAGCCCTGCCTGGCGGAGCCGGAGGACGATTACGTACCCGACCCGGCGGAAGCGCTGACGCTCGAGGAAATGATGGACATCGCGCCCTTCCAGCGGCCGGACGCCAGCACGGCGCCGGAGCTGTTCGCCGATATCAATGCCGCACCGCAGGCGGTGGCAAAGCAGAATGCCTACCTGATCCAGGACATGATGCGTGACGTCATCCGCCGCGGCACCGGCCGGCGCGCGCTCGTGCTGGGCCGGAGAGACCTGTCCGGGAAAACCGGAACCTCGAACGACCGCCGCGACGCCTGGTTCGGCGGGTTCAACGCCGATCTCGCGGCCATCGTATGGGTCGGTTACGACGACGACCTGCCGCTGGGCCCGGGCGAGGAAGGCTCGCGCACGGCGTTGCCGGTGTGGATCGAGTTCATGCGCGAGGCACTGCGCGATGTGCCGGAAAACCAGATGCCGATGCCGCCCGGCATCGTCTCCGTACTGATAGACAAGGAGACGGGCTGCCCCGCGCGGGCAGGCCAGGGCAACGTCACGTTCGAGGTATTCCGGCAGGAGCACGTGCCCGAGTGCGAGTCGGTCGAGGAGTTACCCGACATCTTCAACGACACCACCGGCGCCGAGGACGGCGCGGACGAGGAAGCCGAAGAGTCGGAAGAGTCACTGTTCTGATTCCATGCCGAAGAAAAGAACCAACAACGGGGAGCGAGCGCGCCTCATGGTGGCGCAGGAAGCCGCACGCATCATCGTCAACCAGGGTATGCGCGACTACGGAGCCGCCAAGAAGAAAGCAGCCGAACGCCTGGGCCTCGAGGCTCGCGGCTCGTTGCCCGGCAATACCGAGATCGAGCAGGCGGTGAGCGAGCATCTGCAGCTGTTTGCCGGCGATTCGCACGCCGACCTGCTGCAGGCCATGAGGCAGGCAGCGCTATCGGCGATGGAAATGTTGTCTCCGTTCACGCCGCGCCTGGTCGGTCCCGTGCTCAACGGAACCGCCGACGCAAACTCGGCGGTCAACCTGCACGTGTTCGCCGACAGCGCGGAGTCGGTGGCTCACGCCCTCGATCAGAGGGGCCTGAACTACAAGCCCTACGAACGCCGCCTGAAGAGCCGGCGCAATCGCGCCGAGACCTACGCCGGTTTCGAATTCCATCACGGCGAAGCCTCGGTGCAGGCCACGGTATTCCCGGTGGACGGCATCCGCCAGGCGCCGATCAGCCCGATAGACGGCAGGCCGATGAAACGCGCGGACGAGAAGGCCGTGCGGGATCTATTGCGTCAGCGCTTCTCCACCGGGATGTAATCCCGTTCGGCGGCGCCGACGTATAGCTGCCGCGGCCGCGCGATTTTCTGGTTCGGATCCGAAATCATCTCGCGCCAGTGCGCAACCCAGCCGACCGAGCGGCCGAGCGCGAACATGACCGTGAACATCGACGTCGGTATGCCGAGCGCCTTGTAAATGATGCCCGAGTAGAAATCCACGTTCGGATAGAGATTCTTCTCTTTGAAGTAATCGTCGTTGAGCGCAACTTCCTCGAGTTTCCGGGCCAGCTCAAAGAGCGGCGTCTCGTTGTTGTTCGGCAGCGCGTCGAGCACCTTGTGAGCCATCTCGCGGATGATCGTCGCGCGGGGATCGAAGTTCTTGTAGACGCGGTGGCCGAAACCCATGAGACGGAACGGATCGTCCTTGTCCTTGGCTTTCGCGATGTACTTGTCGATCTGGCTTACGTCGCCGATCTCGGCGAGCATCCTGAGGACCGCCTCGTTGGCGCCGCCGTGAGCAGGCCCCCACAACGCGGAGATACCGGCCGCGATCGCCGAGTACGGGTTCGCGCCCGAGCTTCCGGCCATGCGCACCGTCGACGTCGAACAGTTCTGTTCGTGATCGGCGTGGAGAATGAACAACAGGTCGAGCGCCTCGGCCTGGATCGGGTCGATCTCGTAGGGCTCGGCCGGCACGGAAAACATCATCTGCAGGAAGTTTTCCGTGTAATTGAGCTTGTTCTTCGGATACATGAACGGCTGGCCGGTGCTCAGCTTGTAGGCGGCCGCCGCGATCGTCGGCAGTTTGGCGACGATTCGGTGCGCGAAGATATCGCGGTGCTCCGGGTTATGTACGTCCGTCGTGTCGTGATAGTACGCCGACATGGAGCCGACAACCGCCGACAACATCGCCATGGGATGCGCGTTGTAGCGGAAACCCTTGAAGAAGTTGAGCATGCCCTCGTTGAGCATGGTGTGCGTGCGGATGGTGGTGTCGAATTCCTCGAGCTCGTCCGCCGTCGGCAACTCGCCGTTGAGCAGCAGGTAGCAAACCTCGATGAAGGTCGAATTTTCGGCCAGCTGTCCGACCGGGTAGCCCCGGTACATCAGGATGCCTTTTTCGCCATCGATGAAGGTTATGTCAGATTTGCAGCTGCCTGTCGCAATAAAGCCGGGGTCATAGGTAAACACCCCCTGTTCACGGTACAGGCGTCCGATATCGATGACGTCAGGGCCGGTTGTACCCTTGTGGACAGGCAATTCCAGTTCGCGACCGTCAGGATTGATCAGTCGAAAGGCTTCCTCGGTCATGGTTATCCCTTTTCGTTGTCTGCCGTAGCAAAAATCGGCCCACAAGGATACCAAAGCCCGGGTCTTTACGACCTAGGGATTATCCACATGTCCAATGTCCGGGGGGGGCAGAATCCGCCCGGAAGGGAATCGCCGGCCAGCTCAGCTAATGCCGTACTTGCGGCGGAACTTGTCAACCCGGCCGCCCGTGTCGACGATCTTCTGCTTGCCCGTGTAAAAAGGATGACAGGAAGAGCAAACCTCGATGACGAGGTCTTCGCCGAGCGTCGAACGCGTCGTGAATTCGTTGCCGCAACTGCAGGTGACCTTGATGTCCGAGTAGTTGGGATGGATTTCGGCTTTCATGGCTGGATGTCTCTTCGGGTGCCGTCAAAAAGGGCCGCGTAGGATATAGCTAAGTGAGGACGGCCGCAAGTGCCCTCGCCACGCCCTGCCGGGCACCCTGCATTATCCACAGAAGCTGTGGATAAACCTGTGGAAGGATTTTGAACGAGTGCCATAAGGTGCGGATTTTCAAAGCGGCTTGCCAATATGACTATTTTGTGTCCACTTTAATAAAGCCTTTTAAATCATTTGTTTACTGACGTTTCTCGACCCTTAGAGTGAATTCGGGCGCTTCCGGCACTGAAAATATAGGGGTACGCGCCGCAATGTGCATAAATTGACCGGCCCGGATACGGCCGGGCCCCATCAATCGGGCAGAAAATGCGCCTGCAGGTCGTTGAGAAACTGCCGGCCCCTGGGCGTCGGCTGCCAGTGTCCCGCTTCCCCGCCGGCGACCAGGCCGCGGGTTTCCAGCGGCAGAAGCCGCTCCCGCAGGACCCGCAAAGGCAGCCGGGTTCTCTCCTCGAACAGCCGCTCGTCGAACCCGTCGACGAGCCGCAGGGCGTTGAGCATGAACTCGAACAGCAGGTCGCCGTCGCTGATCGTCTGCGCCCCGCCCGGTTCGCCGCGGGTTTCCATCTGCTGCATGTACTGCAGCGGATTCGCGGGTTTCCGGTAGCGGACGATACCGGCGGGCGTCGTCAGCTTGCCGTGCGCCCCGGCGCCCGCCGCGAGGTAGTCGCCGAACGACCAGTAATTGAGATTGTGACGGCAGCGGCGCCCGCCCCGTGCCCAGGCGGACACCTCGTAGCGCTCGAAACCGAGCTCGGCGAGCCTCGCCTCGCCCGCTTCCTGGATCGCGAACGACAGGTCCTCATCGGGCATCTCCGCCGGCGGGCGGGCGTAAAAAACGGTGTTCGGCTCCAGCGTCAGCTGGTACCAGGAGAGATGCGTGGGCTCGAGCGACGCGGCCGCGTCGATGTCCGACAGCGCCGCGGCGACGTCCTGGCCGGGCAGCGCATACATGATGTCGATGTTTATATCGTCGAATCCCGCGCCAGCGGCCTCGGCCGCGGTCATACCGATGTCCTCCACCCCGTGGATTCGGCCCAGCACGGCAAGGCTGGCGGGATCGAACGACTGGGCGCCGATCGACAGGCGATTCACGCCTGCGTCGCGATAACCCCGGAGGTCGCCACGCTCCACGGCGCCCGGGTTCGCCTCCATCGTGATCTCGATATCGTCGGCGCAGGCAAGCTGCGAGCGCACGACGTCCAGCAGGCGGCCAATCTCGTCGGCGCGAAACAGGCTCGGCGTGCCGCCGCCCAGGAAAATACTGACGAGCGGCCGGCCGTCGGCGCTGGCCGCTTCCGCTTCGATGTCCCTGCAGATCGCATCCAGGTAGCGGCGCCGGGATGCGTCGTCGCCGCCGGCGTAGGAGTTGAAGTCGCAATACGGGCATTTCTGCACGCACCACGGCAGGTGCACGTACAGCGACAACGGCGGCGCCGCTCCCTCAAGCATAATGCTGGCGCAGCATGCCGGCGAGCGCCGTCAGCGCCTTGCCGCGATGGCTGAGGGCGTTCTTCAGCTCAGGTCCGAGCTCGGCCGCAGTTCGGCCGCATTCGGGATCGAGGAACACGGGGTCGTAACCGAAGCCACCCGCTCCCCGCCGCTCGGCGAGAATCCTTCCCGGCCAGCGGCCCTCCGCGACCAGCGACGTCGAATCGTCGGTGGACACGTAGACCGCGCAGCAATGGAAGGCGGCCGTGCGCTTGTCGTCGGGCACGCCCGCGAGTTCCCGCAGCAGCTTGTCGATATTGCTCTCGTCGGTCGCGCCGGCGCCGGAGTAACGCGCCGAGTAGACGCCGGGCCGGCCGTCGAGCGCGTCCACGACGAGTCCCGAGTCGTCCGCGATCGCGGGCAGGCCGGTCATCAGCGACGCGTGGCGCGCCTTGATCAGGGCATTTTCCACAAAACTGGATCCCGTCTCGTCCGCATCGCCAACATCGAGCTCGGTTTGCGGCACGACCTCCACGCCGAGTTCGCCGAGGATGCGGCGGATCTCCCGGACCTTGCCCGGGTTACCGGTCGCCAGGACGATCTTGTCGGGCAGGGGCATCGCGTCAGCCGCCGGTGCCGGCGAGCGCTTCATCCTGTGCGGCGACGATGTACTCGATGCCGAGTTTGGCGAGGCCGATCATCTCCGCGAATTCGTCGTCAGTGAACGCGTGACCCTCGGCCGTGCCCTGGATTTCTATGAAGCGGCCCGCTTCGTTCATGACGATGTTCATATCGGTCTCGGCCTCGGAGTCCTCGTCGTAGTCCAGGTCGAGTACCGGGGTGCCGCGGTAAATGCCGACGGACACGGCTGCGACCCGCCCGTGCAGCGGGTTCTTCCCGACGCCTTTGCCGCTCGCCAGGCGCTGCATCGCCAGCGCGAGCGCGACGTAGCCGCCGCTGATAGCCGCGGTGCGCGTACCGCCATCGGCCTGGATGACGTCACAGTCCACGGTCACCATGCGTTCGCCGAGCGCCTCGAGATCGGTGACGGCGCGCAGCGAGCGGCCGATCAGGCGGGATATTTCCTGGGTCCTGCCGCTTTGTTTGCCACGGGCCGCCTCGCGCGCCGAGCGCGTGTGCGTCGCCCGGGGCAGCATGCCGTATTCGCCGGTCACCCAGCCCCTGTTCTTGCCGCGCATCCATACGGGAACGCGGCTCTCGACGCTCGCCGTGCACAATACGCGCGTGTCGCCGAATTCCACCAGCACGCTGCCTTCCGCGTGGCGTGTGAAATCGGGCGTAAAACATACTCGGCGAATCTCGTTCGCCTGCCGGCCGCTGGGGCGCATCATCGCTCTCCGCTCTTGGGGTTTTCGGTATTCAGTCGCCGAGCCACCGCAGCGCGGCGCCGGTCGTATTGTCGCTGTAGGGTGAGTTTACGTTCAACGCCTTGATGCTGAGCGCCTTCAGGTTCTCGCCGATATTGTCCTCACCAGGCACGGCAAGCGCAGCGACATCCTCTTCGCTCAGGCCGGACCAGAGTCCGTCGGTGCAGGCCAGCAGGACGTCACCCGGCTCCAGTGCTTGTTTGTGGGTTATCGACATGTCCGGTACGGGGGCGTCGCCGCCGATACAGCACTCCACGAAATTACGCATCGGGTGATCCTGCGCTTCTTCTTCCGTGATGGCGCCCTCCTGGATCAGCACCTCCACGTGACTGTGGTCGCGGGACCGGGAGAGCACCCTGCCGCCCCGAATCTGGTAGATACGGCTGTCACCGATGTGCGCCCAGTACGCACCGCCTTCCTGCACGAGGCAGACGGCGCAGGTCGCCCGCGGCCGGAAGTCCACCGCCACTTCGCTGCCGAGAGCCACGACCTTATCGTGGGCGCGTGCCAGGGCCGTGTACAGAAAGCCCTGCGGGTCGAAAATCGGTAGCGTGGACGACATGAACATTTCCTGCACGACCTTGAGGCCGGTCTCGGCGGCGCGAGCGCCGTCAGAGTGTCCGCCCATGCCGTCGAACACGAGCATGATTGCAGCCTCGTCTGCCACGACGACCGCCGCACGATCCTGGTTGTCCTGCCTGTCGCCAAGAGCGGAAACTTTTGCGTATTCGACCTGCATAGTGGGGTGCGCTTAGAATGATCGGCTGCCGAGACGAACCATGGTCCCGGGTGACGGGGCGAAAGTATGCCTGCCCCCCTTTCGAAAAAATGTGATCGATACGTCACAACCGGAGACAGCTGCCAATGTTACACAGTATGACAGGCTTTGCGCGCGAATCGCGTGACGCGGAAATCGGCGCACTGACCTGGGAAATACGCGCGGTCAACCACCGTTACCTCGACGTGCAGTTCAGGCTTCCGGACGAGATGCGCCCGCACGAGCAGACATTCCGGCAGGCAGTCGCCGCAAAACTGAATCGCGGCAAGATCGAATGTTCCCTGAATTTCCGCCGCGCTTTCGACCACCAGTCGGAATTGCAGATCAATACCGAGCTCGTCGAACTGATCGGCAAGCGCATCAAGGAGATGTCCGCGGAGCTTCCCGCAACCGGCGCCGTCAATCCTTTCGACGTGATGCGCTGGCCGGGTGTCGTCGAGCAGGCCGACATCGAGTCCGGGCCGCTGTTCGAGGCCGCGCTGCCGCTGCTCGAGAAGACGCTCGACGCGATCATGGCCATGCGCGCGTCCGAGGGCGCCCGTATCGCGGAAATGATCGAGTCCCGCTGCGCCGACATCGCGTCCATATCGAAGTCCGTGCGGGCGCGCATGCCCGAGGTGCTCGAAGCGGCCCGGGCGAAACAGCGCGAGCGCATCGGCAAGCTCGACGTCGAAGCCGATCCGGCACGGCTCGAAACGGAGCTCGCGCTCATCGCCCAGAAACTCGACGTCGACGAGGAACTCGACCGCCTCGACAGCCACCTCGTCGAGATACGCGACATCGTGCAGCGCGACGAACCGGTGGGCAGGCGTCTCGACTTCCTCATGCAGGAACTCAATCGAGAGGCCAACACGCTGGCATCGAAATCGAACGACACGGAAACGACACGGGCGTCCGTCGAATTGAAAGTGCTGATCGAGCAGATGCGCGAACAAATCCAGAACGTCGAGTAGTCTCCTGCATGTCCAGTACTCCCTGCCGCCTGTTCGTCATCGCCGCACCGTCCGGCGCCGGCAAAACCACGCTCGTGAAAGCGCTGACGACGCGCAACCCGGAGCTCCGGTTTTCGATTTCCTACACCACGCGGCCGAAACGCCGAAATGAAGCGCATGGGGTCGACTACCTGTTCGTCGACAGGGAAGAATTCGATCGCCTGCGCGCCGACGGAGCACTGCTCGAATCGGCAAACGTGTTCGACAACTTTTACGGCACCAGCCGCGCGCAGGTCGAAGGTCACCTCGCCGCCGGCCATCACGTGGTCCTCGAAATCGACTGGCAGGGCGCGCGCCAGGTCCGCGAAGCGATGCCGGACTGCATCACCGTATTCATCCTGCCGCCGTCGCGGGAAGAACTGGAGCGGCGCCTGCGCAGCCGCGGCACCGACAGCGAGGTAGTCATCGAACGGCGCCTGCGCGACGCGCTCTCCGACATGTCGCACTGGGACGAGTTCGACTACGTGATTTTCAACGATGACCTCGACCGGGCCGTGGCCGACCTCGAGGCGGTGCTGGCGGGGCACGGCGAGGCGAGCGCGACGGACGATCCCGGCATCCGCGCCGCCGCGAGCGCACTGCTCCGCTGAACCGCGATCGCGCGCCGGGGCGCGCTCCTACGGCACCGTTTACCCTTGTTGGAGCGGGCCTGGGCCCGCGACCCATCGCGGTTCGAGAACCGCTCCTACAGGGCGGCCTGCCGATGTCATAACTTCTGGTTATAAGGGCTAGATTCCTCGCCATCCCTTGCGCTACGCTGCGCGACCTGTTTTGAATCAGCCCGTTCGGTAGCAAGCGCCGCCGGATATGAGAAAGGAAGACCACAAATGGCCAGGATTACCGTCGAGGACTGCCTCGAAAACATCGACAACATCTTCGAGATGGTGCTCGTCGCGGCAAAACGCGCCCGGCGCGTCGCCCACGGCGCCGACCCCATGGTGGACCTCGAGAACGACAAACCCACCGTTATCGCGCTGCGCGAGATTGCGGAGGGCCACGTAACGCCCGCCATTCTCGACGAGATCGACCAGCCTCCGGCGGACGACCTGATGCAGTCCCCGGAGTCGAGCGACGACTTCCACGTGCGCGGAATTTCGATCGGCGACTGACGCGCTACCCGCGGCTTTTCGCGGGTATGATTGGCGTATGGATTACGCCGCCACCATATTGTCCAAGCTGCCCGGTGCGTCGAAGCGCGACCACGGCATGCGGCATCTGGTGAACACCCTGCAGGCCTACCTGCCGCAGGAGCAGGTCGATACGATCGTCCGCGCCTATGAGTTCGGCGCGGCAGCGCACGAAGGGCAGACCCGCAAGACCGGCCAACCCTATATTTCTCATCCGGTCGCAGTGGCGCAATCGCTGGCCGAGATGTACCTCGACTCCAAGGCGATCATGGCGGCGATCCTGCACGATACCGTCGAGGACACGGAAGCCACGCTGGAGCAAATCGAGGAAAATTTCGGCGAGGAAGTCGCGCTGCTCGTCGACGGCGTCAGCAAACTCGATCAGATCCAGTTTCGCTCGCGTGCCGAGGCCCAGGCCGAGAGTTTCCGCAAGATGATGCTGGCGATGATCGAGGACATTCGCGTCATCCTCGTCAAGCTCGCCGACCGGCTGCATAACATGCAAACGCTCGACGCGATGCCCGCCAGCAAGCGCAAACGCATCGCGCGCGAGACCCTCGACATCTATGCGCCGATCGCCAACCGCCTCGGCATCAACCGCTTCAAGGTCGAACTGGAAGACCTCGGTTTCCGCTACCTGCACCCGCTGCGTTACCGGGTGCTCGATCGCGCACTGAAGAAAAGCAAGGGCAGCCAGCGGCAGATCGTCAAACGCATTTCCGACGAGATCGGGAAGACGCTCGAGGCAGAGGGGATTGACGGGCAGGTCTCCGGCCGCGAAAAGCACCTGTACAGCATCTACAAGAAGATGGCCGAGAAGAAGCGCATGCTCTCGGACATCGTCGACGTCTACGGTTTCCGCATCATCGTTGACGACGTGAGCACCTGTTACACGGTGCTGGGTCTCGTCCACGGCCTTTACAAGCCCGTGCCCGGGCGCTTCAAGGATTACATCGCCATACCGCGCATCAACGGCTACCAGTCGCTGCACACCACCCTGTTCGGTCCCAAGGGGCTGCCGCTGGAGGTGCAGATCCGGACCCGGCAGATGGACCGGGTCGCCGAGGCCGGTGTTGCGTCCCACTGGCAGTACAAGGCCGAGGACAAGGAAGACGCGACACCGCAGCGGCGCGCTCGCCAGTGGCTTGCGAACCTCGCGGAACTGCAGAAGACGGGAACCTCGGAAGAGTTTCTCGAGAGCGTCAAGGTCGACCTGTTTCCCGACAAGATTTACGTATTCACGCCCAAGGGCGACATCATGCCGTTACCGAAGGGATCGACGACGGTGGATTTCGCCTACGCAGTGCACACGGACATCGGCAACCGCTGTGTGGCGGCGAAAGTCGACAGGGCGCTCGTGCCGCTGCGCACGGAGCTGCACAACGGCGAGACCGTCGAGGTCGTTACCAGCCGCGGCGCGAGGCCGAACCCGAATTGGCTTACGTTCGTGCGCACCGCGAAGGCCAGGACCGCGATCCGCAACCACATGAAGAAGATGCGCTCGGCGGAGTCGATCGACCTGGGCAAGCGCCTGCTCGACCGCGCATTGAAGGACCTCGGTTCCTCCCTGCGCAAGGTCGGCAAAGTGCGCATGAAAGCGGCGCTGGAGGAACTGGGGCTGAACAATACCTCGGAGCTGTTCGAACAACTCGGCCTCGGCGAACGGCTCGCGCCGCTCACGGCGCGCCTGCTGCTCGGCATCGACGAGGAAGGCACGTCGCAGACGAGCCACGCGAGCCTGACGATCGCCGGCACCGAGGGCATGGTCGTGAGCTACGCGAAATGCTGCTACCCGATTCCTGGCGACGAAGTCATGGGCTACCTCAGTTCCGGGCGCGGCATCGTCATTCACCGCAACACCTGCGGCAACCTCTCGAACTTCCGCAAACACTCGGAGAAGTGGATCGCCTGCAGCTGGGAGCACGGCATCGACCGCGAGTTCGCGAGCCAGATCAAGGTCGAGACGATCAACAAGCCCGGTGTGCTCGCCGAAGTCGCAGCCACGATCGGCGACTCCGGCTCCAACATCGAACAGGTCGAGGTCGTGGGCCGGCACGACGACTGTTCGGTACTCTCGTTCCTCATCAAGGTAAAAGACCGCAAGCATCTCGCCCGCATCCTGCGTGACGTGCGCAACATGCAGAATGTCGTGCGTGTCGCCCGTGACTGCGCCTGAGAAAATAAAGACCGGATGGATTCATGACCAAAGCAGCGATTCACACAGATAAGGCGCCCGCCGCCATAGGCACCTACTCCCAGGCCATCGACGCCAATGGCCTCGTGTTCCTGTCCGGGCAGATCCCTCTCGATCCCGCGACGATGGAAATCGTCCACGGCGACTTCGAGACACGCGCGCGGCGCGTGTTCGACAACCTCGCCGCAGTTGCCGAGGCCGCGGGCGGGACCCTGGACGACGTCGTCAAGCTGACGGTATTCCTGACCGACCTCGGCAATTTCGCAACCGTGAATGCCGTGATGGAGGACTACTTCAAAGAGCCGTTCCCAGCCCGCGCCGCGGTCGGCGTTGCATCGCTGCCCAAAGGCGTCGACGTGGAGGCGGACGCGATTCTAGCCATACCCCGGTGACAGTCGAACTC
>Ga0316190_10001096_pt1 | contig 19428 bp, 7 predicted proteins | sample Eddworburrow2_MG_FD_204929 | JGI IMG/M metagenome (GOLD analysis project Ga0316190, IMG submission 204929) | Coastal sediment microbial communities from Maine, United States - Eddy worm burrow 2 | ecosystem: Environmental > Aquatic > Marine > Coastal > Sediment | place: USA: Maine | collected... | reverse complement strand
CTGTAGTGATATCTTCCAGCACAATGGAAAAACCGGTTGTGCAATTATTTTCATCATGTAAAGAACCAATAAAAAAATTCCCCCAACGAAATCCGTCTCCCTTTGGGATGAAGCGGGCCTCAAACTGTACGGCCTCAATCTCCATCTTCATTAATCTCTCCAGATAATCAATGGTTATCTCTCTGTCATTGAGATAGATTAAGTCTGTCAACGCGCTTCCCCGAAGAGATTCGGCATCGTAAGCAAATAGATTCAGAAAGAAGTCGTTTGCCTCTGCTATCTTTTTGTTAGCATCCAGATAGACAATGCCGACACCGGCATTCTCAAATGCCCCCCTAAACAGTGTCTCACTCTTTCTCAACTCCTTCGTTCGCTGGTTAACCAATGCTTCAAGGTTCTGCTTTACCTTATACAGTTCGAGATGGGTCTCAACACGGGCGAGCACCTCCTCTTGCCGGATGGGCTTGCTGATGAAATCCAGCCCTCCCTCCTGGAAGCATCGCACCTGGTCTTTGATATCGAGTGAGGCGCTGATGAACAAGATCGGCACATCTACCATGCGCGTATCCTGTTTCAGCTGCCTACATAGCTCAAACCCATCCATACCCGGCATCTTGATATCCAGTAGGATCAGATCGGGTTTACGCTGATCCACAGCCTCGAGGGCATCTTGCCCATTGGATGCGGGGCGGACCTTATAACCTTGGCTTGTCAGCAGATCCTTCAGCAGCCGCAAGTTTTCCGGGGTGTCATCTACCACCAGGATATCGGCAGTGGTATTACTGTAAAGAGAGTTATTCATTGTCTGAGCTGCTCAGCCATTCTGCTTCTTGGTCAAACCCAATAGGCTCTTTAGCTTCTTAAAATCCATATCCTCCACTAACCGCTGCAAGGCATTAACCAGCTCAGGATTGGCTCCGCTAAGGCGCTTCAGAACTACGTTTGTCTGCTCCATATCAAGTGCCCTCACGGCATTCTGCAACTCAGTGATCAGATCATCAGGCAGTCCGACCAGCATCTCCGGTGTAACCTGGATGACTGCCTGGCGTTCTTCTGTTTTCTCATCCTCCTGTTTATAAAGGTAGTGCACACTGAGCTGCCTGGCCATACAGTCAAAAATCTCTTCCGGCTTATAAGGCTTTCGTACAAAATCGTCGATAGCCGCTTCCATTACCTCATCTTTCTGCTCTTTGAAGGCGCTGGCGGTGATGGCGGCAATCTTCACTCTATCCCCGCCCGGCAAGGCCCGGATGCGCCGGGTTGCTTCGAGGCCGTCCATCACCGGCATGAGCATATCCATCCAGATGAAGTGGGGCTGCCACTGCTCAAACAGGGCAACGGCCTGCTCGCCATTCTCCGCCTCGCGTATCTCAAAACCTGTTTCGGTCAGTAGGCTGCTCAGCAGCAGCCGGTTCTCGGGATTATCTTCGACTACCAGGATACGCCACGCAGGCTGTCCAGGTTCCAGTCCCAGTACCGCTGGCTTGGTCGCCTCGATGGCAACAGCCTCTACAGGCTCTGCCAGGATCACCGGCAGCTCGACACGGAATAGAGAGCCTTCCCCGGGTTTGCTGGTGACGTTGATCTCGCCTCCCATCAGTTCAACGAAGGACTTACTGATGGCCAGCCCCAGTCCGCTTCCTTTGATATCGTTTCGGACCTTGCCGGCCTGGACGAAGGGATCAAAGATGTGATCCAGTTGCTCCGGTGCGATGCCCGGTCCACTGTCCTCTACTTCGAGCTGCAGGGTGGCCATGGCAGGGTCGTCGCACACGGGCAGGGTGCGGGCGCGTAGCCAGATCCCGCCCTCCCGGGTGAACTTCACCGCGTTATCGAGCAGGTTGATGAGAATCTGGCGCAGCTTACCGGTGTCAGCCTTGATGTGGCGGAGCAGATCTGGATCCAATTCCAGCTCGAATCGCAGCCCGGCACTCTCGGCTCTCACCTCGATCATCTGCCCCATATCCCTCAGCATGAGCGACAGATTGAAGACTGCCGGTTCCAGTTCCACCCGACCGGCCTCGATCTTGGAGAGGTCCAGTACGTCATCGATCATACCGAGCAGGTGTTCGCCGCTACGGTTGATAATGGCGATCTTCTCCTGTTGGGTGCTGGTGGTGTCGGGAGCGCGTGCCAGCATTTCAGAGAAGCCAAGGATGGCGTTAAGGGGGGTGCGCAGCTCGTGGGACATGTTGGCTAGGAAGATGGACTTAGCCTGGTTGGCTGTTTCGGCAGACTCCTTGGTCTCGGTCAGCTCTTCGGTACGTTCGGTCACCAACTCCTCAAGTTGGTCGCGGTGTTTTTTTAGTTCTTCTTCTGCCCGTTTGCGCTCGGTAATATCATCAATTACACCTACAACACCTACAATTTTCTCTTCAGCATCTTTTAGAGGAAAATAGCTTTCTGTTGTCCACCCTTCTTTTCCATCGGATAAGGTATATTTTAATTCTATATTACGAGAAACATCCCCTCTCCTTGCTTTTTTTATTCCTTCCTCAACTTTACCCTTCAAGAATGGATATTTCTCCCAAGGTACTCTTCCCAGAACCTCTTCCTTTTGAGTATGTGAGATCTCTTCCAGAGTTCTGTTAAAACATGTGTATTTAAAATCAGAGTCTAATACAAGTACGCCCTCTTGCATCGATTCGAAAACATTATCAAGTAATTGCTTGCTTTCCAGTAAGGCGCCTTCTGTTCGCTTGAGTTCAAGTTCGGCCGCTGCGCGTATAGCAACAATCTGTAGAACCGACTCTATCAGCTTGAGCTCAGTCAGCGGTTTGGTGTCCATCAATGCAATCAGACCGATCGGTTCTCCCAAGGCATCCCACAGGGGGATGCCGATATAGCTCTCTGCCTCCATCTCGACAAGCAGTTGATCATGGGGAAATTGTCGGCAGACATCCCGAGGATAGCTACACAGTTTTTCCCCCATCACATGTTCACAGGGTGTGCCTTTCAGTGGGTATTCAATATTCTCAGTTATGCTCCCCCCGGCGTAGAGGGCCACGGTCACAGCCGTTTTGTCATCGGCCAATTTGTCGATAAAGGCATACTGCACCCCAAATGATTCCGCCAAATAGGTTGCAAGAGATTGAAGAAAATCCTCGCCCGTGATGCTCCAGCCCTGTTGTGCTGTGAAATAGAGCACCTCCTCGATACGCTTACGCTCGCTGATATCCAGAATCGAAGCATTACTACCGACATATTCTCCCTGCTCATCATAGATTCCCTTGACGTAGCTAATGCAATCAACCGTTTTACCCCGCTTGGTGGCATAGCGCTTTTCGACAACAAAATGATCGGTCTCTCTGCTGATCAATCTGCCAATCAGTTCCTTACTTTTTTCAACGGAATCGGGGTGAGTCACATCAGCCATACTCATTGCACCAATCAGCTCCTCCTCCTCATATTCGAGTAACCGGCAAAGAGCGGAATTAACTTGCTGAAATTTGAAATCCGGTCCCGTCAAGCCGATGGAGTAGAGTGAGTTGTCAAAGAGTGACCGGTAATAGGATTCACTCTTTTTTAGATCGGCCGTGCGCCGATTGACCGTGCGTTTCAGGCTCATATTCCAGAAGACGAACAGGATAAATCCTGCTACAGCCAGCAATACGATCTTCCAAATTAGCCCGTAGTCAAGCTTCGGTTCATACTCTACCGACATCCACCGGTCACGGATGATTTCATGCTCCTCCGGCATCATAGCGGCGATGCTCTTGTCGATGATGGAGGCCAGCTCTGGCCAATCCTTGCGCACCGCAATCTCCAGACGATTGGGTTCGAATGGGGCAGGCGCTGCTACCACAATGTTCGGCAGGCCGAGTTCCAGGCTTAGGTAATGTCCCGCCATCAGGCTGCTCACATAGGCGTCTGCCTGACCGGCAGCCAACTGTTTGAGCGCCTCGCTGGAAAAGTCGGCTTCGACCAGTTGCAGTTCGGGATAGTCACGCTTCAGCAGTTTGTGGATGGCGTAATTTGATTCCACAACCACTCGCTTGCCGGTGAGGTCCTCCATGCTGAGGATGCGTTCGCTATCTTGACGTTGGAAGATGACGAATGGGGAGACAACATGGGGCTGGGTAAAGGTCGCAACCCGTTCCCGCTCGGCATTCCGCTGCCAGCCCGGCTGGACCGCTATGCCACCGGATTTCTGCATAGAGGCGATGGATTCGGCAATATTCAGTCCCAGCACATAGTCACATTCAAGATCGTATGCCATGCAGATAACTTGCACGTAGTCGATGGACATCCCTTGTGGAATGCCTTCGGCAACGAAGTGGAAGGGCGGGTAGTCTCCCACCCGCACAGGGACCTTGGGTTTGGTTGCCAGCCATTCACGCTCCTGGGTGCTCAACTGCACCTGCTCCCTAATCCGGAAAGCCAGTGGAGCAAGGTTCGGATGGGCTTTGAGCCAGGCTTGATCTTTTTCCGTCAGAACATCCAGTAGGGTTTTTCGCGCCTTTTCTATATGTGTCCATCGGTTAGCGATGGCGTTGAGCTTGGCCTGGCCGATAGCATCAAGCGCTTTGTTCATGATCGAGACGAACTCCGGCCAATCGCGCCTTATGGTTGCGACCGCATCGGCAGGGTATTGCTCCGAAAAGTAGACCGGCTCAATGCCTACGAGCATCTGTTTTCCAATGAGGTAATTGTGATAGCTGAGTCCAAAGGCGACATCAGCTTTCCCCTTGAGCACCAGCGTCAACATCTCCTGTGCAGAGTCCACCTCAATGATCTCGATCTTGTCTCTATAGGGAGCCAAGGCCTTTTCAACGACATAGACCCCCTTGAGTATAGCGACTCGTTTTCCGAGCAGATCTTTTTCGCTATTGATGTCGAAGGGTGCATTGGTTCTGGCAAAGATTGCAGGTGTCCCTTTGGCAAGCGTCTTTGAATGGAGTAGGCCCATCGATTTTGCCAAAGAGGGGGCAGCCACGAGTAGTCCGTCAGTCTCTCCCTGCTTCGCCTTTTCAATGGCTGCCGACCATACGTCGATTTCGATCTTTACCTTCAGGCCCGTTATCGCTTCAAATTCGTCATAGATGTCGACGAGAAGGCCTGAAGGTGTTCCGTCTTCGGCCACCACGATTAGTGGCTCAATCTCCGAGGTGAATCCAAGCGTTATTTCAGGGTGGGCCTTGAGCCAGGCCTTTTCTTTATCGGTCAGTTGCTCGCGTACGGACGGTGTTTTTGCTTTTGACACATCCGATGCCCTCCACTTCTCCAGGATGGCGAGGCGCTCACCCTGCGGGATTGCCGCCAGCGCCTTGTTGATGATCGACTGAAGTTCGGGCCAGTCCTTACGGATCGAGTAGAGCATATCGGTGTCGCTACCCGGGACGATGAAGGCGAGGTGAACTTCAGGGATCAACCTCTCCTGGACGGCAAAGCGGATTTGAATGCTGCTGATCACCGCATCGACCTCTCCACTGGTCAACAGTGAGATTAACTCATCGTCGCTATAGGCAGGCACCCGTTTGATACCAGGGATCTCCCGCAACAGCTTCTCTTCAAGTCTGTTGCCCTTGCGTAGTCCAACACGCCTGCTGGCAAGGTCTTCCATGCGCCGGATATCCCTCGAACGAGTGAAGATGTATTTAGCCACCTTGTAAGGGCTGTTGGTAAAAAGAAAGTGAGCAGCGCGTTCCTCGTGGCGGGCGGAGGCTGCGAGGCCGTCAATCTCCAACGCCTTGGCCTTCTCCACCAGCTCCGACCACTCACCGACCACAAGGCGGATATGTGTCCCGGCGAGGGCGTTGATACGTGTGATCAGATCAGGTTCAATGCCAGAAACTTCTTCAGCTTCATTCGTATAGACGTAGGGTTTCCAATCGCGGTCGGTGCCCAGGACAATCTCTGGGTGAGCCTCAAGCCACTGACGCTCCTTGAGGGTTAACGGAATCCTGCCCACGGGTTCGTTGAGGAATTGTGTATCGGTTGGAAGCTCGGATCGATTGATGCCGTATTGTTGAACAAGATCATAGTCGAACAGCGATATATTGGGACTCTCACGCAGCACCGGTATTGGCACCTGTGCCTCGCCTTTCAGTATCGAGGCAGCCATGGATGCAGCGCTCCTGCCCTGCTCGAATTGACTAACGACGATGCCGCCTATCAGGATTCCCTCTCCGATACCTGGGCGCATTGGGTGATAGATGCGCCCGGCAAAGCTCTCTTTTACCATCTTGAACGAGTCGTGGAGCGACAGGTAGGAGCCGGCCTTGTCCCGTATGGCATTGACATAGACCAGACTGCTCCGGGCAGGAAAGCCACGCAGAGAGGTCTTGAGTTCCTTGAAGCTCATATGGGCAAGTGATAGCACCTGCGTCTTCACCAGCAGCTCGTTGTCGGCCTCCTGACGGAATGCTGTGAGAATGGCCTGCGCCGATGGTGATCCTCCCACCAAGAGAACCAGTGGCTGATCGGGAGCCAGCCTGGCGGCCAGTTCCAAATTAGCTTTCACGGAGGTTTTCTCTATGATCCCAGTGGCCTTGGGGTTCTGATCCTGTGCAAGGGCGAAGTCGATATCGTTGACGCCGAAAAATACCAGCGGCACGTTGCCGAACAGCTCAGAGTGACGCTCTATTGCCGATTTGGTGGCATTGTCGTCCGCAGTCAGGATGAGATCATAGGGCGGCAGCAGGGCGAGTTTCTGTCCCAGGTGCCTGTAAAAGTTATCGATTAGCGTTTCGGAGTAGAAGCGCTTGCTGTCCATGAACTCGATGTCGAGGGTCAGTTCTGGGCGCTTGAAGTCGGCCTCCGCCAGGCCGCTGGTGACCCCGTTGATTTGCTCGAAGACGATGGGATAATTAGGGTGGTAGGAGCTTATCAACAACACCCTCTTCCCATCCGGTGCCGCTTGCGCGTTCCCCATGACCACGACCAAGGCGCACACCGCCAAGATTATTGCCATGAATGCGCGCTGGCCCCACTCAGTCATCTCGTGCCTCCTCAAAAAAGGAAGCGGACCATATATTCGCATATACAGATATGCCCGCTATTCCGATCAAGCTTGTTTTGGAACGGCTTAATATTGTTACTTTCATACCCACTCCCAACGAGGCGTTAAAGTAATAAAAGGGCCAGAATCATTTAACACCGTTTTTCCATTAGCTCGCGGTTTTCGTAACAGTGAAACTCTTTCTCCTGCATCCATAATCGGGAAAGGAACGAATCTTTGTCGTAACTTCATACATACCCATTACCGTCATGCACATATCTATCCGGATACTGTCAGCAGGTCTTTTAACTACCATAGATTTTCCGGGTGCCATCTACCACCAGGGTGGCGTTAGAGGCATTATTGTTGTTCATTTCGGTACTTCATTAACAATAAGGGACAGACCACGATTAACCCATTTATTGAAAGGCCGGTCGGTTTCCCCGGCGACTCACGTTTTCTCAGTTTCTAATCTCATCCTCAACAGGCTCTTTAACGCCCCAAAATCCATCTCCTCCACTCACTGGGCAGTTCGGCTAACATCTCCGGTGTGATCTGGAGGAGTGTCTGGCATTCTTCTATTCTCTCTTCCTCCTAATTATAAAGATAGCGCACACCAAGCTGTCTAGCCATGCAGTCAAAAATCTCCTCCGGCCTTTATGGCTTTCGTACGAAATCGTTGGCACCCGCTTCCGTTACTTCATTTTTCTATTCCGTAAATACGCTGGCTGCCAGCACCACTATTTTACTTCTTCACCACCGCGGTCAGCTTGTAGATTTTGCACGTGGCTTAAATACCATCCACCACTGGCATGCGCCGGGCCATCCAGATGAAGAGGGGAAATGACCGCTAACGCTGGGCAGCCGCCTTTCATATTCAACATGCATAGCTCTTTAAATTAACACCGGTAAATAGCTACTCCACACAAAGCGATCCTTTAACGCTGCAAATCAGCTGCCCCGTACCGCAGAGTAACGTAAGGATCTTAATTTTTAATTTTTAATTTTTAATTTTTGCGGCCTTTATTATACGCTTGGCTGGATTCTGCCGATAAAATAGTTTTAGTTCGTTATAAACTTGATGATAATGCTGGTTCAGATGTTGTGGTGCGGTAAAAAAACATTCACTCACCACAGCAAAGAATTCTGCTGGAGATGTCGCACCATAAGCATTGATACAGGGCTTATGATGGTGTTGCATACGTTCTAGAAGGTGATGGTAGGCATGCTGAAAAACCTCACTCCATTCTTTCGTACTGCTGCCAGCAGGGATGGGTGGCATACCGTTAGCACCCCGGTTTAACATATCAATTTTATGAGCAAACTCATGAATGATGACGTTATGTCCCTCATGGTCTTGCTGCATATCCCGCTCAATGTCATCCCATGACAGAATCACCGGGCCGTGTGACCAGGATTCCCCCGAAAGCAAGGCTTTTTTATGATGTACAACACCAGCTTCATCTCTTTCATCACGCTCCACCCAGAATGCTGTGGGATATATATTCACTTGAACAAAGCCGGAATAAAAATTAAGCCCCAGTTTCAAAATTGGTACACAGGCCTGAGCCGCAATGATCAGTTTCATCTCATCAGTAAGCTTTAACCCCTGCTCACCAACAAATACTTTTTGCTTCAAAAGAACAGAGGTAAGAATCCGTAAATGAGCCTTTTCAACAGGTGTAAGATATCGAATACAGGCAAGCTGCCTGACAACCTTCCAACTGGAAAAGGATACAGTATATTTTTTCAGCGCTGACAGTACCCGCCAGACCTCTAACTTGCGCCATAAATTCATTGTGTATGTGATGCCCTGCTCGTTTTCAAGACCTTATCATTGTCAGCATCATTTTGAATCGTTCGACTGCCTTCAGTGCATGGGGTTCGCCTGCTGGCATGACAAGCATTTCACCCTGTCTTACTACAACGGGATTGCCGGATATCGCAATCTCAGCTACTCCGTCAAGAACACAGACCATGGCGTCAAACGGTACCGTGTGTTCACTTAGCCCTTGGGCTTTGTCAAAGGCAAACAGAGTAATTGTGCCTGCCTCCCTCTCAATTAACGTCTTGCTTACCACGGATGCTTCCTGGTAGGCAATGAGGTCGACCAGGCTGCGTGCAATGTTTTCTTGATCCATTGTGTCTCCCCTCATCTCTATTCTGGCGAATGTCGCAAATAAACCGACTGACGTAGTCTTATAGGTTCCCACGCAGCATTTAAATCAATGGTGAGCATAAACCACGTGCCCACTCTACCTACGTTGTAGCCATTTGTAATCAAGCAGTGATCGACTGCTATATACTGCGGGTTCAACCGATCGATGCTACACATTGCGGGCATTTTACTACTGATGGCATTCGGCAGATACCGACACTTTGGCGCAAATGAAAGAAATAAAGCCAGATGTAATATTAGCCTAACTAGCATTAATCAAGAAATTTTTGGTTCAATTACACACACAAAACAACAGCACTAAAATATAAAAACGTGGGTACAGGGGATATCATCCTTAATCAGATGTATGGGGATTTTAGTCCGCAGGCACTGGGGGAGTGTTTGGCAAAACATAGCGCCAGCCATGTCCACTTGACCTGCAAATCCAGGCTGGGCAGTCACTACTATCCAGCGGATCAAGCGCATTATCCAGTTCGTACTTATCTAACAGCCCATCTCTATCTGTGTCCTTTAAGGCTGGATTGGTATTTAGCTTATATTCATCCAAGTTACTTAGGCCATCACCATCACCATCAAGAATGGCATCAGTAGGATCAGATAAATTTAAGAATGCATATTTACGCTCATAGTCGTCAGGTAGGCCATCCTTATCCGTATCTAAATCAACATTGTTAACCGTTATTGTAACCACCTGATTATCGGTTAACGTACCATCACTCACTGTCACTGTTACTGAGTAAGTACCCGCATCACTGTAATTCGTTGTATAACGGCTAGTGTTCATCCATCCGGCGTATGAGAAACTTAGCTGATCTCCATCTGAATCAGTTGCAGCTGGATTAAATACAACAGTCGCCCCTTCATTAACAGTAATATTCGCAATCGGATCTAATACCGGGGGGGAGTTATCAGAGGAAGGTCTTTGATTTTTTGCTGAAAGATGATGAAGGTACTCCTCAATATTGGTATATCCATTACCGTTTTTATCTAATGCCGAATCATCAACGCTTATATTCAATCCATTTTCAGTTTCCCACAGATCTGCCATCCCATCATTATCTCTGTCTGCAGGGGGGGTTAGATTTGCATAGGTTGGGAAATCATCAGGGAATACAACATTATCTCTTATTGATCCTGTTTTAGCTGCAAAGTCAGTAATGACACGACTGTCTACGGCATCTCTAATCGGGGCAGTTGCTCCAACTTGGGCCAATATATTATTGGCTACAGAGAGGGACATTTCTGAAGTATTTATTTTAGGCGTATCCCACCGTGTTAAACGACGCCAGGCTTCATCTAATGGTTGATTTCGCCATTCAAATCCAACATGCCAGTCTGGATCAGACTGACTTAATCGTGTAGATCCAACATTACCATGCACATAAAGCTGAGGGTTTGGCTCTACATTAATGTCACCTAAAATCACCTCATATGAATACGAGTTTGAATCGTTGCCCTGCTTAGCATAGTTATTATCCCAGTTGACCTTAGCTGCCCCCGCACTTGTTGGTGCTAACCCGCCATACCAGTTATAAACAACATTATTAACTACATCTACACGTGTATCGACATCAGCAGGTGAGGCAATCATAGGGTTTCGCGCCCTATTATGTGCTATGTAGTTATGGTGAACCGTTACTGTATTAGGATATTGATACTTTCCAGAAACTAAAAACCCCTTACTGTGCTCACCTTTAGGGTGGCCAGCATGACTTAACCCTTCAGCAATTATGCTCCACTGGATAGTGGTATTTGTTACACCGCCTGAAAAGGTAACGGTCTCATCTACCCCCCAGCCAAATGAACAGTGATCGATAATAATATTATCGGCATTTATACCGCCCCAGTATCTACCTAGAACATCAAAGGAGTCTAATTGCTCAGGGTTAGCTCCATCGGCAATTCTATGGGAGCCGACACGAAATCGCATATGCCGCATTATCACATCATGGTTTATGATGCTTGTTTGATATCCAGTGACCAATATCCCACCTGGTGAAGTCTCACCCGCAATAGTGAGATATGGTGTATTTATATATAGCTCTGATTCCAGATTAATAATCCCAGAAACTTCAAAGACAATAATCCTATGCCCTGAATCATCTAGCCTTTGTATAAAGTCTTCTTCTGGTTCATACACATATAAATTGGGATTGACCCAATGGCGAGGCGGAGAAGTAACAGCTGCTCTAAAACTCCCAGGACCACTGTCATTTAAATTAGTCACTTTTACAACTTTACCACCTCGGCCTCCAATTGCTTTTGCACCGAATCCTTCTGCACCTGGAAAAGCCGGTAGAAAACCATCACTATTCATTTCATTCACAGTCACACGAACATCTTGACTGACACTCTCCTTACTATCACTTACAGTGACCGTTACAGTGTGCGCACCTGCATCACCAACACTTGTTGTATAACTGCTGCTTGTCATCCATCCCGTATAAGTAAAAGTAAGCACGTCTCCATCAGAGTCATTTGCAGTTGGGTTAAATTCAATAACTTCACCCTCATTCACTATTATGTCTAGAATGGGTACAAGAACAGGTGCATTATTAACTGCCGCAGAGCTATATTCAAAAGCACCCAAATCACTAGCGCTTCCTTCCACTTCTCGTGGAGCTTCATCAGCATGAGGCTTGTACATAGACTGCAATTCATATCCATTTGGAAGAGGCAATGCAGAATCAATAGCATTAGAATTATCAGAAAGCGTATAATCGTGAGTTAATGCATTTGCAAACTCAGGTACTGTACCTGTTAACAAGGTGCCATTGGTATTAACACCCCCTCCCCCTGTACGCTGAGCCTCTTGCCAGTCTCCGCTTATCCAATTGGCCCCTTCAAAATTAGCACTACCATACTGCTCCATTAAGAAAAAATTACTTGTTCCATTCCGATAAATAATATTATTACGTAGTTCTACTAAAGCAGTATTGTTCTCAAAATCAAAAAGCCGCACACGCCAGGCCTGATCAAGATCAGCATTAATGACTACGGTATTGTTATAAAAGTACAAGGTGCCATTTCTGTAGATTTCAGCAACACCAGTGTCACCGCCAAAGTGGATCATATTGGTAGAGAATGGAGAGCCATGTTGTGTGTCATTCAGAATAATATTTCCATATACGTAGCTATCATTGTAGTCAGGTTCATTCATCAAGATGGTATAACTGTTTTCAGCCTCTACCAGATCAAGGGTCCTCTGAGAGCTTTCAATCCAGTTGTATCGAAATACCATGCCTGATGATCGATCTTTAAAAGATGAGCCTAGTGACCCTGCTCTCAATCGCTCGATACGGTTATATTGAAAGGTAATACCTGCTACTTGTGTATAGATATTATGCTGTCTATCAATCCCCTCATTGCCATTGGCATAAATGTAATTCTTTTCAATAAGGACATTGCGCGATGTCTCAGCTTCATCATTATTTTTTGATAAAACAAAAATACCGTTTCCATTATCAGTAATTTCGCAACCACGGATAGTAAGGTTTTCAACTAAAACAGCCCAAATTGCAGCAGCCCCATCTGAATATTGAGCGGGTTGTCCTTCAGCATTTGTGAAGAGTCCACTTGCACCTGTATAGGCACTACTGGAGTGAGCACCTACAAATTTAAGATTTTCAATAATAATGTTGCCTGGCTTATAGCCCCAAGAATCATTTGGCCCTCGCTTAATAATCACAGCACCAAGGTGTTCATCCCATTGGGGTGAAAAAAATCCTGCGAATTGCGAGTCAGTCATGGCATTTTGTGCATCTATTACAGGAAGATCACCGTCAGCATGAGGTACGCCAACTATGCGTATTGGGTTTGCTTCTGTTCCGCGTGATCGTAACCCTATTTTTTCTCTGTAAGGCTCCTCACGCCAATGTATCCGAACGGTATCTCCTTCACTCAGCGTTAACCATGGAACACTGCCCAAAGAGGCGTATGCGCGCCCTGGGCCAACCTCATAGGTTGTCCCTACTGCAGCATTCAAATTTGCTGCAAAAAAGGTCAGCATTAAAAGCAGAAAGAAATGCCGCAGGCGCACGGTTTTTATCATTGGTGCAGATACTAAGGAAAGCAAGAATTCATCCTCTTCTTTTAGGTATATTTTTATACACATGCTGCCTATAAATACCTGGTTTCATACCTTTGAGTATCATTAGGCATTATTACTATTAGATTAAGAATAAGGCACACATACCACCCGAGCTTATACTTAGTATTAAGACTGTACCGAAGCCATATAAAATTGTAGAGACCACTCATCGGATATAGATTCCAGTTATCCGTAACCGCAACCGTTTATCGCTTAGATCAACCACTCATCATTTAATGGCTAAATCAATGGTGAGTGTAAACCACAAGTCCTCTCTACCTATGTTGCAGCCATTCGTAATCAAGCAGTGATCGACGTCTATATGCTGCGGGTTCAACCGATCGATACAACACATTGCGGACATTTTGCTACTGATGGTATTCGGCAGGTAGGACACTGATCGGTCATTCGAAAAGGCGATGGGGTAGCGGCCAATTTTTTTCTTCCTTAGTATCTTTGGAGTTAAGTTCGATTGACTGTATTTTCAGCCTGAACCGAGCGCCTTCAAATTCTTATCTAAGATACTAGTAGTGTCACACTGTCTCAAGAGGCAGTGAGAGCGCAACTGCTGATAGGCAACCAGCTGTGTTCACATCAGCCTACTAAAGCCGCCCAGCACCGGTCAGTCTTGCCTGCCAGTAGGGATTGTCGAGTGATGCATAACTGACCAACTTACCGCTTGACGGTGCATGAATGAAGCGATCGTTACCTGCGTAGATGCCTACGTGAGAGCGCTTGTTTCGAGAGATGGCAAAAAAGAGCAGGTCACCGGGTTGCAATTGGGAAATTCGCACTCTTTTACTCTGGCGATATTGTTCAGTCGTAGTGCGTGAAACCTGTATACCGGCCTTGCGATAAGCGTAGTACACCAAGCCACTACAATCGAATCCACTGGGACTCGCACCGCCATAACGGTAAGGTATGCCGACCATGTCACGTGCGATGGCAAGTCCGCGGTGGGTGCCTGTTTTTGGTTTGTCTGGCGTTTGAGCTATAAAGACGGGTTCGGTAACCGGTTGTTGTTGAGTAGCGGAGATAGAGGTACACCCGGGCAATCCGCTAAGCACCAACAGAATAGCTGTGAAGAATGATATTAGCTGATATTGCGAGGTCAAACTCATGCACGCTCTTTTGTTGATGGATTACCTCTTGAATCGGCCTCTCCTACCAAAGCTTGACCGTTAATCAACCCACTTTGCCTTTTTATTGATTCGATCTGTGCACTGCGTCACACAGTGTTGCTTAGGTAAGTTCTTTCCTTCTATTTAGCTATCTCTTCTATGTTCTGCTTATAAGCTTTATGAAGATGCTTTTATGGAGTCAATCCCATTTTCCTTAACTATCTACCTACGCTGACATCTGAAAGTAATACAAGGCACTTATAACTTCTTCTGGGTTTTCTCCTGCTTGTACTCTTTGTGCTGCACTAGTTCGCATCACTTTACGAGCCTGATGAGTTAACTTTCTTACGACATTCTTATTCATGCCAAATGTTATAGGCATGCCGCGTAGTCAACACACACCTTGGGTATATTGATATTTTTGTGATTTTATAGTTTAGTTACTGCGTACATCATATAGTGCAGCACAGTCATTGCTGCTTCATGCTGCAACCAGGTAGTAAAAAACTATGTTAAAAGTATTTTGTTTATGTGGTTAATATGCAAAAAATAAGATAACTCTTTTTATCTGGACGCATCCCTGACAATAGAGTGAAGTGGTAGAAGGATATGAACCAGTATAACTATGAGCGTTGAATGTCTAAAACCACATTTATATTATTATTAATTGAATAAATTGTGCTTTTAGATATAGAGAAAATGATTTTCAAAGAAATAAATAATTTAAATCATATGTAAAGGAGGTGAAAGCTTTTTATATTATTCTTATAAAAAAATATTAAATTACTTAACTTAAAAAATGGATCACTTCAATTTTTAGCGATTCCAAAACAAGGATTTTTTATGAATAAGAAATACTTTTTTAGTTTTACAATTTTTTTGACACTTTTAATTACGGGCGCGGGTTGGTCTGGTCTGGCTTTGGCGACAGAGGATGTATCCACCACTCATACCGTCAAAAGCTATGTCATTGACGGCCCAATAACAACCATCACGGTGAATCTTCAGGTGCAAAACAATAGTGGTTCCGTCATAAATGATATGACGCTAAGCCCCGCTCCTATACCGAAAGATCTGTTGTTTACGGGGGCAGAGAATTTTGAGCCCTTGTTCCTGGGAGGTATTGCCGTTGGAGGCAATACCTCCGGGGATTATACCATTACAAGCAACAGTGGATTGCCACAGGAAGTGATTGAGTCATTGCCTATCTCCTGGGAGGTGCACTACCTTGATGGTGATGGTCAGGAAAAGTGGGCCATAACCGTTAGCGATATTTCAACTGGAGGAGAGGGGTAATGAAAATAATAAGATTTGGATTTGTTATATCCTTTATTTGTGCCTTCCTCTCTTTTCCCTTAATGGTCATGGCTGAAACGGTGACAGAAGAGTGGGTTAAGTTATATGACGGCGGTAATCTCTATAATGTTGTCGCAGATACTGTCGTCGATGATGCTGGAAACAGCTATGTAACAGGTTATAGCTCTGATGGGTCAAAAAAGGACTTTGTTACGGTAAAATACGACACAAACGGAAATGAAGTCTGGGTAACGCAATACGATAAGACTACAAATGATCAGCCCTATGCCATTGCCCTGGACGGTGACGGAAATGTCTATGTTACCGGATACAGTATCAATTACGGGTCCAGTATGGATTTTGCCACAGTCAAGTACGACACAAATGGAAATGAACTCTGGGTAAGGTATTACAACGGCCCGTCGAATCGTCATGACTATGCTACTTCCATTGCTGTAGATAGCAGTGGGAATGTATATGTTAGCGGTAATAGCCGAGGAGGATGGCCCTGGGACTATGCCACGGTAAAATATGACACAAACGGTAATGAGCTCTGGGCTAAGCGATACAACGGCTCCGGAAATAGTTATGATACGGTTAGTGATATTGCTGTCGATGATGCCGGGAATATCTTCGTCACCGGCACCGGAAACGACAGTACTACAGGTAATGATTATACGACGATCAAGTATGACACAGACGGAAATGAACTCTGGCTGAGGCAATATAACGGTGCTTCAAATTTCCCTGATGGGGCCTCTTCTATTATCGTGGATGCTGCCGGGAACAGTTATGTTACAGGCTATAGCTCCACTTCCGGATCAAATAAGGATTTTGCCACGGTAAAATATGACGCTGAGGGGAATGAACTTTGGGTAAGTCGATACACCGGCCCCGGAGGTAGATTAGATTTTGCCACCAACATTGCCCTGGACAATGCCGGGAACGTTTTTATTACCGGCCGAAGCCAGAGTAGTAGCTGGAACAATGCTTATGTTTACGCGACGATCAAGTATGACACAAATGGAAATGAACAGTGGATAAAGAAACACGGCCCCTTAGCTACTTACAGTAATCCCTCTGACATTGAGGTAGACAATACAGGGAATATTTATGTCACCGGTATGAGCGGCAGCAGGTTTTCCACAATCAAGTATGATACAGATGGAAATGAACTCTGGTTAGAGCAATACGCCAGCCTGGAAAGTAATACACACAAAGCCATTGCTTTAGGCCTGGATAGTGCTGGCAATGCCTATGTTACGGGCTATAAATATACTTATGACGGTCATCGCACGTGGAAAGATTATTCTTATGTCACCATCAAGTACAGCAGCGGTGTCACCGACACCGATGGTGATGGGATCCCTGACATCTCTGACAACTGTGTTTATACCCCCAATCCTGATCAGGCCAATAATGACGAAGATGGTAAGGGGAACGCCTGTGATCCCGATGATGATAATGACGGCGTACTTGATGGTGCAGATAACTGCCCCTTCAACCCCAACCCGGATCAGTTAGACACGGATGGCGATGGTGCGGGTGATGTCTGTGATGGTGATCTTGATGGTGACGATATCATCAATGAAGAGGACAATTGCCCTGTTCATCCCAACACTGACCAGACAGATACGGACGGTGATGGAGAAGGTGATGAGTGTGATGCCAATGACGACAATGATGAGCACCTGGATGTAGACGACAACTGTCCAACCGTTGTTAACAACGATCAGGCCGACATGGACGGCGACGGCATCGGGAATGTTTGTGATATCGACATAGACGGTGATGGTAAAAACAATGAGGTAGACAACTGCCCCTTAACCAGCAATTCCGATCAGGACGATACTGATGGTGATGGTTTAGGCAATGCCTGTGATCCCGATGATGACAACGATGGCTATCTAGACGAAAGCGATAACTGCCCATTTGTGTCGAATGACCAGAGTGATCTTGATGGTGATGGACGGGGTGATGCCTGTGATGGTGATCTTGATGGTGATGATATTGCCAATGAGATAGACAATTGTCCAACCACCCCCAACAGCAGCCAGTTGGATACCGACACCGATGGGATTGGTGATGCATGTGATCCTGATATAGATGGTGACGGTGTGAATAACGGCGCCGACCTTTGTGCTGATACACCTCTAGGTGAGATTGTTGATCCTGAAAGTGGCTGTTCCATAGCACAACTTGCTCCCTGTGAAGGACCTCAGGGCACAACCGTATCCTGGAGGAATCACGGCAAGTATGTTTCACGGGTTGCCAAAACTGCAGAAAGTTTTGTAGAACTCGGGTTGATTACAGAAGCTGAAAAGGGTGCCATTGTATCGGCGGCTGCAAATTCAAGCTGCGGTAAATAGCATTTTCTTGTTTTAAGGGGAAATTCCTTAGAGATAATGTTTGGGGGCAGGATCTAATCCTGCCCCCCTTTCCGTATCGTGAAGCCATTATTTAATGGATTACTCTGTGTAATTGCGTCATAGAGCCAGCGCATATCCTCACCTGAATTTTTTTAGAATGCCTCCTGCTTTGATTTTTTATTTAAGGCAGCCAGCCGCCACTCTGACCTGTTAACACACACAAAGCCACTACAATCGAATCCCGGAGGGGGTCGTACCACCACCAACAATGTCACGTGCGATAGCAAGTCCACGGTGGGTGCCCGTTTTTGGTTTGTCTGGCGTTTGAGCTATGAAGAATGATATTAGCTGATATTGCGAGGTCAAACTCATGCACGCTCTTTTGTTGATGGGTTACCTCTGGAATCGGCCCCACCTACCAAAGCTTGACCGTTAATCGGTCCACTCTGCTTTTTATTGATTTGATCTATGCACTGCGTCAGATAATGTTGCTACGGCAGCAGCATCTGATATTACATGGGGCATTTGAAATGCACATAGGCAAATCAGTCGGCAAAGGGATCTGACCAGTCACCAGATAATGGCGGCTGATGGCACATCTGAGACCAACAAATCTGTTATCAAAATTAGCACTTTCGGCCAACTCCCTCCGACCAGTTGAACCCACAACACAAAGCGGACAAATTGATTGATCGGATCTTTCCCGAAAAAGACACGCGGTAGAGGCCATCAAATCTTCAGCCAGACCGCCTTCCTCCATGATATAGAGCTACAGTCTTTGCCGAAAAGGGTCATTTTCGGCAAAGACCCCATATGTCTCAATTGTTTATAGAGCGAGCAATTCAGGCAACAGCCCCTGGCTTCAATATTTGAAGGCCCCATACCAACGTCGGCAATTAATGGGGGGCCAGCCAGGCTAATGGGAAAACGCAATAACTGCCTAACAGCAGAAGTTGACTTCAAATGTAGTGCGACACGCAATCTAATAAGTTCAGGAATTTAAAGCACTTGAAAACTATCATGTTTTTAGGTGATCCCTTAGTATCAATGCCACATTCATCACAACCATTTAATTTGCATGGTTAATTGGATTTTTACATCTATTTTACCCCGATGATCAAAATGAGCTGTGTGTTAGCTGGGTAATGATGCACATATGGGTTTAGGCGGAAATGATCAATGGTGTCAGACCCACTGATTCATTTAGGGCAAGAGGGGAAGTAAAATGAAAAATAAACTTGTATTGGGATTAGTATTTGGGCTTTTGATATCCAGCTCTGCTGGAGCAGCATTTGTTGCACCTGATAATGCTGTTGCATTAGTTGGTGGAGATTATGGTGGGTACCATGATGTAGGCAATCTCATTGATGGCTCAGGCTTAAGCGTACACAATGAAACTGGCGTGTTAGCAGGGACTATAGATGCAAATGATA
>Ga0316190_10001095_pt1 | contig 19431 bp, 21 predicted proteins | sample Eddworburrow2_MG_FD_204929 | JGI IMG/M metagenome (GOLD analysis project Ga0316190, IMG submission 204929) | Coastal sediment microbial communities from Maine, United States - Eddy worm burrow 2 | ecosystem: Environmental > Aquatic > Marine > Coastal > Sediment | place: USA: Maine | collected... | reverse complement strand
CGATGGCCTCGGCTTCAGGGTCTCCGACCAGATCCTCAACGGGGTCGCGACCTTCGCCCGGATCGAGTCGGATCATCACAATCTCCTCATCCAGCCCGGCCCGACCAGCTACCTCAACCACTATGCCTTCGAGGTCGACGACATCGACGCCATCGGCAAGGCGGGAACCGCCGTGGTTGCCGAGCGCGAGGACGCGAGCGTGATCGGAGTCGGCCGCCACAATCTCGGCTCCAATGTGTTCTGGTATCTCACCGACCCCGCCGGAACGATGTTCGAGTTCTTCACCGACATGGATCAGATCGTCGACGACGATGCCTGGGACCGTGACCACTGTCGGCGCGACTGGGAGGGCTCCGACGGTCCAGCCGGATTCTCGGTGTGGGGGCAGAAGGAGCCACCGCCCGAGTTCTTCAACCCCCCCGACCTCGACGTGATCGGCGCTGCTCGAGAAGCTGCCGGCCTGGACTGAGAGCGGTATGGACCTCGGGATCAAGGGCCGCTCCGCCGTCCTGCTCGCGTCGAGCCGTGGACTCGGTCGCGCGTGTGCCGACGCAATCGCCCGTGAGGGCGTCGCGGTCGTGATCAACGGGCGGACCGCTGATGACGTCGACACCGCTGTCGAGGAGATCCGAACGCAGTTCGCGGTCAATGCTCGCGGAATCGTCGGCGACTCATCCACGAGCGAGGTCCAGGACGCGCTCCTCGCTGCGTGCCCTCACCCCGACATCGTGTTGCTCAACGGCGAGGGGCCGTCGCCCAAGCCGTTCGACCGGATCACCGAGGACGACCTCCATGCGTCGCTGCAACAGTCGCTCGTCGGTCCCCTGATGTTCGTGCAGCGAGTACTCCCCGGCATGTGCGAGCGGGGCTTCGGCCGCATCGTGGCGATCAGCTCGGCGATGGTGAAGTCGCCCAACCCCATGATGAGCCTGTCCCACGGACCGCGCCTCGGACTCACCGGTGTCCTCAAGGGCGTGTCGAAGGACGTCGTGCGACACAACGTGACGATCAACCAGCTGCTCCCCGAGCGGTTCGACACCGGCCGCCAACAGCAGATGGCCCACCTCGTGATGCGGCTCAAGGGGATCACGTACGACGAGGCGCGCGCTGAACAGGTGGCGTCCATCAAGGCCGGCCGACTCGGACAACCCGACGAGTTGGCCGACGCGTTCGCATTCCTGTGCTCGGCTCGTAGCGGCTACCTGAGCGGCCAGAACCTGCAGCTCGACGGCGGAAGCTACGAGGGCGTGTTCTGATGGAGCCTGGCACGGACGGCGAGACCGTCGGCGTCGTCATCGTGGGTGCCGGCCCCACCGGGCTGACGGCTGCGCGCCTCTGTCGTCGGCTCGGGTTGTCGGCGATCGTCGTCGAACGACGTGACGGTTCGCAGCGTGCTCCCGCGGCTCATGCGATCAATGCGCGGACTTTCGAGATCTGGCGCCAGGCAGGCGTCGAGATGCTGCCGGTGCTCGACGCAGCGCTGTCACCCGATGAGGCCGGTGCGGTCCACTGGGTGACCGCACTCGGCGGCGTCGTGATCGGCTCCCTGCCGTATGAACGTCAAGGCGACGAGATGCTCGCCGTGACCCCGACCCCGCTGCGCAATCTCAGCCAACACCGCCTGGAGCCGCTGCTGCTCGCCCCGGACCTGGACGTGCGCTATGCCACTGACTGGGCCGGTGTCACCGAGACGGACCAGGGTGTGAGCATCGAGGTCGACGGACCTGATGGTCCGTACCACATCGCAGCGTCCTACCTCCTCGGTGCCGATGGTGCGACGAGCGCGGTCCGACGCTCGCTCGACATCGACCTGGTCGGGCCGCGCACGATCCAGTCGTTTCTCATGGTCCACCTCGCCGCCGACTTCCGATCGCTGGTCGGCGATGCGCGGGGCGTCCTCTACTTCTTGATCGACCCGTCCAGCGGCGGCACCTTCGTGTCCCACGGTGCCGACCGTGAGTGGGTGTTCATGCACGGCTGGGATCCCGAGCACGAGCCGGTCGATGCATTCACCGATGACCGCTGCCGGGAGATGGTCCGATCCGCGCTCGCCGACCCCACGGTGCCGTTCGACATCCTCGGGGTCTCGACCTGGCACATGAGCGCCCAGATCGCCGACAGCTACCGCCGGGGCCGAGTCTTCCTCGTCGGCGATGCCGCTCATCGGTTCCCGCCCACCGGCGGGCTCGGCCTCAACACGGGGGTCGCCGACGTTCACAACCTGATCTGGAAGCTCGCCGCCGTCGAGGCCGGGTGGGCCGATGCTGCGATTCTGGACAGCTACGAGGCGGAGCGACGACCGGTCGCCCGGTTCAACTGCGACCAATCGCTCGCCAACGCGTTCAAGCTGATCGAGGTTCCGATCGCGCTCGGAGTCACCGACGACCCCGAGGCCTCGACGATGGCGATCAGTGACACGCTCGCCGATCCGGCGCGTCGAGCCGGTGTGGAGGCGGCGATCGCCGGTCAGGCCATTCACTTCGATCTGCTCGGCCTCCAGCTCGGGCACACCTACGAAGGACCACTCGTGATCGAAGACGGCACCGCTCCGGCGGAGCTCGACGAGCCGGCCAGGGACTACGTGCCCTCGACGCGGCCTGGCGGCCGATTGCCTCACGGATGGCTGGACGCGTCGACCTCGACGCTCGATCTCGTCGATCCCGTTGTGCCGACCGTGCTCGTGCGCGATGGCATCGACGTCGCATCGGTCAGAGCCGGCCTCATTGCCGTCCCGCACGAGGTGGTGCAGGTCCCCCGTGCCGTCTGGGACGCGACCTTCGATGCCCCGCCGGCGGCGGGCCTGCTGGTCCGCCCCGACCAACACGTCGCCTTCCGGGGCCCGGTCGCCGATGTCGGAGCCGCCCTGGATCGTCTGTTCGCCATCGTGGAGGTCAATTCATGAACACCGACAACAGGATCGACGAGGGCGCGGCCGCATCACCAGTTCGCCCGAACGTGCTGTTCGTGATCTGTGACCAGCTGCGGGCGGATCATCTCGGTTTCGCCGGGAACCCGGTCGTGCGGACACCGAACATCGACAGCATCGCCGCCGACGGCACGGTGTTCGATCGGGCGTACGTCAACAACCCGGTGTGCATGCCGAACCGCTCGACGATCATGACCGGCCGCATGCCGTCGGCGCACGGTGTCGTGTTCAACGATCGGTCACTCGATCCGAACGTGAACACCTTCGTCGCTCAGCTGCGCGATGGCGGTTGGCGCACCGGCCTGTTCGGCAAGTCGCATCTGCAGCACGGCGAGAGCCGGGCAGCGATCGTCGACTTCGGCAAGGCGCCCGGCGTGTTCTCGCCGTTCGAGGAGGGCTGGGACTCTCTCGAACACCAGGAGCGTTATGAGAACGGGGGCGTCGTCGCGCCCGACGACTTCTACGGCTTCGGGCACATCGAGCTCACTCTCGGTCATGGTTCGATGGTGGGAGCGCACCACTACCAGTGGGCGCGGGCGCAGGGCGTCGACCGTGACGCCCTGCGCTGCGGGCTCGACCCGACCGCCGATGTCCCCGGAAGATCGAGCGAATGGTGGCAGATCCATCCGGCGCCCTACCCCGTTGACGCGTACTCGACGACGTTCGTCACCGAGCGGACGATCGATTTCATCGAGCGGGCCGAGGCGGATGGGGAGCCCTGGATGGCATGGTGCTCATATCCCGACCCGCACCATCCGCTGTCGCCGCCCGAACCGTGGTTCAGCCGGCATGCCGCCGACGACATCGAACTGCCGGCGACGTTCGATGATCCCGGCGACGACTGGGCACCGCACCTCGGGGTGCTCCGGAGCCTCGAGCCGAGCATGCGGGGCCACGGCCAGTACGTGATCCCGTTCGGTCCGACCGTGGAGCAGGCTCGTGCGGCCATCGCTGTGACCTACGGGATGATCGAGGCGATCGATGCCGGCGTCGGTCGGATCCTGGCGACGCTCGACCGGCTCGGGGCGACCGACGACACGATCATCGTGTTCACCAGCGATCACGGCGACATGATGGGTGATCACGGCTTGCTGCTCAAGGGCGTGATGCACTTCCAGGGTTGCCTCCGGGTGCCGATGGTGATCAACGTGCCCGGACGTGAAGGGAGCCGGACGATGTCGCTCGCAGCGAGCATGGATCTCCCTCACACGGTCCTCGACCTGTGCAGGGTCGAGGAGTTCCAGGGGATGCAGGGGGCGAGCCTCGTCCCGCTCCTCGACGATCCGACGGCTTCGGTGCGCAACGACGTGCTCGTGGAGGACGACTTCCCCGCGTCCGCCTTGGGTGGTCTCCTGCCGGTCAAGACGCGGACCTTGGTCACCGACACGCACCGCTACACCCGCGACAGCAACGGTTTCGAGATGCTCTACGACCTCATTGACGATCCTTCCGAGCTCGCGAATCTCGCAGTGCGAGGGCGCGACGACACGGCCCGGACCGACGCGCTCGACATGCTCATCGACGCGCTGATTCGCGCCGACGACCTCACCCGCACCGAACCCGTCACGCCCTAGGGGTCCACTTCCCGAACCATCGAAAGGATGATCCGATGGCCCACATCACGCCCCTGGACCGCAGCGAGCTCCCCGAGTTCGAGAGCGGGTTCGAGATCGTCGAGTCGGTCATGGGCTTCGTCCCACGCTCGATGTTCACCATGGGCCGCAATCCGGATCTGCTCCGCGCGTTCAACGGGCTGACGTTCACCGTGCTCCGACCCGGCACGGTCGACATGGGCCTCAAGCAACTCGTCGCTCATGTCGCGTCGACCGCCGCGGGCTGTCGCTACTGCCAAGCCCACACCGCATCGTCCGCCGCCCGCAGCGGTATCGAGACGGCGAAGGTCGAGGCGGTGTGGAGCTTCGAGAGCGACGAGCAGTTCTCCGACGCTGAGCGGGCAGCACTGCGTCTTGCCCGTGATGCCGCGACGGTCCCGAATGCAACCACGTCAGCGCACTTCGAAGATCTGTCCCAGCATTACGACGAGAACCAGATCGTCGAGTTGGTGGCGGTGATCGCGCTGTTCGGGTGGCTCAACCGGTGGAACGACACGATGGCCACCGATCTCGAGGAGGAAGCGCTCGAGTTCGGGCGCGAGCATCTCGCTGCGCAAGGCTGGGACCCGGGCAAGCACGCTCATCACTGACAGCTCCACGAGGAGGTCGCCATGACGGTGGATCGTCCCACCCAACCCCGGATCGAGCCCATCTCGCTCGACGACGTCGATGACGAGGAACTCGCCGCCACGCTCGAGACCGCGCTCACCCTCGACGGGCGACCGCTCAACATCTTCGGCGTACTCGGCCACCACCCCAAACTCCTCAAACGCTTCAATCTGCTCGGCGGGTTCATCTTGAACAAGGGGCTGATCCCCGAACGCGAACGCGAGTTGGTGGTTCTGCGGGTGGGCTGGAACGCACGAGCGGTGTACGAATTCGGCCAGCACACCGTGATCGGGAAACGCTGCGGGCTGACCGACCAGGAGATCACCGCGCTCACCTGGGCGCCGCACGACTACGACTGGAGTGCCGACGACCTGGCACTCATCGCGCTCGCCGACGACCTCGCCGCCGATGACTGCCTGAGCGACGGCACCTGGCTCGCCCTCACGGTGAGTTGGTCCGATGCCGAACTGGTCGAGCTCCTGATCATCGCCGGGTTCTATCGACTCGTGTCGGGCTTCCTCAACAGTGCCGGCGTCCAACTCGACGACGGCATCCCCGGCTTCCCCGACTGATCCGACAACACGGGTCAGACCCGTGTTGTCGGTGTGGGTTCGTGGAGTTCGATGAGGTTGCCCGACGGGTCGCGGAGGAACGATTGACGGGCGGAGCCGACGGTTTTCGGGTCGCTCACCTCGATGCCGCATTCGCGGAGACCGGCAACTGACGCATCGATGTCGGCGATCTGGATGGCGAAGTGCTGGCCGTTGTCGTCAGGCACCGGCGCCTCGATCAGGTGCACCTGCTGGCCGCCGATGTCGAGCCAGGCGCCACCGAAGCTGAAGTCCGGCCGGTCCGTCCGTGCCGTCAGGCCGAGCACGCTCGTGTAGAAGTCGATGCTCTCAGCGGCGTCGCGGACATTGATCGACACATGGTGGACTCCGATCGGCTGCATCGGATCAGTCTGACAGGACGAACCCGGCGTACCCGTCAGCGGCGCACGCTTCCAGCTGCGCCATGTACATGTCCGAACTCGGGTAGTTCAGCAATTGGCGCCGCTTTCCCGGGATGTTGGCCGCCATGTACCACGAGTCCGTCAACCCCAGCGTCATACCGGCGGCGACATCGGCGAGATGACTGCTCCACGCGGCCCCAGCTTCGGCCGTGCTCTCCACCCGGGTCATTCCTCGCTCGCGCATGCCGGTCAACAGCTCGACGACCCACTCGCCTTGGAGTTCGGCACACGTCGGACCGTTGCAGAACGCGGTCGAGCTCTGCGGGCCGTAGAGGAACAGCAGGTTCGGGAAGCCGTCGGCGGCCACTCCGAGGTGCGTGTCGACCCCGTCGGCCCATCGCTCGGCGAACGTTCGGCCCCCGGTGTCGCGGATGTCGATCTGGGTGAGCCCGCCGGTATTCGCATCGAAGCCGGTCGCCAGCACGAGCAGATCGAACTCGTGGTCGACCGCTCCGTCGGCGTTGGCGGTGCGAATGCCCGACGCGGTGACCTCGACGATCGGTTGGGACTCGAGGTCGATCAGATGCACCCTCGGCAGGTTGAACGCGTCGTAGTAGTCCTGCTCGAGTGACGGTCGTTTCGACCCGAACGGGTACGGCGGTTCGGTCGGCGCGAGGAGTTCGGCGACGGCAGGATCGTCGATCCGTTCCCGCGTCTTGTCTCGCCAGAAGTCGTACGCCGTTCGGCTGGCGGCCTCGTCGAGCAGGATGTCGCGAAACGTCCCGACCCAGAAGTGGAAGCCCCCTTTCGACCATGCCGCCTCATAGACCGCTTCGCGCTCCTCGGCGGTGACCTCCAACGCCGACGTTTCGAGTCGCTCGAGATCGCAGAAGCTCCCCGGCGGCGAGTTCCGTTTGCGGAACACTTCGGGATAGTCGGCCTTCGCCGCGGTCTGTTCCTCGACGGTCAACCGGCACTGTCCCATGGGGATCGCGGTCACCGGCGTCCGTTGGAACACCGTGACATCGGCAGCGACCTTGCTCGCCTCCTGCAGTACCTGGACGGCGCTGGCTCCCGTCCCGAGGATCCCGATCCGCTTCCCGTCGAGCGCGACCCCGTGCTGCGGCCACCGGGCCGTGTGGTGGCAGTCGCCGGCGAACCGGTCCAAACCGGGCAGGTCGGGAATGAATGGTTTCGACGCGAAACCGAGCGCCAACACGAAGAAGCGGGACCGTACGGCGCCAGCGGTCTCGGTGGTGATGGTCCAGCAGTGGTCGGCCTCGTCGAATCGGGCCCCGGTGATCCGGGTGTTGAGTCGGATGTCGCGATGGAGGTCGAGGACCTCGTCGACGTGGCGGAAGTAGCGGCGGAGCTCCTCCCAGCCCGGATAGCGCTCGGTCCAGTTCCAGTCGCGCCAGACCTCCTCCATCGAGAACTCGTAGTTCGGCACGTTCGAGTCGACGCGCGCACCCGGATAGCAGTTCCAGTACCACACGCCGCCGAGTTCGGCTGCCCCGTCGTACAGCCGCACACGGAATCCGGCCTCGCGAAGTCGGTACAGCTGATAGAGGCCGTTGAAACCCGCTCCGACGACGACGACGTCGAACTCGTCGTCAGCGTCCACGGTACGGTCGACGGCGGTGCGGGCCACGGCCTATGACGTCATGCCGCCGAGACCGACGAGCCCGCGGGCCAGTTCGATTTCGCCCATGTGGCGAAGACCATGTTGGTACAACCAGCATTCGAACGCGTCGAGCACCTTGATGCCCTCCGGGCCGGCGCACCGAGCGCTGTAGGTCGAGGCGATGACCGGTGGGTAGGGCTTGGGGATCAGTACGCGTTGGAGGTCAGCCGGATCCATCGAGGCCAGGTACGCCTCGGTACGATCGAAGACGGCGCGTTGGTACTCCTTGTAGGCGTCGTAGTCGCCGATGCGCTGGGCCACCATCTCGTCGACGGTCTTCTCCTTGCCATGGTCAGCGATCGTCAGTTGCACGCGTTCTTGCCATTCGTCGTTCCAGATCGGCGGCTCGCCGGTGATCATCATGAACGACCCGTCGTGGACGTTCACGTAGTGGAACAGCGAGAAGGCGATCGGCAGAACGCCCTCGCGCTCGAAGTGGTTGACGTGTTCGAGCTCCATCGTGTCGACGGCCTGGTAGTAGAGCGAGTGCATCGTGCGCATCCGCCGGTAGAGCGAGTCCAGCATCGGATCAGCCAGCGGCGGCCCGCTGTTGAGTTCCAGGTCGATCGTTGCGTCGATGTCAGCCATCTCTCGACCGTAGTCAGGCCGGTGTCATCTCGGGCGGGCCGAGGCGCACCAGGCGGCAGGTGAACCCGACGTATTGCCACATCAGGTCGTCATCGTCGCGCCAGCGCTTGACCTCGATCGGCACGCCGGCCGGGCGCAGCACGTGGACGCCGTCTTCGAACGTCGCGACCACGGTGATCGGCGTGGCCTTGTCGAACTCGGCGACGTCGTTGACCCCGTTCTCCTCGGTGCCGTCACAGCGCATGTCGTGGATGATGCCGCCTGCGGTGATCGTCACCCGGTCGCCGCACTGTTCGATGCGTTGGACGGCGCCGAGGATGCGGTGCTCGGGGATCGGCTGACCGTCGACGAGGACCTCGACGACTTCCCACAGCCCGCGCATGTCGGGAGCGCCGTCGATGATGGGGTCGGTGCACGTGGCGAGCACTGGATCGGGGAACGTACCAGTCCAGCCGCCAGGCGGTGTCTTGGCCACAGGAACCGAATCGACGGACATCTCCCGAGAGTAGCGATGGGCGCGTCCACGAGTTCGGGTGGAGAGCCGGCGGGCTGTGCCGCCACCCGCGGTCCGATTACAGGTTCTCGAGGTCGTAGATGTTCCGAGCGGGTTCGTCCGCGGGGTCGATCTCGAGATCCTCGAGGAGGCCGTGGCGGAGGTCGTAGGCCCAGCCGTGGACGTGCTCGCCCATCGCGAACCCCCAGCGACGCTGGACGAACGACGTCGAGCACAAGCGGTACACCTGCTCACGGACGTTGAGTTCCACGAGCCGCTGGTGGCGCAGCACCGGATCGTCGATTGCATCGAGCTCCTCGTGGTAGATGCGATACACGTCCTTGATCGTGCGGAGCCACTTGTCGATCAGGCCGTGGTAGGTCCCGTCGACCGCCGCCGTGACACCACCGCATCCGTAGTGGCCGCAGACGATCACGTGCTCGACCTCGAGCACCTCGACAGCGAACTGCAGCACCGACATCAGGTTCATGTCGGTGTGGACGACGAGGTTGGCGATGTTGCGGTGGATGAACATCTGTCCGGTCCGCATCCCGACCATCTCGTTGGCGTTGACCCGGCTGTCGGAGCACCCGATGAAGAGGTACTCGGGCGACTGCCCCTCGGCGAGCCGCTCGAAGTGGTCCGGGTCCTTCGACAACTCGGCTTCAACCCACCGCCGATTGTTCTCGAACAGTTGCGCGTAACTCGAGGTCGTCACATCGCTCAGCTTTGCAGCTCGCACTCGTTTCAGCGCAGCCCGACAGGTGAAACACTGTTCATGCAACAGACTTCATAGGATGGTCTCATGAGCGGCGGACCGACTGACGAGGGCACCTGGACGTTCCTGACGAACCACAGTCACGTGCTCATCTGCTTGGCGCGCGATCCACGCCTGCGGCTCCGCGACCTGGCCGAGGAAGTCGGCATCACCGAACGAGCGGTGCAGGGCATCGTCAAGGACCTGGAGGTCGCAGGGTGTCTCACCCGTCACCGTGAAGGCCGGAGAAATCGTTACGACATCGTGTTCGATCGACCGATGCGGCACCCCGTCGAGCAGCACCATGTGGTCGGTGACCTGCTCGATGCGATGACGCCGACCACGCCTGCCTCCTGATCGCTGCCGATCAGACGATGTCGAGACACGACACGTTGTCGGCGACTCACTCGGGGGCATGGACTGCGTGGGTCTCCGTTGCGACGACCGCGCAGATCTGGGTGGCCCCGGGCGGAACCGTCGCCGGCGAGAACTGATCGAACGTCTTCTGTCCGTCGCCACGGGCCCCACGGTCGTGATCGACCCGGTCCCTGCGGATTCGGTGTCGCCACCCCCGGCGAACGCAAAGGCGACGATGCCCCCGATCAGCAAGAACGCGGCCGTGGCACCAGCGATCGCAAGCCCCTTCTTGGAGTCCGGGTCGGGTCCATCAGGGTGCGGCGAGTGGCGGCGTCGCCGACCAGGTACCCCCGTCCTCGGAGAGGAAGACGACCGATGGAATCGTCGAAGCGCGATCGGAGAGGTCGACGATCGAGGTCCGTACGTTCTCGTGGATGGCGGCGGACGTGAAGGTGGTCCCGAGGTCGATGCCGAGGCTGTAGGTCACTGATCGTGTCCCGACGGGTGCGCGGACGCTGGCGTTACGTCGGCGGAGGGGGTGGTGGAGGTGTTCCGGCGGCCGGCCCTTCGGTCGGGGGTGTGGTTGGCGGTGCGGATGGTTCCGCGAAGGCCGGTGGCGGTGCCATCGGTGGCGCCGCGCCGGGAGGTGGTGGCGGCGGGCTCATCGGTACGGGCTCGCCGCCGGTCGACCCGTCCGAAGCGGACCCGCGCCGTCGCAGCACGATGACCAACACGACGATGAGTCCGATCACAAGTGCTGCGACGAGCAGGGCGATCAGCAAGGTGCCGGAATCCGAGTCTCCGCCAGGGGTCCACTCCGCATTCATCGTCGCGTCACCGCCGGTGACGAACGCTGCGTCGGCAGTGATGTCCCAGCTGGCCGTTGCGCCGTCGGTGGAGCTGGCGTTGTTGTCGCCGAGCGATCCGGGCGCGGTGACCGTGAACACGATCGAGAAGAGTTCATCGAGGCTCACGTCGAGCAACTGGGTGATCTCCTCGGAGTCGCCCGTGAGTTCGTCGACGCCCTCGAGCACGGCGGAGAATCTTGTTCCGGTGTCGTCCTGCTCGATCGTGAACGACGAGTCCTCCCCGATCGTGTTCAGGTCCTCGATCGGCACCCCGGTGACCGTGCAGCTGACGCCGAGCTCGGTGCCGTTGTCGATCTCCTGGACGTTGGTCTCGTAGTCGCCCAGTGACCCGGTGAGGTCACCGCACGGGTCGTCGCCTTCGGTGAGCTCGTTCAGGAGGTCCTCGCCGCCCAAACCGTCGAGTTCGCTGGTGTCCTCGCCGAACATCTCGGCGAACTCGGTGAGTTGTGCGGTATCGATCAGCGTGACGAGTTCGACGTCGGCGGTTCCGTCGTCGTTGATCGTGAAGTTGGACTCGACGCTGAAACACCCGGCGAGCGTGATCGTGGCGACGAGGAGCAGGACCGCCAAGGTCATCGGCCGAGGGGTACGGTCGCGCATGTCGCTGACCGTAGTCGCTTCGGTCAGCGGCCAGCCGGAATACATACCTCAGGGGGTGTGTTGCCTTGTACGTTCCCACAGGAGGTCACGATGAAGTTCACGCAGTACTACCTCGATTGTCTCTCGCAGGCGTCGTATCTCGTCGGCGACGAGACGTCGGGTCGCGCGGTGGTCGTCGACCCGCGTCGCGACATCGATGAGTACGTCCGAGACGCCGCCGAAGCGGGTCTGACGATCGAGCTCGTGATCGAGACCCACTTCCATGCCGACTTCCTGTCGGGTCACCTCGAACTTGCCGCGGCGACCGGAGCCGAGATCGGATTCTCGTCGGTCGCGCAGACCGAGTTCCCCTCACGCAAGTTGGCCGACGGCGAACGCATCTCCCTCGGCGATGTCCGGTTGGAGATCCGTCACACCCCCGGCCACACACCCGAGTCGCTCAGCGTCGTGGTCTGGGAGCATCACGACGACGAGGTGCCCTACGGCGTGCTCACCGGGGATGCGCTGTTCATCGGCGATGTCGGTCGTCCGGACCTGTTGGCCTCTCTCGGCTTCACGCGTGACGAGCTGGCCGAGCAGTTGTACGACAGCCTGCACACCAAACTGCTCACATTGCCTGACGCCACCCGCGTCTATCCGGCGCACGGCGCAGGATCGGCCTGCGGCAAGAACCTGTCGACGGAGACCTGGTCGACGATCGGTGACCAGCGCGTGGAGAACTATGCACTGCTCGCGCCCGACCGGCGGACCTTCATCGACCTGGTGACCGAGGGGCAGCCGCCCGCTCCGTCCTACTTCGTGTACGACGCGGTGCTGAACCGCAAGGACCGTCCGCTTCTCGACGAGACCGCCCCGCTGCGATCGCTCGATCTGGCCGAGGTGACACGGATCGTCGTCGGCGACGCAGTGCTGCTCGACGGTCGCACGCCGGAGGAGTTCGCGCATGGCCACTTCGTCGGTTCGGTGAACGTCGGCCTCGACGGCCGGTACGCCGAGTTCGCCGGATCGATCGTGCCGAGCGATGTCGACATCGTCCTGGTGGTCGATCCGGGATTCGAACTCGAGGCCAGGAATCGCCTCGGCCGCATCGGTTTCGACCGCGTCGTCGGGTTCCTCGAGGATCCGCTCGGCGTGATGGCCGCAGAACCGGAAAGGACCCAGCGGGCTTCGCGACTCACGGTTCGGGAGTTCGACCAGCGCCGAGCCGAGATCGACGGACTCCAGGTGATCGACATCCGCAACCCGGGCGAGATCGCGCTCGGCAGCGTGTCGGGCGCCACGGCCATCCCGGTCGGGCAGCTGCCCGACCGCATCGGTGAACTCGATCCCGACCTCCCGACGGTGGTCTACTGCGCCGGTGGCTACCGCTCTTCGGTCGCTGCGAGCCTGCTGCGGACCAACGGGTTCGGCGACGTGTCGGACCTGCTCGGCGGCTTCGGCGCCTGGCTCGAAGTCACGCACTGAGGGATCCGGCCCGGTCGACGCGACACGCGCTGGGTCGGTTCAATCGTCCGGATCGGTGGCACCCTTGGGGGAATGACTGCACGTCGGCGCGTCCTGGTGCTCGGCGCCACCGGGTACGTGGGTGGCCGACTCGTGCCGGAATTGCTCGGCGCCGGATACGCGGTGCGGTGCCTCACCAGGACGCCGCAGGGGCTCAGCGGGGTGCGATGGGCGGCCGATGTCGAGATCGTGGAGGGTGATCTGTCCGATGCAACGACACTGGGGAGCGCATTCGCCGACGTCGACCAGGTCGTCTACCTCGTGCATTCGCTCGGTGCCGGCGACGACTTCATGCAGCAGGAGCAGGTGACCGCAGCGAACGCCCGGCTCGCCGCCGAGCAGGGTGGCGTCGGCCACATCGTCTACATCGGCGGGCTGGGGGACGACGATGACGCCTTGTCACGGCACCTGCGCTCCAGACACGACGTCGGCGCAGAGCTCGCCTCCGGCTCGGTGCCGGTGACCGAACTCCGTGCGGCGATCATCCTCGGCGCCGGCTCTGCATCATTCGAGATGCTTCGGAGCCTGGTGGAAGTGCTCCCGGTCATGATTGCCCCGCGTTGGGTGACCCAGACCAAGGTGCAGCCGATCGCCATCGTGGACCTCCTCACCTATCTGGTGGCGGCGATCGAACGGGGTCCTGGGGGACCGCACGATGTGATCGAGGTCGGGTCGCCCGACGTCGGTTCGTACCGTGACCTGATGAACACCTACGCCGACGTCGCCGGGTTGCGGCGTCGTCTGGTCGTGCCCGTCCCGTTCCTGACGCCGAGGCTCTCGGCCCATTGGGTCAAGGTCGTGACCCCGCTCCCGAAATCGCTCGCCGACAGCCTGATCGACAGCCTGAAGAACGATGTGGTTGTCACGAACGACAGCGCTCGACGGTTGTCGCTTCACCGACCACTCGGGGTCGCTCAGGCGATCGAAGCGGCGATCTCCGCCATCGCCGATCTGGACATCCCGACTCGATGGTCAGGGTTCTCCTCTCGTCAGCGTGCAGCACGCCCGGCTCCGTGGGATCCGGAATGGTCAGGTGGAGCCGTGTTCGAGGACGTGCGCGAAGTCGAGGTCGCCGCGAGCCCCGATGAGGTCCAACGCGTGGTTCGCGGGATCGGCGGTGAGCGCGGGTGGTACGGGTTCGAGCCGCTCTGGGTGATCCGCGGGGCGATGGACAAGCTCGTCGGAGGCGTGGGACTCCGTCGGGGACGGCGCCATCCTGACGACATCGTCGTCGGCGAGGCGTTGGACTTCTGGCGCGTCGATGCGATCGAACCCGACCTCTTTCGCCTCCATGCCGAGATGAAGTTGCCGGGCGACGCCTGGATCGAGTGGCGTACGAGCCGACTCGAGGGCCGGACGCGGCTCGTTCAACGAGCGCGGTACGTCCCGCGTGGGATCCTCGGTCGGCTGTACTGGTGGGCGGTCGTGCCGTTCCACGTCGCCATCTTCCCCGTGATGTTGCGACGGATCGCGGCCGCCACGCTCGATGGAGCGGCCGTCGACGCGCGTGACCGGAGGACCTCCACTCATCGATCGGACCCTCGATGATGATCCACCAGGCCCGGCGGGCCGTCGGGTACGTGCCCGGACTCGTCATGGAGGCATACGGCGAGTGGCGGCGACATCGTACGATCCGCCTTGGTGCTGGGCTCGCCTACTACGGGTTGTTCGCGCTCGTTCCCCTGCTGGCCGTCAGCCTCTCGGTTGCTGGGCTCTTCGTCTCGACCCAGGATGTCCAGGACTACCTCGCGACGAGCCTGGCCGACTTCCTGGGGAGCGAGGCCGATGCGGTCGGTGAGGTCATGGCTGACGCGTTGGCCGGCACTGGCACCGTGGTCGGGCTCGGTGGCCTCGGATTGATCTCGTTGGTGTTCACCGCATCGCTGCTCGTGATCGCCCTGCAAGACGCGCTCAACATGATCTGGGAGCAGCCGTATCGGACGGGCGTCCGCCACTCGGTGGTTCGTCGATTGGTTGCCTTCGCGGTGGTGTTCGCGACCGGAGCGGTCCTCGTCGTGTCGTTCGCCGTCAACGCGGTGACCGGGCTGATCGGCAAGCTCGTCCCGAACGTCGCAGCATGGGTGCCGCTCACCGAGTTGATCGGTACTGCGGCGTCATGGATGCTGGGGATCGGTGTCATCACGCTGCTGTTCCGGTACCTCACCGAGGTCCGCGTGCCGTGGCCCAGTGCGCTCGTCGGTTCGTCGGTCACTGCGCTCCTGGTGGCCATCGGCACCGTTGCCGTCGGCGCCTACCTCCGCCGCTACGCGGCATCATCATTGCTGGGAGCGACAGGCAGCGTGTTCCTCGTTCTGCTCTGGATCTACTACGAGGCCCAGATCGTGCTGGCCGGGGCCGAGTTCACCCGGGTGCTCGCCCAGCGGTCGAGCGCCGACCTGTCAGTCGACGACGATCGGGAGCCCGGCGCCCTCCCAGGCGACGATCCCGCCGTCGACATCGCTGGCTGACGCGAAGCCGAGCTGCTCCATGATCGGCAGCGTCTGTCCGCTGCGGTTCCCCGACCGGCAGTAGACGACGTAGGGAACGTCCGGATCGAGTTCGGCCAGCTGCTCGGCGAAATCGTCGCTGTAGAAGTCGACGAGGAGTGCGCCGTCGAGATGTCCCTCCGCGAACTCCTCGGGCGTGCGGACGTCGAGTACGACGAGATCGTCAGGTCCGGTGTCGATCTCTGCCGCAGCGTCGACCGGTGCGATCGTGGTGAACCCGAAGGGATCTGCCGGGCCGACGACGGATCCGGCCTCGACCGAGGCGGTGTCGTCAGTGGGTTGCGAGGTCGTATCGGAGTCGCTGCCGCATGCGGTCAGGGCGAGGAGTCCGACGACGAGGAGACCGGAGATTCGAATCACGCCGTCAGTGTATCGCCCGTTCCCTGATACCCCCGGAGGTACAACCGGTCGGGACATCGTGCCCTTGGCCGACCCGGCCGAGATGAGGTTGACTGGAATCGTGGATGACGTCGCACTGGACGAGATCGAGCTGGCCGATGGGCGCCGCATGACGATCCGCACGACGACCGTGGAAGACGGCGAACTGATCCGCGCGCTCTACGAGGAGCTGACGGTCGACGATCGTCATCGGCGGTTCTTCGGAGCGTTCCGGCCTCGCTCGGAGTGGTGCCGCCGGTGGGCGTCGATCGGTGAACGTGGCGGATTCGGGGTGATCGCCACCGTCCTCGACCCCGATGGCAGCGAGGTGGCGGCGGGTGAGGCCGGCTACGCACTGCGCGAGGACGGCGACGGCGATCTGGCGGTGACCGTGGCGACGACGTGGCGGGGCTGGCTCGGTCCGTATCTGCTCGACGTGCTGATCAGCCACGCGGCGGAGGTCGGCATTGCGAACCTGCAAGCCGATGTGCTGCTCGAGAACGGCCCGATGTTGTCGATGCTGCGCCGGCGCGATCCGGTGGCGATGGGGCACGACGAGGGCGTCGTCCGACTGAGCATCGGAACCACGGGGACCACGCCGACCTGGCCACCGAAGGACGACCGCCCGCGAGTGCTGATCGAGATCGCGGGACGGCGCTGGTCGGGCGAGGGCCAGGCCGACCAGGAGGGGCTGGCCACCGCGATATGTTCCGGTCCTGGTGGGCGGGTGCGGCATGGGTGCCCGGTACTGGAGGGTGGACGGTGTCCACTTGCCGACGGTGCGGATGCGATCCTCATGTTGCTCGATCCCGACGACGAGCGCAGCCAACGACTCGTGGAATCGCATCGTCGTTACGCACCGGGGCGTCCGGTCCTGGTCCGCGCTGCGCCGGGTTCGTCGGCCGACGGGGATGTCGCCGACCCCTGTGTCGAGGTCGCTGGCGACGGGACTGCTGCCGTCGCGCAGTTGTTGTCGCTGATCGGTCAGCGCAGCTGACGGACATCCCAGCTGACGATCAACACATCACTGTTGGTCACTCGAAGAAGATGCGCAGCGCGCTCGCCTCGATCACGGGGCTACCGGTCTCGGAGTTCCGTGAGATCAAGACCAGCGCGCCTCCGGCGGTACCGGGGCTCGTGAACTCGAACGTGTCGCTGTAGGGCCCTGGCTCTGGGCTTCCGCTGCCGGTGACGAATCCCTCGTGGATCGGTTCGCCGTCGCCATCGGCGCGCAGTTCGACGTCGACGGTCCCTTCGAACGCAGATGCCGAACCCGAGATGGTGAGCGGGCTCACCACCGTCGTACCTTGCGCGGGTTCGTCGATGGTGATGTTCTCGGCGGCAGCGCCGAGCACCCACCAGCTGTCGTCGTCGGTGAGTTGGCGCACGAAGTCCACCGTTTTGGGGCCGAGTTCCCGGGCCCGGACCTCGACTTCGCCGGATCGGGCGTCGCCGGCTTGGAAGTCGCCGACCACCGGATCGGCGAACCCGAGGTAGTCGACGGCGAAGCTCGTCGCTGCCACGACGGGTTCGGTGAATCCGGTCGTGCTGTCAGCCCAGGGCCAGATCGACTCACGTGTGGCATCGACAGGGGGTGGCTCGGTGGTGGGCGATGGGGTCGACGGCGGCTCGGTTGTGGGAGGTTCGGTTGTGGGAGGTTCGGTTGCGGAAGGTTCGGTGTCAGGCGCTGCGGCTTCGGTCGTCGGCGCCGCCGCCTCGGGAACGGTGGTCGGACGCTCGCTGGTCGCCGTGGTGGCGTCGTCGTCGTTGCTGGTGACGAGCACCAGTGCGCCGACGAGGGCGGCGACGATCACGACGATGCCGATGATCAGCGCACTGCGCTTGGAGCCGGTCGAGTCCGGGGAGTCCGATTCGCTCATGTCACTCACCTTTCACGTGGTTGCCCTGGCGTTGCGGTCGTGGACGGCCGATGCTCGCCCCGAGACCCGGCTTGGTCCCCTGCGGTATGTCGGTGGGTTTGGACGTGGCCGCCCTTGAGAAGGCCCGAGGTCAGCGCCGAGGGTCATGCCACCGTCACGAGGACCGCGGCCACCGCTGCCCCGTAGACGAGGAACATCAGTGGGGAGGTGCGGCGGTCGTGCACCGGCTTCGATGCGGCGATCGCGGTGGCTGCAACCACGGCGAGAGCGGCGATCACCGTCACGGTGGTCGCCGTTGGCGAGACCTCGACGGCTCGAAGGGCGGGTCCGATCCCCGGCGCGAGCGTCGCGTCGAGCAGGGTCGAGCCGAAGAGATCACCGATGGCCAACGCCGTGGCACCTCGACGCACGGCGGTCCAGTCCACAACGAGTTCCGGGAGTGAGGTGCCCAGGGACAGCACGAGCGCGCTGGTGAGCAGCTCGGGGAGGCCGATGCGATCGGTGAGTCCCACGAAGCTCTCGACCACGACGGTCGCGGACACACCGACCACCGCAAGCCACGCCAGGGCGACGGCGCCGTGGCGGGCCGCGCCGTTCGCCATGCTCGACCGACGCGTGGCCCGATACGTTCCGGTGCGTCGGTGGACGATCGCCACGGCCACGATCCAGCCGATGATGAGCGCCAATCCCTCCCAACGGCTCAACGAGAGGTCACGGACCATCAGCGCGACCACGAGGAGTGCGCCTGTCGCCATGCCCCCGGTGAGCAGCACCACCGCGTGGTCGGTGACCAGCGGCCGTCCCGCGAGGCACAACAGCCCGAGCACCAGCGTCACCTGGGTGAAGGCCGACCCGACCGTGTCGCCGATGATCAGGTCGCCGTGACCGCTCAGAGCGGCCACGATCGAGTTGGCGATCTCGGGAAGATCGGTGCCCACGGCGAGGACCGTGATACCGATCAAGGCCGGCGAGATGTTCGACGCCTCCGACGCGGTGAGTGCCGCGGTGACCGCTCGTCGACTCGCCGAGGCAGCGACCACGAGGCCGACGACGAAGCCGACGGCCCAGATGACGATCACGGGCTCAGGTGCCGGGCCCCGACAGATAGCTGCAGATCGAGTTGACGGTGGTCAGCCTCGGATAGTCGCGCTCGGGGATGTCGCGACCGGTCTGCTCGGACAGTCGGGTCATGATCGACAGGTGGTCCATCGAATCGAGTTGGAGTTCGAGCCAGAAGTCGACATCAGGGTCGAGATCGGCCAACTCCGGTTCGAGTTCGGGGGCGACCTCGGCGATGGCCGAGAGCACCATGGCGACGGGATCTGACACGGGTGGGTGGGTGCTCATGTTCTCTCCGACTGTTCCAGAAGTGTGAGGTGTTCGAGTTCATCGGCGATCGTGGCCAGGAATCGGCTTCCGATCGCGCCATCGGTCGCCCGGTGGTCCGCGGCGAGCGTGGCGGTCATCACGGGTCGGACCGTCACCAGTTCGTTCACCACCCAGGGGCGCGGGAGGGCTCGACCGAAGCCGACAAGGGCGACCTGTGGGGGGGAGATCACGCCGTGGACCAGGTCTGCGCCGGTGTCACCGAGGTTCGTGACGGTGATCGTCGAGCCCGTCAGCCAGCTCCCTCGGAGCGTGCCGGTGCGGGCGGCGGTCACGAGTTCGTTGAGCGCCACCATGATCTCGTCGACGGATCGCTGGTCGGCGCGTTC
>Ga0316190_10001094_pt1 | contig 19439 bp, 15 predicted proteins | sample Eddworburrow2_MG_FD_204929 | JGI IMG/M metagenome (GOLD analysis project Ga0316190, IMG submission 204929) | Coastal sediment microbial communities from Maine, United States - Eddy worm burrow 2 | ecosystem: Environmental > Aquatic > Marine > Coastal > Sediment | place: USA: Maine | collected... | reverse complement strand
CAATTGCTGAATAAGTTAAGATGAGTGTTGTTCCCTCTCTCCAGTGACGGAGAGAGGGATAAATCGGGGTGGGTAAAAAGGACGTGTTATGTCTATTAGTAAAATATCAATTAAACAGCTTACCGTTGCCGTCCTGGCATTTTTAGGTGTATGCACCATTGTACTGTCTGTAGTAAGTGCAAGTTTTTTTCGTGAGGCAGCACTGACGTCGCAAGAAGCAACGCTGAAGCGGATTGTTGATCTTTCTACCAAGCAAGCCTTGAATGCCCTTGAAATGGATGTGGTGGATATGGGGCGTGGCGCCAAGAAAGAGCTGAGTCGGCCACTGTCTAAGTTGAAGCGAAATCCCGGTGATACAGCTTTGATGATGGCTATGCGTGAGTTGTTGAATGAACAGTTTCACCAGCGCTTTGTTACTGCCGGAATTCTGGATGTAAAAAAGTTGCGGGTTTATGATCTGGATTTGAATATGCTGGTGGAAAGCCAGGAAGGTATCTCGGGCCTGGATTCAAAACTAGCGTCAAGCATTTATGACCAGGCCAAACCTCGCAAGGGGTCCGAACGTTTGAAGGCTGTCACTGGGCTGTGGATGTCAAAACAGGGGCCGATGCTTTCTGTGCTGGTGCCTTTGGGTGGGCTACGGGTTGATGGTTATCTGGAGCTGGTAGTGAACCCCGCCCATAATCTGGTCAGCGTGGCTGAGATTGTGCAGCTGCCATTGACCATAGACAGTATCGATGACAAACAGTTGTTCCAGAGTGAAAATTGGGCCGAGCGCCAGACTGATACCACCTTACCCATTGCTTTTGTGCTGAAAACATCAGACGGTGAGCCCATGCTCAAGTTGCTGATGTTGGAGGAAATGAAAGGTTTCTATGATGATATGGCCACGACAAAGCTGTTTATCATCATCGCCTTCATTATTCTTGTTGTGGTCAGTATTGGCATTAGTTTGTGGCTGCTGTCGCGTCACCTGTTTGCTCCGATGCAGTTGTTATTAAAACAGATGGGACGCACTGCGGAAGGTGATTTGACCGTGCAGGTCGAGCGTAAGGGCTTGCGTGAATTAGTGATGTTTGGTGATGCACTGGCAGACTTGATAACCAGTTTGCGGCAACAGGTTGAGGGTATTTCTCGGAATTCGGTTGAGTTGGCCTCATCATCTGAAGAACTGGCACAGTTGACGGAAGAAACCAGCAGCGCTGCGCAACAGCAGCAGTCTGAAAGTAATCAGATGGCAACTGCGGTGAACGAGATGTCGGCAACTGCAACTGACGTTGCCAACAACGCCGCCACGGCTGCAGGTGCGGCCAAAGAGGCTGACGAGGTGGCCGCAGAGGGGCGTCGTATTGTGAGTGAGTCAATTCAGGCCATGACTCATTTGGCCGAGGAAGTTGACCGCGCCAGCGCTGTGATTGGTAGTCTCGAAGAAGATACCGCCAATGTTGGAACGGTACTGGGTGTGATTCGTGATATTGCTGAGCAAACCAATCTGTTGGCGCTGAATGCGGCGATAGAAGCTGCCCGTGCCGGTGAGCTGGGGCGTGGTTTTGCTGTGGTGGCGGATGAGGTGCGTAACCTGGCTAGCCGGACACAGGAGTCGACTCAGGAGATACGTACCATCGTCGAACGCCTGCAGACAAGTTCTGCCAATGCGGTTAAGACGATGGCTTTGGGTCATGAGGCGGCGCAGGTCAGCATGGCAAAGGCGGCTAGCGCAGAAGACGCACTAACAACCATTACCAATGCAGTCAGCACTATCGTTTCTATGAACGAGCAGATCGCTTCCGCCGCCGAAGAGCAGAGCGCCGTGTCGGAAGAGGTTAACAAGAATATTGTTAGTGTTAATGATCTTGCCAGCCAGTCTGCCATGGCGGCGGAGAAAACTTCTGCCAGCAGTGATGACCTGGCTCGTCTGGCCAGCGAGCTGCAACAGATGGTGGCGCATTTCAAAGTTTGATTCCTGCACTCTGGCAGGACGGTTGTCCTGCCAGGCACAACTTCTATTTAGTTAATGAAATCCATTCCATTGGGCGTTACAATCGCGCCTCGCTTTTGCTTGTCCGCTGAAACAGCCTGGGCAAGCGGTTAGGCTGTGTCGACCAGCCTGATTGACCAATAAAATAACAATGTTTGAAACCATTTCAATGCTGACAGCGTGTTTAGTATTTGGGCCTGTTGGAGTTTGTGATGTATTTGTGAAGAAGGGTGTGACGAAGTCGGCTTTTTTCACTGATAACACTACAGTTTTTTTAAAACTGTACCGATATGAGTGTACTGAAGTAATTTTAGATGTTGAATGGGTGAAATGATGAAAGTAACAATGACGAAAATTTGGGTAGCCGCGGCCTTGTTGGCCATAGTTGGTATTGCCCAGGTGCAGAATAACAGCGATTCTGGTGCGAATGTAAGCGGCCAGATTTTAAGTTCAAACCCTTACCTGACAACTAGCCAAAAATAATCGTGCCAGCACTTTGTGCCGCTTCAACAGGCCTAAGGATTTAGGTTTGCCCTTCTATAGCTAAAACCACCTCTGTCATTTTTATCACGCTGTCTGGATTGAGTGAGATTGACTCAATTCCCTGTTGTACCAACCACTGAGTGATCTCCGGATAATCTGATGGTGCCTGACCACAGATGCCAATATATTTCCCCTGCCGTTTACACGCCTCAATCGCCAGCTGCATTAATTGCAATACCGCCGGGTTGCGTTCATCAAAACCACTAACGATGCCCGAGTCTCTGTCGACACCCAGGGTGAGTTGGGTCAGGTCATTCGAACCAATAGAAAAACCATCAAAGCGTTGCAGAAAATCATCGGCTAGCAGGGCATTGGCGGGGATCTCGCACATCATATAAATTTTCAGATTATTTTTGCCGTGTGTCAGGCCTTGTTTGTCCATTAATTTGAGCACGGCATCGGCTTCATCAACACTGCGTACAAACGGAATCATCAGCGCAATATTATCTAGCCCCATTGCTTCACGGGCATATTTCATTGCCGCACATTCCAATGCAAAACAGTCGGCAAACTCTTTTGATGGATAACGTGATGCACCGCGAAAACCGATCATGGGATTTTCTTCCTGGGGTTCAAAATTCTTGCCACCAATCAGTGAGGCGTATTCGTTGGACTTGAAGTCACTCATGCGTACGATCACAGGTTTGGGATAAAAGGCGGCGGCAATGGTGCCAACCCCTTCGGCCAGGCGCTGGATGTAAAAACTGGTTGGATCGGCGTAGCCGGCCATAATGGGGTCGATGCGGTTGCGTGTGGCTTGATCCATCTGTTCATATTCAAGTAGGGCGCGCGGATGAATGCGAATGCTGTTGTTGATGATGAATTCCAACCGGGCCAGACCGACGCCGTCATTAGGCAGACGGCTGGCCTCAAATGCCTGCGAAGGATTGGCAAGATTAAGCATGATTTTTGTTTTTGGACGGGCCAGTGATTTGAGATCGATATGCTGGCTGTCGAATTCCTGTATGCCTTCATAGATCAGGCCTTCATCACCTTCGGCACAACAGACGGTGACCGGCTGGCCTGAACTGATGACCTTGGTGGCATCGCCGCAACCGACCACGGCGGGGATGCCAAGTTCGCGCGCAACGATGGCGGCATGGCAGGTGCGACCGCCACGGTTGGTGACAATGGCGGCGGCGGTTTTCATCACCGGTTCCCAGTCCGGATCGGTAATGTCGGTGACCAATACTTCACCGGGAATGAGGCTGTGCATGTCGGCGGCCTCCATGATTACACGGGTATTGCCTGCGGCAATCTTCTGGCCGACACTTTTACCGCGCGCCAGTACGCTGCTGCGTGTCTGTAAACGAAATGTTTGGCTGTAGCTGGAATCAAGATTGGCCTGCACGGTTTCGGGCCGGGCCTGGACGATGAACAGTTGACCGCTCTGACCATCCTTGGCCCATTCGATATCCATCGGTCGCAGTTGGCCGGCCTTGGCCGAGTAGTGTTGTTCGATGGTGACCGCCTGACGTGCCAGTTCCAGTACTTCTTCATCGCTGAGGGCAAAGCGGTTGCGGTCTTCCTGTTTGACGTGGACATTGCGGGTGGAAAGCCCAACCATTGGGTCGCCGCTATAGATCATCTTGATTGCCTTCTCACCCAGTTGCCGTTTGAGGATGGGGCGTTTACCTTCGGCCAGTTTGGGTTTGTAGACGTAGAACTCGTCCGGGTTGACTGTGCCCTGGACTACGTTTTCCCCCAGGCCGTAGGCGGCAGTGATGAAGACCACATCACGAAAGCCGGTCTCGGTATCGATGCTGAACATTACACCTGAGGTGGCCAGATCAGAACGGACCATTTTTTGCACGCCAATGGAAAGGGCGATAGCCATGTGATCAAAACCCTGATGGACACGATAGGAAATGGCGCGGTCGGTATACAGCGAGGCGAATACCTGTTTGCAGGTGGCTAATAAATTATGACTGCCACGGATGTTGAGATAGGTCTCCTGCTGGCCGGCAAATGAGGCGTTGGGCAGGTCTTCGGCGGTGGCGGAGCTGCGTACGGCAACGTCGGTGTGTTCGCCATATTCATCTTCCAGGGCTTGATAGGCAGTGTCGATTTGTCTGGCCAGCTCGGCGGGCAGTTCGCCGTGATTGATCCAGCTGCGAATTCTGGCGCCGGTGATAGCCAGGGCCTGGGTGTCGTTGGTGTCGAGTTCGTCAAGCAACAGTCGGATGCGCCCTTCCAGATCATTGTGTTTTATATAGTCGCGGTAGGCCTCGGCAGTGGTGGCAAAACCGTTGGGCACCTTAACGTCTTTATCGGTCAGGCTGCGATACATCTCGCCCAGAGATGCGTTTTTGCCGCCGACTATGGCCACATCGTCATTGCAGAGGGTATTGAAGGGGCGAATGTAGTGCATGGTTTGGGCTACCTTATTATTGGTGATCCGTTTTTCAGAATGGTTGCTCCTACGATAATAGTCAATCTATGTGAGTTTGAGTTGGATTTAATTTTATCGGCAGGCGAGGGAACCTATGCAGTCTGGTTGACGTGTCCATAAGGAGTGAATGAATTACTGAGCTGTAATGGCTGTTTGTGACGTTTCAGTTTTATTTAAGTTTCGTTTTCTAGAGTGTAGTAAAAATCATAGCAGAGTGAATCATGAAGATGAGCCTTTTTTCCCGCCGCAGTGACAATGAGAGTTCATTTGAAGAGCTGGTCATGCCGCACGTCAATAATATGTATCGCCTGGCCTATCACTACTGTGGTCAGCAGTCTGATGCTGAAGATCTGGTGCAGGAGCTGTTGCTCAAACTCATCCATCGGGTTGATGAAATGCAGAAAGTGGAGCGCTTGCGTCCCTGGATGGCCAAGGCCTTATACCATCTGTTTATTGATCGCCTCAGGCAACAACAGCGTCGGCCGCTGGAAACCATGCAACCCGATCAGCTTGAGGTTCTGAGAGAGTCTGGTGACTCTGGAGTGAGTTCCGAAAAGCTTGTTTTGGTTAGTAACATAGAACAAGCCCTGAGACAGTTAAATCATGAGCAACGCCTGTTGGTGGTTATGCATGATGTCGAGAACTATACCCTTTCTGAATTAACAACGATTCTGGATGCCCCGATTGGAACCTTGAAATCACGCCTGCATCGCGCCCGTGCAAAATTGCGAGAAATATTGAGCGCCGATGAAACCAAATCCGCAGCTATGGCGTGTTTATAAGCGAGAGGGAATGAATATGAACTGTCGACAAATACAGCAACAATTAGACGATTATCTGGATGGCAGGCTTGAGCTCATGGAAGAGGCTGATCTGCACTTGCATCTTGATACCTGTGAAGGTTGTCGCCAGCTGCTGCAACGGGAAAAAGCGCTTATGGCCGGTCTCAAGCAGGTGCAGGTGCCAGTGATGAGTCCAGGGTTTGCCCGGCGGGCGGTGTCCCATGCCGCCAGCCAGGCCAAACAGCGTCCTCATCGTCGTGGTTTTGTTGCCGGATTCAGTTCTGCTCTCGTCGCTGGTTTTGCCTTGATGCTGGTGGTGGCCGGGATATTACCCGGCGGTAATGGCATTGAACCCAAAATTATGCCGGAGGTGGCAATCTCGATTGCTGCACCACAGACCGTCAATCTAGCCTTTGATGTTGGTTATGCAATGCATGATGCAACCCTAAGCATCGACTTGCCGGGCAATATTGAGGTGGTTGGTTTTCCCGGTGAGAACCGATTGTCGTGGCAAACCAGTCTTACGCAGGGGCGCAATATTCTGCCCTTGCCCTTGAGAGGAACCGCGGCTGCGGCGGGTGAAATCATTGCTACGCTGGAACAGGGTGGCAAGAAAAAGATCCTTCGCATTCAGGTTCGGGTAGATAACAAAATAGCGCCCCAGGCTGGGGTAAGCAGGCCAGACTGGGTTTAAGCTGTATTAATCAGGAGTACTACGATGAAACCATTCAAACTTACAGCGATTGCAGCTTCGATGCTGATTATTTCAGCGCCAGGCTATGCCGCGGATTTCGATGATGACATGACTATTCAGGTGATTGAGAGTCTTGATCGTGAGCGGGGAGATAGAGGTGCCCATTATATTGAACTGCCAGACGTAGCATCGCCACAAGCGCGTGAGGCTTTGGAGCGTGTTAGAGAGCGCCTGCAAGAACGCGATAATGATCATCATGATGACGCTGAAAATGATGGCAGCCGTGGCGATGCAGATGGTAATGATGATTCTGAGCGCGGTGACAGTCATGATGAGAGTCGTGATGAGAGTCGTGATGAGAGTCGTGATGAGAGTCGTGATGAGAGTCGCGAAGAATCCCGTGAAGAATCCCGTGAAGAATCCCGTGAAGAATCCCGTGAAGAATCCCGTGAAGAATCCCGCGAAGAATCCCGCGAAGAATCCCGCGAAGAATCCCGCGAAGAATCCCGCGAAGAATCCCGCGATGAAGTCCATGACGAGAATCTCGATGGTGAACGCGATGATGATTAGCGTAGTTAGGGTGTTGTCATAAGTAATGGTTATGGCTGCCTTCTGCTGAGGGTGGCCATCTTGTTTGGGAGGGCTAAATAAGATGAAACATGATTTAACCTTTAAAGCTCTGGTGTTGTCCCTGGCGCTATTGACGTGTGCAAAGGCAGCTAGTGCTGATGCAGGCTTTGAACAAGGTGTAAGTGCCTTTAAACAGCAAAATTATCAACAGGCAATAGACTATTTTTTGCAGTCCCGAGAGCAGGGTAATCGGGACGCTATTCTGGCCTACAATCTTGCTGCAAGTTATTACAAACTGGGGCGCTATTCTGATGCTCAGGGTTATTTTTCGGAGGCCGCTAACGATGCCGCTTTGGCAGGCTTGAGCCACTACAATCTGGGTTTGATTGCATTAAATAACAAGGATCAAAAGGCAGCCCAGGAGGCCTTTTCCCGTAGTTTTAAAACAGCCCAGGATGACAAGGTCAGGCTGTTGGCTGCGCGGCAATTGGAACAGCTAGGTGTTGTAAAGAGTGATGCAGAAGCAGGCAAAGTTAAGGGCTTTGTCAGCTTGAGTATGGCCAGCGATGATAACGTTACCCTCGTCAATGAGGATATTGTTGTGGCAGCCAATAGTTCAGATAGCTATCTGGATTTTTATGGCACAGGCAGTTACCAGCTTAGCGGCAATCGTCGAGAGGGTGTGCGGTTAAAAGGGGCGTTATCGCTATCTCGTTATGCTGATTTATCCATCTATGATGAGCGCCTGTTGAGTGCCGGCATATATTTCAGTCAGCCGTTGGCCGAGTGGAGTGGTCGGGCTGGTCTGGTCTATTATCATGATTCGTTTGACGGCGTGGCTTTCCAGCAAAGCACCAGTTTGCAGCTGCGTGCAGACCGTAAATATGCCCCCGGTCGGCGCTTACGTCTGAAATATGATTTAACCTTATATGATGATCTTGATGCGAGGTATGCCTATCTTGCCGGCTCAAAACAACGCTTCACATTAGAAGATTACCGCCGCTTTGGTGCCGAAAAACTGCGCCTGGGTTACAGGCTAGAGTTGAATGATCGAGATAATTATTCGCTGGCGAATACTTTTGCCAGTTATTCGCCGACACGCCATAGCCTGTTTGCTTCGCTTGGGCATGACTTTGGTGATAAATGGTCCGCTCTGGCGAAGTTTGATTACCGCAACAGTAATTATGGCGATGCCAATGTCAGTGCCGGGGTGAATCGTGGTGTGCGGGAGGACGATAGAACTCGTTATAGTTTGACGGGTATCTATAGCTATAGCCGCAATTCAGAGTTTGAGTTGATGTGGCGACACACCTCTAACGACTCAAATTACACGAGTGAAAATTACAGCAGCAACCTGATCATGGTCAGTGCTAATCATTATTTCGATTAGCACTGACTCTCTCAGACCTGCTTAGGTGATGACGGTTGGTTTGTTGCGGCCGGTATATTTCTGAATCTCGGCAATGCTGTGCGCAAAGTCGATTAGATCCTGAAGCGCCTCTTGCGTTTCAATGTGGTGCTTGCGTGGATTTGCTTCAAAACGTTCGATATAGACCCGCAGGGTTGCCCCTTCTGTGCCAGTGCCGGAGAGGCGGAAAACGATGCGACTGCCATCGTTGAACTGGATGCGGATGCCCTGGCCTGATGACTTGGAAGCATCGATTGGGTCGGTGTAGCTAAAATCGTCGCTATAGCTAATATGCATGTCGCCAACGGCGCGCTCGGGCAGAGTGTGCAGACGATTGCGCAAGTTCTCAATCATGTCCTCAGCACGTTCTTTATTCACGCCTTCAAAATCATGGCGGGTATAAAAGTTACGGCCAAATTTTTTCCAGTGATCCGTGACAATGGTTTCAACCGATTGTTTGCGTACGGCGAGGATATTGAGCCAGAACAGTACTGCCCAAAGGCCATCTTTTTCACGGATATGGTTTGAACCGGTGCCGAAGCTCTCTTCACCACAGAGGGTAATCTTGTCGGCATCCATCAGGTTGCCAAAAAACTTCCAGCCGGTGGGTGTTTCGAAGCAGGGAATATTGAGGGCCTTGGCCACCTGATCTACTGCAGCACTGGTGGGCATGGAACGGGCGACACCGGCCAGACCAGCTTTGTAACCAGGTACCAGGGTGGCGTTGGCTGCCAGAATCGCCAGGCTGTCGCTGGGGGTGACAAAGAAGTTGTTGCCGAGAACCATGTTGCGATCACCGTCGCCATCTGAGGCGGCACCAAATTCCGGTGGGGTGGGGCCAAACATGATGCTGACCAGTTTTTTGGCATAGGTCAGATTTGGGTCTGGGTGGCCACCGCCGAAGTCATCGCGCGGAATCTGGTTGATGACTGTGCCTTTTGGTGCGCCCAGCGTCTTCTCGAGAATTTCCTGGGCATAGGGGCCGGTGATGGCGTGCATGCCGTCGAAGCACATGCGAAAGCCGGATTTGAACAGCTCGCGAATGGCGTCGAAATCGAATATCTCCTGCATCAATTCGGCGTAGTCGCTGATGGGGTTGATAACCACCACTTCGGTGTCACCAATTTTGCTGCTGCCGACCTTTTCCAGGTCAATGTCTTCGGCTTCGCAGGTGAGGTAGTGTTCGATCTTAAGGGTATGCTCGTAGATGGCCTCGGTGATCTTTTCCGGTGCTGGACCGCCGTTACTGGCGTTGTACTTGATGCCGAAGTCCTCATCGATGCCGGCCGGGTTGTGGCTGGCCGAGAGTATGAAGCCGCCAAAGGCCTTGTATTTACGGATGACGCAGGAGGCGGCAGGCGTCGATAGCAAACCATATTTACCGATCAGCACCCGGCCAAAGCCGTTGGCAGCTGCCATCCTGGCAATGGTTTGGGTCGCTTCTTTGTTGCCATAACGGCCGTCACCACCGACTACCAGTGTCTGGCCCTGGAAGCCTTCCAGGCTGTCGAAGGTGGCCTGGACAAAGTTCTCCAGGTAATTGGGTTTTTCCAGAAAGACGCGGGTCTTCTTGCGCAGTCCTGAAGTACCGGGGCGTTGATCATCGTAAGGGGTGGTGGCAACGGTTTTGATATCCATCTATAAGCCTGCCTTGTTGTTCGTTTTTATGAGGGTTGAAATCATCCTGGCCGATCCCCATTATGCCTTCGATACCAAAATTTATGTAGAGGGAGAATTAATGACAATGTCTGTAGAAGCTCATAAAGAAACGCTTGGCTTTCAAACCGAGGTAAGTCAGCTGCTCAAGTTGATGATTCATTCGCTTTATTCCAATAAAGAGATATTCTTGAGGGAATTAGTCTCTAATGCCTCCGACGCCTGTGACAAGTTGCGCTTTGAAGCGCTGACTGACGATGCGTTGATGGAAGATGGCTCTGAGCTGAAGATCCAGGTTGAATTCGACAAAGACGCCAAGACGCTTACCATCCGTGACAACGGTATTGGTATGAGCCGTGCCGAGGTGACAGAAAACATCGGTACCATCGCCAAATCAGGTACCAAGCAGTTTTTTGAGTCGCTGACCGGCGACCAGGCCAAGGATGCGCAGATGATTGGTCAGTTCGGGGTAGGTTTTTATTCTGCTTTTATTATTGCTGACAAGGTCACTCTGACCACCCGTCGTGCCGGCCTGGCTGCTGAACATGGTGTTTGTTGGGAGTCAGCGGGTGAAGGTGACTACACCCTTGAGACCGTTGAAAAAGCAGAGCGTGGTACCGAGGTTGTGATGCATCTGCGTGATGGTGAAGAAGAATTTGCCGACGACTACCGCCTGCGTCATATCATTACCAAATATTCTGATCACATCAATCTGCCGATTGAGATGAAGGCCGAGAAAGCCCCTGTTGCCGAAGGCGAAGAACAGCCCGAAGCTGAGCCTGGGTTTGAAGTGGTCAACAAGGCCTCAGCCCTGTGGGCGCGTCCCAAGAGCGAGATTGAGGCAGAGGAGTACAACGAATTCTACAAACATGTTGCTCATGATTTCGAAGATCCGCTGGCCCATGTTCACAGCAAGGTCGAAGGCAATAGCTGCTACACCACCCTGTTTTATGTGCCCAAGCGTGCACCATTTGATATGTGGGACAGGGAGCAACGTCATGGCATTAAGCTTTATGTTCGCCGTGTCTTCATCATGGACGATGCCGAGCAGTTGATGCCGACTTACCTGCGTTTTATTCGTGGTGTGGTTGATTCCGATGATCTGCCCTTGAATGTCTCGCGTGAAATCCTGCAGCGCAACAAACAGATCGACAGCATTCGTGGCGCTTCAGTGAAGAAGGTGTTGGGCATGCTGGAAGGTATCGCCAAGAATGAACCGGAGCAGTACCAGGAGTTCTGGAGCCAGTTCGGTAATGTTATTAAAGAAGGACCGGGTGAAGATCAGGCCAACAAAGAGCGTATTGCCAAGTTGCTGCGTTTTGCTTCGACCCAGGGTGATGGCGACAAGCAGATAGTGTCGCTGGATGAATACATTGCCCGCATGAAAGAAGGTCAGGAAAAGATCTACTACATCACTTCTGACAGCTTTGCTGCGGCCAATAACAGTCCTCACCTCGAGGTGTTCCGCAAGAAAGATATCGAGGTGCTGCTGCTCGGCGATCGTGTTGATGAGTGGATGATGTCCTTTATGCAGGATTACGATGGCAAGTCGTTCCAGTCCATCGCCAAGGGTGATCTGGATCTGGGTGATCTTGAAGACGAACAGGAGAAGGAAGAGGCCAAGAAATCTCAGGAACAGCATAAGGATCTGCTTGAACGGATGCAGAAGGCCTTGGGTGACAAGGTTAAAGAGGTACGTGTTAGTCACCGTCTGACCCGTTCACCTTCTTGTCTGGTGGTTGAAGACAACGACATGGCCCTGAGCATGCAAAAGATCCTCAAGCAGGCTGGTCATGAAATGCCAGATACTAAGCCGATTCTGGAAATCAACTCCGAGCATCCGTTGGTGCAACAGGTCAATGCCGAAACCGATGAGCAGCGTTTTGGTGACTGGGCCCATGTGTTGCTGGATCAGGCCATGCTTAGCGAAGGTGGTCAGCTGGAAGATCCAGCCAGCTTCGTTAGTCGTCTGAATGAGCTGATGCTCAGTCTGTCTGGTAAGTAAGTTGTAAAGGGCCGGAATGAAAACCGGCCCTTTTTCTATCTAATGTCTAAACAAGATCCCGATTCCGACAAGGTTCGCCTCGATAAGTGGTTGTGGGCGGCCCGTTTTTTCAAAACCCGCGGTCTGGCCTCCGATGCTATCAATGGCGGTCATGTCCATCTCAATGGTGCACGGGTCAAACCATCACGTTGCCTAAAACCGGAAGATGAGCTGCGCATCCAGAAGGGCACTGCTGAGTTTATCGTTCATGTTCTTATTCTTTCTGACCGTCGTGGCCCCGCCCCGGTGGCTCAGAGCCTATATAAAGAAACAGAAGCTAGTCTGTCCAAGCGCGAGGCTCAAGGTGAGCAGCGCCGCCTGTTGGCGAATGCCACTGGTGGACCGGTCAAACGTCCAGATAAGCGCTCTCGTCGCAAAATAATTCGCTTTACCCGCCGCCAGGATTAAATTTTTTTCTGGCGGACATTCTTGTCAATGTCCTCCAGTTCCCCCCGTTTATTCGTTTATACCCCCTTTCTTATTTGATTCGGTTATATTGACCTAATGTTTTTAGAATTAACGGTAATATTCAAATGTTTTTTTTGTGTATTTAGAAAAAAATCGATTAAAACGCTTGAAACGATTAAATCGATGCACTACTATTATTGCTACGGGAGAGTACTTTGAATCGGAACAGTCATATTCGTGCCTACATGACCCCCAACGAGGTGGCTGAGCTGCTCAGGGTCTCTCCCGTTACTATTCGACAGTGGGCCCAGAAAAACTGGATCAAGGCCACTACCACCGCAGGCGGTCACCGCCGATTTTTACGTCAAGATGTAGAAGAGTTTGCTCGTCAGCGTGGCATGGAGTTGTCATCTGATGGACCGACACGCGTTCTGGTGGTTGACGATAATCGTTCTTTTGCCCGCTATCTGGCCGATCTTCTTGCCAGTCAGTCTCTGGAGATAAAAACAGAAACGGCCCACGACGGTTTTGATGCCGGTCGTAAGGTGTTGCAGTTTGATCCGGCTATTGTGTTGCTGGATTTGAAAATGCCGGGCATGGATGGTTTTTCAGTCTGTCAGCAATTGAAAGATGATGAGGCCACCAGACACATTCGAATTATTGCCATGACTGGTTATTACACCCCGGAAAACGAGCTGAAAATTCTTAAAGCCGGTGCCGAAGCATGTCTAGCCAAGCCGTTTGATAAGGTCGTTTTATTTGATGCGATGGCGCTCGGTATGACAGCTGAGACTAAATTCACCGCTAGTAGCGGGATTGGTCAGCACGCGCTGTAGTTGAGACTGTTTTGCGGCTAATCTGCAGGCGAGTCATCATTTGACCGATACATCCACCGCGCTTCCAGCCACACTAAATAAATTCAAATAAACACTATTTAGTCTTTGATGAATGATCAGGCCAACGCCTATAGGTGTTGGCTTTTTTGTTTATACATGGCCGAAGTGAGTCCGGTATACTATCCGTATTTACGATAAAATTCCTTTAAAGTTATGGGGTTAGTGATGAGTGGCTTTCACGCAATAAAAGATTACCAGCATAAACAGATGCCCTGCACCGGTGTCCTGGTGTGCAATCTGGGCTCGCCGGATGCGCCCACAGCGGCGGCGGTGCGTCGCTATCTGGCTGAGTTTCTATGGGATCCCCGTGTGATCGAGATGCCACGGCCACTGTGGTGGTTGATTCTGCATGGCATTGTTCTGCGTACCCGCCCCAAGAAATCGGCCCATGCCTATCAGACTGTCTGGACCGAGGAGGGCTCACCGCTGACGGCAATCAGCAAACGTCAGGCTGACGCACTGCAAAAGGCCCTGGAAGGGCAGATCCCCGGACCGATAAAAGTTGAAATGGCGATGCGTTATGGCAACCCCTCGATTGCCAGTGGCCTGAAAAAGCTGCAACAGGCCGGTGCTCGCCGTATCCTGGTATTACCGCTGTATCCGCAATATTCGGCCACCACTACCGCCACGGTTTTTGATGCGGTGGCGGATGAGCTAAAGGGCTGGCGCCTGCTGCCGGAGATGCGCTACGTCAACCATTATCACGATGACTCTGCTTTTATTCAGGCACTGGCCAATAGCATTGATGAAAACTTCAAGGCCGAGGGTCGGCCGCAAAAACTGATTTTCTCGTTTCATGGTATGCCCAAACGTAATTTGACTCAGGGTGATCCCTATTTCTGTGAGTGCCAGAAGACGGCACGGCTGACGGCTGAACGTCTGGGCCTGAGTGATGGGCAATGGATGGTGACCTTTCAGTCACGTTTTGGTAAACAGGAGTGGCTCAAACCATATACCGATAAGACGCTGGAGCAGCTGCCCAAAGATGGGGTGAAAAATGTGGCGATTGTCTGTCCGGCCTTTTCTGCTGATTGCCTTGAAACACTGGAGGAGATTGCAGTGGAGAATCGTGGCATCTTTCTTGAAGCCGGTGGTGAGTCATTCAATTATATTCCCGCCCTCAATGACCGGTCGGATCATATTGACGCCCTGGCCAAACTGGCCATGCGCCACATGCAGGGTTGGCCGGAGCTGGATGCCAGCTGGAATGTCTCGCACGCCAACCGCGATGCCGAAGCGACGCTGGCTAGAGCTAAGGCAATGGGTGCTAAGCGTTAACTAGTCGAGATTGCTGAGTCGGCAGCCTGTTTCATCACAGTGCAGACTGCTGTTTTGTGAGTACCAGTCTCCCAGCACGATTCTTTTAGCCGCGTGGCCATCGATTTCCAGCTCATGCACAGCCGGGCGATGGGTGTGGCCGTGAATCAGTTGCGTCACACTTTGTTCGCGCATGGTGGTGATCACGGCGTTGGCATTCACATCCATGATCTCTAGTGTCTTGTTCTGGCTACGGTTACGACTTTCATCGCGATATTGACGTGCAATCTGCAAACGTTGCTCAATACTGGCGCCGAGAAACTGTTGTTGCCATGCTGGGCTGCGCAGCTGGCCGCGCATCTGCATGTACTCAGTGTCATCAGTGCAGAGACTGTCGCCGTGCATTAGCAGGGTAGGGCTGCCATATAGGTCGATTAGCAGTGGATCACTAATCAGCCGGCAGCCAGTCATTTGTTCGAATTCCCGAGCCAAAAGAAAGTCACGGTTGCCGTGCATGACATAGACGGGCGTGCCGGAGTCCGTGAGCGCCTTTAATGCATCGATAGCTGGCTGGTGTTCGGGTTGCACCGCATCGTCGCCAATCCATACTTCAAACAGATCACCCAGGATATATAAAGCCTCCGCAGCAACGGCCTGCTGCTGCAGAAACTCGACAAAACGTTGGCTGATCTCCGGGTGTTCGTTGCCCAGGTGGATGTCAGCAATAAACAGCGTGCTCAAGTCTATTCGCTTGCTTTGATCAGGCTGGCTTTGTTGATGATGACAGGCTCGATCGGTACATCGCGGTACATACCTGCTTTGCCTGTTTTTAGGTTACGAATGCGGTCGACTGTTTCCATGCCTGAGATGACCTTGCCGAATACGGCATAACCCCAACCGCGTGAATTTTGGCCGGTGTGATCGAGGAAGCTATTGTCGACAGTGTTGATGAAAAACTGTGCCGTGGCCGAATGCGGGTCGCCAGTGCGGGCCATGGCGATGCTGCCGCGCAGATTTTTCAGGCCATTGTTGGCTTCATTTTTGATTGGTGCGCGGGTCTCTTTTTTCTTCATGCCCTGTTCAAAGCCACCGCCCTGGATCATGAAGTCCTTGATGACGCGGTGAAACACTGTGCCGTTGTAAAAGCCGTCTTCAACATAAAGGACAAAGTTGGCAACTGACTCTGGCGCTGCCTGGGCATCAAGTGACAGCACGATATCGCCGTGGCTGGTTTCAAGTTTGACCTGAGGGTTGGCGGCCATGGCCACCGAGGAGATGATGCCGGTGATCAGCATCAAGCAGGCGATAGTCAGTTTTTTCATTGGTTTGATTCCGCGTTGGTTAAAAACAAGGGTCCAATGATATAGGCTTAGTCGCCCTGAAAAAAGTGCCTGGTTGTTTATGGTTTGAATCGAAATTGATAAAACAGCGCTTTTCTATTTTTTAAGGCTTTACACCAGACAAGGGGGCGGCAGTTTCGTTAGAATGGCGGCTTTGCTGCGCCATTGCCCGAATCGGTTGGTGGGCACGAACCTAGAACAGCGATTGGATCGATATGTTACAAATATTTAATAACTTAAATAAGCAGAAAGAAACCTTTAAACCCATCGTGCCGGGTAAGGCGGGGATGTATGTCTGCGGCATGACCGTGTATGACTACTGCCATGTCGGCCATGCCCGGGTGTTGGTGGTGTTCGATATGATTGCCCGCTATCTGCGTTACAGTGATTACGAGGTCACCTATGTGCGCAATATCACCGATATTGATGACAAAATCATCAAGCGCGCCAATGAAAAAGGCGAGACGATTGATTCGCTGACGGGGCGTTTTATTGAGGCTATGCACGAAGATTCCGCCGCGCTGGGGGTATTGCCGCCTGATCAAGAGCCTCGTGCGACTACGTCGATGGATCAGATTCTGAAAATGATCCAGACCCTGATCGATAACGGTTATGCCTATCCGGCTGATAATGGTGATGTCTATTACGATGTCAGCAAGTTCGAAGGTTACGGCAAACTGTCGGGCAAAAAACTGGAGGACCTGCGTGCCGGCGAGCGCGTCGCTGTCGACATGGTTAAAGATGACCCGATGGACTTTGTGCTGTGGAAGGCGGCCAAGCCGGATGAGCCAAGCTGGCAATCCCCTTGGGGTTTAGGTCGTCCGGGCTGGCACATCGAATGTTCGGCTATGTCGACTGATTGTCTTGGTGATCACTTTGATATTCACGGCGGCGGCCTGGACCTGCAGTTCCCTCATCATGAAAACGAGATCGCGCAAAGCGAGGGTGCGACCGGCTGCAAGTTCGTCAATTACTGGATTCACAATGGCTTTGTTCAGATCAAAGAAGAAAAGATGTCCAAGTCGTTGGGTAACTTTTTTACCCTGCGCGAAGTGCTGAAAGAGTACGCGCCGGAGGTGATGCGTTATTTTATCCTTGCCAGCCACTATCGCAGTCCCTTGAACTATTCAAACCAAAATCTGGATAGCGCTAAGGCGGCCATGGAGCGTTTTTATACTGCCTTGCGTGGTGTTGAGGCGGCAGAGGTAAATAATGGTGGCGACTACGAACAACGCTTTAGAAAGGTCATGGATGATGATTTCAACACGGTTGAGGCAATGGCGGTGCTGTTTGATATTGCCAACGCCCTGAATATCGCCAAGGCAGAAAAGAATAGTGCAGAAGCGGCTCAGTTGGCAGGACAGCTAAAATACCTTGGTGCCGTGCTTGGCTTGTTGCAGGACGATGCGGATGCCTTCATGAAGGGTGGTATTAGTGCGGAAGATGGTTTGAGTGATGCAGCAATTGATGCCTTGATTGAGCAGCGCAGCACGGCTAAACAGGAAAAAAACTGGGCCGAGTCGGATCGCATTCGCGATGAACTACAGGCTCAGGGTGTTGTGCTTGAAGATAGCGCTGCTGGTACCACCTGGCGGCGCGGCTAAGGTCAGGTTGTTTGAGCCGGTTAGAAAGCCGCCTTTGGGTGGCTTTTTTATTTGCGGCGATGGCACTAAGCTTAGCCATGAGGGGCGTTCCGCCAGGACGGCTAAAATCATTGAGTGCACCCCAGGGCTAGCGTGAAACTATTTCGTCCAAAATCTATTTTTCAGCTGATTCTGATTAGCTTTGCCCTGGTGCTGCTGCCACTGATTGCAGCGCTGCAGTATGCGGCCAGTTCGGTGGATAAATTGGCGGCCCAGAGTCAATTGCTGATTTCTCACGCAGTTAAAGCGAATGAGACGGGCAGGATGCTGGTTGAGCAGATCACGTTCATGGAGCGTAATCTGCGCCAGTACCAGGTCTTGGCTGACCAGGTCTTGTTGCAGGTCTATGAGGCTAACCGCAGTAAGTTTGTCGAAAGCCTGGCTTCACTGGCTGAGTTACCGTTACCGGGTTCGCTGCGTCAACTGCTGGATCAGTTGACAGTCGATGAAGCCAGCTTTTATGCCCAGGTTCACGGCGAACAAAATAAGCTGCGCAGCATCAATGTATCCGCCGCATTGGCCTTGCTCGATGATCAGGCGCAACAGATTTTGTTGCAAAGCCAGCGTTTGATCGATGATGAGGTGGCAAATACCCTGGCTGAGGCGCAGCAAACACAGCACAACCTGTTTTGGCTGATCGCAGCGCTGGTGCCTGCTATGTTGTTACTGGTTGCCTTTTTGATCACCTTAATCAATCGACCATTGCGGCGTCTGGATGATGGGATTCGTCGCTTGGGTGCAGGTGATTTTTCTGCCGCTCTAAAGTTGGAAGGTCCGCGAGATCTTGAACAGTTGGGTGAACGGCTTGACTGGATGCGTGTCCGCCTGCTGGAGGTGGAGGCGGATAAAAAACGTTTTCTGCAACATATCTCCCACGAACTGAAGACGCCCTTGACCACTATTCGTGAAGGCTCGGAGTTGCTGTCTGAAGAGATTCCCGGTGAGCTGACTTCACAACAGCGAGAGGTGGTTGATCTGTTGCGCCAAAACAGCCTGCAGCTGCAGAAATTGATTGAAGATTTATTGACCTATAATACAGCTACGCGTAATGCAGTTTTGGATCTTCAGCCGCTGCGACTGGATGAGTTGGTGAATGAGGTTGTGGCCGAGTACAAACTGTCACTGATGGCCAGGCGGTTGTGGTTTGAGCTGAATCTGGCTGAGGTGTCGGTGGTCGCTGACAGGGAAAAACTGCGCATCATCATCGATAATTTATTGTCCAATGCGGTGAAGTTTTCCCCCAATCAGGGACGGATTAAAATCAGTATCAGCAGTGATGCCGGTTATGCCGTGCTTGATGTCCAGGATCAGGGGCCAGGCATTGCACCAGAACAGCAGGAAAAAATATTTGAAGCCTTTTATCAGGGGGCAGCGGCCTATACTAGTCATGTCAACGGAACAGGTTTGGGTTTGTCTATTGTGTGGGAATATCTGCACGCTCACGGTGGCATGATTGAAGTGATTGATGATGACCTGGCTGGTGCGCATATGCGCATTCAACTGCCACTGCAACAGGAGTTAGTTTCAAAATGATCGTCCGGCATTGGTTAACACGGTTAGGTCTGGCTGTGGTTGTGTCTATGGGGACGGGCTGTGCCGGCTGGCACTGGCAACCGCTGGAGCAACGTGTGCTGGAACAATATCGCAGCGTGCAGCAATGGTCGCCAGAGCAGTTTGATAATGAACTGCCCGTGCTTGAACAGGCCTATGTCCAGGTGCCCAGTACAGTCAATCGCTTGCGCCTGGCTGTCGCGCTTGGTTTTGGTCAGTGTCGTAAATGTGATTCAGGTCGCGCCCTCAAACTGTTTAACGAAACGCTGCAATCAAG
>Ga0316190_10001093_pt1 | contig 19444 bp, 13 predicted proteins | sample Eddworburrow2_MG_FD_204929 | JGI IMG/M metagenome (GOLD analysis project Ga0316190, IMG submission 204929) | Coastal sediment microbial communities from Maine, United States - Eddy worm burrow 2 | ecosystem: Environmental > Aquatic > Marine > Coastal > Sediment | place: USA: Maine | collected... | reverse complement strand
GGGATGCTTTTGCAACCAGGCCATCGCCAGTTCACGGAGCTCAGCTTCATCACTGCCTAAACGGTCCCGTGACCAGCCAAGGAGGGGGGGCAGAACAAACCCAGCCTCATCTTCCAGGGGATGCTTTCGCAACCAGGCCATTGCCAGTTCACGGAGCTCAGCTTCATGACTGCCTAAGCGATCCTGTGGCCAGCCAAGGAAAGAGTTAAGGACAAACCCAGTCTCATCTTCCAGGGGATGCTTTCGCAACCAGGCCATCGCCAGTTCACGTAGCTCAGCTTCATGACTGCCTAAGCGATCCTGTGGCCAGCCAAGGAAAGAGTTAAGGACAAACCCAGTCTCATCTTCCAGGGGATGCTTTCGCAACCAGGCCATCGCCAGTTCACGTAATTCATCGTCTCGATTACCCAGCTCAGCCTGAGACCAGCCTAATAATGGCCCCAAGACAAAACCTGCCTCCATTCCAACCAGGTTACTATTGAGCCAACCAAAGGAGATATCGCGCAGCCGATGAGCCTCTTGCTCTGGCAGTTGCTTTAGTCCACGGAACAACATATGACGGGCAGCTGGGTGGTGAGCATACTTTGTTAACCAGGGAGTGATGAGCTGCGGCCATACTTCTAGCGCGGTGTCACTGAGTGGCGGGCAATTAAATACCGCACCCAAGGCGTATGCCGAGATATCTGGGTCTGCTGCGATTAGGTTTTCAGACAAGGAGTGAGCCTCTCGTTTTAGCCACTGAGAGGCAGCAGAGAGTATCGGCGCAGTTGTCTCCCCCAGACCGGCCAGTCGACTCAAACAGATAGCAAAACGTCCTAATGGGCGGCCATGTTTAGCACTGGCATACAGTGCAGGTAATATGTCAGGGTGTGGTGTCAATGTACTCTGAAGGATTTCATCCGCAACCGCATCGTGTGGGGCGCGCAAGTGATTTTCTTCCTCTTCCAGCCAGCCTCCTCGTTGCAAGGTGGTAATGATTTGTATTGGTAAAATCTGGGGTGAGCTGGATAGAGATTCTAGTGTTGCAGCGGCGACAGCTGTTAATTCATCTCTAACCATTGGGCAAGCGATAAGGGCAGCTGTTGCGGCGCAAAGCACTGGAGATGGTGATGGTTGCTCCCATGGTGAGATAGGGGCATCAGGCAGCAGTTTATCTTCATGCAATCGTTTTGATATCCAGCCACTTAGGTCGCCCGGGCGTGGCAAGGCATCTTGCTCCAGCCTACCCTCGTTCACCTGATGTTCAAGTTCTCGAGCGATGAACATGGCAATGATGGGGCGTGCCCCACAAAGCTCTTGAACCCTGGTATCCCCCAAAACTTGTATGGCACGTGGGCAAATGACAGCCTCGATTTGATGATTGACTCGTCCACGTTGCTCGGCAGAGGGTTTCATCTCTACGATGGAAAAAAGATCTTGTTCCACCAGGCGAGGTAGGATTTGACTTGCTGTGAGAGGTCGGGCATTCGCCATCAGAGTAAGGTGTACACCGCGACTTTTTGCTGCGGGTAGCAGGGTGTGCGCCCAGTAACGCGCATCAAATTCACGGAATTGATCAATGTAATCCGCTGTTACCAATGTATAACCAGGGTAACGTAGCAACTCATCTGCTAGCGCACGTAAGTTAACACCCTCTTCAGTTGGGCGCAGATGAAGTACGCGATAACCGTTTTGGTGGGCTCGCTCAGCCACCTCAAACACAGTACGCGTTTTACCAACGCCTCCATCACCAACAAGTACCAGGTTTTCGCCATCTGTGAGGCGATCCAATACCTTGTCTGGATGAAACAGGTCTTGAGCATCTGGTTCAATAAAAGGAAGCTTTTCATTCAGCAGGTAAGCGTGGAAACTGGAAGCTGATTGAACCAGCCGTTCTCGGTAAGTACCATGGTCTTCGAGGTCATCAAAACCTATGCCTAACCAGTCATCGGTGAGCCTGCATTGTTTTCTAAGCCAGTGGGCAAGGTCGTTCCAGTCCCAAACACGTATCTGTTCGCGCTGAAAAGGGGGGCGCTGCTTCTCTGGAAGCTCACTAAAAAAGTTGCGAATGTTTTTCTGGAATTCTTTCTTCTCATGCACACTGGAAAAGCGAGCGCTGATGCAATAGAGATAGCCGTGGGCACCTTTCCAAGGCTGGTAGTTTCCTTGCCACCCAGCCTCAGCTTGTTCTTTTAGTTTATTTCGTACTTTTGCCCAGCCTTGAGCAATATTCTGGCGCAGATTTGTTGATGTTGCATCATGGTGCTTACATTCAACGATTAGTGGGAAAGTGAAACCGGTGAATTGCTCGTTTGGTTTAGCATTGCCATCAATCCACGCATCAATGCTGCCATCTCTACCCAGTGTGGGGGCGACAAATGCATGGTCAAAAAATTGGCTTTTAAGTGCGTCACCAATTAATTGCTGGAATAAATCTTCTTCTTTTTGGAAGTGAGCTGCGCGAAAGCCTGCCCATTGTTCTGGGTTAAACGTATTATCAAAATTGCGAAGGCTGCTCATTATGACTTACTGGATAATCGTCCACTGACTGTAGAGTGAAGTTGATAACTGGAGCGCTATGGCATTATTAATGTTTGCTCATGTGATGACAATAGTTGTCAGGATTGGATGATGTCGAACTTCTTTGTATATGGGTGCTATTGACCGCTTGCACAAGTTTTGCAACCTAGGAGCAACAGCTGCTCACGCTGGACTTCAGCCAATAGCTGACTCTGCCTGATTAAGCCTGAACTACTACATCTAAGCACTACGAAAGTGCCGGGGGCGAATCCCCAGCAGAAACAGCACTGCAAAATAGGCTGCACCGGCAATACCAATCCAGGTGGCCAGACGGAAAATGCGATCCCAGGTTGTTAGGGATAGCCAAAGCTCAATATCACCTGCACCCCAAAGCAACACCCCAGCCATCACAGCGCAACCCAGTGCGCCCCGTACAATCAACAGAGACCAACCCTGGGCTGGTTGATAGATATTCTCTTTACGCAAGGCACGGAACAGTAGAAAGGCGTTGAGATAGGCAGAGAGTGTTGTCGCCAATGCCAACCCGGCATGGGCCAGCGGGAACACCAGCATGATGTTCAGCACCATATTGGAGACCATGGCGATGATGGCGATTCGTACTGGGGTTTTGGTGTCCTGCCGGGCGTAGAAACCCGGGGCCAGTACCTTCACCAAAATAAAGCCAATCAACCCCAGCGAGTAGGCCATCAGACTCTGTGTCGCCATCTCCACATCATGGGCAGTGAATGCCTCTGAATACCAGAGTGTCGCGTTCATCGGGCCAGCCAATACCAACAGGCCAATGCCTGCGGGCAACCCCAGCAGCAACACCCAACGCAGTGCCCAATCAATGGTTTTGGAAAAATCTTCCATCGACTCTTCGGCATGTTTACGTGAGAGACTGGGCAGAATCACCGTCGCCAGCGCTACACCAAGAATACCCAGCGGAAACTCCATCAACCGGTCAGAGTAGTAGAGCCAGGAGATACTGCCCGCTGTCAGCAGCGAAGCTATCAGCGTATCCAGCAATAGATTGATCTGCCCGACCGAAACACCAAACAGCGCAGGCACCATCAACTTGCCCACCCGACGCACGCCTTCATCCTTGGGGGCAAATTGCGGCCTGGGCAGCAGGCGCAGTTTATTCAGAAACGGTATCTGGAAAACAAACTGGATGATGCCCGCCATCAACACACCCCAGGCCAACGCCATGATCGGCGTATCCATCTGTGGAGAGAGCCACAGGGCACAGCTGATCATTGAGATATTCAGCAGCACCGGGGTGAAAGCAGGCACACCAAAGCGATTATGGGCATTGAGAATGCCACCAGCAAAAGCCACCAGTGAGATAAAAAAGAGATAGGGGAAGGTCAGCCGCAACATATCGACGGCCAGGTCAAACGACTCCCCCTTGTCGATAAACCCAGGCGCAAAGATAGTGACCAACACCGGCGCACCGAGCACACCCAACACGGCCACACAAAACAAGCCCGCACCCAAGGTGCCTGCCATGCGATCCACAAAGGCCTTCAGCTCTTCAAAAGAGCGTTTTGCCCGATACTCTGACAGTACCGGTACAAAGGCGACAGAGAATGCACCCTCAGCAAACAGCCGTCGCATGAAGTTGGGGATTTTGAAGGCAACAAAGAAGGCGTCCGTATTGGCATTGGCACCAAAGACATGCGCGAACACCAGATCGCGCACCAGTCCCAATATGCGCGACAACAGGGTATTGCTACCAACAGTTGCAATTGATTTGATCAGCGAGGCCAGTTGTTTTTCCTCAATACATTAGAGATGTGATTTTTCAGGATTATACGTTGTCCAAAGCGCTGAGTAACGGGCGTTCCCTTAAATGAGACCCTCTACCTCAACCAAACCCAAGCACCCTTTTTAGCAAAGAGCCAAACCGACCCGATATTTAATCTATACACTTTATTCAAAGAGAGCACCAATAGATTTACAGTTAACTCCCTCCCCTGGAATCAGCTCTATTGAATTTCAATAAATTCCAGATATTCACTGCTTTAGCGCTTTAAAGCAGATCCACCACCTGTGCATTTCCAGACATACCCAGCACACTCAGATCATAAGTTATTAAGAATATGCTAAAGTTTTTATATTAGAGATCGCTAACGTAGCTAATCACTTACAATCTGCGCTGAAATAAGCACTTGGTACTGATTTATCCATTCAGGTTATACCAGAATGTAAATCCAGTAGCTCCACAATACTAAATACATGGGAGCTTGAAGAGGTGCGGATACTCAATAAGATAAGGTAAAAAATGACGTTATTGTCGCTGAAGGCTAAAACCGGCATAGGGATTATTGCCAGCTTCCTATTAACCACAAGCCCTGAAGGCACTGGTTTTTATTCCCTGCAGAAGAACGAAGGCAACACAGATAGCCCGCCATACTTCAGCGCTATACCCACACAGATCTCAAATCCACACCACATTATTTTAAGTGCATAGGTGCGCAGTTAATGCCATATCCTCGAAGTAAATATCTAGAAACAGAGCAGCTCCTGGCTAGCTTTATCCTCCCAAGGAGATATCAAACATGTCATTAACCATCAAAGCAAAACTCTATCTATTAGGCGGTCTTGTCGCGCTAGCCATGGTCTTTATGGGGCTGTTCCAACTCTACTCCACACATGAGGTTAGCAACGCGAATCAGGTGCTCCAAAAAGCCACTGAAATTGAGCGGGACTTGCTCATGCTGCGCCGTAATGAAAAGGATTTCCTGACCCGAAAGGATCTCAAATATGCAGGCCAGTTTGATAACCACATGAGTGCACTGCAAACAAAGGTTGATCAACTAACCAATCAGCTTGGAGATTTAGGGTTGGATATGGCTCAGGCAGATATGTTGAGCACTGACCTCTCCGAATACCAGACCCACTTCCTTCACGTATTAAGAATCCAGAAGAAGATAGGTCTAAACCCCAAGGATAGCCTTTATGGCGCATTGCGTAAGGCCGTGCACAGTGCAGAAGAGTCCATCAAAGTGCTGGAAGATGATCGCTTGCTGGCAGATATGCTCATGCTACGGCGCCGGGAAAAGGATTTTATGCTGCGCAACGATCTCAAATATTTAGGCAAGTTTGATAAAGATATAGGCATCTTTTCGCAACACCTGGCTGCCAGCAATATTCCCGCCAGCACCAGGCAGGCCATTACCCAGCACATGAATCAGTACAAGACTGATTTCCATGCCTTGGTGCAGGCCAGTAAAGAGCTGGGGCTGACCCCCAAGGATGGCCACATGGGTGAGATGCGCGGCACGGTACATAAGACCGAAGCACAGCTTACCCAGCTGGTAGAAGCGGTCAACACAGCCATCGAAGCACGCACACAAATGCTCATCAACATCAGCATTGCTATCTCCATACTGATCATTCTATTGACGCTTGGCACCATCTTTCTAATCCAGCAGAGCATTAGCCGACGAGCAAAAACCCTGGCTGACTTCATGGAGCAGGCCCAAACCAACAAGAACCTCAGCCTACGTGCCAATCTACAGGGTCAGGATGAACTCACCTCCATGGGCAACAGCTTTAATCAGATGATGGAGGTCTTCGAGGATGTGGTGAGACAGGTAACGGAGGCGGCCTCAAAAGTGATTCACACCTCGGATGATCTCTCTATCACCACCGAAAATACCTGCCAATCAGTAACGCATCAGCAGTCCATGACTGAGCAAGTCGCCACGGCCATGACCGAAATGGCCGCCACAGTACAGGAAGTGGCCAAACACTCCGCCGAAGCCGCCAAGGTATCCCAGGTGGCTGACGAGGAAGCCGCAAAAGGTCGGGGCGTTGTAAATCAGACCATCACCGGTATCCAGCAATTGGCGCAGGAAGTAGAGAATACCGCCAGTGCACTTAGTGAGCTGGAAAAAGAGAGCGATAATATCGGAACCGTGCTAACCGTGATTCAGGGCATTGCAGAGCAGACCAATCTGCTGGCTCTAAATGCCGCTATCGAAGCAGCCCGTGCCGGAGAATCCGGGCGTGGCTTTGCGGTAGTGGCAGATGAAGTGCGCTCCTTGGCTCAACGCAGCCATGAGGCCACCCAAGAGATCCAGACTATTATTGATCGCCTGCAATCAGGCGCACAGGTGGCTGTAAAGGCCATGAACCAGGGGCGCAGCCAGGCTCAGGTGCGGGTAGAGGAGGCAGAGGCCGCTGGTGTCTCTCTGGATGCCATTACCAACGCAGTGACCGCCATCAGCGATATGAATATCCAGATCGCCAGTGCTGTTGAAGAACAGTCAGTGGTAGCCGAGGAGATAAGCGCCACCGTGGTCAACATTGCCGGAATTTCCAATGAGGCTGTAGATGCATCTCACAAAACAACTGAGACCGGCAGTGATCTGGCTGGCCTGGCCATGCAGTTACAGCAAACAGTGGGGCAATTCCAATTAGCAAGCGGGGGAGCAGCACTGGATCTGTCCAAGGCAAAAATGGCTCATCGTGCCTGGACGACACGTCTAAGAGCTTTTTTGGACGGTAAGGAAGCACTTTCCATTGAACAGGCAGTCTCCCATGAACACTGCATTTTGGGTGAGTGGTATTACAGCGAAGGCCTTCAGAAATATGGCCACATCCATGAGATGAAAGAGATGGAAAAACCCCATACAGAGCTGCATCACATGATCAAGGAGATCATAAACCTCAAGGAGCAAGGCAATTTCCAAGGAGCAGAAGCCATATATATCCAGATCCCGGCCCTGTCTGAGGAGATAATCCGCCTGCTGGATGCGGTAGAGAGGAAAGCAAGCCAATAACGCTATCAGCACCTTCAGGAAACACAAAAGCATTTTCTGTTTGACAAGCCGCACCAATTTCAGCAGAATACTCGGCTTTTCACCTCGGCAAATCTCTAGGAGACCGAAGTTGGCTAATACAGCACAAGCACGCAAGCGCGCCCGTCAGGCGGAAACGCACCGTCAACATAACGCAGGCCGTCGCAGCATGATGCGCACCTACATCAAGAGAGTTCTCGCAGCTGTCGAAGCTGGCAACAAAGAGGACGCACAGACAGCCTACAACGAAGCCGTTCCTGTGATTGATCGTTCTGCCAACAATGGCCTGATCCACAAGAACAAGGCAGCACGCTACAAGAGCCGCCTGAATGTACAGGTCAAAGCGCTATAAACACGCGTTTCTGAACAGCATTTAAAAAACCGGCGAGAGCCGGTTTTTTATTGCCTGCGATAATTCTCTGAACAGTTACACCAGAACCAGGTTGTCTCTGTGGATCAACTCCTCTTCATCCACATAACCTAGTATCTCCTGAATAGCACTGCTGGGCTGCCCCATAATGCGCCTGGCCTCTTGGGCGTTATAGTTTACCAGCCCACGCGCCACCTCCCTGCCGCGCTCATCCACACAGGAGACCACCTCCCCCCGGACAAAACTACCATCAACCGCTTTTACACCCACAGCCAGCAGGCTTCGGCCAGAGTTGCGCAACACCTTTACCGCCCCAGCATCCAGAGTCAGCTTGCCCTGCACTTGTAGATGCCCAGCCAACCAGCGCTTTCTTGCTGCATCTGGCTCCTGATTTGGTGTCAAGAACGTACCAATCTCCTCACCCTCTGCAATCCGAGTAAGAACCTGCTTACCAGCACCCGGAGCAATAATGGTTGCAGCACCCGAGCGAGCAGCCAGCCGTGACGCACGCAGCTTGGTCACCATGCCGCCCCGGCCAAGCCCCGTAACGGAACCACCGGCGAATTTATCCAGATCTGGGTTATCCACTCGACTTTCACTGATCAGTTTGGCATCAGGATTGGAGCGTGGGTCACTATCAAAAAGGCCATCCTGATCCGTCAGTAATAGCAGCAGATCAGCCTCGACCAAATTGGCCACCATCGCAGCCAGGGTGTCATTATCGCCAAAACGCAGCTCGTCATTGGCAACCGTATCATTCTCATTAACCACGGGAACCACGCCAAGCTCCAGCAGTGTCCGCAGGGTACTGCGGGCATTGAGGTAACGCCGTCGATTGGTAAGATCATCATGCGTCAGCAAGACCTGCGCCGTGTGCAGCCCATGCTTTTGAAAACAGGCCTCATAGGCCTGCACCAATCCCATCTGACCAATTGCAGCAGCAGCCTGCAGGCCATGAATGGTATCGGGTCGCTGACTCCACCCCATGCGGCTCATCCCTTCTGCCACCGCACCAGAGGAAACCAGAACCAACTCCTTGCCTTGCGCAACCCAGGCCGCCATTTGCTCAACCCAGGAAGCCAGTGCCATCTGGTCCAACCCCTTACCATCACCCGTCAACAATGCGCTGCCAATCTTGACAACCCAACGTCTGTTTGAGGAAATTTGGTCTCGGGAGATCATCTCAATACACCATCTACTTTAATTCTAATATTGTAACTGTTCAGATTGCCTCTGTACGGTTCCAGGACAAGGCGGAAAATGTGAGTTTACAAATGTAAATGATCATTTTTCAACGCAGGCATGGAACCGTACAGGGGTGAGCTGAATAGTTGCTTACTTGGTTGGGTCCCATGGCTCATCTTCATCCTCAGGCTCAACATTCTCAGCGGCCTTAAGCGCATCAAGATAATCCATCAACGCGTAGACCAGCTCCTGAGTACCCTCTCCATTCAATGCCGAGATGGCAAAGACTGGGCCATCCCAGCCGAGAGATTCCAGCAACTGCTGCCGTCGCTGCTCGAACTCATCTTCATCCATTAGATCTTTTTTATTCAACACCAGCCAGCGCTCACGCTGAGCCAGATCACCACCAAACTGCTCCACCTCATTGATGATACGGCGCACATCCTCAGCTGGATCAGCTGATTCATCAGCGGGCATCATATCCACCAGATGCAACAACAGACGGGTACGAGAAAGGTGTTTTAGAAATTGGATACCCAATCCAGCACCCTCTGCAGCCCCTTCAATCACACCAGGGATATCTGCAATCACAAAACTATGATCGGTACTTACGCGCACCACGCCAAGATTGGGATAGAGCGTGGTAAATGGGTAATCCGCCACCTTGGGGGTTGCATGAGACACCTTACGAATCAGGCTGGACTTACCGGCATTGGGCATTCCCAGCAGACCGACATCTGCCAGCAGGATCAACTCCAAATGCAACTGCCGCTTCTCACCTTCTGAGCCTTTTGTAGCTTGTCTTGGCGCACGATTGGTACTGCTTTTAAAGCGTGTATTACCAATACCATGAAACCCGCCTTTGGCAACCAGCAACTTCTGACCATGCTCTAGCAGTTCACCAATCCCCTCTTCTGTCTCTTTATCCCAAACCCGTGTTCCCACCGGAACCCGCACGTAGATATCCTCGCCACTACGCCCACTACAGTTACGCCCCATACCATTCTGTCCGCGCTCTGCGCGATGAGTACGATGATGGCGAAAATCAACCAACGTATTCAATCCAGAATAGGCTATTAGAAAGACATCTCCACCATCTCCACCATCTCCACCATCCGGGCCGCCTTTAGGAATATACTTCTCACGGCGAAAGCTTACGCAGCCATTACCGCCATCACCGGCATCAACTCGGATACTTGCTTCATCGACGAATTTCATTGGATATAGTTTCTAGTAGTGAATTGGGAATAAAAAAAGCCCCGTCGATTGACGAGGCTTTCTTTGATCCTAAAAACCGGAAGCCCGATCAATCAGTGATTACACTGACATACTTGCGGTTCTTGGGGCCTTTTACTTCAAACAGCACCTTTCCATCTGCCTTAGCAAACAGAGTGTGATCTCTGCCACAACCTACATTTAGGCCATCATGGAAACGGGTACCGCGCTGACGGATAATGATAGCACCTGCTTTAATGCTCTCACCGCCATAAACCTTTACGCCAAGGCGTTTTGATTCTGAATCGCGACCGTTACGTGTACTACCGCCTGCTTTCTTATGTGCCATGACTCAACCCCTTAGCTTGCGCTGATTCCAGTGATTTCAAGCTCGGTGTACCACTGGCGGTGGCCCTGACGCTTCATGTGATGCTTGCGTCGACGAAACTTGATGATCTTTACTTTTTTGCCCCGACCATGGGATTTAATGGTAGCCGTGACCTTGCCACCCTCCACGTAAGGAGCTCCAACTTTGATATCTTCACCATCAGCGAGCATCAACACTTTATCGAGTTCCACGCTGGCACCCTCGTCGGCCCCAAGTTTCTCGACCTTTAAGGTGTCGCCTTGGGAAACCCGGTACTGCTTGCCACCGGTTTGAATTACGGCATACATACCCAATCTCCGTACAAAATCTATGTGTATCGGCAGAAAATGAAAGTAGCCGACGAAAGAGGCGGGATTTTACATACCCCTTACGGATAGGTCAATCAAAATCCATGCCTTAAATATACCCAATATTGACATTCATCCTTGACACAGCAATAGCGCCCTCCTAGCATGCGAGTGCATTTTTCGCTTCCAACACATTTTATATAGAGTTTCCATGGATATAGCTGCCATCCGCGAGTTAATCGCAGACGACTTGACCGCGGTCGACAAAGTCATTCTTAAACGCCTGAAATCAGACGTTGTACTAATCAACCAGATCGGTGCCCATATTGTCTACAGCGGCGGCAAGCGCATGCGCCCCCTGATCGTACTGCTGGCCGCTCGCGCCTTTGGCTACAAGGGTGACGATCATATCGACCTCGCTGCTGTCGTCGAATTCATTCACACCGCCACACTCCTGCATGACGATGTGGTGGATGCATCAGACAAGCGCCGCAATAAAGATACTGCCAATGCACTCTGGGGCAACTCTGCCAGCGTGTTATCAGGCGACTTCCTCTACTCCCGCTCATTCGAGATGATGGTCGACGTCGGTATTCTACGCGTACTGGACATCCTTTCACACGCCTCCAACCAGATTGCAGAGGGCGAGGTTTTACAGCTGCTCAACTGCAACAACCCAGAGACGACCGAAGAGGAGTACATGAAGGTCATCTATCGTAAAACCGCCACCCTCTTTGAGGCTGGTGCAAAACTGGGGGTTGTATTAGTCGACGGAACAGCTGACGAAGAGGCTGCGATGGCCGATTATGGCCGCCACCTCGGCACCGCCTTTCAGTTGATTGACGATGTTATGGACTACAGCTCTTCCAGCGAAGAGATGGGTAAAAACGTTGGTGATGATCTGGCCGAGGGCAAACCCACACTGCCACTCATTCGCGCCATGGAAAAAGGGACAGCCGAACAGAAAGAGATCATCCAGTCTGCTATTGAGCATGGTGGATTAGATCAGATAGACGCCGTAACCGAGGCCATTAAATCTACCGATGCAATAGAGTACACCGCTGCAGCCGCTGAACGCGAAGCCGACAAGGCCAAAGCCGCTCTTGAAATTCTACCCGCCTCCCCTTATCGGGATGCCCTAGCCTCCTTGGTTGACCTATCAGTTAAGCGCTCAAGTTAGCCTATATTAACAACAGGCTCGAAGTGTAGCTCAGCCTGGTAGAGCACTGCCTTCGGGGGACAGGGCACGCTCTATAATCCCCATCATCTTATAGGCCAGCAGTGCAGCTGAAAATTCATAGGCATGGAAGCCCTTGATAGGCGCAAACTCCATCAGATCGAAGCCGACCACTCTACGTTGACGAGCAACTGATTCAAACAGCGATAAGGTTTGATACCAGCCCAGACCACCTGGCACAGGTGTGCCTGTGGAAGGAAATACCGAGGGGTCGATGCCATCAATATCCAGGGTGAAGAAAACATTAGCGGGAAAATCATCTGGCAGTTCAATTTGCTGGATATTGCCCGGCACTAGGATCTCCGCATCCAGATGATGCACCTTATGAGCCTTACGGATTGCAATCTCCTCCTCACAGAAGGCACGCACACCCAGTTGAAACAGCGGGATATCAAGATCAACAATACGCTTCATCACCGAGGCATGGCTGTAGGGATTACCCTCATAGGCCTCCCGCAGGTCAGCATGGGCATCAATCTGCACCACGCCGATATCTGTGATACCCGCCTCAATTAACCCTTTGATAACGCCGTAGGTCACACTGTGTTCACCACCCAGCGCGATGGGAAAACCTCCCTGCTCAATGATCTTTTTAGTGGCCGCTGCAATATTCTGCATCACCTGCTCTGCTGGCGCACCCACCTCAACAGGAGGATGGGTATAGATGCCATGCTTGCAGGGAGTGCTTTTTCCATCCCAGGTCTCCAGCTGCCAGGATGCACCAAGAATCGCTGCTGGGCCTAAAGCCGTTCCGCCAGCATAGGAGACAGAGGCTTCATAAGGTACGGGCAAGATATGGAAAAAAGCCTCTTCAGGTTGAGGATGCTTGAATTCAGAACCCAGAAATATGGGGTAGCCAGGCGCTGCCAGTTGATCAAACTCTTCCGCATTATCACTGCTCATGAGAGTCGAGCTTTAAAATCTTCGTAGCCAAAGCGGCGCACCACCCTCAAAGTATCACGCTCCGAATCCCAGATGGCGATGGAGGGCAGGTTGACACCATTAAAGGTGGTCGTCTTGACCATGGTGTAGTGCGACATATCGTCAAACGCCAGACGCTGGCCGATGGTCAACGGCTGGTCAAAACTGTAATCACCCATCAAATCCCCGGCCAGACAGGTTGGCCCACCCAGACGGTAACTGTGCGGCTTCTCCGCCGATGCTCCAGCATGGAAGATCTCGGCACGGTAAGGCATCTCCAGAGTATCCGGCATATGGCAGGCGGCTGATGAATCGAGAATAGCCAGATCCATGTCGTTGCTCACCAAATCCAAAACCTCTGTCACCAGGATGCCGGTGTGAATGGCAACGGCCTCTCCCGGCTCCAGATAGACCTGCACCTGATACTGCTCTGAAAAACGTTTAATGCACTCAATCAGCGCATCCACCTGATAGTCATCACGGGTGATGTGATGACCACCGCCAAAGTTGATCCACTCCATCTGTGGCAACAGTTCACCGAACTGCTGCTCAATCACCTCCAGCGTACGCTCCAGCGGCGGAAAGTCCTGCTCACACAGGGTGTGGAAATGCAGACCCGTGATTCCACTCAGATCCTTTCCCTCAAATTCAATTGCGGGGATACCCAGCCGGGAACCTAACGAGCAGGGGTCATAGATCGGTGTAGCGCCCTCTGAATGCAGCGGATTGACGCGCAGGCCAAACTGTAACCTCGGATGCTGCGCCTTGGCCTTTTGGATCAACGGTTGAAAGCGCTGCCACTGGTTGAAGGAGTTGAATACCACATGGTTGGAGATATTTAGTATTTTCCGCAGATCCTGTTCGGTATAGGCTGCTGAGTAGGTGTGTAGTTCACCACCAAATTCCTCACGCCCCAGATAAGCCTCATGCAGCCCACTGGCGCAGGTGCCCTTAAGATAATGGCTAATCAGCGGAGCCAAGCTAAACATTGAGAATGCCTTGAGCGCCATCAAAATCTTTGCACCGGACTCTTGCTGCACCCGATCAAGTATCTTTAGATTGCGCCTTATCACTGCCTTGTCCACCACAAAGCAGGGGGACGGGACAGACGAAAGATCGAAGTTATAAAAGGTTTTGCTTTTAATCACTTTTGCTATTTCAAATTAAAACCTGGCTCTTCAATCACCTTCCAGGGTAGGCCATGCTGATTCATATCCTGCATAAAGGGATCAGGGTCAAGCTGCTCCATATTCCAGACACCTGGCTGCATCCATTTCCCCTCCAGCATCATCTTGGCACCAATCATGGCCGGTACACCTGTGGTGTAGGAGATGGCCTGTGACTGTACTTCTTTATAGCACGCCTGATGATCACAGATATTGTAGAGATAGACCGTCTTCTCTTTGCCATCTTTCAAACCACGCACCACACAGCCAATGCAGGTTTTACCTTTGGTACGTGGCCCCAGGGTAGAGGGGTCGGGTAGCAGTGCTTTAAGAAATTGAATCGGCACAATTTGCTGACCCTGGTATTCAATCGGCTCAATGCCTGTCATACCGACATTACCCAGCACCTCCAGGTGCTTCAGGTAGTTGTCGGAGAAACTCATCCAGAACTGGGCTTTTTTTATGGTTGGGAAGTGCTTGCTCAGCGATTCCAGCTCTTCGTGGTACATGCGATAGATGTCGAAGCTGCCAACACCCTCCGGGCAGGTAAAGCTCTGCTTCAGTGACATAGCTGGAGTGGTGACAAACTCACCATTCTCCCAGTGGCGGCACTCGGCCGTCACCTCTCGAATATTGATCTCCGGATTGAAATTGGTGGCGAAGGGATAACCGTGATCACCGCCATTCACATCAATAATATCGAGCGTGTGAATCTCATCAAAATAGTGCTTGGCGATGTAGGCAGTAAACATATTGGTTGCGCCGGGATCAAAGCCCGAGCCTAACAACGCCATCAGTCCCGCTTTTTCAAACCGTTCCTGATAGGCCCACTGCCATTTGTACTCAAACTTGGCTGTATCGAGTGGCTCGTAGTTGGCGGTATCCAGATAGTGCACGCCAGTCTCCAGACAGGCGTCCATAATGGTCAGATCCTGATACGGCAGAGCAACATTGATCACTAGTTCAGGTTTGACTCGGTTGATCAACGCAACCAGCTCAGGCACGTTATCAGCATCAACCTCTGCCGTCTCAATCGGAGCATTGATCTGGGCAGCGATCTTTTTACACTTCTCTTCTGTACGGCTGACCAGCACAATCTCAGAAAAAACCTCCGGCAACTGTGCACATTTGTGTGTAACCACCTGGCCCACACCGCCTGCACCTATGATGAGTACCTTTGCCATAATCTGATCCTCACTCCTCTTTTTCGTAGTAGGTATAGCCTTGCATACTGGCATTGAATGTCTTGATCATCTGCTGCCTTTCACGGGCGGTGATGCGCCCCTCTTTGACTGCACGTTCAGCGGTGTTGCGGTAGCGCAACTGCATCTCTTTGGGGTGGTATTCCACATAGCTTAAGACATCAGCAATAGTGTCACCGTGGATCTCTTTGACAAAGTCAAAGCTGCCATCTCTGTTGAGGCGCACACTCACCACATTGGTATCACCAAACAGGTTGTGCAGATCCCCCAGCGTCTCCTGATAGGCACCCACCAGAAAGACTCCCAGGTAATACTCTTCTCCAGCCTTGAGCAGGTGCAGAGGCAGAGTCTGGGCAACCTGATGCCCATCGATAAAGCGGTCGATCTTGCCATCACAATCGCAGGTGATATCGGCTAATACCGCCTGGCGGGTTGGCTCTTCATTCAACCGGTGGATCGGCATAATGGGAAACAGCTGATCAATGGCCCAGATATCTGGCAGCGACTGAAACAGGCTGAAGTTGCCGTAGTAGATATCAGCCAGTGATAGCTTTAACCCCTCCAGATCCTGCGGGATACGCTCCATATCATTTAGCAGATCAGCGATGCGATGCAGGGCATCAAAGAAGAGGTTCTCAGCAATGGATTGCTCTCGCAGGTTGATCTGCCCACGTTTGAACAACTCACGCATCTCATTGCGGTAGTAGTGAGCATCGTTGTAACACTCCTGCACCCGATTAGGGGTCAGATAGCTATGGATCTCACGTAGCTTGGTCAGCAATGGATGTTCATCAGCCACAGATTCAGGCAGGCTTGTTGGCTCAAAGGTGGTGGTTTCGAGAATGTTGAACAACAGCACCGAGGTATAGGCAACAGTAGCCCGCCCAGACTCTGTGATGATGGTTGGATGAGAAATGTAATATTCATCCAGCGTATGCTTCAGCGTATCAACCAGATCTTCACAGTACTCATCCAAGCTGTAGTTGCGGCTCTGATCATCGTTATTTTGGGCGCCGGTATAGTCCACCGCCAACCCTCCACCAAGATCAATATGGGATAAAGCCGCCCCCTCCTTCACCAGATCAGCATAGTAGCGGCAAGCTTCAACCACGCCGTTACGAATCTCCTGAATATTAGGAATCTGCGAACCCAAGTGGCAATGCAAAAGTTGCAGGCAATGCAGCATCTCCTCTTGTTTCAAGGTATCTACAATATCAATCAGCTGTGTTGCACTAAGACCAAAGACGCTACGATCACTGCTGGTTGGGTTCCAATGGCCACTGACCTTGGTGGTCATCTTGACCCGCACGCCAATGGTGGGCTCGATATTCAGCGCCTTACTGCGCTCAATGATAATCGGCAGCTCTGTTGGGGTTTCGATCACAAAAAAGCAGCGAAAGCCCAATTTGATTGCCTGCAGACCCAGCTCGATAAACTCCTGGTCTTTATAGCCATTGCAGATGATCAGGCTGCCCGGTTCCTCCAGGGTGGAGAGTGCCGCAATCATCTCTGGTTTGCTACCAACCTCGAAACCATGCTGGTAACGTGCGCCAAATGCGGCGATCTCCTCGATAATCTGCGCCTGCTGGTTTACTTTGATCGGATAGACACCACGATACTGACCTTGATAGCCATACATCTTAATGGCCCGGCGAAAGGCCTCATTAAGGCGCATGATCTGGGCATCGAGAATATTCTCGATACGCAGCAGCACCGGCATCTGCAGGTCACGCTCAACCATACCTTCAACAATATCGAGCAGCGGTACTTGTGTATTCAGGGTATTAGCCGTGACTTTGCCGTCTGTAGAGAGCCCAAAATAGCTATTACCCCAGCGCTCAATGCCATAGAGCTCTGCAGATTGCTCTGGATCCCAGAGGGAATGATCTTGCTGATTCAAATGGGTCTTACTCCTGGGACAACATCGGGTCAATCGTGATTTGCTACTAAAGAACGGTAGAATCCGCTCTCTGGCTAGCTACTGATAAAGCGGGTATCTCTGCCTCAAAAATCTCTAAGTTGCTGGATATTAGCTGGAGCAACCTACACTTCATCCTAACAAGCCAAGCTAACAGAAATTCAATCTATCACCCATCAGATATTGGATCGGATAATGCAATGATTAGTAACAAAAAGCCAGCAAAACAGAGTGCAGAAAGCTCTCTCTCATCCCAACCCGTTTTGTCAAAGCAACTTGCCCAAACCCAGCTGCATTACCCACTTAAAAATACTGTGACACTTTGACACACTGCTTTTGCAGCTCACATAAGCTAACCTTAATATAGGTTACAATCGAGTCCACATATGGATACCATTGATATTAAACAAAGCCACATATTGATTATTGACGATTCTCCAATCAATATCCGGCAGTTGGGCAACGCGCTACATGATGAACACCGGGTCTCTGTCGCAAAGAATTATACCGATGCACTAGCTTGCGCCCTCAATAAAGCGCCTGACCTTATATTGCTTGACATTGAATCGCCCGATCTTGATGCGTATAGGATTTTTGGAACATTACAGAACACCGCCTCCACCAAAGATATCCCCATCATTATTATCACTGCCATGAACGAAGGGGTGTATGAAAGTGCATGCCTGGAACTGGGCGCAATAGATTTTATAAAAAAACCTTTTAATCCCAAGCTCGTTAAGCTGCGCGTTCAAAATCATGTTGAGCTAAAGGTGCTGCGTGATTACTACAAGACAATGTCTTGTATCGATGACCTAACCGGACTTCCAAACCGTCGGCAACTGAATGAGTTTCTTGCTCATGAATGGGATCGGTTATCCCGTATAGATTCACCGCTCTCGGTCATCATGATTGATATTGACTACTTCAAACCTTTCAATGATAACTACGGTCATGCAGCTGGTGATGACTGCCTTAGAGAGGTTGCAGATGCATTGGCCTCCGTCAATACACGATCCACAGACCTATACGCCCGCTATGGAGGTGAGGAGTTCATCTGCATCCTTCCTGAAACAGACGCCAATGGTGCTGCCACTATTGGCCAAAAGCTGTGCCAGCACATCGCCAAACTCAATATCCCTCACGCCTATTCTGAGATAGCTAACCACATCACCATAAGCTTGGGGGTGGCTACTGCCACAGATAAAACAGAGTTCAGTTCACCAGAAAAGCTGATTGCTGCTGCGGATAAAAAACTCTACCTTGCAAAGACCCAAGGGCGAAACCAAATGGTCAGCTGACAGGGATCAGGCTTTAGCTGTTAATTCAGCATCGGAAACAAGCCACCGCGCCAGTCGCTCTGCATAGAGCTGATGCACTTTACGATCAGGTTCAAGCTCACACAGTACCGAAAATAATTTTTTAGCCTGGCGCCACTCACCCGCCTGATAAGCTGCCAAGGCTTCATGATACTGGCTCATGTACTCCAGCTCCAATGCGGGCACCTCTTCCTCCAACCCGACCGGTTCATAGATGGTGACCTTTTGCTCCTTGCCCTTCACCTGCACCCGATCCAGCTCCCTATAGATAATTCCAGTAGTGGCTGCTTGGGTAAATTCGCTAACAACAATATCAACCCCATAGATACGGGTCTGTCCCTCCAGTCGCGCCCCCAGATTTACTGCATCTCCGAGCACGGTATAGGCCATGCGAAACTCTGATCCCATATTGCCAACATTCATGAGCCCTGTATTGATACCAACACCATTGCGCAGTGGAGGCCAGCCGCGCGCAACAAACTCATCTCTGACTTGATCCATACGGGCCACCATCTCCAGGGCAGCCACAACTGCATGCTGAGGATGAAGTTCATCAGAGAGAGGGGCACCCCAAAAGGCCATGATGGCATCGCCGATGTATTTATCTATCGTGCCACGATGCTGCTGAATCACATCTGTCATGTGGGTAAAGTAGGCATTCATTAACCGGGTCAACTCGTCCGGCTCCAGCTTCTCAGACATGGAAGTGAAACTGACAACATCAGAGAACAGCACCGTCATTTCACGGCTCTCACCACTCACACCAAAATCACTACTCTCTTCGCTCATCTCAGAGACAATCTCTGGCGGCACGTATTGACCAAACACACGACCAAGGCGCTGCTTGCCATGTGCCTCAATAAAATAGCCATAGGCGTTGTGAAACAGAATCAGCATCAATGTTAAAAAGAGTTGCGAGGCCAGATGAA
>Ga0316190_10001092_pt1 | contig 19449 bp, 12 predicted proteins | sample Eddworburrow2_MG_FD_204929 | JGI IMG/M metagenome (GOLD analysis project Ga0316190, IMG submission 204929) | Coastal sediment microbial communities from Maine, United States - Eddy worm burrow 2 | ecosystem: Environmental > Aquatic > Marine > Coastal > Sediment | place: USA: Maine | collected... | reverse complement strand
ATCTCCCAAGGCCAGGCCGAGAATGGGATGGACCTCTTCACGCTTCTCGATCAGCCAGACCATTTGTTGCGCCTGATCGCCAAGATCCTCGGCCGCCTCGGCCAGATGGAGCAGCCCGCGCAAGGGAGACGGATCGATATTCTCCGCGGCGGCGCGCAGGACCCACAACTCCAGCCGGTCCTTCATCCCGTCGAGGCGATCCTCGAGATGACGGACCTCGGCGGCGAGACCCTGGTCGTTGAGCACCAACGCGGAGTACGCCAAGCCGACCGCCGCCTCGCTGATGTTCTTCATCTCCACGAGGGCATCGACCGCTCGCCCAAGGTCGGTCAGGCCGGTACCTTCCGGCGCCTGGGGTGGTTCCCACACCGACGCCGCGGCCAGCTCCCGGAGTCGCACAATCCCGAGCGGTGGGCCACGGAGAAACAGCACGTCGTCGGGGGTGAGTATGGTCTCGCCGTCGATGTCGGTAATCCAGTCCTGATCACGGCGTATCGCCATGACCCGCATGCCGGTGGCGACCGGTAGCTCGAGAGCGCCGAGCGGGCGGTACGCCATATGGGAACCGTCACGCACCAGGACTCGATGGGAGACCTCTTCGGCCGCGGAGAGATCGGCGACCAACTCCTGGGGGATCCCCAGTCGGCGGGTCACGATGCGACCCACATCCACCGCATCGTTGGCGATTCGTTCCATGGCACTGATGACCTGGAGGACCGAGGACATCGCGTCGGCCTCGCGGGGGTTGCGCACCGCCAGAATGCATACCGCTCTCATGTCCTGGATCAGGTCGCTCATCACGTCTTCGAGACGGCTGACCTCCTCGGCCATCTCGGGGTCACCGAAGTACACGGCGGCATAGGCCAAGTCGACCATCAGCTCGGAGGTGTCCTTGGCCTCCGAGAGCATGGTGCGCAGATTCCGCGGTTTGTCATCCATGGGTTGCAGGCGATGGTACCCCTACCCGCGACCGTCGGCCTCAAATTGCGCCGACGAACACCGCGGCCAGAATGAACGTGAAGGCGCCGACGACGTCGAGCGACGACGTCACCAGCGGGATCCCATAGTTGTCGGGGTCGAGACCGAATCGAACGGCCGCGACGGTCGCGTAGTACGCGACGATCACCACGAACATCGTGGCCAGCAGCCCTCCGAGCAGGGCGACGGTGAGTGTCTCAGCGAGCCCGGGGCTGGCTAGCGAACGGACACTGCCACTGGCCTCAGCCAGGAGGCCGTTGAGAATGAATACCGGCACGGCCAGCAGGAAGATCATCCCAATATCGCTGCCGATCTCCCGAGGGGGATACGGGGCCGGCGCCAGAAGACCCAGGTGTAACCGGCTGGACAATCGGCTGGAGAGCACTCCACCCAACGCGCCTGCGGTGCCGAGATAGCCGGGCAGCAGGACCAGCAGGACCTCTACTTCGACCAGAGAGTCTTGGCGACCCTGGAGCAGGACACCCGCGATCAACGACAGCACGGCCGCTACGACCAGGACCGGAAGCGATTCGCGAAGGATCTGGCCGAGGATCGGCAGTCGCGATCGCCAGCCGACCAGAAGCGCACCGAACGACACCGCCGCCAAACCCCAGCCGAGGCCGGTCGTCCAGTTCCCGAGCCCGACCAGGTTGGTGGCCACAAGCAGCGATGGCACCGTGACGAGGTCGGCGGCCGCGGTGACCAAGGGGGCCGTCACATTGTCGAGGTCCCATCCAAAACGAACCGAGCCGGCCGCCAGCCCGAGGGTGATGCCGGCCACGATGAGCGAAGCGAACAGCCCACCGGTGATGGAGATCACGAGATAGTCCGGAACCGCCATCGTGGGCTGGTGAAACACGATTCCGATCAAGCGGGCGAGCAGGGCCAACAGCACCGACACCACCGCGGAGAGGATGAGCGCGCTCAAGATGTTCTGCCCCACGAAGGTGTCGACGCGGCGAGACAGGCTGAAGGTCCCCGTATGAATCGCGGTGCCCAGTCGACTCCCGAGAGCCCCAAACACGTTGCCGCGCAGCGCGATGGCCGCGGGCACGAGCATCAGGAGACCGGGGAGCCGGGTGAGCTGGTCATCCGCGGACCCGAGAGCCACTCCGGCCGCCAACGCAGTGAAGGCCGACACGCTGAGCGCGACAAAGCTGTGGGTCAGCCCGGCGCTCGGTCTGCGCAGTGGCCGCAAGAATGACAAGAAGGCGGATCGCAGCATGAAACGCCAGTCTGGCGCGGTGAACCACCCGTACCATCAACCCTGAGGGCCGTTCTGCCGATATGTGGACGTGCCACCAAGAACGGTCTGCGGAGCAGCAGTGCTTGCCGCAATGATGGCGAGCGCCATTCCGGCCTTCACATCAGCGACGCTGGTGTACTTAGGCGCGGGCCTGGTGGCGGCAGGTTTGGTGGTGGCGGGGACGGTTCGCTCGGCGCTCCGGTTCGCCAGCAGCTGGTTTGTAGTGGCCGCCGGACTGGCCCTGGCCGGCGCTAGCCACGCCCTCATCGCACTCAGTCCCGATTCGATGCTGTCGTGGTCTACGACGGCGGCGAGCGCCGCGTTGAGCATCGGTGTCCTTCTGCTCGTGGCCGAGCGGCGGGTAGCTCGAGACCCTGTGGTGCCGACCGCTGGTCTGGTCGTCCTTTTGGGTGGTGCGGCGGCAATCATCACGCTCCGGTCAGGCGGCGAGGTCGCGGCCCCCCACGTGGCCGAGGCTTTGGTGGACCTGTTGGCCTTCGTCGGCGCGTTCAGCCTTTGGTCCACCCGACCGGCGTCGGCTCCTGCACCACTGATGTTGACCTTGGGTGCCGCCCTTCGCGTGCTCGCCTCATCAGCGGAGGTGGCAGGCGCCACCAACGCACGAATCCTCATGGGAGTCGGGATCGCCGGCCTACTGATCATGGGCGTAGCGGCCTTGGCCGACGACATGGATCGGCTCGGCCAGTCCATGGCGGTACCCGGTCCACCCGGAGCCCGCCATCGGGTGATCATCACCGTGCTCGGTTTTCTCGCCGCCCCGGTGGCGGTGGGCGCCGGTCTCGTCTGGCAGCGGCCGTTGGAGCCGTGGTCGATCGCCGCCATAGCCGTCATCCTCGGCGCCGCGGCCGCAGTGCACGCCGCCAATCTCTCCATGATCATCGCCCAAAGCCGGGTGGAACTGTTGCGTACCGACGCGAGACATGACGATTTGGCGGTACATGCCCGCGATCTCATTCTGACCGTCGATGACGAGGGCATGATCACCTCGGTAAACGCGGCAGCCAACCATCTGTTGGCTCAGGGCAGCGGCGCACTACTCGGCACCAATCTGGCCAATATGATCGACCCCAAGGATGAGGAACAGATCGTCGCGGCCATGCGAGCAGCCCAATCGGGCCGGCTCACCGAACCGATCGAGGCGGTGCTGCTGGACGTCAAAGCCCGGAGTCAAACGTTCGAGTTCCGTTTCTCCTACCCCTCCGAAGGATCACGCCTCAGTGGTGTGGTCGTTACTGCGTCCACCCTCTCGGCGCAAAAGCGCATGGAGGCGGACCGGTCGGCGGCCCACAACCATCCGCGGGCCATCTCGGACCTCGGCCAAGCCGCTCTCAATGGGGCCACACCGGAGGCGCTGGCCAAGATGACCGTGGATCGCATCGCCCGGACGCTCGATGCCAGCACCTGTCAGCTCTACCGCTGGCAACGCGAGGCCAACCTGCTCTTGTTGGAAGCAGCGGTGGGCCCCGGCGACGGCCAGGTCGGCACCGCCGAGCGGAGGATCGGCAATAGCTCACTACCCGGCTACGTGGCTGCGACAAACAAGACCGTGCAGGTGACCGACCTGCGCTCCGAGCAACGATTCAGCGATGATCCAGACCTCACGAACGGTCTGATGGCCAGCGCTCTCGGCATACCGATCCAGGGATCCAGAGGGGTGTGGGGTGTGCTCACCGTCGCCACTGATCGACGCCGAGAATTCATCAATGCCGACGTGGAGTTCGTCTTCGCCATGGCCCAGTCGCTGGTCCTGGCCCTCGATCGACGCAAGGCGGAGGACGAAACCAAACACGCCGCGCTCCACGACGCGCTCACCGGCCTACCCAATCGCCTTCTGCTGATGGAGAGGGTGGGGAAGACACTCACCCGGGCGCGAACAAACGGAACCCTGTTCGGCGTGTTGTTCGTGGATCTCGATCGTTTCAAGTGGGTGAACGACAACCTCGGGCATGAAGCAGGTGACGAGCTGCTAAGAGAGGTTGCCCGGCGCCTGACGACATGCATGCGCCCTGACGACACGGTGGCTCGACTCGGAGGCGACGAATTCGTCATCCTGTGTGAGCGACTCGAGTCGACGACACACGCTACATCGATCGCCGAGCGGGTCACGGCTGCGATGGAAGCCAGATTCCAGCTGGGATCCATCGACACGGAGGTGACCGCCAGCGTGGGACTCGCGCTGGCCGACCAATCCCATCTGAATGCTGACTCGCTGCTTCGAGATGCGGACGCCGCCATGTACCGGGCCAAGGAGCTCGGGCGAGGGCGTACCGAGGTGTTCGACCTCACGATGAGGAGCAACGCCGCGTTGCGCCATGAGCTTGAAGCCCAGATCCCCGGCGCTGATGACCGGGGCGAGTTTCTGTTGGCCTACCAGCCGATCGTCAAGCTGTCATCGGGCCGACCGGTGGGCGTGGAGGCCCTCTTGCGGTGGCGACACCCCGAGCGCGGCACCCTGTTGCCAGAGGACTTCCTCATGGCGATAGAGCCATCGGGCACGGCGGGCGAGGTTGGCAAATGGGTTCTGAACCAGGCGTGTCATGACCTGAATCGCTGGAAGCAGGTGCCCGGCGGGTCGTTCGGAATGATCGGCGGCAACCTGTTTGCGGCCCAGTTCGACGACCCTGGGCTGCCGGAGTCCATCGCGGAGCTGGCCGCGGCCTTGGACGTCACCACGGACCACATCATCCTCGACATCCCCGAACAGCTCCTCGCCCGGGATATCGCCACTTCGGTGCGGCGGGTGAACGCCTTGCGCGACATCGGGGTGCAGGTGGCAGTTGACGACTTCGGATCGGAGTCCATCCCGCTCGCTCTGCTTCACAAGATCCCCTTCGACCTGCTGAAACTCGACATCGGCCTGGTCCAACGCCTGCCCGATGAGCGCACGTTGTCGATGATCAAAGCGATCGTGCTCGTCGCACAATCCGCCGGTATCGACGTGCTGGCGAAGGGGGTGGAGTCGGCCGATCAGCTGGAGCTGTTGATCGACGCGGGTTGCCGATTTGCCCAGGGGTTCTACTTCGCTCCCGCAATGACCGCAGCAGAGATCGGACAGATCTGGGAGCACGACCGGCACGAACATTCACCGGCCACGGAACTCGCCAGCTGACCTGGGATCCATCGACATCAGGTCGGTGACCGGTCGGGGCGAGGCGGCTCTGGCATTCGGGGCGGAGCGTCCCTGTGGAAACCAACGCTACGCGCATGTGGGAACGTCTTGTCGGATTGGGTGACGTGACCGCTATTGGGATCGATGATGATGTTGGTGAGCCGATCCGGGTGCATATCGAGACGCGGGGCGAGCGGCCGCGGTGTGTCGTGTGCCAGGGCCAGGGTGAAGGACCGCCGCCGGGTCGAGTTGGTCGATCTGGGGTGTTTCGGACGGCCGGCGCGATTGGTGTGGCACAAGATCCACTGGCGGTGCTCCGATGCGGATTGTGGCGCGGGGTCCTGGACCGAACAGGCGCCATGGATTTGGTGCGCCACGGTTAGCGATGGGTGATCGGGCTGGACGGTGGGTGACCGCTCAGGTCGGTCGTGATGGCCGCACGGTGGCCGGGACCCCTCGCGAGCTTGAGGGTGATTGGCACACGATCAACGACACGGTGATCGCGTATGGCACGGCGTTGGTCGAGGACCCCGCCCGGATCAGGGCCGTGACCGCACTCGGGCTCGACGAGACACTGGCTTGTCGGCCGGGACGGTGGCGGACCCGGAAATGGTGCGACTGGGACCTACTCGACACCATCGCAGCCGACTGGGGCCGAAGCGCCGGCATTGGGAAGATCGACGGCCGTACGTCTTGGTCCTGACACCAGCGACGCACCGGGGCCCGTCTGTGGCGGCACCGAGCCTCGATGCACGTTCCGACCGACGAAGGCGATGGTGGAGAACATCGATTCGGACCCCAATGTTCGTGCTCGTCAAGGGCGGGCGCCCGCACGCCACGCCGAATGGGACTACTACGGTCGGTCACTCCACCAGGCGGGGAATCGACGAGTTACCGCTCGAGACGAGCGAAGGCCGTGTCCCCGCTGTCGCCCAGGGGTTGGCTCCATCCGCGCCGGCGGCAAATACCCGGACCACCACCTTATGGAGATCTGATGAAAGCGATGACAGCTCGATGACCCCGCCCGTGGCCAGCGCGTCAACCTCGAGTAGGACGGTTCCAGCTTCATCTTCGATCATGACGTCAAACCGCTCGAACAGATCTGCTTCACCATCGGCCACCGGTGACGCCATCAGATCCGCCCATCCCTTCTCGACACCATCACATGAGCAGCGTTCGATCTGCGCCGTGGTCCCCGACTCGGCGCAGGGGGTATTCAAGTCTGCATCGAAGCTCCAGAACACAGTGTTGTGGCCGAGGCCGTACAAACACGGGCCATCGGCTATGTAGCCATAGTCGCCGGTGGACCCGACTTCGCGCAGCCAGCTCTTCACACCACATGATCGACCCGTTCTCCAGTCCCAGCAGCCCGTTTCACTCCTATTACTGGGGAAATACGTTCTGCCTTCGTGATACAGTTCGACGAACGTTATATGGCTATTGGAGAAGGGCTTGAAACCCTGGATCGTGGATTGATTTCGACCGGTCAGATCAAGGCACTGGTGGCCGAATCTGTAGTACACGCACACCCCATTCGGTAGCCCAGCCTGGGAATAGCGGGTAAATATTCGCGGATCTTGACTTAACTCAGTTCCCGCAAGGCGTACTCCTTGGCCGCCCTTGGGCCAATCGCGACAAGGCTTTGATTGGAGTGTATCGAAGCAGTGAATCCAGGAATCGGTGCCTGCACCGACGGGCCCATGATTCCATGGATTAGCATAGATTCCGAATATTCGTGATCCGATCACCTCAGTATCTAGGGCAACCGTTCTCTTGCCGGCAGCCAACCAGTTATGGGGGGGAAGTTTAGCCTCGAGTAGACCAGAGGCTTGGGGCCATTTGCCTGAACAGCTTCTCGGATTTGGTGCGGGAATTGCACAATAGACTTGGTGGTCATCGGCCATGACGTACAGTCTTCCGCCGATGAGGTCGGGGCCGTGCATGCGAGTGGAGTAATAGAATGTCCCCACGGGGAGGGGCGCCATGAGCAGATATCCGCAGCTAGAGTCTGCCACGGTGTCCCAGCACCCAACTCCCACATCCCCGGCCCGCTGGCCCACGAAGTAGAGCTTGGTTCCAACCGCGGTGACTTCAGGTGAACTAGAGGTCGTATAGTCACCATCGGTATCGGCAAGACCCGGATTGCCAAACTGGGACGACAGAGCTCGCGGGTACCCAGGACAGGTGGAATTGGTCAACCGGTCGACACAGATGAGCCTGCGACCAGGGGTGGCCAGATGATTGATAGCGTACATCTTTTCGCCGACCAGCACAGGGACAAAACCATCGCCGGAGGCGGTAACCTGCACGGACTTAAATGGTGGGGGTATTAGTATTTCCACGTCACAGTCCGAGCAGCGGTCACTCAACTGTGCTTTCGCCTTACGAGAAATGGTGACGCCATCCACGAACATGGAGGAGAAGAACAGTTTGGCCTTCGGATCCGTGACCGAAACCTCCAAGGTGTCCCCTTGGAGCCGCTGTTCAACGTTCAACGCGGAAGTGTTCAACCCGTTGGCGCGCAACACCTCAGATATCTCGGCTGACGGGTCGTTTCCGGCCGCCACCTCCACGACACCTGCGAGCGCAGCGGCATCAGCCGCCGTCTGGATGTTCGCCGCCCGGTCATAGAAACTCGGTATGTCGATGGCCAGGGCGGCCACGATGAGCAGCAGCGGCAACAACAGCGCAACGATGACCGCGGTGGAGCCCGTTTCCTGTTCAGAAGTATGGCCGGGTACGTCCAGATCTATCGACACCGTCGTGTATCGACCCTCTTGCGGACCGACTTGAGCGCGCTACGGCCACACCGGTGCGTTTGGGTAGAATTACCGAAAGTCTCGGGACGGTAGGGGGGTCTCCAGTCCCAGAGGTTCGATCCGTTCGGCCAGAACATTACGTACTCCCCCATCGCCCACCTCGAGCCGACCTCGAACCAGCAGCGCCGACGAACCCCGAGCCACCTGGCGGTGCCGGACCCAACAACCGCGAGAGACGATCACGTTCACCAGACCGGTCTCGTCTTCGAGATTGATGAACGTGGTGCCACCCGCCGTAGCCGGACGTTGACGATGGGACACGGTTCCACCCACCCAGACCCGGCTGCCATCAACCGCTTTTTGGAGTCCTTCCGCGCTCAGCACACCCATCCGGTCCAGACTCTCGCGCCAGAAACGGGTCGGGTGACCCTCGAAACTGATCCCGGTGGCCCACAGGTCGCTGCGGGCCAGGTCCCGATCGTCGAGACCTGGCAGCGGTGGAGCTTCGACCCCGGTCACCATGCCATCGAGACGATCCGACCGGGATTGGGCCACGGCTCCGGCGGCCCACAATGTTTCGCGCCGGTCTCCGAACCCATCGAAGGCACCCGCGGTGGCCAGTGCCTCCAACCCGACCCGGGGCACGCCAACCCTGCGCACCAGGTCCTCCATATCGGCATAGGGCCGGTGCTCTGCAATCCGGACCGCGAGATCGTCGCCGATACGGCGAACCGATGATATGCCCAACCGTACCGCCACCTCGCCGGTGGACTCTTCACAGGGCTCGAGCGTGGCTGTCGAATCCGACTCGTTGACATGGGGAATGCGAACCTTCACCCCATGTCGTCGAGCGTCCTGAACCAGACTGTGAGGTGAATAGAAGCCCATGGGTTGGGCGTTGAGCAACGCGGCGCAGAACGCGGCCGGATAGTGGTGCTTGATCCACGCACTGGCGTACACCAGGTAGGCAAACGACACCGAGTGGCTCTCAGGAAAACCAAAGTTGGCGAACGCGGCGAGCTTCTCGTAAATCTCATCGGCCACCACTCCAGTAATACCGCGCTCAGCCATACCGGCATACAGCCGGCCGGCCAGCCGGGCCATTCGTTCCTGGCTCCGTTTGGAGCTCATGGCCTGGCGCAGCTCATCGGCTTCACCGGGACTGAAGCCGGCAACATCGATGGCCATCTGCATCAGCTGTTCTTGGAAGAGGGGAATACCGAGTGTCTTATGGAGCGCGGGCTCGAGCAAGGGATGAAGATAGGTAACCTCCTCCTGGCCGTTACGTCGACGGATATACGGATGAACCGATCCGCCCTGTATCGGGCCGGGGCGTATGAGGGCCACCTCGACCACCAGATCATAGAAATGACGAGGTCGCAGTCGGGGCAAAGTAGCCATTTGAGCTCGGCTCTCCACCTGGAAGACCCCGATGGAGTCCGCCGCACACAACATGTCATAGACCGCGGCGTCCTGAGGGATGGTGGCCAGATCCACTTCGAGACCATGGTGGAGACCAATGAGGTCTATGGCGTAGTGCAAAACACTGAGCATGCCTAGACCCAAGAGGTCGAACTTCACCAGACCGACCGCCGCGCAATCGTCCTTGTCCCACTGGAGCACACTGCGGTCTGCCATTCGAGCCCACTCGATCGGACAGACTTCCACCACCGGGCGATCACAGATCACCATGCCCCCGGAATGAATACCGAGATGGCGGGGGAAATGCTCGATCTCGGCGGCCAGATCCAACACCGGCGTGGGGATATCGTAATCGGGTGCTCCGGTACCGTCGGTTTGTGTCTTGGCCTCCGACATTGAGCCCCAGCGGTCGATCTGTTTGACCCACGCGTCGGTCTGACCCGGGGCAAACCCCAAAGCCTTGGCCATATCACGGACCGAAGACTTGGCTCGATAGGTGATGACGTTGGCCACTTGAGCCGTGTGTTCGCGACCATACGTCTCATAAACGTATTGGATGACCTCCTCGCGCCGATCACTTTCGATGTCCAGATCGATATCCGGTGGACCGTCCCTCTCGGGAGACAGGAACCGCTCGAACAACAGACCAAGGCCGACCGCATCGACCTTGGTGATGCCCAGCGCATAGCAAACCGCAGAGTTGGCGGCCGAACCCCGCCCCTGGCAATAGATGTCCGAACGACGACAGAACTCGACGATGTCCCACACGATGAGGAAGTAGCCGGCGAACCCGAGTTGGGCGATGACCTCGAGCTCATGGCGGATCTGGCGCCACGCTGCCGGATATGCCTCAGGGTCTCCGTATCGGTGCTGAGCACCGCGCTCGGTGAGCTCGATCAACCAGGACATCTCGCTATGGCCCTTCGGTACCCCAAAGTCGGGCAGTCGGGGAGCGACGAGAGATAGATCGAACGCACAGGCCAGCCCGAGGTCTGCCGCTCGTTCGACCACCCCCGGATACCGGGCGAACCGGCGGGCTTGCTCGGCCCCGGAGCGCATATGGGCCCCACCGCTGGCCGGCAACCAGCCATCGATCTCATCGAGCGACCGACGGGACCGCACCGCGGCCAGCGCGGTCGCGAGGGGACGGCGGGCGAGTGAGGCGTAGTGCACATTGTTGGTGGCGATGACATCGACCCCGACACCGGCCGCCACCCGGACCAGTCCGTCATTGCGGGCCGAATCGATCGCCTGACCGTGGTCCCAGAGCTCGACGACCACATTGTCGATCCCGAACGCATCGACCAGCTCGACCAACCGGCGTTGGGCCGCAGCGGGGCCTTCCCGTTCCAAGGCCCGGGGTACGGGCCCTTTGCGACAGCCGGTGAGCACCACCCAGTCACCGCCGGACAGCTCGGCCAGTTGGGCAATGCTCGTGCGGGGCGCTCCCTTCTCCCCCGCCATCTGGGCGGTGCTGATGGCGCGGGCCAGGCGGGCATAGCCGACAGGGTTGCGAGCCAACACGACCAGATGATCCCCCTGCGGATCGGGCTCGCCCATCTGGGGAGAGGTCATGGCCAACGACAGCTCGCTCCCGAACACTGTGGATAGACCATAGGAACGAGCGGCTTCGGCAAACCGCACCACCCCGTAGAACCCGTTGTGGTCGGTCAGCGCCAACGCGGAAAGCCCTAACCGAGCGGCCTGTTCGGCCAACTCCTCGGGGTGTGAGGCCCCGTCCAGGAAGCTGAAGTTGGAATGGCAATGAAGCTCGGCGTAAGGCTGCCTGGCCTTGGCCTGCACCAGCGGGATCGGCTCATAGGGCTGACGGCGGCGCGACCACGCCGGGCTGTCTCCTCCATCGCCCACGACAGGAGCCGGGCCTGGCCCGTGTTTTGTCGGCTCGGTCTGGTCCGCCGACCGTCCCGCCGGCCGCCCCGACAGTCGCTTCTCCAGGTCCGACCAGGGAATCGGAGGATTTCGCCAGCCCATCCCCCGACCCTATCGAACAATTGTTCCTAAAAGAACACCTGTTCGCAAGACAGGTATCTTAGGGCTGGGTCCCAGTACCATTCGCAGGTTCGTCGAATGCCGCGGGAGGTGCGCGCCCATGTCCCGTTCCACCCGCTTTTCTCTCCGCTCGGTGACTCGAGAGTTCGGGGACCGGGTGTTGTACTCCGGACTCGACCTCGACATCCACCCCGGGTCGCGCATCGGGCTTGTCGGCCCGAACGGCATCGGAAAGTCGACCCTGCTCAAGATCATCGCCGGAGTCGATGCACCCGACCAGGGTTCGATCGAACGACAACCCTCCGAGGCGACCGCCGGCTACCTCGCCCAGGAGCCGCCACGATCGGTCGAAACCGCGAGAGAGCTCGTGGCCCGCCGCACCGGGGTCGCCGCCGCCACCGCTGCATTCGAGCAGGCCAGCGCCGACCTCGCCACCGACGATCCGCACGCCGCAGACCGGTACGACGCCGCGCTCGCCACCTATCTGGCGCTCGGTGTTGCCGACTTCGATCAACGCTTCGAGGAGATCACCGAGAATCTCGGCCTCACCGAACGCATCTTGGATCAACAGACACTGACACTTTCGGGTGGTGAAGCGGCCCGGGTCTCGCTGGCCGCGATCTTGCTGGCCCAGTTCGACCTCATCTGTCTCGACGAACCAACCAACGACCTCGACCTCGCCGGGCTGGCGATCCTGACCTCGTTCGTCCAACACTATGACGGCTCGGTCGTGGTCATCTCCCACGACCGAGCCTTTCTCCAAGATGTGGTCCAGGACGTGGTCCAGCTCGTCGAACCGGACGGGCGCGTCTCCCGCTTCAGTGGCGGCTGGCAGGCCTACCTCGAGGAACAGGCGACCGCCCGGGCCCACGCCGAAGCGGCATATGCGCAATACACCGACGAGAAGCTGACGCTCCAGACCAGGGCTCGACGCCAACGCGACTGGGCCACACAGGGGGTGTCGCGCGAGAAGAAGAACCCCGCGGATAATGACAAAGCGCAGCGCGGCTTCCGGGTCGACCGCACCGAGAAGCTCGCCGCCAAAGCCCGGTCGTCCGAACGCGCCCTCGAACGCTTGACCGAGGTCGAGCGACCCTGGGTGGGGTGGGACCTCCGATTCGAGATCGCATCCACCGGCCGCTCCGGTGATCTCGTCGCGGAGCTGAAGGGAGCGACAATCGAGCGGGACGGCTTCGTTCTCGGTCCGCTCGACATCGAGGTGAACTGGGGGGAACGCATCTGGGTCTCCGGACCCAACGGATCGGGCAAGACCACTCTGCTCCAGGCCCTGTTCGGTGAAACGGGGCTTGCGACAGGCCACCAACGAACCGGGCCCAGCGTCGTCGTCGCCTGGCTCGGACAACTCCGTTCCCAGTTATTTGACCGTGAAACCCTGCTCGACACCTTCACCGACGACCTCGGTCTTGTCCGCAGCGAGGCCCGATCGGTCCTGGCCAAGTTCGGTCTCGGGGCCGAGGAGGTGCTGCGCCACCCCTCGTCGCTGTCGCCAGGTGAGCGAACCCGGGCGGCGCTGGCCCGCTTCCAGGCCCAAGGCGTGAACTCCCTGGTGCTCGACGAGCCGACCAACCATCTCGACCTGCCCGCCATCGAACAGCTCGAGTCAGCTCTGGACAGCTACGACGGAACCCTCCTGCTCGTATCCCACGACCGCACGTTTCTCGCCAACGTCGATATCACCCGCGAGATCTCCCTGCCCCTCTAGCCTCAAAGCTGAGCGCCTCGGCCAGACCTCGAGCCGAAAGGCTCCCTTTCGGCTCGATCTTTTAGGCCCGGGTCAGGGTTTGATCCTCGTTCATGGCGTCGAGCATCTTCTGCACGGCCTTGGCCCAGTGGGGGTGCGTGAGGATCCAGAATCGGTCCGCGGCGATGGCCTCGAGGACCAGGCGACCGACCTCGTCGGGTTGCATACCCTTTTCCAGCGACTCCTGGATCGAACGGGCGACATCACCGGAGGTCTTGCCATCGGTCTTGGGCTTGGCCTTGCCGGGCCGGTATTCGACGGAGTGACGGCTGATGTTGGTGTTGATCGGCCCCGGGCAGAGGACCGAGGCGGTGACGGGGCTCTTGCGGCCCCGCAGATCGCGTTCGAGGGTAGCCATCAGGGCCACCACCCCATGCTTGGCGACGTTGTAGGCCCCCATCATCGGCGCCGCGACCAAGCCGGCCATGGACGATGTCGAGTTGATGTGCCCCTCGCCTTGCTCCTCCATGATCGGGAGGAACACATCGATTCCATAGATCGGGCCCCACATGCAGACATCGACGATCCAGCGCCAGTCGTCCAGCTTCATCTTGTGGGTGGCGGTCGGAATACCGATCCCGGCATTGTTGGCCAGGATGTGCACCCCACCGAAGGTGCTGGTGGCCAGCTCGGCCAGGCCCTCCACCTGATCGAGCTTCGACACGTCGACCTCCGTGCCGACGGCCTCGGTGCCGGCGGTCTTGAACTCGGCCACCGCGGCGTCGAGTGCTTCGGTGTCCAGATCGGCCAGCACCAGTTTCATGCCCGCGCCCGCAAAGGCCCTGGCCATACCGAGCCCGATCCCACTCGCGCCGCCGGTCACCACCGCAACCTTGCCGTCGAAGTCCTTCATCGCCATCCTCCCGAGAGACCGGCCCGAAATGTGAGCCAGCTCGATCGTAGGAGGTCCGCCCGGTCTCCAGCCATCCCGGCTGCGCCGCTCGCTCAGTTCTGGCAGGGTTCGGGCCTGACAAAGGACGGAGTGAGGGATGTCTTTGGGGTCCAACCGGATGGAGTTCGAGGTAATCGAGGGATGGGAGCAACTCCCCGAGGGCTGGAGCTTTGTCGAGGTCGCCGGCGTGGCCACCGACTCCCAGGACCGGGTCTACGCGTTCAACCGGGGAGAGCATCCGATGATCGTGTTCGACCGCGATGGACGCTTCGTCGACGCCTGGGGTGAGGGCGTCTTCTCCAATGCGCACGGCATAGCGATCGGCCCCGACGACCGGATCTATTGTGCTGACAATGGCGACCACACCGTACGGGTGTTCGAGCCGGACGGCACCCTTGTCCGCACGCTGGGCACACCCGGCCAGACGAGCGATACCGGCTTCACCGCGTTCACCGAACCCGTCGTGCGCTCCGCGGGACCGTTCAACATGGTCACCAACAGCTCGGTCGCTCCAAATGGGGATCTCTATGTCTCCGACGGCTACGGCAATGCCCGGGTTCATGTGTTCTCACCCGAGGGTGAGCTCCGGTTCTCGTGGGGCGAGCCGGGCACGGACCCAGGCCAGTTCCGCCTCCCCCATGGTGTCGTCGTGGACCGCGACGGTCGGGTCTATGTCGCCGACCGGGAAAACAGCCGGGTCCAGGTGTTCACCTCGTCAGGCGAGCTGATCACCATCTTCGCCGATCTCCATCGACCGGATGATGTCTTCATCGACGCCGACGACGTTCTGTATGTCGCCGAGCTCGGTTGGCGAGCCGGGGTTATGCCCCCGGTGATGCGAGGGGAGATCCCGGCGCACGAACCACACGCTCGGGTCACCCTGCTCGACCTCGACGGTGAGCTCATCACCCGCTTCGGAGGTGACGAACCGTGCGCACCGGGAAACTTCTTCGCCCCCCACGGCATCTGGGCCGATTCGACCGGTGACCTGTATGTAGCCGAGGTGATCGCCAGTGCCGGAGGCCGCTCGGGGCTGGTTCCCATGGACTGTCACGCGCTACAGAAGTTTGCCCGCGTCCGAGGCTGATCGACCCGGCGGGGTCGACATGATTCACCGCTCGCACGAGGCTACAAAGAGACCGGCGGTGGCCGTCTGGCTGCGCCCGAGCCGAACGAGGAGAAGGCGGCCATTTCGACATGGGAGGGACCGATCAGGCGGCCGACGTCTACCGCCGGTCATTCCAGCCCTCCCATCTGCTCGAAGCGCCCTATCTCATCGTGTCCGCGACGACGGTCGTCGGCGACAGTGCGGAGCACGCCGAGCTCCTGGCCGCGACCGGGGCGAGCGAGATCATGACCTATCCCGTCGCCTACGCCCTCGAGGACCGCATCGCGGCCCTGGAATCGATCGCCTCAGCCTGGTTCTGAGCCCCCCACCCCGTCCCCGGCCGGCCGGCAGATGTCGCTCACGGTCTCGCCGCGTTCCGGGACTGCACCTCCTCGATGGTCGCCTCGTCCCAGTAGCCGATAGCGATGCCCCGTTCGAGCGGTCCGCCTTCCGCTGGACTCCGGCCGAGACGGCGCGGCGGAACCAACGGATCGACGTCGCGCCGGCGGAACCATTCCTCGAGTCGCGACCTCAGGTCGGACCTGATCGTTGCGTAACCAGGATCGGTACCGAGATCGGCGAGCTCGCCGGGATCGTTCTCCAGGTCGAACAGCTGAGGCTCGTACAGCTCGTGGAACAAATACTTCCAGCGATCGGCGCGCACCATGGTGGCCCGCAACCAACGCGGCGCGTCGACCGACAGATGGTCGCGCATCTCACGAAACCCGTAGTCGGCCTCGGCGAATGAGCCATCGCGTACCACGGCCGTCGAGCCGTCGAGAACCGGAGCGAGGCTCCGCCCCTCGAGCCAGCGGTCGTCGGCCGCGCCGCCCAATCGGTCGACGAAGGTAGGTACAAGATCGATGCTCTCCACCAGGGCGTCACTGGAAGTACCCCGGAGCCCGTCGGCCGAAGGGGAGGGGTCCGCGACGATGAACGGCAGGCGGACCGCTTCCTCGTGTAGATAGTCCTTCTCCCCCATCCAGTGGTCGCCCAGATAGTCCCCGTGATCGGAGGTGAGCACGATCATCGTGTCGTCGGTGCGACCCATCTTGTCGAGCGCCGCCCACAACCGGCCGAGATGGTCGTCGAGCTGGCGAATCAGCCCGAAGTAGGCGCGGTACACCGTCTGGCGCACCTCGTCGTTGGAGAAGGTTCGGCCGATTCGCGCCAGATGGAAGGCACCGGTGGCCGGATGGGCCCCGCGTTCGGAATCGGACCGGTTCGGCGTGGGCAGTGAGTCGACATCGACCTGGTCGTGGTAGGGCGCCGACACGATGTAGGGCCAGTGCGGCTTGATATAGCTGAGATGCAAGGCCCACGGCCGGTCGGCTTGGCGGGTGATGAAATCGATGGCCAGGTCGGTCGTCCACGCCGTCTCGGAATGCTCGTCGGCCACGATTGCGGGATAGCCGCCGGATCGCAGGAGCCAGCCCGACACGAACCGTCCCTCGGGGTCGCGACCGCCGTTGGCCGCGGTGTGCCACGGGTTCTCCCCCTCATAGCCCCGCTCTCTCAAGAAGGTGTTGTAGGGGGCCGTTTCGGTATCGGACCACCCGTCCGGGTGGAGACCTTCGTAGCGGACGACGGTGTCGAACCCGGCGTCGAGGTGGCGGCGCCCCATCGGGCTGTCGGGCTCGATCCCGAGCAGTTCCATGCCCGCCCGGTCGGCGGTGCTATGGGTCTTGCCCACCAGATAGGTGTCGACGCCCGCTCGACGGAGATGATCGCCCATCGTCGGCTCCCCCACCCGGAGCGGCACATCGTTGTAGCGGGCACCGTGGCTGTACACGTAACGCCCGGTGTAGAACGACATCCTCGACGAACCGCACGTGGCGCCCTGGGCGTACGCCCGGTCGAAACGCACGCCCCGAGCGCAGAGTCGATCGATGTTCGGGGTGTCGATCGCCGTAGCGCCGTAACAGCTCAGCGCGTCCCAGCGCAGCTGGTCGGCCATGATGAACAAGATATTGCGGACCTGGCCCATGGTCGCATGTTCACAGAGTCTTGCGGGTCGGGGCCAGATCGTCGTAGACAGGGTCGCGGCGGGCCTTCTTCGCCTTGAAGGATTCGACCATGTCAGCCGATTGCAGCATCCCAGCGTTCCAGGTGGCGATGTAGTTCAGACTGTCGGCCACAGTGTGGTCGCGGGTGTAGTTGATCATCTCTTTGGTCCCCCACACCGCGAGGGGACTCTTGCGTGCGATCTGGGCCGCTATGTCGTGCACCCCCTCTTCCATCTGCTCCAACGTGTCGAAGATCTGATTGACCAGACCGACCTCCGCCGCCCGCTCGGCGCCCATTCGCCAACCGGTGTAGGCCAGCTCGCGGACGATGCCTTCGGGCACGATCTTGGGTAGCCGCTGAAGGGTCCCGACATCGGCGGTCATGCCGATGTCGATCTCGGCGATACTGAAGAAGGCGTCGGCCGTGGCGTAGCGCATATCGCACGCGGAGATCATGTCGATCCCCCCGCCCACGCACGCACCCTGCACCGCGGCGAGCACCGGCATGCGCGCCTGCTCCAGACAGGTGAACGTCTCGTGAAGGGCAAGGATCAGCTCCCGCGTCGAGGCCCGTGATCGACCCGCCTCGAGCTGGGCGTCCCCTTCGCCGATGTCCTCGCCGCCGCCGAACACCGCGAGATCCATCCCGGAACAGAAGTGCTTGCCCTGAGCGTCCAGAACGATCGCTCGCGCCTCTCCGCCCTCGCTCAGTCCCCGCACGATCACCGGCAGCTCGGCCCAGAACGAGGTGTTCATCGAGTTGTACTCACCCGGGCGGCTCATCGTCACGTGAGCGACCTGATCGGCCACGCTCACCTCGAAACTCTCGTAGCCCATCGCCCTGCCTCTTTCATCGATTGCGATCCTCCGAGTATCGGTCAGCCACGTTGCGCCGACCGTATCGACCGGATCACATAGGACAGGGGCCGGCGGGGAGGACCACCTCGAAGCGGGCGCCGCCCAACGGGCTGGATCCCACGGTCACCACGCCGCCGTGACCGTCCACGAGCGTCTTGACCACCGAGAGACCAAGACCGGCGCCACCGCGGTCGCGCGCCCGACCCTCGTCGAGGCGAGCGAACCGCTCGAACACCTGCTCCTGTTGGTCCAACGGCACACCGGGCCCGTCGTCATCGATAGCGATGACCACGCGGTCGCCGAGGGGCTGCACCCACACGGCTACCGCTTGGCGGGCATGGCGGGCCGCGTTGTCCAAGAGATGGCGGATCACTCGCTCCAGGTCGCCACTCGAGCCGTGAACGCGTGCCGCGTATACCTTCGAGACATCGACCGGCACCCGCCGGGTCCGGGCCGCTTCGCCTCTCACCACATCGTCGAGATCGACATCGCCGAAGGGCGCGGCCTCCGCCTCCCCGGTGCGGGCCAGAACCAACAGGTCGTCGACGATTCGCTCCAGGCGCGCGTCCTCTGCGAGCACCCTGTCCGCCACCCCTGACCAGTCCGCGTGCTCAGGATGAAGCCGAGCCACCTCTACCTCGGTGCGGATGGCCGTCACCGGACTCCTCAGCTCGTGGGACGCGTCGGACGCGAACCGGGCCGAGCGAGCAGCGGCCGCTTCGAGGCGGTCCAACATGCCGTTCATGGTCCGGGCCAGGCCGGCGATCTCGTCGTTCCCGTCCGGCTCCGGCAGCCGGCCGTGCAGTGTGGTCGCCGAGATGTGCTCGACCCGGCTCGTCATGAGGTTGACGGGTCGCAACGCGCGGCCGGTCATGAACCACGCGGTCACTCCGATCAGCGCGACCAGCACGGGAAGCGCCGTCGTCAACCCGTCGCGGAACACCGCTACCGCCCGCACCACCTCGGTGTCCGGGCGCAGGGACACGAGGTCGACGGTTCCCGCCCCCGCCGGCACCTCCACCCCGGTCACCAACCAGTCATCCGCCGGCGGGACCGGAGCGAGATCGGGTGAGAGCCCACGGCCCTCGACTCTCGCCACCGCATCTCGCCTCGCCTGGTCGATGATCGCGGCCAGTGGATCGTCACCGTCGACCCGTCCGGCGGCGAGGATGCGTTCCAGGACCTCGTCACCAAAGAGGCCGTCTTGCCTCAACAGACCGTCTTGGCCCAACTGACCATCTTGCCCGGGCAGATCCTCGAGCTCGTCGATGGTGAAAG
>Ga0316190_10001091_pt1 | contig 19450 bp, 18 predicted proteins | sample Eddworburrow2_MG_FD_204929 | JGI IMG/M metagenome (GOLD analysis project Ga0316190, IMG submission 204929) | Coastal sediment microbial communities from Maine, United States - Eddy worm burrow 2 | ecosystem: Environmental > Aquatic > Marine > Coastal > Sediment | place: USA: Maine | collected... | reverse complement strand
GTCGCCCAAGATGCTCAGGGGTAGAGTGCCGTCAGTTCCCGCCCCACCCGTGCCAGTTCGACGATGACCGATGGGGGCGACACGAGTCGGCGGGCGGGCTGCCAAACCCGGGCGATCCGCGGTTCGACTTCGCCCAGATCGTCTCGGTCACCGGAGAACTGATCGCCGGTACCACGCCGGATCAGAGCAACAACCCGACACCATGCTCGGACTACAACGTCGACCTGCTTATCGCCCGTATGGTCGCCGTCATGCAACGGGTGGCCGCCGTTGCCCGGGGCGAGGATCCGTTCAGCGTGCCTCAGGTGGCCGAGCCGGAACCGGGGGCATCATGGCACGACCAGTGGATGGCGGCGGCGCATGAGGTGCAGGGAGAATGGTCCGACCGCTGCTCCGGCCTCATGGCGTGGCCCGGACCGACCGAATCAGGGGGCGCGCCTTGCAGGCCGGTGGTAACAATGGAGCATGGCCCCACCGACCAAGCCGCTCGATCGATGCGACCAGTGTGGCTTCGATGCCGACGAGTGGAACGATCAGGACACGGTAGGGACCTTGAGGTTGGCCTCTGAGCTGCTGGCACTGTGGAGTGCTCCTCTCGACAACGCCGAAGCCATGAACACCCGCCCCCGGCCCGACGTCTGGTCGGCCGCGGAGTACCTCGACCACAGCCGCGAGGTGCTGTTCGCCATGCGGTTCCTGGTCGAGGTGGCCAAGGAGGAGCCGGGACGCGATCTGGGCCCTGGCGTGACGCCCTCACCTCCGGGCGAGCATCGTGTGCTTGATCGGGACCGCGTGCTGGATGCCGTCGCCGCCGAAGCGAAGGCCTTGGCCGCCGCATTGGCTGACCCCGGCCACGCCGCCGATGACGTCGCCGCCGGTGTCATCATCGGCGGCACCACGCACACCGCGGCCTGGGCCAGCCGTCACGCCGTGCACGATCTCTGGCACCACCTGGGCGACATCGCCGCCATCGGCACCGCCGCCGGGCTGGCGGCACCAGGCCAGAGCGGTGTCATCGACCAATTGGCGGCGTCGGGCGGGGGAGTGCCCAAGGTGGCGCTTGAGCGCGCGTCGGTGACCCGTTGCGGTGTGGACGGTGATGCCCAAAGTCACCGGATTCATCATGGTCGTCCTTGGCAGGCGTTGTGTCTGTGGAGCAGCGACGTGATCGCCGCGCTGAGGGCCGAAGGTCACCCGGTCGTGGCCGGGGGCGTTGGTGAGAACCTCACGGTTTCGGGAATCGAGTGGTCGTCGCTGCACGCCGGTCTGGTGGTGGAGATGGGCGACGTCGTGGCCCGGCTCACCGCCCCGGCGGTGCCCTGCTCCTACATCAGTGGGTCGTTCGCCGACGGTGACAGCCGCCGCATTGCGCACGACCTCCATCCCGGATTCGCCCGCTGGTACGCCTCGGTGATCGAGCCGGGTGAGCTCCGCCCCGGAATGTCGATAACGGTTCGAGCCGCTCCCGTCGCATTCTGAGGTGGGGAGTTGGGATCGCGCCCTACTTCAAATTCGACGCGAACTCGGTGAAGCGTTCGATGTTCGCCACCTCACCGGCAACCAGCAGGGTGTCGCCCTTGGTCAATAGCGAATCCGAGGTGGCGTAGGTGTAGGCCGAGTCCTCGGGTTTGACGCAGACGACGGTCACCGCGTACGACTGGCGGATCTCGGACTCGGCCAGGGTCTGGCCAACGAGTCGGGAGGGGACGTTGAGCTCGGCCAGGACGAAGTCGTCGTCGATCTGGAAGTAGTCGGTCACCTGGCCGGTCACGACATGCGCCACCCGCTCACCCATTTCCCGCTCGGGGAAAACCACGTGGTGGGCGCCAACCCGTTCCAGGATGCGGCCGTGTTCGTTGGTGATGGCCTTGGCCCACACCTTCTCAACCTTGAGGTCGACGAGGGCGGCGGTGGTGAGGATGCTGCTCTCGATACCGGTGCCGATGGCGACGACGGCGGCGTCGAAATCGGTCACCCCCAGCTGTTTCAGGGCCTCGCTGCTGGTGCCGTCGGCGATGCGGACATGGGTCAGGCGGTCGGCCCAGCGGTCGACCAGCTTGGGGTCGGTGTCGATGGCCATCACATCGACGTCGAGTTCCATCAGCGTGGTGGCGACTGCTACCCCGAAGCGGCCGAGACCGATCACGAACACCGATTCGGCCGATGGGGTTGCCGGTTGCACCCGCTCCACAACCCAGCGACGAATGAGGTTCTCCAAGCTGGCCACGGTGGTGCTCTCCTTTTGCTGGCGCCTGCGGGCCGGTCGATGCGGGTCTGGATGGGGCGACCCGCTGGGGGGTCAGCCGACCAGCAACTCCTGCTCGGCGTAGTCGAAACGTTTGCGTTCGGGGCGAAGCAGCACCGCGGTGCCGAACGTGATCGGGCCGATACGGCCGATGAACATCAATACGATAACCACCAGTCGTCCCACGCCATCGAGGCTGCTGGTGACACCGGTGGAAGTACCGACGGTGCCGAAGGCCGAAGCGGCCTCGAACAACAGTTCAGCCAGGGGGATCGACGGGTTGCTGATCGACAGCACGAAGGCCGCGGTACCAACGGTGCCCAGAGCGGCCACCACCAGCGACAGCGCCTGGCGTTGCAGACACTCCGGCACCGCCCGATCGAACAACGTGGTCACCTGGTCGCCGCGCAGTTCGGCCAGGGTGGAGCGCACGACCACGGCGAAGGTCGAGATCTTGATACCGCCGCCGGTGGAGGCGCTGCCCGCGCCGATCACCATCAACAGGATGAGCACCAGCCACGATGCGGGTCGCATGGAGGAGATGGCCACCGTGTTGAATCCGGCGGTGCGGGCCGTTGCCGCCTGGAAGAACGACGCCAGGATCCGCTCGTCGAACCCGAGGTTGCCGAAGGTGGCCTCGTTTGACCACTCGACCAGGCCGATGAGCACGGTGCCCGCCCCCAAGAGAAGCGCACTGGTGCTGAGCGTGACCTTGGTGTGCAGCGACCACTGTCGAGGTGACCGCCATCGTCGGCGCAGCTCGAACACCACGGGAAAGCCCAGGCCGCCAACGATGAACCCGGCGGCGATGACCAGATTCACGAACCAGTCGCCGACATAGCGCTCCAACCCGCCGCCCAGGATCGAGAATCCGGCGTTGTTGAACGCCGAGACGGCATGGAAGACGCCAAGGCGGATCGAGTGCAGCAGACTGTCGCCCCCGATCACAAAACGCAGGGTCAAGGCCACGCTGATCACCACTTCGGACCACACCACGAAGCGGACGAGGTCACTGATCAGGGCCTTGACCGCGCCAGTATGGGTCACCCCGATCTCGGTACTCACCAGTCGGGCACTGCGCAGTCCGAGCCGTTGGTTGAGGGCGATGCCCAGGAACCCGGCCAGCGTCATGATGCCCAGGCCGCCCATCTGGATCAGGGCCAGTAGCACGATCTGACCGAACGTCGACCAGGCGGTTGCGGTGTCGACCACGCCCAGCCCGGTGACCGTCACCGCCGAGGCTGAGGTGAACATGGCGTCGCCCCAACCAACACCGCTGTCGCCCCGGTGGCTGATGGGCAACGCCAACAGCGCCGCTCCGACCACGATCACCATCCCGAACGCGCCGACGATCAGCGGTCCTGGGTGTTGGACTCGGCGATCAGTTGGCACAGCGACCCTCCCTGGGAGCCGAATGACAGGCTAAGCCCTCACGGTGCCACGCCGTCGCACGGGTGCCATTCGGCCCACGGGGACTGCTTATCGGCTGGTTATCCTGCGTGGCGCTCCAACGATAGGCGAATGGGTTAACGGCTAGGGTCCACTCATGGAACCAGGGTTTACTGCCGACGGGAGCCCGGTGATAGATCGCCTGCTTGATTATGCGCTCACCACCGTGCCCGAGAGGGCCGACCTGAAAGAGAGCCTGAGCCATTACTACGCTCACGTCGACCAGGTCGACTTCGACGGGCGTCGGACCGAGGATCTTTTCGGCATGGCCGTCGATCATCTGGCCCTGGCCGAGTCATGGGAGCCGGGCGCCATGGCCATCGACGTCGCCGACCCCCGAGTAGAGGTCGACGGGTGGGGGAGTGGCCACACCGTGGTGCTCATTGTCACCGACGACATGCCGTTCCTGGTTGACTCGGTGACGATGGAATTGAGTCGACTCGGTATCGGCATCCACTTCATCGTCCATCCGGTAATGGCCTTCACCGCCGGACCCAAGCCGGTTGTCGGGCCCCCGCAGGCCGGGGTGGCGCATGATCATCTGCTGTCACTGATTTCGGTTGAGATCGACCGTCAGGTCCGCGACGATCGTGACACTCTTGATGCCAACCTGCGTCGGGTGCTCGGTGACGTGGCCGCCGTGGTGCACGACTGGAAACCGATGCGGGCACGTATGGAAGAGGTGTCGGCCTCGCTCGATCCGGACCGGCTCCCGATCGATGCGGCCGACGTAGCCGAGACCAGACAGTTCCTCGACTGGTTGGTCGATGACCACTACCTGCTCCTTGGGGCCCGTGACTATGAGCTTGGCCTCGTTGACGACGTTGAGGTGCTGCGTATCGTCCCCCGGTCGGGCCTCGGCATCCTGGCCGGTGACAACCACCTGGGCCACCCTCGACCCCTGTCAGAGATGCAGCCGGAGGCCAGGGAGCGGGTCAAGGAGAAACGCCTGCTCAACCTGACCAAGGCCGGATCGCGAGCAACGGTCCATCGTCCCTCCTACCTTGATTACGTCGGAATCAAGACCTTCAACGACCAGGGCGAGGTCATCGGTGAGCGCCGCTTCCTCGGGTTGTTCACCTCCGACGTCTACAACGCAGGCGTCTCCGATATTCCTCGGGTCCGGCACACCGTGGCCGAGGTGCTGACCCGCACCAGCTATGCCGCCGGTGGACACGACGAGAAGCGGCTACAGGCCATCCTGGAGCGCTACCCGCGCGACGAAGTGCTTCAGATGGACGTTGACGAGCTCTACGACGTGGCGGTGGCCATCAACGGGCTCCAGGAGCGCCGGCGGGTGCGGGTGTTTGCCCGCACCGAGTTGTTCGGCCGTTTCGTGACGGTGCTGGTGTTCCTCCCTCGCGACCGCTACAACACCTCCACCCGGTCCGGTATCGAGGAGGTGTTGGCCGAGGCCTACGGCGGCTACCTGGCCGACTGGCAGGCCCAGATGACCGAGTCGGTTCTGGCCCGACTCCAGTTCGTGCTCCGTATCAACACCTCGACCAATGAGGTGGAGGTCGGTGAGGTGGAGGCCGCCATCGAACAGCTCATCGCTGTCTGGGACGATGGCTTCGCCTCAGCGTTGATCGGCCAGTTCGGGGAGGATGAAGCGGTCCGCCTGGGTCGTCGCTATGGGGCCGCCTTCGGGCCTGACTATCAGCGGGCCTTCGAGCCCCGCCTAGCGGCGGCCGACGTTGGGCATCTGCAGGCACTCGAGGAGCCCGGCAGTCTGCGCCTCAGCGTCTATCGCGAACCGGGACGACCAGCCGACGCGTTCAAACTCAAGCTCTATCGCCGTGGGGCCCAGGTGTCGCTCACGTCGGTCATGCCGACGTTGACCAACCTCGGGGTCACCGTCGTCGACGAATGGCCCTACGAGGTGCGCCCGGCTGATGGCGACACGGTCTGGATCTACGATTTTGCCCTGGAACATGGCGGTACCGAGCTCGACTTCACCACCGTGTCGGATCTGGTGGCACAGGCCTTCTCGGCCGCATGGTCGGGGCGGGTCGACGACGATGGATTCAATCGACTGGTGCTTGCCGCCGGCCTGGCCATCGACGACGTTGCCGTGCTCCGGGCCTATGCCCGCTACCTGCACCAGGCCCGTATTGGCTACAGCCCGTCGTTCATCGAGCAGACCCTTGTTGATCACCCTGACGTGGCCCGCCTGCTCTTCGATCTGTTCGCCGCCAGGTTCGAGCCGGTGGCGGAGGCCGCAGGGGGCCTTGAATCTGAGTTCGGTGGCCAAGCCAACCCTGACCATGACCCCGACCCTGGGGCAGAGTCGGCGGAGCAGATCGAAGCCCGGCTGCTGGGTGCCATCGACACCATCAGCAGTCTTGATCACGATCGCATCCTGCGTCGCTTTCACAACCTGATTGTGGCCACGCTGCGGACCTCGTGGGCCCAGCGCGGCGAGCACGGTGAACCTCGGCCCTACCTGGCCATGAAGTTCGACTCGACCATCATCGATGAACTGCCCGAGCCCCGCCCGGAGTTCGAGATCTTCGTCTACGCCCCCCGATTTGAGGGGGTGCACCTGCGGGGCGGAGCGGTGGCCCGTGGTGGCTTGCGCTGGTCGGACCGCAGTGAGGACTACCGCACCGAGGTGCTGGGCCTAGTGAAGGCCCAGATGGTCAAGAACGCGGTGATCGTGCCGGCCGGAGCCAAGGGCGGGTTCGTCATCAAGCGACCCCCGGCGGCCAGCGTTGATCTGCGCCCAGAGGTCGAGGGCTGTTACCGGCTGTTCGTCTCGGCCCTGCTGGCTCTGACCGACAACCTGGTCGAGGGGGAGGTGGTGCCCCCGCCCCGAACCCGACGCTACGACGGCGATGATTCCTACCTGGTGGTGGCAGCCGACAAGGGTACGGCCACGTTCTCCGATCTGGCCAACGCCGTGTCCCAGCAACAGGGATTCTGGCTGGGCGACGCCTTCGCCTCAGGCGGTTCGCAAGGCTATGACCACAAGGCCATGGGTATCACGGCCCGGGGGGCCTGGGAATCGGTCCGACGCCACTTCCGCGAACTTGGCCTCAACGTCGACTCCGAGCCATTCACCACCGTTGGTATTGGTGACATGTCGGGCGACGTGTTCGGAAACGGCATGCTCCGGTCGCCGTTCACCCGCCTCGTCGCCGCCTTTGACCACCGGCACATCTTTATCGATCCTGATCCCGACCCGGCGGTTGGCTTCGAGGAACGGCAACGACTGTTCGACCTGCCCCGCTCCCGATGGATCGACTACAACCCGGCCCTGGTCTCCCAGGGTGGTGGGGTCTACGAACGCACGGCCAAATCCATCGACCTGTCGCCCGAGGCCCGCCGTGCTCTCGGCACCGACGTCGCGTCGGCAACCCCCGAGGAGCTGATCTCGATCGTGCTGCGGGCCCCCGTCGACCTGCTGTGGAATGGGGGTATCGGCACCTACATCAAGGCGTCGACCGAGAGCAATGCCGACGTCGGTGACAAGGCCAACGATCGCATCAGGGTCAACGGCCGAGACCTGCGCTGTTCAGTTGTTGGCGAGGGCGGCAATCTCGGAGTGACCCAGCAGGGTCGGATCGAGATCGCCAAGGCCGGCCGCCGAATTTTCACCGACGCAATCGACAATGCGGGCGGGGTCGACACCTCCGACCGTGAGGTCAACATCAAGATCCTGCTCGACACGATCGTGGCCGACGGGGAGCTGACATCGAAGCAGCGCAACGAGCTGCTGGAGTCGATGACGGAGGAAATCGGCGATCTGGTCATCGAGAACTCCCACCGTCAGGCGTTGGCCCTCAGCGTGGCCCGGGTCGACGCTCCCAGCCTGATCGATGTCCACGCCCGCTATCTCGACGAGCTCGAATCCAGCGGTCTGTTGGATCGCAGCATCGAGGCCCTGCCCGACGGCGAGGAACTCGGCGATCGTCGACTGGCCGGGGTTGGGCTTACCACGCCGGAGCTCTCGGTACTCAGCGCCTACGCCAAGAACATCCTGGGTGACCGACTGATCGCCTCCGATGGGCCTGACAGCCCCGTCCTGCTGCCGCTGTTGATCAACTATTTCCCGACACAGTTGCAGGAGCGGTTCGGGTCCTCCATCGGTCAACACCGGCTGCGTCGGGAAATCATCGCCAACCGTCTGGCCAATCTGGTGGTCGATCGGGCCGGGATCTCCATGACCTACCGTCTCAGCCAGGAGTTGTCGTCACCCCCAGCGGAGATCGCGGCGGCCCATTTCGCCGCCTGGGAGATCTACGACCTTGAAGCGGTGGTGGGCGCCACCAACGATCTTGAAGGCACGCTCGGCGTTCAGCGGCAACTCGGCATCCTCCTCGCCGGACGTCAGTTGGCGGAGCGGGCGACCCGGCTGTTGTTGCGTAACCGGCCCCACCCCTTCGACCCGGCGGCCGCCATCGAAGACCTGGCCGCGCCGGTGAGGCAAACGGTGGCGACGATGGCCGGTGACCTGGTTGGGGCCGACCGGAGATTCTACGACAGCGAGGTCGAGGAACTGATGGCCTCCGGCGCCCCACCGGAGTTGGCCCATCGGGCCGCCGTGCTGCCCGCCGCCGTTGCCGCTCTCGACATCGTGGCCGTTGCCGGCGAGTCGGGAGTGGAGCTGGGTGATGTGTCCTCGGCCTACTTCGCCTTGGCCGAGGGCCTCGATCTCATCTGGTTGCGGGATCAGATCCTGGCCCTGCCCCGCGATTCCCAATGGTCGACGCTGGCTCGTCTGACACTGCGGGCCGACCTCTACACCGATCATCGTGAGCTCACCGCTCAGGTCCTGGCCGTCACCCCGAGCGAACTCGACCCTGCCTCCAGGGTCGAGCAGTGGGTCGGACGCCACCGCAGCGAGGTCGATCGGTACCGCCAGGTGATGCTGGCCATTCGCTCCACCACCGGTGACGTCACCTCGCTGCTGGTCGCCGCCAGGGAGGTGCGGAATCTGATCATCCGCACCCGGCCGGCGGAAGCCTGATCCAACCTCGACGCCGGGGCGACCCCGGCGTCGAGCAGATGGTGGCTATGGGGACTGCTCCCCGGACCGAGCATGATGACCATGTACCGGACTCTCATCGCCACCATCATCCTCACCTTGGTTCTGGCCGCCTGCGGCACGGCGTCAGACCTGATCGACAACGCCTCGCCCGGTGGTTCCAGCGCCGTTGACGACACCACCGCTGGCGAAGCCGCGCCGACGACCGCAGCCGAGACCGGGGCCGCCCCCCCACCGGTGGTGATGGCTCGGGTAGCGGTGCCGACTGTCTGATCGGCCGTTGGACCGCCACGCCGGGAACGTTCGAGGAGCAGATACTGGCTAGCCTGGCCGCGGTACCCAATCTCGACGCCGAGGTGGTCTCGGCCGAGGCCTCGGCTGAGTTTCGGGTCGACATGACCGCCAACTTTCTCACCGATGCCACCGCCGTCGTCAACGAGCCAACGCTGGGTGAATTGCAGGGCGTGCTCGACAGCACCCTCGGTGCCAACTGGGCCGTCGATGGCGACCAGTTGACCTTTACCCCCACCAGCTGGGACTTCACGATCGAAGTGGCAGGCATCCCGCTGTCGGACATACCAGGCCCGGCCGTTGGTCAAAGTGCCTCAGCCACCTTCACCTGCAGCGGTGACCATCTTCAGGTCAACATCGACAATCCAGCGGTGCGGATTCCGTCGAGCTTCGATCGGGTGGGGTAGGCGCAACCTCGGCGGCTGCGATCGTCGACCCTCGGTGGGTTAGAATCGACTATTTGGCCAACCAGGAGTTTGCTGTGTCCGCTTTGCGCCCCGATATCGACCCCGACGGTCTGCTGGAACTGTCGGTCGTTTTCACCGACCGGTCGTTGAACCACATGAGCGGTGGCTTCCAACAGGTCATGAGGGACATCTCCAGCATCCTCAAGCAGGTGTACGCCGCTGACAGGGTGGCGGTTGTGCCCGGCGGCGGTACCTACGCCATGGAAGCAGTGGCTCGACAGCTGGCCACCGACCGCAAGGTGCTGGTCATCCGCAACGGATTGTTCTCCTACCGCTGGAGTCAGATTTTTGAAGCGGGCCGAATCCCGGCCGCGGAGACGGTGCTCAAGGCCCGCCGGGTGGAGGGTGAGGGGCTCCAGGTCCCGTTTGCCCCCGCCCCCATCGACGAGGTCGTGGCGCGGATCGCTTCCGAGCGGCCCGATGTGGTCTTCGCCGCCCACGTCGAGACCTCGGCCGGGATGATCCTGCCCGACTCCTACGTCAAGGCCGTGGCCGACGCCGTGCACCAGGTCGGTGGTCTGTTCGTGCTCGACAGCATTGCCTCGGGTTGTGCCTGGGTCGATATGCAGGCCAGCGGTGTCGACGTGTTGCTGTCGGCCCCTCAGAAGGGGTGGTCGGCTCCGCCATCGTCGGGCCTGGTGATGATGAATGATCGGGCCGTTGCCGCGGTCGAGGGGGCCCAATCCACCAGCTTCGCTCTCGACCTGGCCAAGTGGCTGTCGATCATGGCCGCCTACGAGGGGGGCGGCCACGCCTACCACGCCACGATGCCAACCGACGCTTTGCGGGTGTTCCGAGACGCCATGGTCGAGACCCGCCAGTATGGTTTCGACCGGCTGCAGAAGGCCCAATGGGACCAGAGCGATCGGGTGCGGGCTCTCTTCGCCCAGCGGGGTGTGGTGTCGGTGGCGGCCGACGGGTTTGGTGCCCCGGGCGTCGTGGTGGCCTTCACCTCTGATCCGGAGATCCAGTCGGGGCGGGCCTTCGCCGCCGCCGGTGCTCAGATCGCCGCCGGGGTGCCGCTGCAAATCGACGAGGGCCCCGACTACCAGAGCTTCCGGCTCGGCCTGTTCGGTCTCGACAAGTTGTACGACGTCGACGCCTCGGTTGCCCGCGTCGAGGCTCTGCTCGACACCGTGTTCTAATCCCAGCCGATCCCGCTACTGGTGCGGGCCAGGCTGGCTTTCTCGTGTCTGCGGGCACCGTTTGTTGTTCGGCGGGGCCCCGTCCGGGCCCAGATCGGTGATTTTGTGCCCCTCATCGTTGACCTGGCCGACGTCACCGATGAGGATCTCCGTGTCGCACCCCTTGATGACGCCGGGGCGATCACCCTCGGGGCGCTGCGGGATGCTTCCTCAACTAGGAACATCGGGGCCGTCTCCCGGCCCTACAGAAGGTGACCGACCTGCGCCTGGAGGAAGCGGCCCGCAGTGGCCAACCACAGCAGGTAGGGCACAGCGGCGACGGCCGTCGCCCGGCCCGCCGGTTGCTCGAAGGCCCACATGGTTGCCACCACCAACACCGCTGGCATCCACAGCCCGAGCACCACGATGGTGACCACCAGGCCGAAGCCCGAAGAGGGAGCGAACAGCACGCCGATCTGGAGAATGACCCGAGTAGGAGCAGGGGGCGGTGGGCCTGACCGGTGGCCAGGACGAAGCGGCGCCAGCCCGGAGCCGGCGCCGACGCCGACACCCGGTCGAGGAGTCGTGCCGTCAGCCACAGGGCCAAGCCCAGCCCGATCCAGGCGTAGAACCCAACGAGCACGAACCGGGTTCCCGAACGGGGGGCGGTCACGCCCTGGATCCCGAACCGGTTCCAGGCCATCACCAACCAGGCCCCGATGGCGGTCAGGGTGGCCCCCTTCAAACCGTTCACCTCGGCGCCGTCCCAGAACGATTGACGGAGACCCATGACCCGCGCCACGCCGTACACTGCCCGGCTGCTCACGGTTGCTCCCCGGCGTCGGGCCACACCGTGCCATCAGGCCAGAACGTGTCGTAGTCGTCGGGGAACGAGGTCAGGGCGGGCAGGGTGTCGAGGATCTCACCCCGCAACGGCCCCTCGATCCCGATGCCGCGTGTCGGGTCCCAACGGGTGCCCGTCTCCAGGTCGATGATCACGCCGTCGGAGGCGGTCAAGGTGACCACCCGGTCGTCGAGGTGGCGGGAGAAGACCTTCCAGCGTTGTCCGTCGGTGGGGTCCGACACCACCGCGATCTCGACGTCGGTCACGGGGTAGGCCACGGTGTCAGCGCCGAAGTCGACCACGATGTAGGCCGTGTCAAGGTCGAAACCGGTAGCGGCGCCGGGGGCGTCGAGCGCCACGGTGTCGGGGTGGGCCTCCACCCAGGCCCCCCAGGTCGTGAACGACATCGGTAACAGCTCAAGCGTTTGACCCTTGCGCGGCCCGACGACGGCCTCGCCCCGCGGTTGACTCCAGATACTGCCGGTGTCGTGGTCCCACCAGGTCATGGCGTTGCCCAACAGGGCACCGTGGACACCAAACACCAGGGTTTCACCTGCTACCTCTCGGCGATGGACTATCGCCGTTGCGCACAGTGGTCACCAGGTGACGAGTATGGGGATGCCGTCGAACTCGTCGACCACCATCTCCCGACCGTTCAGGAAGCTCACCGGGTAGGCCTTGGCCTCAGAACCCATGGCCACCCCGATCACCTGGGCCTCGGGCGTCCAGGTGACGGCACCGGCAGGCACGAACGTCGGGTCGTAGACGGGGGCGATGGCGTCGCGGGGGAGTAGTTGGCGGAACCCGCTGGGCAGGCGCTCGCCCGCCAGCACGGGGTTGTAGACATCGGCCGGATCGGCCCTCAGGTTTGCTTCACCCTGGGTCGGTCCGGTGTTGCCGGTGAAGGCCCACAGCGTCACTGCTGCCAGGGCGGTGGTGGCGAGGATGTGACGGGCAGGGTTCATGGCAGAGTCAACCCATCACCAGCCTCGATAGTTCCCAAGACATTTTGACCCGGAAGAGATCGTGGCCCAGCTGCGGTGACGGCGCAGCGCTCCAGCATGAGAACCTTGTGGTGCGGTGTCAGTTGGCCCCGTAGGATCAGGCGGTGACCATCGGGCTCCTGCTCACCGCCTTCATCCTGGGCCTTCGCCACGGCATCGACTGGGATCACGTCGCGGCCGTTGCTGATCTCAGCAGCTCGGCCGAATCCCGCCGACGGGGGTTTGTCCTGTCGTTCATCTACGCCGTTGGTCACGCAGCGGTGGTGCTGATCCTCGGTGCGGTTGCCATTGCCCTGGGAGCGTCGATCCCGGCTTCGTTGGATGCCTGGGCCGGACGGGTTGTTGGGGTGACCCTCGTTGGCCTGGGTGGTTGGATCCTGGTCGAGCTCGCTCGCAAGGGTCGCGATTTCCGCCTCCGCAGCCGCTGGATCCTGATTCTGCACGGGACGTTCGCCGGGTTCCGACGGGTCCGTGACGCCCGGGCCCGGCGGAGGGTCTCGGTCGGGCACGACCATGTCCACGAGCACGGTGACGGGGGCCACGGCGACGGCAACCCCCACGATCACGCCCACCTGGACGTTGACGACGAAGCCCGAGCCCCCGTCGTGCTCGGAGTCTCGGGAGGGCAGCCCGGCCACGGCGTTGTCGACCAGGTCGAAGGGCGTGACCATGCGGCGATTGGGGGTATCGGTGGTCGGTTGCATGGGTTGCGTCACCGTCATCGCCATCACCACGATCTGAGCCTGGGGGAACGATCGACGACCCCTGGCAATGGCACGGCGGCGGGGATCGGGGTTCTGCACGGCATCGGTATCGAGAGTCCGACCCAGATCGCCGTCTTCGTCGCCTCGACCTCGGTGGTTGGTGCCGCCGCTGGCTTCGCCCTGTTGGGGGCCTGGGTCGTTGGCTTGATCGTCGCCAACTCTGTCATGGCGTTGCTCGCCGGGTTCGGGCTGCTCCACGCCGAACGCCATTTTGTGGTCTACGCCACCACCGCCGTGCTGGTTGGGGTGGCCAGCGTGATCATGGGGAGTTTGCTGCTGGTCGGATTCGACGCTCTGCCCGAGCTTTGATCGGCGCGGCGCGCGCAGCCTAGTCTCCATCCAGGCCGGTACACGACAAAGGGGATCCATGACTGAGCAGACTTCGCGGGTACCGGTGAACGATTGGGCCAGTGACTTCGATCATTTTGATCCCGCCTTTGTCGAGGACCCGTACCCGATCTACGACGAACTGCGCCAGTGTCCCGTGGCCCACACCGACCGTTATGGCGGCGTGAACGTGTTGACCAGTTTCGACGATGTGGCCGAGGCGGCCCACGATCCGGAGCGTTTCACCAGCCGTCGCATCATCGTCAGTGAGGTGTCGACGGACCGTCGGGGCGTGATCCTGCCCCCGATCAACCTTGACCCGCCCGATCACAGCGAGTCACGGCGGGTAATGCTGCCGTTCTTTACCCCGGCCAAGACCCTGCGGTGGGAGGAGCCGATCCGGCAGATCTGTCGAGAGCGCCTCGATGCCCTCGAAGGCCGCAGCGATTGCGACCTGGCCGTTGACTACGCCCGTCACATCCCGGGTGACCTGACGGCGATCATGTTCGGCGTTCCCGCCTCGGAAGCCGACCAGTTCCGCCAATGGGTGCACGATCTACTGGAGGTCGGCCCCACCGATGTCAAGGTCGAGAAGGCGGCCACCGACGCCATCATCGCCTACATGCATGATCTGATCGACGACCGTCGGGCCAACGGCGGTGACGACCTTGTCACTTACCTGTTCGACAAGCGGGTTGACGGCGAAATCATGGATGACCGCACCATGGCCAAGATGCTGCTGTTGTTGGTGGTGGCCGGGATCGACACCACCTGGTCGGGCCTTGGATCGTCGCTGTTGCACCTGGCCACCAACGCCGAGGACCGTCGCCGCCTGGTGGCCGAACCCGAGCTGATTCCCTTTGCCACCGAGGAGTTCCTGCGGGCCTACTCTCCGGTGTACGTGGGACGTATCGCCACCGCCGACACTGAGATCAGCGGCTGTCCGGTCAACGAGGGGGAGTGGGTGATGCTCGGATTTCCGGCCGCCAATCGCGATCCCGAGGTCTTTGACACCCCGCACGAGGTGCAGATCGACCGACAGAAGAACCGCCACGCCGCGTTCGGGTTGGGCGTGCATCGTTGCCTGGGTTCGAACCTGGCTCGCCTCGAGATGAACGTGGCCATCGAGATGCTGCTTGAGCGCTACCCGGAGTTCGCCCTGACCGACGAGAGCAGGGTCACGTTCTCCGCGGGCAACGTCCGGGGCCCGCGCTGCATCCCCGTCCGTATCGGCTGAGCCTCCGCGGACCGCTTTCGACTCTCAACACGCTGACTTAATCTTCCCTGTATTCCCTTTGAATCGTCATAAGTAGTCTAATTCATCCTTTCGCGATAGTCTGTCAAGACGCTTTCCCTCTGAGCTTGACGGTGTAGTCGCTGGTCTGCGGCCGCATCGCCCACTACGGGAGGTGTACTGTTGTGTCCATGGTTCTTGCCAAACAGCTCGAGGACCCGTACTTCGATCCGGACTGCCAGAAGGTGACCGAGAGTGTCGATCACCGCGAGGCAGTTGATCTGATCGCTCTGTCGGCGAGTCTGGCCCTTGATCCTGCACAGCGGTGTGTACGGGATCTGAACTGGTACCCGACGCCCGACATGGGGGTGTACTTATCCCCCGACATCATGGTCGTGTCCCGAGCAACGTTGGGGGTACACGCCAAGTCGTACCGTCAGGTGGAGCTTGGGGGAGACCCGCCGACGGTGGCGTTGGAGGTGCCGTCGGAGTCCAACAAGGTCTCTGAGTTCGCAGCGAAGATCCGCCGAATCAACGCTTACGGTGTGGTGGCCTACGTGGTCGATGTGACCGTGGGGGCGGAGGCGGTGCTGCGCTACGAGGCCCCAAGTATCGCCCCCTCCGATTGGGTCGGCCGGCCCGTGACCGAGCTCGGAGGTATCGTCCTCGACTTCGTCGATGGTTCGCTCCGCGTCACCGGTCCTGACGGGACCAGCGCATCAAACTTCACCGAGATCGCCGCCATCCACGCCGCCCGCGCTACCGAAGAGGAGCGCCGGGCCGACGAGGAAACCCGTCGAGCTGATCAGGAAGCTCAGCGGGCCGCCGGGGAGGCTGGTCGGGCTGATCAGGAAGCTCGCCGGGCTGCCGAGGAGGCTGGTCGGGCCGACCAGGAGGCTCAGCGGGCGAACGAGTTGGCGGCGAAGCTGTTGGCGCTGGGTTACGACCCCGACGCCTGACTCGGTTACGGCTCGTCGGCCAGCCAGGCTTCGGTCAGCCAGTCGAGGATCTGGTCATCGATCTCGTCTGGTTCCTTGACGTTGACGGTGTGGTAGTAACGCCCGGAGTGCCCGATGACCTTGCGCGACAGGCGATTACTCGTCAGTTGACGATCGAGGTTGAAACAGAGTGCGACCCAGCGTGTCATCGTCCGGAGTTGCACAAAGGAGGTACGGCGCTTGAAGAAGATGCCGACCGATACCGGCTCCACCCAGATGTCGGGATCGAGGGTCCTCAGGTGGGCCGCGACAGTGTCGAAGATGGCACGCTCGTGGGCCGGGCCGGTTTCGAAGTACTCCTCGACCGACAGGGCCGGAGCGCACTCGTGGCCCTGCTTGGATCGGCCGAAGCGGCGATGGCATTCGGGACATTCCCACACCGGGCCCATCCTGCCACCGCTGCTGACGAAGCGCTCCCCGGGGAGCACAGGGCCAACGCTTAGTTGCCGAAATCCCAGCCCTGGCCGTTGCCGTAACGGCTGAGGATGTTCTTGGCGATGAGGATCTTGTGCACCTCGTCGGGTCCGTCGGCCAGCCGCAGGGTGCGGGCTCCGGTGTACATGCCTGCCAGCGGAAGGTCACCGGTTACCCCGGCCCCTCCCCAGACCTGAATGGCCCGGTCGACGACTCGCTGGTAGGCGGCTGGCACGAACACCTTGATGGCGGAAATGTCGGTACGGGGGTCGGCCTCGCTCTCCATCTTCTCCGCCGTGTGGATCGTCATCAGCCGGGCGGCCTGGATGTCGATGTAGCTGTCTGCGATGAACCCCTGGACGAACTGCTTGGTCTGGAGCAGGCCACCGTGAACCTCGCGCTCCTTGGCTCGCTCAACCATGAGATCGAACGCCCGCCACATCTGCCCGATGGAGTTCATGCAGTGGTAGACCCGACCCGCCCCCAGGCGGTCCTGGGCGGCCTGATGACCGCTGCCCCGGTGGCCCAGTTGGTTGTTGATCGGCACCCGGACCTCGTCGTAGATGATCTCGGCGTGATCCGATGACCGACCCCACACGTTGAGTCCCCGGACGATGTTCACCCCCGGGGTGTCGGTGGGGACGATGATCTGGGTCATGCGGGTGTTGGAGTCCTCGGCCCCTTCGGGGTCCTCGGTACGGCACATGACGATGAGGAAGTCGGCGGCCAGGCCGTTGGAGGTGAACCACTTATGGCCGTTGATGACCCACTCCTCGCCGTCGCGCACCGCCGTGGTCTGCAATGAGCGAGGGTCGGAGCCGGCGACTTCGGGTTCGGTCATGGAGAAGCCCGACTCCATTCTCCCCTCCAGGGAGGGGATCAGCCACTTCTCCTTCTGTTCGGGAGTGCCGTACTTCACCAGGATCGATTGGTTGCCCGAGTTGGGGGCTACCACGCCAAACAACGAGGCGGCGCCGACGGCATAAGCCAGCACCTCGTTCATGTAGGCATGCTCCAGAAAGTTCAGCCCTACTCCGCCGTATTCCTCGGGTAGGTGAGGGGCCCATAGACCGGCCTGGCGAACCTTGTCCTTGATCGATTCCCGCAGATCCTTGGCTTCCTGGAGGTCGGAATCGGTCAGTCGTTGGCCCTCGATACGGGAGGCCCACAGCATGTTCTCGTTGGGGAGGATCTCATCGTTGACGATCCTGGCGGTGAGTCCTCGGATCTCGTTGATGCGATCCGAGACCGTGGGAATGGGCTCAACCTTCATGGCCATGGCAAGGCTCCTCTACCCGGCAGAACCTGGAGAGGGGACGCCGGGCCGGATTCGGACGTCGCCCCATCTTGGCCCGTATTGGTTCGACAGTCATAGGGACTTTTGGCCCTGGTGTGCCCCTGAGCCGTTTCCTTACGGTGTCAGTCACACGTCAAACGAGGAGCGAGCGGTGGCCATCTCCAAGGAGATACTCGACCAGTATCCGGACCTGCCCGACACCAGTTTGAACGGGGCCAGTCTCGATTGGGCCTGGTTGGCTGGCCACGAGAGTGAGTGGGGGATTCAGCCCAAACCCAGCCCCCGTGGCCTGACCATGATGGATATCGCCGTCGGATCCTATGGCGAGGTGCCCGAATATCCGCGCCACCGGGCCATGGCTGCCCGCGGCTCCGATATCTCCGAGGACACCCCCGACATGGGCTACATCCTCAACCGCAAGAGTGATGTCTGGGCTGGTAACGTCGCTGAACTCTACGAGGAGGCGGTGGCCCGTCAATGGTCGGCCACGCGTGACATCCCCTGGGGTGATCTTCAGGAATTGCCGTCCGATATCGAACACGCCATCTGCCAGCTTTGCACCACGCTGTCGGAGATCGAGATGATCGCCTCGGATCTGCCTGCCAAGTGGATGTGGCGCATGAACCACGAGTTCCTCGAAGCGAAGATGTTCCTGTGCACCCAGATCATGGACGAGGCCCGCCATTCCGAGGTGTTCCGCAAACGGGCCCTGGCCAATGGTGGTGGCCTGCTCAAGTCTCGTGGCGGCACCGAAACCCTGCTGCGGACAATCCTCGAGGCCAAGACCTACACCCAGGCCACGGCGCTGCTGCACCTGCTGGGCGAGGGGTTCATCCTCGATCTCTTCCGTCAAGGGGAGGCCATCGCCCCCACCGATGTTGAGAAGCGCATCTTCCGCATGACCATGCAGGACGAGGCCCGTCACGTCGCCTACGGAACCCTGCACATCCGCCATTCGATCGATGCCGATCCCGATGTGGCCGACGAGATCCACGAGGCCCTCGATCATGGGGAGCAGGCCATGGTGGCTCTGGGCCGGGCCCCCGACATGTCGACGGCCATTGCCCTACTGCTGGCCGGTGGGGCCGACAAGGTGGAGGAGGTCGGGTTCCCCCTGCAACAACGGCTGGCCCGCAACCAGTTCACCTCATACCTGGCCCGTTGTGAGCGGGCCGGTATCAGCCGGCTGGAGCGGACCAAGCTCCCTCTGGATGAGTTGGGAATCGATCTGGATGAGCTCCGGGGAGGCACCGCCCTGGCCAACGGGAAAGCAGCTTCTCGGCCTAAAGCGGCACCAGCGAAGAACGTACCGGTGGGAGGTAAGGCGACATGAGGATCAACGAGGTGGCCTTCTTCGATCACCTGGCGGGCGTCATGAACGCCAACCCTGAGCGCTATGAACTCCTGGGTGACGCCAACATGGACATGGCCCTTGTCATGCGCGGCGAAAACGGCGACACCTTCCGGGTGATGTTGGGATTCCGGGACGTCGGTTGTGCCACCGTCGCCCCCTTGGAGGAAGGCGGCGAGACGGCGTCGGACTGCTGGCTCGAAGGGGATCTGGCCGAATGGCAGGCCATGTTCGCCGACATCGCCGCCCATGGGCGGGCCGAGGGTGAATGGACCCTGAACACGTTGACCATCATGGGTGAGCGCCTTGCCCTTCACGCTGACGACCCCATGGGTTGGGATAAGTTCCATCGATTCAATCAGAGCCTGCAGGAGTTTTTCGATGCTGCCGGCCCGATTCTGAGCCAGGAGGTCGCCGATGCCGGTACCTAATTGCCCCAACTGCGACCAACCGGTCACCCGGATCCTCGACTTGGCCTACGGCTACTGGGAATGGAATGACGAGGCCGAAGGCTTCGAGCATCGGACCTGCTCCGACCGGGTTGACGTTGCCCCGTGGATCCACGCCGAATGTATGGGTGAGCTTCGAGATCTGCATCCCCAGAACGACTATCGGGGCGCATCCCGATGAGCCATCAGGTCTTGGAGGATG